>Ga0075424_100003276_pt1 | contig 15087 bp, 13 predicted proteins | sample SoiMethybrSBSTD3_FD_75301 | JGI IMG/M metagenome (GOLD analysis project Ga0075424, IMG submission 75301) | Bulk soil microbial communities from a Populus tree surrounding site in Tennessee, USA - Soil MetaG P. TD hybrid SBSTD3 | ecosystem: Environmental > Terrestrial > Soil > Tree plantation... | reverse complement strand
GCGGTGTGCGCGGTCGGCGGGTCGGTGCCGGCTGCGTTGGCCGCGACCAATTTCGTGGCCAACGGCACGTTCGAGGGATCGGGGGGTGGCTCGTTAAGCGGATGGGGTGGAAGCGGCGCGTCGCTGGCGCTCGTCGTAGGTAATGGCGGCGGTCATGCCGCCCAACTAGCGGTCGCCTCCGGGAACGCCTCGATGTATGCGTATACGGTGTCCAAGCCGGTCAAGTCGGCGGTCGCCGGTACGGCGTATCAGCTGTCGGGCGATATCCAGAGCACCGTCGCCGGCCAGTCGGTGTGCCTCGTGGTGAAAGAGCTCAAGAGCGGGGGCACGACCTCCGTCGGGAGCGCGCAGAGCTGCCTGACGGCGACCTCGGCCTGGCAGCCGGTGCCCGTCGTGAACTATGCGGTCAAGACGTCGGGCGACTCCCTCACCGTCAACGTGCTTGAGAAACCCACGGTGGCCGGCGCGAGGTTCGCGTTCGACAACATCGTCCTGACGACGGGGACCTCCGGCCCGCCGGATACCCAGGCGCCGAGCGTGCCCCAGAACGTCTCTGCGGGCGCCAACAGCGCGACGTCGGTAACGGTATCGTGGGATGCGTCAAGCGATACCGTCGGAGTTGCGGGGTACGACGTCTTCCGCAGCACCTCCAAGGTGGCAACGGTGAGCGGGTCGACGACGTCGTGGACGGACACGACCGCCCAGCCCGATACCACCTACTCCTACACCGTCGACGCGTTCGACGCCGTCCCCAACACCTCGGCCCGATCTCTGGCTGCCACGGTGACCACGCCATCCGGCAGCACGGGCGGCGGCGGCCCCGGCGCGCCCGTCATCATCATCGTGATGGAGAACAAGCACTACAGCGACATCGTCGGCAGCTCCAGTGCGCCCTACATCCAGTCGCTGATCGCCCGGGGAACGCTGTACACGAACTACCAGGCCGGGCCCGGGAGCCTTCCCGACTACCTCGCGATGACCAGCGGGCTCACCGGATCGACCAGCGGCTCCGACAACATCTTCAACCAGCTCCAGACCACGGGCGTCAGCTGGGGTGAATACGAGGAGTCGCTGCCGAAGGTCTGCTACACCGGATCGGACATCCTCCCGTACAAGAAGGGGCACAACCCCGCCGTCTACTACAACGACATCACCTCCAGCCCGGCCGCCTGCGCCAACGTCGTGCCGTACTCCTCGTTCGACCCCGGCCACCTGCGCGCCTTCTCCTACGTCGTCCCGAACATGAACCACGACATGCACGACGGTGCCAGCCGCACGGCGCAGATCCAGGCCGGCGACGCCTGGCTCGCCGCGAACGTTCCCGCGATGCTAGACGCCGGCGCCGAGGTCATCCTCACCTGGGACGAGGGCAGCATCAGCGACGAGCACATCGCCACCATCGCCGTCGGCGCCGGTGTCGCGGTCAGCGCCACCGACTCCCACGCCTACACCCATCCGGGTTTGCTCGCCGGCCTCGAAGACGCCTGGGGGCTGCCGCGCCTCAACGCGGCCCAGGGTGCAGCGCCTTTCCCCATTCGCTGACGCTGGCCGCCCGGAGACGGGAACGGCAATAGGCCTCGAAGTCGCGCGCTCGCGCGGGATCGAGCACCTGCGCGTGTGCCTGGACAGCCGGCTGGTGGTGAACCAGCTGAACGGAAGGCGAAGGTACAGGCCGCGCAGCTGAAAGACCTGCACGATCAGGCGGTGAGGCCGAGCTCCGGCCGCTCAGGGCGAAGCGGAAGCGCTAGGCCGATGACGCGGCGGCCGAAGCGAGCCGGCGCGCCGCCCGCCGGGCATGGACAAGCTGGACCGCCATCGCGCCCTCGCCGACGGCGGCGGCGCACCGCTTTGTCGATCCCGACCGCACGTCTCCGGCCGCGAAGACCCCGGGCAGGCTCGTCTCCAGCAGGTGGTCGCCGCCTGCCGCGGTGCCCGTGAGGACGAAGCCATGGCCGTCGCGGAGGACGGCGTCGCCGAGCCAATCGGTGCACGGTGCCGCCCCGAGGAAGAGGAACAGGAACGACAGCGGCAGGCGCTCGCCATCGGTGAGCGTCACCGCATCGAGCCGGCCGTCGTTGCCGTGCAGGGCTGTGATCTCGGAGCGGTCCCGCACCGCGACCCCGTAGCGCTCGAGGTCGTGGATCAGGTAGTCCGACATCGTCTCGCGCAGGTCGGCGCGGCGGTGAAGGAGCGTCACGAGCGCCCCGCCGCGCGCCAGCCAGATCGCCGCCTGGCCGGCCGAGTTCCCGCCGCCGACCACGCCGACGCGCGAGGCGCCGCAGAGCTGCCCCTCAGGCGGCCCGGCCGCGTAGAAGATGCTGAGCCCCTCGTACTCCGAGAGCCCGTCGACCGGTAGGCGCCGGTACTCCGCTCCCGTCGCAAGCAGCACGCTCTCGGCGAGGACTTCGTGGTCGTCGTCGAGCCGGACGAGATACCGGCCGTCGACAGGCTCGAGCGAGAGGGCCCGGTACGGGCTCGCCACGCGGGCGTCGAACTTCCGCGCCTGGGTGACTGCTCGGCTGGTGAGCTCGACGCCGGTGATGCCCGCGGGGAAGCCCAGGTAGTTCTCGATGCGCCGCGACGTCCCCGCCTGGCCACCGAGGGCCGTCGACTCGATGACCAGGGTCTCGAGCCCCTCCGACGCGCCGTAGACGCCTGCCGCCAGCCCCGCCGGGCCGGCGCCGACCACCAGCAGGTCGACCTCCTCCCGCGCTGCGAGGACGAGGCCGATCCCGAGCAGCCGCGAGAGCTCGCCCGTTGACGGCCCGCGGAGCTCCCCGCCCCCGGGGAGCCGCACCAGCGGCAGGTCGTCCTCGCCGAGCCCGGCGACGAGCTCGGCCGCCGCCTCGTCATGCGCCGGGTCGTGCCAGGCGAACGGCAGCCGGTTGCTGCGCGCGTAGTTCACGATCCGCAGCGTTCCGGCCGACGTGTGCGGCCCGACGATCTCGAACCCGAGGCCTTCGACCTGCTGGAGCGCCTCCCGGCGGGCGATGAACGTCGACAGCACCAGGTCGCTCAGCGGGCCGTCGTCGAAGAGCATCGGCCGCATCACGTCCCGGTCGACCGCGATGTAGCGCAGCGGCTGTGTGACGACGGCCGTCACGAAGACCGTCTGGCCCGAGAGGAAGCTCATCTCGCCCAGGAAGCCGGCGGAGCCATGGCGGATGATCTCGTTGCCGTCCGCGTCGTGGATGGCGACCTCGCCCTCCAGGATGGCGATGAACGGGTAGCTGGGGTCGCCGACTCGATACAGGATGTCGCCGGCGGCCGCGGTCCGCTCCTCGCCCAGCCCGGCGAGCGCAGCGAGCTGCGCCGCCGAGAGCGAGGGAGCGGGCGGAGGTGAGACCGGCGTGCTCACGGGTCAGCGGCGATCGTGAACGCCAGGTCGTCCGGATAGCACCAGAACCAGTCCTCGCCCGGCTCGGCCGACCGGATCACCGGATGGCCCGTCTGCTCGGCGTGGGCGGTGGCGTGGCGGTTGGGTGAGGAGTCGCAGCAGCCGATGTGGCCGCAGCTTGCGCACATGCGCAGATGCAGCCACCGCCCTCCGATCTTGAGGCAGTCCTCGCAGCCCGGGATGTCGTCCGGGAGCGTGGTGACGGAGATCTGGTCGAGGTGTGCACAGGACTCTGCCATCGCGCGTCCCTTCGTCGCGTTCGTAGGAGCGTAGATCGCCTAGCGCCGGATGCGCGTCAGGATCACGGGCAGGACGTGACGACCTCGCCGTTCGTACACGTGTCCGTCCCGGCGCCGCCGTGGATGGTGTCGAGATCCGGCCCGCCGTCGAGCGTGTCGTCCCCGAGGCTCCCCCTGAGCTCGTCGGCTCCGGGCCCGCCGGCGAGCGTGTCGTCCCCCTCGCCGCCGTTCATGCTGTCGTCGCCGCGTCCGCCGAGCACGTGGTCGTCGCCCTGATGCGTGGTGATGACGTCGTCGCCGCCACGGCCGCGGATCGACGCCGGCCCGAACACGTCGATGAGGTTGGGGCCGTCTGTTCCGACCACGGTCGCCGGCACCCCGGTGGCGAAGACGTCTTCGATCTGGTGAAGGCGATCCCGGCCGCCCGCGAAGAGCGCGACGCCGGTCGCCAGGTTGATGTCGACGGGTCGGTGGTTCTGCGATCCGGCGTTGATCGCGTCGACGCCACGCCCGCCCCGGAGCACGTCGTCCCCACCGTCCAGACAGATCAGATCGGCCTGCTTGCCACCGCGCAGGTCGTCGTTCCCGGAGCCACCGCAGAGGTCGTCGTCCCTCGCACCACCGACGACGAGATCGCGGCCCTGGCCACCGAAGAGCCCATCGCCGCCTCCCCCGCCGAAGATCCGGTCATCGCCCCGCCCTCCGACGCCCAGGTCGCCGAACTGGCCCGGACATCCGCCGGCAAGGATGACGTCGGCGCCGTGTCCACCCCAGAGCTTGTCGCATCCCGGTCCGCCCTCGATCCGGTCCCGGCCGTCGCCGGCGCAGACGACGTCGTCACCGCCCAGGCCCCGGATGATGTCATCGCCGCCGAGCGCCACGATCACGTCCGGGCCGGGGGTCCCGGTCAGGACGTCGTCGCCTGGGGTGCCCGCCAGGGTCGCGGGCTCGTGGTCGCTGCAGAGCGCGACCCGTCCCGCCAGCCCGCTGGCGGGGAACGCCAGCCAGCCGACCGCCACCACGGCGAGCGCCGCCGCTCGCAACCCCCATCGAGACGATCCGACCTGCATCGTTGCCCCCGATCGTCGGAGCCGCGACTCTACGCCACGATCGGCACAATCACAACTCAGCCGGCCGCGGCGTCGGCGTCGTGGTAGCGCCACCACCGGTAGGGCGGCGTCTGCGGGTAGCCCTCCGGCGAGTCCTCCCACTCCTCCTGGCGCCCGAGGGCCGTGATGTCGAGGTAGCTCCACGTCGTGCCCATGCCCTCGTCGCCGCGGTCGTTCACGAAGTACGTGCGGAAGATCCGGTTGCCATCGCGGATGAAGGCGTTGTGGCCGTGCCATTCGCCGACGCCGAAGTCGGCGTCGAACCTGTCGGTGATCGTGTACCAGGGGATCTGCCAGCCCATCCGGGCGGTCATACGCCGGATGTCCGCCTGGGGCGCGCGCGAGGCGAAGACGAGCGAGGTGTCGCGCGCGTGGAGATGGGAGAGGTTCGACACCTGGTCGGCCATCAGCGAGCAGCCGACGCAGGCATGATCGGGCCAGCCGTTCACGCCAGGCTCGAAGAAGGCGCGATAGACGACCAGCTGGCGGCGGCCGTCGAACAGGTCGAGCAGGCTCGCCGGGCCGGCGGGGCCCTCGAACCGGTAGTCGCTCTCGACAGCGGTCCAGGGCATGCGCCGGCGCTCGGCGGCAAGGGCGTCACGGGCCCGGGTGACCTCCTTCTCCCTGATCAGGAGCTTCTGGCGGGCCTGCTCCCACTCCTCGGGGGTAACGACCGGTGGCGTCTGCATCGTGGTCTCCTTTCGGGCGTCACGGCGTAACGGGACTCCAACAGACGGGTGGCACACTCGAGACGTGCAACGCGCTTACCGGCACGCCCGTCACCTGCTTCGCTGCGCGCGCCGTGGCCATCGCTGGTCGAGCCGGCCGCATGCGACCGGGGGGCCGGTCGACGTGTGCATGCGCTGCGGCAAGCGCCGTCCGCTCGTGCGGTGAGCGCGCGGCGTCAGCAGTGCGACCGCGGCCGGCGCAGGTCGGCGACGAGTTGTGCGAGCACACCCGGATCGGATGGAAGCGAGAAGTGGTCCACGCCCGGGTTGTCGGTCAGCTGGAACCGGAAGCAGCGCATGTTCCGCCAGGCGCGGACGGCACCGTTCGTGATGTCCTCCTGGTTCACGTCTCCGTCGCGGGTGAAGAAGTGCGCCGTCGCCGGGTCGAGCACCTGGCCGACGTGGAGATTCGGCAGGACGGCTCCGACCACGGTCGCGATCCCGGAGCCCTTCTCGGCGTGGACGTCGACCTGCGGGAAGTGGCGTGGGTCGGCGAACTTCACGAACCCGATGTAGTGGTTCGCGATCGGGTTCACCCACCCCAGGCCGGCGTCGCGGAAGAGCCGCCGGTAGTCCTTCGGCGTGTAGGAGCGGCCGGTCGCTGCGTTTCGCACGACGGTCTCGCGGTGCCCGAAGATCCGCGGGTCGGCGGCGCTCATGTAGCTCGACGGCGCGGTCAGGTACATCCGCGCGCTCGACCGCGCGTTCGCCTTCGTGCTCGGGAACGTGAAGTCCTCGATGTTGAGTCCGGTGAAGAGCAGTGGATAGAGGGCGCCCTGGCCCGGCAGGTTGCCGGCGATCGGCGTGAAGCCGTGGATGAACCGGTGCTTCCAGGCGCGTGAGGTGTGCGTCAGGAGGTACTGCGCGTAGAGCGGGCCGTTCGAGTGGCCGACGAGGTGCACCGGCGTCTGGCCGTTCGCCCGGTACGTGTTCTCGATCAGCCGCTTCGTCCGCCACAGGAACCCGTGCATGTCGGGGGTGAGGCGCGAGTCGTATCCGGCCACGCGGATGTTCTTGTCGCGGGTGTAGCCCGCCGCCTCGAGCGCCGTGTAGAGCGGCTCGTAGAACGGCGCGCTCTCGGTCTTCCCGTAATGCAGGATCCGCACCGAGACGCCGCGCTGGTTCGAGAAGCGCTTCGGCCACGCCTTGTGGCTGTGGCGGGCGTACCGGAGCGTGAGCAGCTTGTCCTCGCACACCTGGCTGAACCGCGTGCTCGGGTGGTCGTTCAGAAACCAGTCCTGGAACGTCCCGGTGCGCGGGCAGCCCGTCGCCGCGTCCTGATCGTGCACCGTGACGAGGAGCTTCGTGAAGTGGAACGCCGGGAAGAGCACGACCGGCGTCCGGTGCGCGGCCGCGGTCGCCGTGCCGGGAAGAAGCGCTCCGGCCAGGACGGCGAGAAGTGCGGCGCCGGTGAGCCGGGACATCCGCATACCCCAACCCTACACCCACGCGGACACCGTCAGCCGTCGACCAGAAGGCCCTGCAGGGGACCGCGGAGGCGGTCCGAGCGGCGGGAGACATGCTCCAGGCGCATGAGCCTATGCGTCAGAGGCCGCCCCGATCGCTGCCGCTCGAGTTGCTCTTCGGCGATCGGCCGCCATGCCCGGTCGACAAGGTCCACCGGGTCACCCGCGACCTCTTCGGCGGTCAGCTCGAGGTGCTCCGCCCAGAGCCGGCGGCGGGTGGAGCGCGCCAGCTCCGCGTCGTCGGTGACCACGCAGGCCTCCGTGTCGTTGAAGAGCGAATGGTCGTTCAGGTTTGCCGACCCGACGATCAGCCACTCGTCGTCGATCACGGCGACCTTGGCATGCACGTACACCGGGTCGGCCAGCGCTCCCGAAGGGGCGTTCAGGCAGCAGGCGAGCACTCGGCCGGCGCCGCCGTCCGCTTCCACCAGCTCGGCAAGCGCGCCGCGGGTGTCATCGCCTCCTCCCTTCGGCCTGCGCGGAAGGAGCAGCACGATGCGGAACCGGTCGTCGGGCGGGCGCCGCAGCATCTCCGCCAGCGCGTCCACGATCTCAGGCGACCACAGGTACTGCGACTCGAGGTACACCATGCGGCGGGCATCGCGAATCCGGCGCAGGTACGACTCGAGGATCCCGAACGATCCCTGCCGGCACCCGGCGTAGACGTGCTCGGGGATCGTCCGCACGAGCTGGACGGTGCTCGAACCGGCCCCGCCGGGCGCATCGCCCACGTCCAGGCGCTCGCCGGTCACCGCGCCCCAGCGCAACGCGAAGTGGCGTGCGACGTCGCACACGGCCGGTCCCTCGATGCGGGCCGTGACGTCGTGCCATCCGAGTTGCGCCCGGGCTGGATGCGCGCTCGAGTCGCGGCGGTCGCCACCCAGGGTCGTGAGGTCGATGCCCCCGACGAACGCGACGCGGTCGTCGACCACGATCGTCTTCTCGTGGTGGCAGTGAAGCGGGCGTTCCCGGTCGTCGAGCGCGCACCTGATCGGACCGGCTCGCCGGAGCTCGTCGCGGACACGGCGGGCCGCCCGACGGGAGGGACGAAAGATGGGAACCGGCGCGCCGGCCCACAGGAGCACCCGGACGTCGACTCGAGCGGCGGCCTCGGCGAGCAGGTTCCGGAGAACGACGGGCTCGCGCTCGTCCTCGAGCACGAAGTCGGGCGACATGAACCATCCGGTCACGTGGACGTGCGAGCAGGCGCCACGGATCTCCTCGACCATGGCCGGGAGGGCCTGCGCGCCGTCGATCAGCACGTCGACGCCGTTCCCCGGCCGCGGCGGCGGGGCGTCGTCGGCCCAGCCGCCGGGGGGAGCGTCGAGCGCCGCATTGCCCAGCCGAGCCAGGCGACGGCGGTGCTTGGCCTTCACGGCGGCGGTGATGCCCTCCCCGGCCCTGCGGTCGAGCCGATGAAGGATGCGACGGGACGTGCTCACATCCACGTGGTACCCCGGCGGCCGCCGCGGCCAACGGACCGGCAATCGCCGCCTGGTCTGTCAGACGCGCTCGACGGGCGGGGAGCCGATCCCGATGCCGAGGCGCCGGCGGCCGACCTTGCGCCAGCCGATGAAGTGCGCGCGCTTGCCGGTGGCCGAGATGACGCTGTACGGCCTGGCGTCGTCGATGGTGTGCGGGGCACCGTCCTCCGGCACCCGGTACAGGATCGCCCACCCCTCAGGATCGCCGGTCTCCGTATCCGGCGTGAACGTCGCGGCCACCTTCATCTGCGCCCGGTCCTGCTCGATCAGGACGTCCTGAGTCGTGTCCTGCCGCATGATCCTCGCCCTCCTTTATGCCTGCCGGCGAGTTGCCGGCCTCGAGTGCATCGTCACACCGGCCGTGCAACCGTGCATGAGGGCGGCCTCGCATCCGCATGCGTATTTCGCCGAAGTTCCGGTGAAAAGGTGGAGAACGCCGGGGCGGCGTTACGCGGCGTGGGCCGGATCGTCGAGATCGGCGACACCGCCGAGATCTTCGCCAACCCGCGCCACCCGTACACGGTGTCGCTGCTCAAGGCGATCCCGGACCCCGACCCGGCCCGCAGCATCCCGCGCGACCTGCCCGAGCTGCGCTGGGCCGAGGCCGGCGACGAGCGGTTCGTGACCGAGCGGAGGCCGCCGTCAGGTTCCACGATCCGGCCGACCCGGAGCTCCGCCCGGTCGGCGGCGTGCACGTCGCCTGCATTCTCTATTTCGGAGGAGCCCGGCTAGGTCACCATGCCGCAGTTCTTGAGGACGTTGATGCAGTTCCGGGTAAGCGCGTTCATCCGCGCCTGATCCCACGCGCTGAAGAAGTCCCCGTGCAGCGAATAGTGCGGGCCGCTCGAGAAGCTGATCCTGATCTGACCGGCGGGATTCCGCGGATTCAGGATCCCGGTCTTCAGGAACATCCGCACCTGCGGGATTCGATGACCGAAGCCCGCCGGGCAGCTGCCGCTCCTGGTCGTGTAGGCCACGTGGTCGCGGGTCAAGCCGCCGCCGTCCCAGCACGTCGGGAACTTGACGAGCGCCGTGACGCCGCCCTTGTTGACGTCGAGCCACGACTGGCAGTCGTACGGCGTCGACTGCTTCGGCGTGCCGTCTCCGCACGACCAGAGCAGGATCGTGGTGGGCTGGAGGCCCGTGGAGTGGGCGTCGCCGGCCACCATCTGGAGGCCGGACGGGACCGGCTCGGTGTTCGCGTTGCCGACGTAGTAGATCGTCATCTTCGGCGCCGAGTGGGGATTGCCGCTGATGTACATCTCCGGCTCCCAGTAGCCGCTCAGGTCGTCGGAGCTGCTGCACGTCGTCGTGGCGGCACGGAGCGACGACTCATTCGAGAACGCGTCGACCGAGTTGTTGCCGAAGAAGTCGTGCAGGTGCGACGCGCCCGGCTGGCCCGGGAAAACGATCGGGTCGTCGGGCTTCGAGTGGCTGAAGGGGCAGCTCACCCGGAACTGCCCGTGCGCGCTCGCGACCGCCGCCGACGGGCTCGCCACCGCGAGCACGCCGATCGCCAGAACCGCCGCAGCACACCATCGCCTCAACTGCCTGCCTGGTCCCCGCATGCCGTTCTACCTCCCTCCGTGGACGACCGCGAGCGACGCCGGCTGTCGGGCCGTCGCGCCACCCACCTCTCCTCGGCCACCGACCCTATCGGCTCGAAACGCGTGATCTGGCGCGGTCACGAAATCCGAACAGTCCCCGTAAAGGTTCCAGAGGTTTCCAGAACGTTTCGACGTGTGCAGCCGACCGGGACGCGCTGTAGCATCGTCGCGTCCGGAGATCCGAGAGAACCCACGCGGAGGTCCACCATGCCGTCACCCCTCGAGGTCAGGGACTGGCACGAGCTCGATGTCGTCTCGTCCGACGGCGCGCCCGTCGGGAAGCTGATCGACGTCTACGTGAACAACGACACGGGTGACGCGGAGTTCCTGCTCGTCGCGAGCGGTTTCCTGCACAACCGGCTCCACCTTGCACCCGCCGACGGCGCGACACGCTCGGACGACACGGTCACCCTCGGGGTCACCAAGGAGGCGGTCGACCACGCGCCGCATATCGCCGCCGACGACGACCTCACCTCAGAGGAGGAGCGGCAGCTCTACGCGCACTACGGCATCGAGCACACGCCCCACTCGGGCGGCCTGCTCATCGTGAGCAGGTGGGTGCTGGTCGACCGCGGCTAGTCGATCCCGAGCGAGTCGCGCAGCGTCGCGATCCCGTCGTGGTGGCGTCCCGCGCCGGAGAGGCGGGCGACCACGCGCGAGACGACGTCCCGCACCGCGCCCGGCTCGATGAACGAGCACCCGACGACCATCGCGCCGCCGCGGCCGGTGGGGCGCACGTGCGCCACCCGAAGGTCGGCCGCGAGCTCGCCCTCGATGAAGCGGGCCGAGAGCCACATCCGATCGCCCGGCCGGGGACGGATGTCGTCGATCAGCATCCCGACTCCCGACTCCGACAGATCCACGATCCGGGCCGGGAGTCGCTCGCCGGGCGGGATCCGGTCGCACACGGTCGCGCGCACGACGCCCGATGCAGAGATGGGCATCCGCGGCGCCCGCCGCTCGTAGCCCTCGGACTCCACGTCGAGCACCCGCAGCGTGAGCGAGGCGCGGGCCTGGGTGCGGTACTCCGCCGACTCGATGACCGCCCAGACATGAAGCGGCGCCTCCTCGGTGGCGAGCCGGCACTCGAGCCGCATGCCCGAGGCGACCGCCAGGCGCGGCGCGCTGGCCGCGACCGACTGGCCCTCGCTGGAGATCGTCCACAGCTCGACGGACTCGCCCCGGTCCGTCTCGACGTCGATGACGGATGCCGCGGCGAGCAGAGCCGCAGCTTCCGCAAGGGTCGGTTCCAGGTCGTCACGAATTGTCATCGAGGGTCCTCAGGCCTGTGATCGGCCAAAAGCACCCCCGAATGAGGTGGATGCCCCGCCCCCGAACGACCGAACCATGCGGGCCTGCCACCGGAGCGGGACGTCCGAGGGGGTAGCGTCCCGCTCCGGGGCTGGCGTCCTTGGCAGGAGCACGCCGGTGAGGGTGATACGCGCCGCGCGCCGACTCGGATTGTGTCCCAGCTTGCTTGAGGCTAGCTTGGCGCTGAGGCCGTGATCGTCGAGATCGCGCGGAGCTTGTTGGTCGCGTCGAGCGCAGCCACCTTGTAGCTCTCGGCCAGCGTCGGGTAGTTGAAGACCGCCTCGACGAGGTAGTCGACAGTCCCGCCGAACCCCATCACCGTCTGGCCGATGTGCACGAGCTCCGTCGCCGTGGTGCCGAACGCGTGCACCCCGAGCAGCTTGCGATCGTCGGACGAGACGAGCAGCTTCAGGAGCCCATAGGCGTCACCCAGGATCGCGCCCCGGGCCAGCTCGCGGTAGCGCGAGATCCCCACCTCGTACGGCGTCTGCTCGTGGGTCAGCTGCTCCTCGGTGCTGCCGATGAAGCTGATCTCCGGGATCGTGTAGATCCCGATCGGAAGGGCATCCGAGATCGGCCGCACGTCGATGCCGCAGGCGTGCGCCGACGCCAGCCGGCCCTGCTCCATCGAGGTGGCGGCGAGGCTGGGGAAGCCGATCACGTCGCCGACGGCGTAGATGTGCTCGACCGACGTGCGGTAGTGCTCGTCGACGGAGATGCGCCCGCGCGCGTCGGCCTCGATGCCGACGTTCCCGAGCTCGAGACCGTCGGTTGCGCCCTGCCGGCCCGCCGAGTAGAGCACGGTGTCCGCCAGGATGCGCTTGCCGCTCTTCAGGTGGCTGATCGTGCCGCCGTCGTGCTCGTCGACGCCCACCACCTCCTCGTTCAGGCGGAAGACGACGTTCAGGTCGCGCAGGTGGTAGCGGAGCGCCTCGACGACCTCGCTGTCGCAGAAGTCGAGCAGCTGCGGCCTGGCCTCGACCACCGTCACGCGGGTGCCGAGCGCCGCGAACATCGAGGCGTACTCGATGCCGATCACGCCGGCGCCGACGACCAGCAGGGCGTCCGGCACCTTCTCGAGGTGCAGGATCCCGTCCGAGTCGATCACGGTGCGCTCGTTGAAGTCGACGCTCTTCGGCCGCGCCGGCTGCGTGCCGACCGCGATCACGATCCGCTCGGCCGTCACCTGGCGGCGGGTGCCGTCGCCCTCGTCCACGAGCAGGGTGTGGGGGTCGGCGAACGACCCCGTGCCGTTCAGGATGCGGACGTGGTTTCGCGCCAGCTGGTCGTGCACGACGTCGGACTCCCGCTGGATCACGGACTGGGTGCGGAAGAAGAGGTCGTCCATCGTGACCTCGGCCTGGACGCGATAGCTGTCGCCGTACATCGACCGCTGCGTCATCCCGGTCAGGAAGAGCACCGCCTCGCGCAGCGTCTTCGACGGGATCGTGCCGGAGTTGATGCAGACGCCTCCGACCGCGCGCTGCTTCTCGACGATCGCCACCCGCTTGTGCAGCTTGGCGGCCTGGATCGCTGCCTTCTGGCCCGCGGGGCCCGAGCCGATCACGAGCAGATCGAAGTCGTAGGCCATGTGCAGCGGAGACTACCGATCCGCAGCGCCCCGGATGCGCCCCGTATCATCATCGAGTGCCCGTCCGCCTGGGAATCCTCGGCCTCGGCAGCGTCTACTGGACGCCGTACCGCGCCGCCATCGAGCGGCTGGGCGGCCGCGTCCGCATCACCGCCGCCTACGACCCCGACCCCGAGAAGCGGGCCGCGGCCGACCGCGCCACCGGCACGCCCGTCGCGCTCGCCGGCGCGGAGGCCGTGATCGAGCACCCGGAGGTCGACGCCGTCCTCGTCCTCACGAGCATGCGCGAGCACGGACGGCTGGCGCGTGCCGCTCTCGTGGCCGGAAAGCACGTCCTGGTCGAGAAGCCCATGGCGACCACGCTCGACGAGGCGGCCGCGCTCGCCGCTGCGGCGCGGGCCACGGGGCGGACGCTCGTCTGCGCCCCGGCCGTCCTGCTCTCGCCCACCTACCGGGCGATCGCCGCCCGCGTCGCGGCGGGCGAGGCCGGGAGGGTCGTGCTGGCCCGTGCGCGCTACGGCTGGGCGGGGCCGTGGTGGGGGCGGTGGTACTACGAGCCGGGCGGCGGTGCGCTCTTCGACCTCGGCATCTACAACGTCACCAGCCTGTGCGGCGTCCTCGGGCCCGTGCGGCGGGTGGTCGCCCTCGTCGGGACGGCGATCCCGGAGCGCACCGCCGAGGGCGCGCCGGTCCGCGTCGAGAGCGACGACAACGCCCACCTCCTGCTCGACTTCGGCGAGAGCCGGTTCGCGACCGTCACGACCGGGTTCACGATGCAGCGCTACCGCTCGCCGGCCATCGAGCTCTACGGCACCGACGGCGTCCTGCAGATGCTCGGCGACGACTGGGCGCCCGAGGGCTTCGAGCAGTGGCGGAACGCCGCGGGCGTGTGGGAGGTGCACCCCGAGACGGCGCCGCAGTGGTCGTGGACGGCCGGGCTCGACCACCTCGTCGAGTGCATCGAGCGCGGCGTCGCGCCGGTTATCGCGCCTGAGCACGCGCTGCATGCGCTCGAGGTGATGCTCGCGGCGAAGCGCTCCTCCGAGGAGGGCCGGGCGATCGAGATCGCAAGCGGCTTCCCGGCGCCCGACTACTCGTCGTTCCCCGACGAGGGTGGGGCCGAGCGCCGGGTCCACGACCCTCGCAGCGCCTGAGGTAGGGTGGCCGCGTGGCGGAGATCGTCCTCGACCGCGTGCGCAAGGTGTACCCCGACGGCACGACCGGCGTGGCCGGGGTCGACCTCGTGATCCCCGACGGCCGCCTGGCCGTGCTCGTCGGCCCGTCCGGCTGCGGCAAGACCACGCTGCTGCGCTGCGTCGCCGGGCTCGAGGCCATCACCGACGGCACGGTCAAGATCGGCGACCGGGTCGTGAACGAGGTCTCGCCGAAGGACCGCGACCTGGCGATGGTGTTCCAGGACTACGCGCTCTACCCGCAGATGTCCGTCTACGACAACATGGCCTTCAGCCTGAAGCTGCGCCGGATGCCGAAGCCGGAGGTGCGAAAGCGCGTCGACGACGTCGCCCGCACCCTGGGGCTGTCGGAGCTCATGGCGAAGAAGCCGGGCCAGCTCTCCGGCGGGCAGCGCCAGCGGGTGGCGATGGGGCGCGCGATCGTCCGCGAGCCGCAGGCGTTCCTCATGGACGAGCCGCTCTCGAACCTCGACGCCAAGCTGCGCGTGCAGATGCGCGCGGAGCTCCGCCGGACGCAGCGCGACCTCGGCGTCACCACGATCTACGTGACGCACGACCAGACCGAGGCGATGACGATGGGCGACATGGTCGCCGTCATGAAGAGGGGCGTGCTCCAGCAGTGGGACGCGCCCGATGCGCTCTACAACCGGCCGGTCAACCTGTTCGTGGCCGGGTTCATCGGTTCGCCTGCGATGAACATGGTCGAGGCTCGCGTCGACGCCTCGGACGGCGGGGTGGCCGTCGAGTTCGCGGGCGTGCGGCTCGAGGTCGATTCCGAGGCCGCCGCGGCCCGTTCCGGCCTGCGCGGCTACGCCGGCCGAACCGTCATCCTCGGCCTCAGGCCCGAGGCGCTCGAGGACGCCGGCATCGCGCGCGACGCGCCGCCGGGGCGGACGATCGACGTCATGCCCGACCTGTGCGAGGCGCTGGGGTCGGACCTGCTCGTCCACTTCGGCCTCGAC
>Ga0075424_100003275_pt1 | contig 15089 bp, 14 predicted proteins | sample SoiMethybrSBSTD3_FD_75301 | JGI IMG/M metagenome (GOLD analysis project Ga0075424, IMG submission 75301) | Bulk soil microbial communities from a Populus tree surrounding site in Tennessee, USA - Soil MetaG P. TD hybrid SBSTD3 | ecosystem: Environmental > Terrestrial > Soil > Tree plantation... | reverse complement strand
GCGGCCGAGCTGGGCGACGGCTCGCCCGACATGGTGCTGGTCGAGCATGTCGAGCCTTCGGAGCTCGAGATGCGCGTCGACGCGGTCCTCGGGACGGCCGCGCTCGCGGACGCGCCGTGCGTCGACCCGGCCGGCCTGCGGGCGCTCTTCGACCTGCGCGCGCCGGGCATCCGCCGCGCCCACCGCTTCACCTGCAACCTGTGCGGGACGGACGCCGTCGCCGAGACCCGGGGCTGGCCGCGCGACACGGCCACCTGCCCGCGCTGCGGGTCGGCGGCGCGGTTCCGCGGCCTCGCCGACCTGATCGCGCGCGAGCTCTTCGGGAGCACGGAGCCGCTGTGCGCGCTGCCCGCCCGGCCCGATCTGACCGGGGTCGGCATGAGCGACCCGCTGCCGCTGGCCGCGCTGCTCTCCCGCCGCATGAGCTACGCGAACACCTTCTACCACTGCGAGCCGCTCCTCGACGTCTGTGCGCCGGGCGAGCACGCCGGCCGCTACGACCTGGTCGTCTGCAGCGAGGTGCTCGAGCACGTGCCGCCGCCGGTGCAGCCGGCCTTCACGGGCCTGCACGACCTGCTGAAGCCGGGCGGCCTGCTCGTGTTCAGCGTGCCGTATCGCGCCGAGGGCGAGACGCTCGAGCACTACCCCGATCTGCACGACTACGAGATCGTCGCCCGCAACGGCGAGCACGTGCTGCGCAACACGACCCGGGACGGGCGCGTCTGCGAGCACCGCGACCTGGTGTTCCACGGCGGCCCCGGCGAGACGCTCGAGCTACGCCTGTTCGCGCTGCCCGACCTGGTGGCCCGGCTCGAGGCGGCCGGGTTCTGCGACGCGCGCGTCCGCCGCGAGCCGAACTTCGCGCACGGCGTCTGGTGGCCGGGCGCGGACGGCTGGCCCATCACCGCCCGTCGCCCGGCAGCCTGAATGCCGGTGCCTGGCACCGGCTATTCACATGTCTAGTGCGCGGCCGAGGCGATCTCCGTCTCCGGCGCCGGCGCGGCCTCGCCCTCGAAGAGCGCGGCGACGCTCGAGTCGATCGTCTCGTGGACGATCTGGCCCGCGCCGAGCACCTTCAGGATCTGCTCGGCCTGCGGCAGCGCGTCCTGTGAGATCTCGATGACCGAGGCCGACGAGCCAGGCTGCATCGACTTGCCGAGCGCCTCCAGCTGGCTGTTCTTGAACCCGGAGTCGCGCAGCTTGGCGGTCAGCCCGCCGATCGTGCCGCCGGCGAGGATGCCGATCGGGCCGCCGATGATGCCGATCGCGCCGCCGAGCAGCGCGCCGCGGCCGGCGCCCCAGTCCTTGGACTCGATGAACTTGACCTTGCCGTCGTCGCGCACGACGAGGACGGCGGTGTTCCCGACCTTGTCGGGGAACGCCCCACCGACCGACGCCGCCCCGCGGGTGCCGCCGTCGATGGTGGTGAAGCTCGCTGCCAGGATCATGCGGGTCGAGTCGGCCATGTCGTCTCCGTTTCGTCGGGAGCCCACCAGCCTACCCCGGCGGTTTGAAGACGGCATTAGGATCGCGGCCGGACGTGAAGATCGACGCCTTCGCACACATCTCGCCGATCCGCTACCTGGAGCGGGTCGAGCAGATCCTGGCGAGCCCGGGGGCGAGCGCCGCGGTGCGCGAGCACGGCCCGTGGCTGCGCGAGGATCCCGTGCTCTACGACCTCGACGCGCGCGAGCGGGCGCTGGCGCCGTTCGACGACTACCGCCAGGTGCTCGTGCTGGGCGCGCCGCCGATCGAGGAGCTCGGTGACGCTGCGGTCACGCGCCAATTGGCGCAGCTCGCGAACGACGAGATGGCGGGGCTCGTGCGCGACCACGACCGCTTCGTCGGCTTCGCCGCCGCCCTTGCGCTGAACGACGTCGACGCGGGGCTCGAGGAGCTGCGCCGGTCGGTGCGAGACCTGGGCGCGCTCGGCTTCCAGGTCTACTCGAACGTGAACGGCCGCCCGCTCGACGATCCCCGCTACCGGCCGCTGTTCGCCCTCGCCGAGGAGCTCGACGTCGCCGTCTGGCTGCACCCGACCCGCAGCCCGGCGTGGCCGGATTACCCGGTCGAGACGGCGTCGCAGCACGGCATCTGGTGGTCGATCGGCTGGCCGTTCGAGACGGCGGCGGCCATGTGCCGGCTGGTCTACTCCGGGCTCATGGAGGAGCACCCCGCCCTGAGCGTCCTGACGCACCACGCGGGCGCCATGATCCCGTACTTCTCCGGCCGGTTCCGCAAGATCCAGACCGAGGACCAACGGCCCGCGCTGGAGCGGCTGCCGCACGAGCCGCTCGAGTACTTCCGCCGCTTCTACGCCGACACCGCCCTGTTCGGCGCGCCGCACGCGCTGCGCTGCACGCTCGACTTCTTCGGCCCCGGCAACGTGCTCTTCGGCACCGACATGCCGCTGGGCGGCCCCGACGTGGTGGGCGAGACGATCGCCGACGTCGACTCGCTCGCCCTCCCCGCCGCCGACCGCGAGCGCGTCTACGCCGGCAACGCCCGCGACGTGCTGCGCCTGAAGAAGGGGTACTAGCCACCGAGATGCAGTGGCAGGACGCGGTCGTCTACCAGATCTATCCGCGCTCGTTCCAGGACTCCGACGGCGACGGTGTCGGCGACCTCCCCGGGATCGTGCGCCGGCTGGACGAGCTGTCCGCGCTGGGCGTCCACGCGCTCTGGCTCTCGCCGATGTACCCCTCGCCGCTGGCCGACGGCGGCTACGACATCACCGACTTCACCGGCGTCGACCCGCGCCTGGGGACGCTCGACCAGCTCGAGGAGCTGATCGCCGAGACGCACCGGCGGGGCATGCGGCTGCTGCTCGACCTCGTGCCCAACCACACCTCGATCGAGCACCCCTGGTTCCGCGAGCATCCGGACTGGTACGTGTGGGCCGACGAGCCCGCGAACAACTGGAAGGCGGCGTTCGGCGGGTCGGTGTGGACGAACGACGCGCGCAGCGGCCGTTGGTACCTGCACTCGTTCTTCCCCGAGCAGCCCGACCTCGACTTCCGAAACCCGGCCGTGTCCGCCGCCATGCAGGACGTCGTCCGCGTCTGGCTCGAACGCGGCGTCGACGGCTTCCGGCTCGACGCGCTCGACTGTCTCGGCAAGCACCCCGAACTGCTGGACGACCCGCCCGCGACCCGGCCGCCGCCGTTCCCGGAACCGCCCGAAGCAGCGGAGCTCGAACGGCGCCATTCCCGCAACTGGGCGCCGGCCGTCCGCACCGCCCTGGCCCCGCTGCGCGAGGCGGTCGGCGACGCGTTCCTGGTCGGCGAGGTGTACCGGCCGACGGACGAGCTCGGCCCCTACCTCGAGTCGCTCGACTGCGCGTTCGTCTTCGAGCTCCTGTTCGCGGAGTGGCGGGCCGAGGCGATCGGGTCGGTGCTGGAGCGGGCGGCGCGGGTGGCGGGGACGGCCTGGATGCTCTCCAACCACGACTTCGGCCGGGTCGGCACGCGCATCGGCGCGGACAACCTGCGCGCGGCGGCGGTGCTGCTCCACACAATGCCCGGGCCGGTCTTCCTCTACCAGGGCGACGAGATCGGCCTGCTCGAAGGCCCGGGCGGCGATCCGCCGCACGACCGGTTCAACCGCGACCGGGCCCGCCACCCGATGCAGTGGGACGCCGGGCCGGGAGGCGGGTTCACGACCGGAACGCCGTGGCTCCCCTTGGTGGACCCGCAAGCACGAAACGTCCGGGCCCAGCGCGCCGACCCCGAGTCGCTGTGGTCGCTGCACCACCGGCTGATCGGCCTGCGGCGGGGGCTCCGGCTGCGCGGCGATCTCGAGGTGGTCGCGGCCCGGCCAGACGGCCTGCTCGCCTACCGCCGCGGGGACGTCCTCGTCACGCTCAACCTGGGCGACGGGACGTTGCCGCTGCCGGACGGCGAGCCGCTCCTGCGCACCCGCCACGACCGCATGCTCGGCCCCGGCGAAGGCGCGATCGTGCGCCCATCTGGCTAGGTTACGAGTATGCCGTGGGACACCGGCCTGCACCAGCTCGACGCAGAGACGGACTTCCAGCGGGCGCGGCGGCGACAGGTGCTGGCCGCCCTGGCGGGCCGTCTCCGTCGCGAGCCGGACGACATCAATCTGATCCTGCCGTTCGACGAGGTCGTGCGGGCGCTGGGCCGCAAGGGCGAGCGCGCGCTCGGCCTGCAGACGATCGCACTCGCGAGCATCGTCGGGACGATCGACCGCAGCCGTGACTTCGACCGCCGCTTCCGCCCGACCTCCAACCGCCTGCGGGAGCGCTGGCAGGGCATCGACATGGCGCTCCGGCGCGGGCGGGGCATGCCGCCGATCTCGGTCTACCGCATCGGCGACCTGCACTTCGTGCGCGACGGCCACCACCGCGTGTCCGTCGCGCTCGCCCTGCACCACTCGGTGATCGAGGCCCACGTCACCGAGATCGAGACCGAGATCCCCGCCGACGGCATCTCCAGCCGCGGCGACCTCGTCGTCAAGGACTACCAGCGCCTCTTCCGCCAGCGGGTACCGCTGCCGCCGGACATGGCCGCGCGCATCAACGTGACCGACCCGTGGGACTACGCCCAGCTGTCAGAGGCCGTCGAGGCCTGGGCGTTCCGGCTCGTCCAGGACGAGCGCCAGTTCCTCGACCGGCGCACCGCCGCCCGGCGCTGGTTCGAGGAGGAGTACCTGCCGGTCGTGTCGATGCTGCACGATGCCGGCCTCGTCGGCGACGGCACCGACGCCGAGGCCTACATCCGCGTCGCCTGCGACCGCTACCGGCTCATCCGCACCCACGCCTGGAGCGACGAGATCGTCGCCCGCCTGCGGCCGCGTCCGCGTCGCGGCAGACGGGCCTAGACCGTGGCCGAGCACGCCGTGGTCATCGCCGGCGGGGGACCCACCGGCCTGATGCTGGCGGGCGAGCTCGCGCTGGCGGGGGTCGACGCCGTGATCGTCGAGCGGCGCGCCCGCCAGGAGCTCGAGGAGTCGCGGTCTCGCGGGATGCACTCCCGCACGATCGAGGTGCTCGACCAGCGCGGGATCGCCGACCGGTTCATCGCCGCGGGCCAGGCGATGCAGATCAGCCGCTTCGCGGGCGTCCTCCTGGACATCAGCGGGTTCCCCACCCGGCACGGCTACGGCCTCGCGCTGATGCAGAACGAGTTCGAGCAGATCCTGGCCGGCTGGGTCGCGGAGCTGGGAGTGCCGTTCCTGCGCGAGCGCGAGATCACCGGCTTCGAGCAGGACGGCGACGGCGTCTCGGTGACGCTCGCCGACGGCGGGCCGGTGCGCGGCGGGTACCTGGTCGGCTGCGACGGGGGTCGCAGCGTCATCCGCAAGGCCACCGGCATCGAGTTCCCCGGCTGGGATCCGTCGGTCAGCTCGCTGATCGCCGAGGCCGAGATGAGCGAGGAGCCGGGGTACGGCATGCGCCACGACGAGAACGGCACGCAGGCGATCGGCCCGCTCGGCGACGGGAAGCGGGTGGGCGTGGTCATCACCGAGAAGTACGCGGGCCAGGGCCCCGATCCGACCCTTGCCGACCTGCGTCGCGCGCTCATCGGCGTCTGGGGAACCGACTTCGGGGTGCACAGCCCGACGCGGCTCTCCCGGTTCACCGACATGACCCGGCAGGCGGCGTCCTACCGCAAGGGGCGCGTGCTCCTGGCCGGCGACGCCGCGCACATCCACTACCCGGTCGGCGGGCAGGGCCTGAACCTGGGCGTGCAGGACGCGGTCAACCTGGGCTGGAAGCTCGCCCAGGTCGTCAACGGGGTGTCGCCGGACAGCCTGCTCGACACCTACCAGACCGAACGCCACCCCGTGGCCGCCGATGCGCTGCGGACGACCATGGCGCTCACCGCGCTCACCCGCGCGGACGCTCGCATCGAGGCGCTGCGGGACGTCGTGGCCGAGCTCCTGAGCGCGGACGAGCCGCGCACGCGCCTGGCCGCGAAGACCGCCGCCCTCGACATCCGCTACGACCTCGGCGAGGGCCACCCGCTGCTCGGCCGGCGCATGCCCGATCTCGACATCGTCACCGCGGACGGCCCGGTCCGCGTCTTCGACCTGCTCCACGACGCCCGGCCGGTGCTCCTGAACCTCGCCGAGCCCGGGGCGGTCGACGTCGCCTCCTGGGCCCATCGGGTGCGCCTCGTCGACGCGCGCTACGACGGCGCCTGGGAGCTCCCGGTGGTCGGCGCGGTCGCCGCGCCGGACGCCGTGCTCATCCGGCCCGACGGCCACGTCGCCTGGGCCGGCAGGGACGGCCGGGCCGGCCTTGCCGACGCTCTCACGGCCTGGTTCGGGCCGGCCGGGTAGCTACTCGGTCTCGGGCTGATCGGTCGGCTCGGCGTTCTCGGCCGTCGCCGGCACCGCCCTCTGCACGGTCGTCTTGGCCTCGGAGCCGTTCGTCTTCGCCGCGTCGCCCAGCGTCAGGTTCTCGCCGCTCTCCGGGTCGAAGACGTGCAGCTTCTCCAGGTCGACCCAGATCTCGAGCTCCTGGTCCTCCGCCGCCGTGCTGGCCGCGTCGAGGCGGGCCGTCACCTGCACGCCTTCCTCACCGCTGCCCAGGTCGCCCGTGCCGGCGTCGGCGGCGAGCTCCTCCAGGTGCTTGGCCGTCGCCCGCTCACTCTGGACGGTGAAATAGGCGAACTTGTCGGAGCCCAGCGACTCGAGCAGGTCGATCTTCGCCTTGATGGTGGCGCCGCGATCGCGCTTCTCGGTGCCGATCAGGGCGGCGTCCTCGAAGTGCTCGGGACGGATCCCGATGATGACGTCGCGTTCGCCGCCGTCCAGGCCGCGGCTGCGGTCGGCGGGCAGCCGGAGGTCGCCGAGCGCCGTCTTGAGCACCCTCCCGGAAGCCTTGCCAGGCAGGAAGTTCATTGCCGGCGAGCCGATGAACCCCGCCACGAACAGGTTCGTCGGGGTGTCGTACAGCACCTCGGGCGCGTCGACCTGCTGGATCTCGCCGCCGCGCATGACCGCCACGCGGTCGCCCAGCGTCATCGCCTCGACCTGGTCATGCGTGACGTAGACGGTCGTCGTCCCCAGCCGCTTCTGCAGCCGCGACACCTCGGTGCGCATCTGTACGCGCAGCTTCGCGTCGAGGTTCGAGAGCGGCTCGTCCATGAGGAACGCGTTCGGTGTGCGGACGATCACGCGCCCCATCGCCACCCGCTGGCGCTGGCCGCCCGAGAGCTGCGCAGGCTTGCGGTCGAGGTGGGGTGTCAGGTCGAGGATGCCTGCCGCCCACTCGACCCGCTCCTTGATCTTGGCGGGGTCCTCCTTCGCGAGCTTCAGCGAGAAGGCCATGTTCTCGCGAACGCTCATGTGCGGGTAGAGGGCATAGTTCTGGAAAACCATGCCGATGTCGCGGTCGCGCGGCGTCTTCTGGTTCGCGACCTCGCCGCCGATGCGCAGCTGGCCGTCGGAGATGTCCTCGAGCCCCGCGATCATGTTCAGCGTCGTCGACTTGCCGCACCCCGACGGGCCGACCAGGATCACGAACTCGCCGTCGGCGATCGTGAGGTTGACGTCGTTGACGGCCAGGGCGCCGTCCGGGAAGCGCTTGGTGACGTGGTCGAGGACGATCTCTGCCATGTGGCCCCTACCCTCCTTCGATTAGCCCTTCACCGCCCCGGCGGTGAGGCCGGCGACGATGCGGCGCTGGAACAGCAGCACGACGATGGCGACCGGGATCGTGATGACCACGGCCGCCGCCGCGATCGACCCGGTCGGCTGCTGGAACTGGGAAGCGCCCGTGAAGAAGGCGATCGCCGCCGGCACCGTGCGTGCGTTGTTGGTGGACGTGAGCGAGATGGCGAACACGAAGTCGCTCCAGCAGTACAGGAACACCAGGATCGCGGTCGTGAAGATGCCGGGCGCGGCCAGCGGCACGATCACGCTCCGGAAGGCCTGCAGCGGCGTGGCGCCGTCGAGCGCCGCGGCCCGCTCGAGATCCCAGGGGATCTCGCGGAAGAACGCCGACAGCGTGTAGATCGCGAGCGGCAGCGAGAACGTCATGTACGGGATGATCAGCCCGGGCCAGGTGTCGAACAGGCCGATCTGGCGCCACAGGTTGAACATCGGGTTCACGAGGGCGATCGGCGGGAACATCGCGATCAAAAGCGCCGAGGCGATGAGCAGCTGCTTCCCGCCGAACTCGAGCCGGGCGACCGCGTAGGCCGCCATGGCGCCGAACGTCACACCAAGGACCGTGGCGATGATCGCGATCCCGATCGAGTTCACGAGCGCGTGCGTGAAGAGCGGCTGGTCGAAGATGCCGCGGTAGTTCTCGAACGTCCACTTCTTCGGGTAGAAGCTGCCGTCGGTGAGCGTGCTCGGATCCTTGAACGAGAGCGAGACCAGCCACAGCACCGGCACCGCCGCGATCACCAGCACGACCACGTTGGCGATCCCCCAGCCGAGCTTCTGTCGGGGCGTCGACCTCATCGCAGATCCTGTCCGGGAGCGGCCGCGCCGAAGCCCTTGATGAAGGTGAACGCGATCAGCGCCACCGCGATGAAGATCAGCACCGACATGGCCGAGCCCACCCCCAGGTTGAGAGCCGTGAACAGCTGGTCGTAGTTCAGGATCGAGACGGAGCGGGTGTTCTGCGACCCCTGCGTGAGGATGTAGATGTTGTCGAAGATCCGGAACGCGTCGAGCGTGCGGAAGAGCAGCGCGACCAGGATGGCCGGCTTCATCACCGGCACGATCACGCGGATGAAGCGCTGCCAGGCGGTGGCGCCGTCGACCTTGGCCGCGCGCAGGAGCTCGTCGGGGACGAGCGAGAGCCCGGCCAGCAGCAGGAGCGCCATGAACGGCGTCGTCTTCCAGACCTCGGCCAGGATGATGATCGCGATCGCCGACCACTGGTGGGTCAGCGGCGCCGACGTGCTGTTGCCGAACCAGCTCACCAGGTAGCCGGTGCCGGGCGTCCACGCGTACTGCCAGCTGAACGCGGCGACGACGGTGACGATCCCGTACGGGATCAGCACCGCCGTGCGGACGAGCCCGCGGGTGAAGAGCGTGCGGTGCATGACGAAGGCGACGGCGAACCCGAGCACGAGCTCGATCGTCACCGAGACGACCGTGATCACCACGGTCACCCCGAACGCCTGCCACCACAGGCCGGTCGAGGACAGGATCGACGTGTAGTTCGCGAATCCGATCCAGTGGCGGTCGTCCGGGAAGCGAAGGTCGTAGCGCAGGAACGACAGGTAGATCGCGTACAGGATCGGATAGACGGCGACGAGCGCCATGATGGCCACGGCGGGCGCGCACAGCATCCACGCCAGCTTGCGCTCGGCCCGCTGGCGCTCGGTCAGCATCCGCCTGCGCGGCCGGCCGACGGAGACGCCCGCGCCTGCCTCGGCGACGGCGCCCATTTTCGGCGTCCCGAACGGCAGCCTCATGGCACCAGCCCCTTCGAGTCGATGGCGTCCTGGATCGCAGACTTCAGCGGGCCGAGGTCACTCGCCGACACGGACGACGGCGGCGAGAGGGTGTAGGAGATCTGCAGCGACACGCTCTGGTAGGCCGGCGTCTTCGGGCGGACGCTGGCGGTCTTCAGGGTGTCGAAGATCGCCTTCCACATCGGGTAGGCCTTCTGGAACTTCGGGTCGGAGTAGATGGACTCGAGCACTGGCGGCAGGCCGCCGAGGACGGCGTTGCGGATCTCGTTCTGCCGGTTTCGCAGGCACTGGATGGCGGCAAACGCCTGGGCCTTGTGCTTCGTGAACTTGCCGACGGCGAGGTCGATGCCGCCGATGGTCACGTGGGCCGGCTCGCCCGGCTTCACGGTCGGGTACGTCGTCCAGCGCATGTTCTTGAAGATGTCCGGCACGTCCGCCTTGGCCGACGGGTAGACGTACGGGTAGTTCAGCTCGAACGCCGCCACCCCGGCCTCGAACTGGAGCCGGGTCTGATCTTCCATCTGGTTCCCGAGCGACGGGTCGACGCCCTTCGAATGCGTCAGCGCGTGGATCGTGTCGAGCGCCTGCACAGCCGGCTGGCCCAGGACGACCTTCTGGCCGTTCGGGCTCACGATCTGGCCGCCGGCGGAGTTCACGAGCGTGTTGAACCAGACGGTGTAGCCCTCGTACTGGGCTCCCTGGATCTCGATGTAGTGCGGCTTGCCCTGCTTGGCGAGCGCGTTCGCCATCGAGATCATCTGCTTCCACGTCTTGGGTGGGTGCGGCACCAGGTCCTTGCGGTACCAGAGCAGCTGGGTGTTCGTGTTGAAGGGCGCCGAGTAGAGCTTGCCGTCCCACGTGGCCGTGTTCACCATCGACTTCAGCGTGCCCTTCTCGACCTGGTCGGCCAGGTTCTTGGGCCACGGCTGGATCCACCCGGCGGCGGCGAACTCCGGCGTCCAGGTGACGTCGAGGCCGAGGATGTCGAGCGACGAGTCGTCGGCCGCCAGCCGCCGCACCATCTGCTGGCGCTGGCCGTCGGCGGCGTTCGGGAGCGTCTGGATCTTGATCGTGTAGGCGCCGCCGGAGTGCTGGGAGCACTGCGCGGCGCTCTTCACGAACGCGCCGGAGAACTCGGGGAAGATGTACCAGTTGAGGGTGACGGGGCCCTTGGTGCTCCCGCTGCTCTGGCCACATGCGACCGCCAGCGCCAGGATGCCCATGACCCCCACCACCACGCCCAAGACTCGACGCGCGTTCACGGTAGCCGCACCCTTCCCAGGCCGGTCATCCGCGAAACATCGGCCCACGAACTGGGGTCAGACCCCGTACGGAAGCGTCACAGAAGTGCCACGCTCGCCGTTCGGGGTCTGACCCCGTTGTTTTAGGCGGGGTCGGAGAGCGTCGCCATCCGCATCTGGTTGCCGGACGGGTCGCGGAAGCCGGCGTCGATGCCGTACGGCTGCTGGGTCGGCTCCTGCGAGAACTCGACGCCGCGCTTGACCAGCTCCTCGTAGGCGGCGTAGCAGTCGTCGACCGAGAAGAAGAGCCCGCCGGCGGCGCCCTTGGCCACGAGCGTCTCGAGGGCGGCCCGGGTCTCGTCGTCGAAGACGGGCGGCCCCGGCACGGTCATGAGGGCGAGGGCGACGTCGTCCTGGCCGGGCAGCCCGACCGTCAGCCAGCGGAACCCGCCCAGCTCGGGCAGCGTGACGTCCGCGCGCACCTCCATCCCCAGCTTCTCCGTGTAGAAGGCGAGCGCCTCGTCCTGGTCGTGCACCCAGACGTTCACGTTGGTCAGCTTGTTCAGCATGGTTTCCCTCCCGTGGGAATCTCGATTGGACTCACGCTAGCCAGCGGCCAGCGCGGTGTCTTCTCGAAACGTGCTGGACGGCTTCCGCGCCCAGGCGAGGGCGAGGCAGCCGGGCACGGGAACCCGGTTTGCGGCGGGCGGATGGGCGGTGCGATAGGCGGTCGGCGTGAGCCCGTAGGCGCGGCCGAAGCTCGTCGTGAACGAGCCGACGCTGCGCAGGCCGACCGCCATGCAGATGTCGGCGACCGAGTGGTCGGTGTGGCGCAGGAGCGCCGCGGCGCGCTCGAGGCGGCGGGTGAGCAGGTACTGGTGCGGCGCCTCCCCGAAGGCGCGGCGGAACTCGCGGCTGAAGTGGGCCGGCGAGAGGTGGGACGTCCGCGCGAGCGCCTCCACGTCGAGGCGCTCGCGGTAGCGGGCGTCGATCAGGTCCTTGGCACGCAGCAGGTGCCGGGCCGGGGGGACGGGCTTCATGCGGCGGCGGCGCCTCCCTCGGCGAGCGGCCGAAGCGTCATCAGGGCGACGGCGCCGGCCTGGCGCACGTCGACCGCCTCGTAGCCGGCGGCCGCGGCGCCCTCGCGGAACAGGCGCTTGCCGCTGCCGAGCACCGTCGGGTAGATCATCAGCCGATATTCGTCGACGAGGCCCGCGTCGTGCAACGTGTGGACGAGCGACATCGAGCCGGCGACCAGGATGCTGCCGGCCAGCCGTCGTTTCAGCGCGGTCACCTCGGCGACCGGGTCGCCCGGCAGGATGGTCGAGTTCTGCCAATCGGCCCGCTCGAGCGTCGAGGAGACGACGTACTTGGGCAGGCCGTTCATCTTCTCGGCGAAGCCCTGCTCGTCTTCGATCGACGGCCACGCCGCCGCGAACCCCTCGTACGTCACCCGGCCGAGCAGCATCGCCTCGGCGTCGCGCAGCTCCTCGAGCTTGTAGGCGTCGCCGTCGGCGCCGCGCTCGAACCTGAAGGCCCAGCCGCCCGCGGGCGTGCCCTCGGATCCGCCCGGATCCTCCATCACACCGTCCAGCGAGACGAACTCCGAAACCACGATCCTTCCCATTTTCGATCCTCCAAAGAGCGAGTGTGCTGGTGGGGAGACCGGGACGTCCCGAGAAACTCATCGCCGCCTGCTTTACCCTTGCATGAGATGAAGGGACGATGAACGGAGAACGGGGAGGGTCCCCGGAACCGGGGACCCTCCCCACGGCAAGGAGCACCCGTGCGCGTGCTGGTGGTCGAGGACGAGCCGCACATGGCGGAGTTGATCCGCATGGGCCTCTCGCGGGAGGGCCTCGCGGTCGACGTCGCCGCCGACGGCGAGGAGTGTCTGGGGATGGCGACGGCGACGACCTACGACGCCATCGTGCTCGACGTCATGCTGCCCGGCATCAGCGGCTTCGAGGCATGCCGCCGCCTGCGCGGCGAGGCGGTCTGGACGCCGGTGCTGATGCTGACCGCGCGCGACTCGGTGGACGACCGCGTCACCGGCCTCGACGCGGGCGCCGACGACTACCTGGTGAAGCCGTTCGCCTGGCCCGAGCTGCTCGCCCGCCTGCGCGCGCTGATCCGCCGCGGCGACCACGAGCGGCCGACGGTGCTCGAGGTGGGCGACCTGCGGCTCGACCCGGCCACCCGCGCCGTCCATCGCGGCGACGCCGCCATCGACCTCTCCGCCAAGGAGTTCGCGCTGCTCGAGACCTTCATGCGCCGGCCCGGCGACGTGCTGCCGCGGGCGCACCTGCTCGAGCGGGCATGGGATGTCGGCTACCAGGGCCGCTCCAACGTCGTCGACGTCTACGTCGGCCACCTGCGGGCGAAGATCGACGTGCCGTTCGGCCGCCAGACGCTCGAGACCGTGCGCGGCAGCGGCTACCGGCTGCGCGCCTCCGACGGATGATCCGCCGCGCCCCGATCCGCATCCGGGTCGCTGCGGCCTTCGCGGCCGCGATGGCGGTCGTCCTGCTCGCCACCGGACTCTTGCTCTACGTCCGCATCAGCGGCGAGCTCCAGACCGCGCTCGACCGCGAGCTCGAGCTGCGCGCGTTCGACATGACCACCATCGTCCACGACCCGAGGATGTCGCTCGCGGGGACTGGGCCGCACCCGTTCGTGGAGAAGGGGGAGGCGTACGCCCAGCTGCTGGACACGCACGGGCACGTGATCGACGCCACCCTCCCGCTCCGCCGCGCCCACGTGCTGACGCCGGCCCAGGTGCAGGCCGCCCGCAGCGGCACGATCTTCGCGAACGTGCACGCGCTGCCAGGGCTGAACGAGCCGTCGCGGTTCCTGGCGACACCGGTCTCGCGGAGCGGGCAGCGGCTCATCCTGGTCGTCGGCGCGACCCGCGAGAACCGCACCGAGACGCTCGCGGGCCTGCGCAACGAGCTCCTGATCGCCGGCCCGATCGCGCTCATCCTGGCGTCGCTGGCGGGATACCTCCTGGCCGGGCTCTCCCTGCGCCAGGTGGACAGGATGCGGGAGCGGGCCGGCTCGATCTCGGCGGCCACGCCGGGCGAGCGGCTGCCGGTGCCGCAGACGCGCGACGAGATCCAGCGCCTCGGCGAGACCCTGAACGCGATGCTGGCGCGGCTCGAGGCCGGGATCGAGCGCGAGCGCGGCTTCGTCGCCGACGCGGGCCACGAGCTGCGCACGCCGCTCACCCTGCTGCGCACCGAGCTCGAGCTGGCCCTGCGCCACGCCGAGTCGGCCGACGACCTGCGCGAGGCGGTCAAGCGCAGCTCCGTCGAGGTCGACCGGCTCGTGCAGCTGGCCGAGGACCTGCTCCTGATAGCGCAGTCGAACGCCGGCCGTCTGGCGCTTCGGATCGAGCCGCTCGACACTGCCGACCTGCTCGCCTCGACCGCCAGCCGGTTCGAGTGGAGGGCGCAGGAGACCGGCCGCCGGATCGCCCTCGACCCCGCCGGCGACACGTCGCTGCGCGGCGACCGCGTCCGCCTCGAGCAGGCGCTCGGGAACCTGATCGATAACGCCCTGCGGCACGGCGGCGGCGACATCGAGCTCTCGACCGCCGGGTCGAACAGCACGGTCGAGCTGCACGTGGCGGACCACGGCCCGGGGATGCCGGCCGAATTCCTCGACCGCGCGTTCGAGCGCTTCACCCGCGCGGACGTCGCCCGCGGCCACAGCGGCGGCACCGGATTGGGCCTCTCGATCGTGCGGATGATCGCCGAGGCGCACGGCGGCGCCGCCCACGTCCGCAACCGCGAGGGCGGCGGGATAGATGTCTGGGTCACATTGCCGGCCGCCGGCCCTTGACACGTGCCGAACGGAACTATTACGGTTCCACACAGAAAGATGAAAAATTCATGAAGTCCAATCTGCGGCTTCTCGACTGCTTCGCGCTCACCTGTGAAGGCCGGTCGATCTCCGTCCCGCCCAGCGCCCAGCGGGTGCTCGCCTTCCTGGCCCTGCATCCGCACCCGCTGCGGCGGGCGCACGTGGCCGGGTCGCTCTGGCTCGACAGCCCGGAGGAGCGCGCGCACGCCAGCCTGCGCTCGGCGCTCTGGCGGCTGCAGCAGGCCGGCGCCGACGTGATCGAGGTGCGCGACGCCCAGCTCGCGCTGGCGCCGTCTGTGCGGGTCGACTACCGCGAAGCCACCGCCCTCTCGCGGGCGCTGCTCGACGACCCGGCGCCCGACCTGCAGGCCGTCGTCGACTGGGCCATGCTCGCCGGCGAGCTCCTGCCGGACTGGGACGAGGAGTGGGTGATCGTCGAGCGCGAGCACCACCGCCACCTCTCGCTGCACGCGCTGGAGGCGCTCTCGGAGCGGATGCTGGCCGAGGGGACGCTGCCACAGGCGCTCGAGGTGGCCCTGGCCGTGTTCGCGCGCGAGCCGCTGCGCGAGACCGCCCACCG
>Ga0075424_100003274_pt1 | contig 15090 bp, 11 predicted proteins | sample SoiMethybrSBSTD3_FD_75301 | JGI IMG/M metagenome (GOLD analysis project Ga0075424, IMG submission 75301) | Bulk soil microbial communities from a Populus tree surrounding site in Tennessee, USA - Soil MetaG P. TD hybrid SBSTD3 | ecosystem: Environmental > Terrestrial > Soil > Tree plantation... | reverse complement strand
CGCACCATCTTGATCGTTCCGCTTCGTCAGCAAAGGGAACTCGTTGGAACGTTAAGCGCTCGTCGCATCGAGGTTCACCCCTTCACTCCGGCACAGATCAAGCTGCTCGAAACGTTTGCCTCGCAGGCGGTGATCGCCATCGAGAACGTCCGCTTGTTCGAGGAGCTCAAGGAATCATTGGAGCAGCAAACGGCCACCAGTGAAATATTGGGTGTGATTGCCAGCTCGCCCACGGATATTCAGCCTGTACTGGATACCATCGCCGACAGCGCGGCCCGCGTTTGCAACGCGGACGACGCCGCGATTCGAATCCTGGAGGGGAATGTTCTTCGTCTGAAGACTCATAAAGGGTCAATTCCATTTTTTATGACCGAGGAACTGCCGATTAACCGCGGTTCAGTTGCTGGCCGCGTGTTCCTCGAAAATCGACTGATCCACATTGAAGATATGACGACACTCTACGCAACCGAGTTCCCCGATGCTCAGATTGCCGTCAATCGGGAGGGTGTCCGAACCATACTGGTTGCGCCATTGGAGCGAGAGGGGCTTGCTATCGGCGTTATTCTGATCCGGCGCACCGAAGTTCGCCCATTCTCTGAGAAGCAAATTGCTCTGCTGAAGACCTTCGCAGACCAGGCCGTGATTGCGATTGAGAACGTGCGCTTGTTCAAGGAGCTGGAAGCGCGCAACCGCGATTTGACCGAAGCCTTGGAGCAACAGACAGCGACTAGCGAAGTTTTGAAAGTCATCAGTCGCTCGACTTTTGACCTGCAGCCTGTTCTCGATACCCTGATTGAGAACGCCACGAGACTTTGCGAGGCCGAGCATGGGTCGATTCACAGGGTCGAAGGGGACATGTTGCCGCTCGCAGCTGCGTACGGCCATACGCCTGAGTTGTATGACTTCATTAAGCGGAATCCACCGCGTGTCGGACGAGAGGCGATCGCAGGGCGAGCTGTGCTGGCGTGCCGCGTGGTTCACGTCCCCGATCTTAGAGCTGATCCAGAATATCATTATGTCCCACAGCTCGTCGATTTCAGAGCGATTCTTGGCGTGCCGCTACTCAGAGAAGGCACCCCGATCGGCGTCATTGTTATCTTCAGAACAGATGCGAGATCCTTTACCCCGAGACAGATCGATCTTGTAACGACCTTCGCCGACCAGGCAGTGATCGCCATTGAGAACGTGCGGTTACTTCAGCAGCTGCAGGACCGCACGCACGAGCTCCGGGTTTCTCTCGATGAAGTGAGGGGTTTAAGCGAAGTCAGCCGGGCGGTCAGCTCATCATTGGACCTCCACGAAGTGCTGGACACGGTGGCTGGCCATGCGGTGAATCTCTCCAAATCGGATGGTTGCGGAATTTTTGAATTTAAGCCGAAGCGTCAAGCCTTCGATGTCGTTGCCAGCCACAATCTCACGCGCGAGTTTCTTAACTCAATTCAAGAAACGACGATCGATCTTACCATGACGACCATCGGTCAAGCCGCCGAAAGCGAACAGCCGATACAAATCCCCGATATGTCGGACATTCACGGTCATCCCTATCGGGGGTTCGTACTGAAGGCTGGGTTTCGCTCGGTGCTGACGGTTCCAATGGGTAGCGATGGGATGACACGGGGAATCGTTCTGTTTCGACGGTCGCCTGGTCAGTTCGACGAGCGGGTGACGAATCTTCTTACGGCGCTCGCCAGCCAGTCGAAAGTCGCGATCGAAAACGCGCGACTATTTAGCGAGATCGAGGACAAAGGCCGAGAGATCGAGGCCGCGAATCGCCACAAATCGGAGTTTCTCGCCAATATGTCGCACGAGCTGAGAACACCGCTCAACGCAATCATCGGTTTTTCCGAAGTATTGCTGGATCCGTCATTGAAAGTTTCTGAGGAAGAGCAGGCCCAGTTCCTGACGGATGTCTTGAGCAGTGGAAAACATCTCCTGGGCCTAATCAATGAGATTCTGGATCTGGCGAAGATCGAAGCGGGAAAAATGGAGTTGCAAATTGAATCTGTACTACTGAGCGATATTTTCGAGTCGGTGCAGAATACGATGAGGCCGCTGGCAACAAAAAAAACCATCAACCTTCACGTCGAGAGCGTTACTGTGCCGGAGCCATTTCCCATGGACGGCGCCCGGGTCAAGCAGGTGCTTTTGAACCTGGTAGGGAATGCTATTAAGTTCACGGCTGAAGGAGGGCGTGTCTGGTTGCAAGCGGATTCGAAGGATGGAGCGGTGCGCGTTGAGGTAGCCGATACGGGACCAGGCATCGCTGCAGAGGATCAAGAAAGGATCTTCCTCGAATTTCAGCAGGCGGGTAGCGAAGCCGGAAAACCTCAAGGCACTGGATTGGGTCTCGCCCTGGCGAAGAAATTTGTCGAGATGCACGGCGGCAAAATCTGGGTCGAAAGCGAGCTCGGCAAAGGCAGCCGATTCTTCTTTACGATACCGGTCTAACGATTTTCGATTTAGGATTTTTGATTTTGGATTTACCGGTCACTAAGTGAACGAAGAAGTATTTAAACGCCGAACGAGGCAATTGGCGTTAGAGATCATACAACTGGTTGAATCGCTACCCAGAAGTCGAACGGCAGATGTAATTGGTCGGCAGTTACTTCGCTCCGGTACCTCTATCGGCGCAAATTATAGGGCAGCATGCCGGGGAAATCGAAAGCTGATGTTATATCTAAGCTCGCGATTGTTGAGGAAGAGGCAGATGAAACTATCTACTGCTTGGAGCTGCTCATAGAATCGAAAATCGTAGAGCCCTCTCGCGTCAACGTGCTATTGAAGGAAAGCAACGAGATCGTCGCAATGGTAGTAGCATCAATAAAAACCCTTCGAGGACGATAATGTTGCATTTTGCATTGAATCGAAAATCCAAAATCTAAAATCCAAAATCGAGATCACTATGGCAGGCAAAAATATATTGCTGGTGGAAGATAACGAAGTGAATCGACGTCTCGCGGGTTTCTTGCTGCGCTCTCAGGGTTATCTGGTGCGTGAGGCGACCAGTGCAGCAGCGGCGTTCGAATTGCTCGACAAGGAGCCAGTCGATCTGATCGTGATGGACATTCAACTGCCTGGCATAGACGGACTTGAAGCTACTCGGAAGCTGAAAGATCAACCAGCGACGGCAGATATTCCAGTGATAGCGGTGACTTCGTACGCGATGAAGGGGGATCGGGAGAAAGCACTGGCTGCCGGTTGTGCAGCCTATGTCACCAAGCCCATTGATAAAAACACCTTCATCCAAGCAGTAGCGGCGCAACTGGGCAATAAGCCGAAGACCGAGGAGTGAAATAAATGCGAAATTCGAAATCCGAAGCTCTAAACAAATTCAAATGATCCAAAAAAGGTTAAATTCGAAAGGCCTGGAGATGGGTTTCGGTTTTGGAATTTTCGATAGGCGACTTGGCTTGTCTGCAGTTTGTTTCGGATTTCGTGCTTCGAATTTCGGATTTCAGCGTAAAATCTACGAATGGTGACTACTGGTGCAAGAGTTTTGGTCGTGGACGATGACCCTGCTTCGCGTCGTCTACTTGAAGTAAGGCTTCGTCCGCTGGAATGTGACGTCATCACCGCCAGCAACGGCGAGCAAGCGCTTGCTACGATCCGTAAGGACGCGCCCGATTTAGTTCTTTTAGACCTGCAGATGCCCCGGATGGGTGGTATGGACGTACTGCGCATGCTACGGCAGGACGGCATCGAAGTTCCGACCATAGTCATCACCGCGCATGGTTCCATCGAAATCGCGGTCGAAGCGATGAAAGCCGGGGCCTACGACTTCGTTACCAAGCCGATCGATGCAAACCATTTTGATATTGTCGTGCGAAAAGCATTGGAGCGGGTGGATCTTAAACGGGAATTGGAACTCTTCTCGGCAGAAACTGACAAGCGCTACCATCTAGTTGTCGGCAAGAGCGAGAAGATGAGAGACGCCGTTGAGACTGCGAAAAAAGCGGCAAACAGCAGGGCCACCGTCTTGCTATTGGGCGAAAGCGGCACGGGAAAAGAAGTTTTCGCACGCGCGATTCACAACTGGAGTGACCGAAGAGATCAGCCGTTTGTTGCGATCAACTGTGTGGGTTTATCCAAGGAGCTACTCGAAAGCGAGCTATTCGGTCACGAAAAAGGCGCCTTCACGGGCGCGGATCAGCAGAAAAAAGGTAAGGTCGAACTCGCAAACGGCGGAACCGTTTTTCTTGACGAAGTCGGTGACATTTCTCAGGAGCTGCAAACAAAGCTGTTGAGATTTCTCCAGGAGCGTGAGTTTGATCGGGTTGGCGGCGTCAGACCGGTCAAAGTCGATGTAAGGATTATCGCGGCGACGAATCGCGATCTGGATGACGCCGTCAAGATTGGGCGATTTCGGGAAGATCTCTACCACCGCATTAACGTCATCCCCATCACGCTCCCGCCGCTACGAGAAAGAAACCAAGATATACCGGCGCTATCCAAGCACTTTCTGCGACGCTATTCGTCGGAGTCAAAAAAGAATTTTGCCGAAATCGCCGACGATGCGCTGGGGAAGCTTGTGACGTATGGTTGGCCAGGCAATGTGCGCGAGTTGGCAAACACGATCGAACGCGCCGTAGTGCTTGGCCGCGGACCTGTTTTGGGCATCGAGGATTTACCCGGACGGATCGCTAACGCTAAACAGGCGAATCCAAGTTCAGGCGGTTAGCGTGAGGCGATGAATTTCGCTCGGCGTAATTTAGTGTTGCAAGCTCTGTCACAATCAAACGGCAACCGTACTCTGGCCGCGAAATCGTTGGGACTGCACGAAAAATATTTTCTCCGACTCATCAAAACCCTGAATATCGGATAGCGACTCAACGCGCGCCTGGGCTTGCATCAAGGATACCCAAATCAATCCGAGTGTCTCGGGACTTAAGAATCCATGAATAAAGTATGAGAAGCTTTATCTATGCCGCAAAGCTTGCCCCGGACGAGACACGGGGCCGGCACCTAGAGGCGCATCCCATGCGCCTCGACAAAACTCCTGGAGTCCGGGTCGCGCTAGCTATCTCCAGCTTGCCCGGAATGACGATTCATTTTTCGTTGCGACTGTAGTTCCGGGACACTAAAGATCACCTAAATTTGCGGTTTGATGATACGATTTGGTTTGATCACCGTGGGATCCAAAGTGTGATGCGCTTTGGTGTGATCATAATCAGGGGTCGTATCTCTATCCGCATGCGGCGGTATTGCGGGTATTTTTTACGTAGAAGCGTTATCGCGCGACGGTGTGTGCCGCCTCGATGCAATATGCGAGCACTAGCAGTGATAAGCACGTACGCGAGTTTGCTCCAGTCTTCGTCGTAGTGATCGATCACTAGCGAGACTTGCGGATTCTCTGCGATATTGCGCAGGCGTTTGAGCTTTGCCGGCGCAGTGCGTTTCGGCTTTTCGTCGATAGGCGAGTAGAAGCACTTGCCATCGAAGGCAAAGCAGATCGGAACGACGTGCGGTTGCCCGGCTCGGTCGGCCGTGGCGAGATGAGCGATACGGGCGGAGCGAATTAGCCCCGAGGCCCGCGGCGGAAGGTGTGAGGGCGCAGCATGCTGCGCCCCTACCATGGCCGTTTGCCTGGTGCCTTTCACGTGCGTCAGAGTTTGAATTCGCCGATTGCGGTTGGAGCGAAGATGTCCTCTACCGTCAGAGGCTTTTTTAAGAGACCTTGTTCCTGCAGATATCGCAGTAACGCTTCGAGGACGTGGCGGTTGGGTTCGATGCCGTAAGGCCACCAGTCCGGACCGAAGATTTGCCTCAGTTGCTCTCTCTCCCATGCTAGCCAGGGAAGCATGTAAGCATGCGCGTTTGAAATATGCATATTCTCGATGGCGCGCCTTTTTGCTTCACAGAATGCTTTGTAAAGACTCCGCGCGATCCAGGGATGGCGCTCGTATACGTCTTTACGAATCACCACAATGTGCATGATTGGAAAAATCTTGCTGCGCTTGTAGTAGTCGATTTCCACTTCCTTGTAGTTAGGAAACAGCCGGCGGAGTTTTCCTGAGCCATCGCCGAGCGACGCCGGACTCCGAGCTGAAATCAGCGCGTCAATTTCGCCACTCTCCAGCATGCTGTTGAGCGTCCGGTCATCGGGGATCGATTGGATGCTGATTTCCGGCGGAAGGTCCAACTTGATTCGTTCTTTTCGCCCGGGTTCCACTTGTCCGCCGAGAAACCACTTCATATCCTGCGGCCGCACCCCGTAATCGTCGGTAAAGAACCCGCGAATCCAGACACCGGCGGTCATCGCATATTCCGGAGTTCCGACTCTTTTGCCTTTGAAGTCTTCCGGCTTTTTGATGCCGGATTCCACGTTGTAGTAGATTGAAGAATGGCGAAAGAAGCGCGACGGAAATATGGGAATGCCGACAAAAGGTGAATTGCCTTGACCGAGCATGGTGATGTGATTGGACAGAGACATTTCCGAGACGTCGAATTCGCGGTGATGGCCCATGCGCCAAAAAATCTCTTCCGACTGCATAGGAACGTAATTGAGTCTGATACCCTCGGGCTGCACCGAGCCGTCCTGGAGCGGTTTTGTACGATCATAATCACCGCAAGCGACAGTCAAGAACAATTTTTCCACGGAACCTCCGTTCTGTGTTAAGGCAATTTCGAAATTCGAATATCGAAATCCGAAACAAGACTCCAGGACAACTCTAACAGCAGTCGAAACTTCTGATCCGCAGTTGGGACCTTATAATCTTAATCATTGAGGTTTGTTTGGGATTTCAGATTTCGAGCTTCGCGTTTATTTCGATTCCCAGCGCGAATAGCGTTGAGCAAAGGCAATCAGAATGATGGATACAACCGATATCACCAGGCCAATGGCAGCGACTCGGCCGCGCATACCGTCGAGATAAAGAAAATAGAGCAGCGGCCCGAGCGGTTCGGCTCCCGGACTATAAAGAAACAGGGTCGCGCTGAACTCACGTAGAAAGATGGTCACCAAGATAATCCAACCCGCCATCATACCGGGACGCATCATCGGAATCAGCACTCGGCGGAAAGTCGATAAAAACCCGGCGCCGCATACCACGGAAGCCTCTTCGAGCTCCTTGTGTACCTGAATGATCGTGCTCGACACCGCGCGCAATCCGTAAGGCAAAAAGCGAGTCACGTAAGCGATCAGTATGATCCAGATCGTGCCGTAGATCGGAATCGGAAAATCGACGTACGCCCACAAAAGCCCCAAGGCCATGGCAGTGCCGGGAAACGCCCAGGGAATGAATACCAGTCCGTCGATGAGACTGCGGCCGACGATTTTGGTGCGCACCGTAATGTAGGAGGCAAGCGAAGCGAGCACCATACATATACTGGCGCCAGCCAACGCGAGAAATAAACTATTGGCGAAGGCTCTATGGACGCGAGGCGTCGCCCAGACGTAGCGGAAATGATCGAGGGTGAGATTGTGCCAAGTTCTCCAGGTGGGCACATGATAGTAAGGCAACACCGCAACCAAGAGCAAAACCAGGAGCGGCAACAACACCAGCAAGACCAGCAGCAGTAGGGCGAGGCCCGAGGCCGCAAAGCGCCACCGGCCGAGGTCGATTTGGTGGGGGCGAAATCCTTTGCCCGTCACGGTGGAGAAATTTTCAACTTGCGAAGTGAAATGCCGATATAGATAAACAAATAGCAATGCAATCACGAGAATGCCCACGCCGTAGGTGGCCGCGAGGTTGTGGTTCGTGGGAAAGGAACCGAGAGCTTCACGCCAGATTTTGGTGGTGAAAACTTCGATGCGCGCGGGAAGTGCAATAATCGCGGGCGTATCGAAGCTTTCGACAGCACGAACGAAATTCAAAGTTCCGGCAGCGAGAATGGCCGGCCGAATCAGCGGAAAAGTGACCCGCCGCATAACCCCAAACTCGTTGGAACCGAGCGTCTTGGCCGATTCTTCGAGGGACGGATCCATGCTTTTCAAAGCGGCGGCGACGATCAAGAACGCCAACGGCGTCAGAATCAACGATTCGACGAAGATCAGTCCGGTCATCGAATAGATGTTAAATGGTCCCTTTTCCATGCCGAGAACTTTCACAAAAAACCCATTGATCAAGCCGTTGCTGGGATTGAGCAGCATGACCCAGGAGATTGACACCAGAATGGGCGGCAGGATGTTGGGCACAATCGCGGTGAGTTCGAATATGCGGCGAAACGGAGCATTGGTGCGGATCGTAATCCAGGCGAGTGTCAGCGCGAATATGAGCGACAAGCCGGACGCCCCGAGGCCAAAAATAAACGAGCTTAACAGCAGTGGGTACGCCTCGGGATCGCTGTACGCTCTGATATAATTACCGAGCGTAAAATGCCCGGGGACACCCAAGGGCGCGTCAGTCAGGCTACCGTAAAAAAGAAAAAAGGTGGGGTACAGACTGAGAAAGCCGATGATACCGACAACAAAGATGAAGACCCAGCTGACCGGCTGGCTCAGGAAGGCTCCGAGCCGCGTTCGGCTCCAGGCAGTCGTCGTGGAAGGCGGGACGGTCAGCGCTCGTTCATCGGCAGACACAAGAAACCGATATTAACGCAAAAAGATCTGCTGGTATTCTTTTTTCTTTTCCGCGAATGCTTTCGAGTCGAGATCGTACATCTCAACAAACTCGATCTTATCAGCATCGGGGAGCGGCGGATAGATTCCTTTGCGGTTGACGAACTCGCCCGCTTTGGCAAGCGCTCTCATGTTCTCGGCGCCAAGGAAATAGTCGATGAAAGCTTTGCCGGCGTTACTGTGAGGCGCTTTCGCGTTCAATGCCAGGTAATGGCCATCCCCCATGAATTTGCCTAATCGTACGTAGTCCAGCGGCGCGCCCCGCTGGCCGTAGATATAGACGTACTTTACGTATGTGATCGCGACGGGCGTCTCGCCGGTTGCAACGCGCTCCGCCGCCGGCAAGAGAGATTCCACCAGTATCGGTTTTTGCGCCGCCAGGTCGCGGATGAACTTGGCCGCCTTTTCTTTGCCCATCAGCTTGTCGAGGCTCGCCACCCACTGGGTTGTCGTCGTGTGTTGGGTTGGATCGGGCATCACTAGCTTGCCGCGATATTGCGGCTTGACGAGATCTTCCAATGACTTGGGCGCGTCCGCTGGTTTGATGATATCCTTGTTGTAAACGACTCCGATGATGACATTGCGATAACGCGGACCGAGATTAGGATCGATGGCTTCTTTGGTAAACTCTTTCGCTGAGGGCGAGTCGTACTTGGCGAACATACCTTCTTTGAACATGATTTGCATCGGATTGTCGTTGGTGAGGAAAACGTCGGCGACTCCTTTGCCGGCGCGAAATTCACTTAGACCGCGGTCCATCACCTTGGTCGCCGAGGCGCGCCAGTAGTCAACGTCAATGCCGATTTTGCTCTTAACACCTTTGAATGCCGCATCGGCAACATCGCTCTCCAAGGATCCATAGACGACGACTTTGCTTTCTTTTTTGGCCGCGGCGACCAGGTCTGCGCTCTGGCTAAAAAGCGGCGCAGCGATGAAGGTTGCCAGAATGAATGATGCGAACGCCCAATAAAATCTCCTTGACATTGAACCTCCTAAAAGTCGCTTCCCGTCTCGGTAATCCGATGCCCGAAAGCGAGAAATAGTTCCAGATTTCACTTAGTCAGTCAAGCATGGTTGACAGTGGTAAGCGTGACCATATAAGAAATTTTTGATTACGAAAAAGGGAGAATCAAGCACCCCATGGAAAATGTCGAGTTGCTGGTTAAGAACGGCGAGGTTTGGACGCCGGGCGGCTTTGTTCAGGCGGATGTTGCGGTGTCGGGCGGAAAAATCGTCGCTCTCGGGAAACCGCCCGTATTACCCGAAACCGCCGGTGAGGTTGTGGATGCGAGCGGGAAGAAAGTCATTCCGGGATTGATCGACACCCATACGCATCATCGCGATCCGGGCTTTACACATAAGGAAGATATCACCACGGCCACGATGGCAGCTGCAGCGGGCGGTGTCACTTTATCCATCGGGATGCCGAACGTGAATCCGCCGACGACGACGGCGGAGCGTTATCGCACGCTGATAGAGCATCATAGCAAAAACGCGATCGTCGACTTCAACCACAATCCCTCGGGCACAGTTCCAGAGGAGATTCCCGCGCTGGCCAAAGAAGGACCCTTGGCGTTCAAAATCTTTATGGTGAAAGACACGGGACGCGACTATCCGCACATGCCCGGAATTGGCTTGAACAATAACGGCGAACTGTTCAAGTGTTTTGAAACCGTGGGCCAGACCGGATTGCCATTAATGGTTCATCCGCACGATCAAGATCTGATGGATGAAATCGAAGGCCGCTACTGGAAACGCGAAGATCGAAGCCCGCAAGCTTACGCCAAAGCCTATCGCGACTACGACGGAATCATCTGGGACACCGCGATGAGCACGCTGTTTCGCATGCAAAAAGCGCTGGGCGCGCGGCTGCACGTCCTGCACATGAGCACGCCGGAAGGTTTGGCGATGTTGCGCCGTGCCAAAGATGAAGGTCGACCGTGCAGTTGTGAGGTCAATCCATGGGCGATGTTTCTGGGAACCTGGGAAAATGTCGAAAAGCTGGGACCGTACTGCTTGGGGTTCTGGGTGCCGCCGGCGCATGTGGATGCGCTCTGGGAAGCGATCAATGACGGCACCGTTGATATTATCGGAACGGATCATGCGCCACACACGAAAGAGGAAAAAGACAAAGGCTGGCAGGACATGTGGAGCTGCCCCGGCGGCGAGCCGCAGATCCAGGATTATCTGAGCTTATTCCTGACCGCGGTTAACGAAGGGAAATTATCGCTCGATACCTTGGTGCGAATCTCTTCTTACAATGCGGCGAAGATCTTCAACGTCTACCCGAAAAAGGGCGTTCTGCTGCCGGGCTCCGATGCTGACATGGTGATCGTGGATATGAAGAAGGAAGAGCTTATCTCGAATGACACCACCTACACGAAGGTCGGTTGGACGCCGTATCACGGCCGCAGGGTCAAAGGTGTGCCGATCCGAACGATCCTGCGGGGAAAAACGGTGATGCAAGACGGTAAAATCACGGGGAAACCCGGAGATGGAAAGCACGTCAAGCCGGTCAGGTGAACTGAGAGGGCATAACGGTGCCCCGACAATTCGCCCATGCCGTGTGAGCCGTGACTACCTTGTGAATGTCTCCTCATGGAGCCGAGGCCGGTAAGAAAAAAATACAAAATTTCAAGCTTGAGGCTTGGCGCCTTGGCGGGAAATATCCGGAGCAAAATCCGCGTAAACCCGTCGAGTCGTGCGGAAAAAGCTGGTGGTCCTCCTGCGCCAACGCGTCAATTTCTAGCGCTTTATGTACATGTACGTACTAACGCAGCTCATTGCGATCGGTAGCGGACTTCTAATCGCCCAGGTACTTGGTATGTGGTGTAAATGTTTCCTGTGCAGAAGCGTCACCGCAACCGTGCCGAATTCTATGAGGCTCGAGCCACGCGAGGAGAATGGAGGTTCTCGCGAACTGGGTACTCTGGAAGTTTTGGTATTTTTCGCCTCTATGTCGCTCCGCGAGTACACGGTTGCCGGCGCGTGGTTGATTTTTAAAGTAGCGGCCAAATGGGCCGCCTGGCACCACATTACACAGCTCCCTCGGGAAACGCCGATCTCCGCAAGTTCGACAGTCAATGCGGATGATGCAGAGCGCGGGTTTCGCGAGCGGCGCAGATTTTCAAATTATTCGCTCGGCAGATTCACAAATGGAACCTTGTACAATATTGTCGCAGCCGGCACGGGAGTCATGATTGAAAACGCAATTTCAACGTACCTCACGAGCAGATTCTTGTTCTTCCTAGCGGAAAGTACGTTGTGGGCGTGGTTGCTTTTGGTCTGGAGTATAAATATTAGTCTGACCTTTTCTTTGGTACTCTGGCGCCGTCCACGGTCCTGCGATTCTTGATGGGCGCTACTTCGTTAATCGCGTGTTTGACGCCAGTAGTACTCTTTCGTGCGAATCTGCGCCTGAATTAGCGGCATGTCCATCCGCTTCCGATCGTCCCGACTAAGGGTTCGGTCCCGACACAATTTCCTCTTCCAGGTCGATTTTGTTCGTGACTAAACCCGAAAGCAGCTTGGGATAAAAATAGGTGGATTTTTGGGGCATCTTCTCGCCGCTCGAGACTATCGCTAGAATTTCTTCCGCTTTGGGCGGCGTCAGAATAAAAACCGCCTGATAATCTTCTTTTTCCAGCGCTTGCAATGCGCTGTCCTCGTCCTGCGTATAGCGAATACTTTCTCCGCTGGCTTGCTGCTCAGGGCTTAAGCCGAGGATCTCCTCGAGAATCAGCAAGTGAAGAGTGCTCACATCGAGATCGCGGAGGGGCCCACTTAGATCTTTAGCCAAGCTCTGCATGATACGTTTGTTTTTCAGCCGCAAAATCAAATAGCGCGGATCGCGCTTAAAGCTCGCGCCGATGACGCGGTATTTTTTGGCCGCGCTTGTCAGCGCTTTAACGAATGACGAGCGGCCCTCCGCCGTTTTCGGGTACTGTTCGATGTGGAAATGTTTTTCGAGTGCTGCTTCAAGCTCCATGAAGGGTTTGGGCGCGAAGCCGCGCACCAGACGGTGCGTCGGAAGAATCACGACGTGCGGATCATTGATGTTGGCGAAGTACGCCATAATATAATTAAAGGCCTCGCGCCCGTTCCATGGCCCGGCGCTGCGCATGTGATCGCGGTAAGCAAGCGTCGCCTCATAGCGATGGTGCCCGTCTGCGATCAACAGCCAATCGTCTTTGAGCTCTCGTTCAAGTTTATCGATCAGAGCTGCATCAGTAATCCGCCAGAGTCGGCACTGATCACCATTATCCTGGTCGACTTCCATAAACGCCGGTATGCCTTCAACGGCCATCGCCAGTATACGATTGACCATCTGCTTCGGGTCCGAGTACAGCATGAAAATCGGACTGAGCTGGGCATGGGAGGCGAGCATCAGGTTCAGGCGATCTTGTTTGGGTGCGTCGTGAGTTTTTTCGTGCGGCCGGACAATCCCGGCGGAGAAATCCTGGAGTTCCGTAAGAGCAAAAAAACCCTGTCGTGTTTTTTCCTCGCCATTTTTGAGCCTAAAACGATGGGTCAGGTAATAAATTGCCGGCGCCTCGTCGCGAACCAAGATCCCTTGCGCCTGCCATTCGGTCAGCATCTGTGCGACCGACTGGTACGAGTCCGGTTCTTGATTTAAATCGAGTCGAACAAAGTTATAGGGAGATTTTTTGTAAAGTCTTTCTTGCTCGTCCGGTGAGATGACATCGTAGGGCGGGGCGACGACCTTTGCCAAGTCGCGAATCTTTTTCTGGTTGTAAAAAACTCCACGAAACGGAGCGATGTGCGCCATAGACTATTCCGCCGCTTTATTGCTCTCTCGCAACGCCAAGGTTCATTGCGCCGATGCCTTCGATCTCAGCCTTCAGAGAATCGCCGGGCTTCAATTTCTCTTGAAATTCCGGAGAATCTGGATTTCCCGTCGTCAGCAGATCACCAGGTAGCAGCGTGGTCACTTCGGATAGAAAACTGATTTGCGTCGCAATGTCGTTGATCATCGCATCGGTTTTTGCCGACTGCTTGAGCTCGCCGTTGATCCAAAGCTTCATCCAAAGATTGTGCGGATCGGCGATTTCGTCCCTGGTGGTAATCCACGGACCGATGGGCGCGAAGGTTTCAAAACCTTTGCGGACATTGCGAGTGCCCGACATATTTTTGCTCAAGCCGTACCCACGTGCGGTGACGTCAAGCATAATCGTGTAACCGAAAACGACGTCGAATGCTTGAGCCCTCGGCACATGCCGGGCTTTTTTGCCAATCACGACGCAAAGCTCCAACTCCGGAAAGATCGAGTCGGCGGCTTTGGGAATCAAGATATTGTCTTCAGGACCGGCAATGGATGATGGAGGCTTCAGAAAAATGTTCTCGAGGAGCTCCTCGGGCGAGGTTTTTGCGGCAGTGCCTCGACCGCGCGCATCGCCAAGACCGGCTGTACCGCGTTTATAGTTGCCAGCGGCGGCCCAAATCTTGGACGGGTTCGGCACGGGCGGGTTGAGCAATTTCGGGTCGAGCGGTACCGCGCGGGCTGTTATCGAAGCGCTTTCCAAACTGGTCTTGAAGCTTTCATAACCAGCGATCACGTCGATCATAGTCAATCCAGCCGGTAAGCTGCCACCGAGCGGAATCAAATGTGCATTTTTCACGATGGCAAGATCGTTCGGCTTTATGCTCGCTAATTTCATGTGCCCGCTCCTTTTTCGGTACTTTGTTGAATAGCCGGAAGCGAAGATTTTAACAAGCGGACAACTGGATTGTTGTTGTCCTTCCGAGCAGCAGCGAGGATCTTTCTCGACTTTATGAATTCGGTCACTCTCCTGAAGGTTCAATTGAACACGTTTTTGCCCTGTGGCATAAAGCATCGTGCGTCAAAGTTGGTTGCAATTGACGATTCGCGCGGGCAAACGCGATCTTGAATTCCTCTCAAATTACGTGATCGAACAAGGCTCACCCGGCGTTGTCTTAAAAACTGGAAGCGTAAACGCTTTTTTTCTGAGCTCACGCCGCGATGCTGCGCTGAAATCGCGACTGAAACGGTTCGTAAGCGAACGTACGCGTAACGTACGGCTCGAATGGAGTATCGTCAAATCAGAAGATTGGGAACATTCCTGGAAGCGGTTTATAAAACCAGCACGCGTTGGGAAAAGTTTTTGGGTGACGCCCCCCTGGCTCAAGGCGCCGAAGTTTCGCCGCCGCCGGGTCATTACCATCGAGCCCGGAATGGCCTTCGGAACCGGGACTCACGCCACTACCCGGGCTTGTATGGAGTTTCTTGAGATTGTCGCTGCTAAACTTGCGGGAAAGAGCTGGAGCGTGCTCGACGTCGGTACCGGCTCAGGAATTCTCGCCATCGCATCAAGAATTTTGGGCGCGAGGACAATTTGGGCTATCGACAATGATCCGGTTGCCGTTGAAGTGGCTCGGGAAAACTTGCGTTCGAATGGAATGGCCGGCGCAGTCATTTTAAGCGGACAAAAGCTCGGCGCAATTCGACGAAGATTCACGGCATTGGTCGCCAATCTCACTGCTGAGACGATTGT
>Ga0075424_100003273_pt1 | contig 15090 bp, 19 predicted proteins | sample SoiMethybrSBSTD3_FD_75301 | JGI IMG/M metagenome (GOLD analysis project Ga0075424, IMG submission 75301) | Bulk soil microbial communities from a Populus tree surrounding site in Tennessee, USA - Soil MetaG P. TD hybrid SBSTD3 | ecosystem: Environmental > Terrestrial > Soil > Tree plantation... | reverse complement strand
GCCTTTTCGCTGACGTGATTGCCTGAACGTAGTGATCCATTGTGACGCTAACGTTCGCGTGGCGCATCAGTGCCTGCGTTGTCGCAACGTCAGCTCCTTCGCTGTTCACCAAGGTGCCAAACGTGTGCCGGAACAAATGCCAGCCAATGCGTTTGCTGATTCCCGCCCGAATTGCTGCGGGGCGGATGTGGCTTTCCATCGCACTGTTTGGCCAATAGGGCTGCTGTCCACTCATATCGGGACTGGCAAAGATGTAATCGCCATCCTGATTGTACGGACAGACTGCACGCCATCCCACAAGCACGTCAGCAAGTCCAGCATCCATCGGAATGGGTTTGCGTGAGGCTTCCGTTTTCATCGTGGTTTCGCGCTGACGCACGATTCCTCGACTGAGACGGATCTCCCCATTTGCGAAGTCACAGTCATGCCAGCGTAGGCCCAGCAGTTCTGAGACTCGCAAGCCTGTGACAACTGCCACAAACACCATGACGCGATACACCCCCGCGAGTTCCAACAGCAATGCTTTCAATTCGTCTGCTGTGAGAACGTCCGGCACTTCTTTCCGCTTCGCTGACTGTCGCACTAGGGTGATCGGATTGCGATCAAAAAATTCCCATCGTTGCGCGTGAGAATAGAGTGCTGACATGATGTTGCGAATCTTTGCACGTGATCCGTTCGCTAGGGACAACGTCCTCAACCAAGATTCGACAGCTACAGTCCGGACATTCGAGAGTGTGAAGGTTCCCCACACAGGAGTAATCCATCTGCTGATGTAGTCTTCGTACACTTCCCGTGTGTATGGTGTCTTGTTCGGCAATTCATTCGCAGTGTAGTGGGCTACCAGTTCCGCCACGGTGCGTGGTGTTCTAGTTTCCCGGTTGACGTTTGCGCGGATCAATTCGGACGCCTTGAGTGCTTGCGACTTGGTCGGGAATTGCTCCACGGTTCCGATCTGCTCTTTCCGGTTGCTCTCTCCGTCACGATAGCGGAACACCCAAACATCAGGCCCAGCCTTCCGCCTCTCACGGTACAGACAACCGCTTTGGTATCGCCTGCTCATTGAATCTCCTTTCGAGTTTGGGCAGGCGGGTTAATCTGGCCCCGTGAGTGTATCTGAATCCAGGCGTCTAATTCACTGGCACGAAAGCGGTAATACTTTCCAATTCGGCAGTGTGGCAATTCTCCACGCCTAGCCATGCGCTGGACTGTCTTCGGGTGCAGACCACCCAGGAACTGAGCGGCTTGTTTCTCGTCTATCAGAGGCTCATACGAATGGGAAGGCTGATTCAGCGCTGAATTTACGTTTGAGAGCTTGTTGGAGCTAGCCGTCACTAGGAAGACTCCCATATCAAAACTCTGGTCTCCCAAGTGTGTTGCTGCCATCGACGGCCCCGCAGGGCCATGTCGAGAATTGTCCATTTGATGCGCCCGGATCGAGGCTGGATTCAGCGGGACTCGGCTCTGGGCACGGGATTCAGGCTGGGCTAGAACGTGGGAATTAGAAGCCCGGTTTAGCGCCGACTGGCACCCGGCTGGACGGCCGCGTGACATATGAGACGGCAAGTAATGCCAGCAATACAAGGGGAGTGAATGCCTTTGGGCCATCGCCAGCCAGATGGTGGGCGATGAATGCCGAGATCCAGGCGAATGTGAATCCGGCATAGGCCCATTCCTTGAGCCTCGGCACGCCGGGGATAAGAAGCGTAATCGCGCCTAACAGTTTGGCGATTCCGAGAATGATGCGAAGTTGCTGTGGATAGCCTACATGCGTGAAGCCTTCAACTGCCTGCGGATTGCCGGACAGGTACGTGAATGCTGCAAACAGCGACATCGCAGACAATAGACCGGTGCTCGCCCAATAAGCGATTTTGCGTGCCATTTAGTTTTGCTCCCCGCGCAGTCCGATTGGATGTGGCAAGTTGCTGTTCGATTCAGATTGGACGATAGCTAGAGTGTGGAAATAGAAACCCGTTTTTACCGCTGATGCGGCGGGCGGGAACCATCAGCGACCGAGTTCTCAAACGGGTTGGAAAGAGATTGCTCGGATTTTGACTAGCTCAGGCCGTGGCACATCAGCGATAGAAACGGGTTCCTCAAGCAAACACTTAGTGGGATTGGATGCGCCCCGCCGAGGGTTGGATTCGTCCGAAACAGGCTACCAGTTTGGCATTTGAAGCGGACATCTAAGGCGCGGGATTCAACGGAGTCCTTTTGCGGGGCCGAATGCCGAATTCGTTTGGGATACAATGCCGCCTGCTTCCAGTGGGAGGTTTATGAAAAACTGTGCCCTGCTTTTGGTTGCGGTGCTCATGTTTAACAATGTCGCTGTCGCCCAAGTGACGCAACCGCAGGATGCATCCCAGGCCACCAAGGTTAAAGCCGAAGTACACAGACGCGGGGTTGGCGAAAAATCGCGGGTCAAGGTGAGGCTGCGTAACAAGACGGAAGTAAGGGGCTATATCAGCAAGATTGAAGATGAATCCTTCGACGTTACCGAAAGGAAGACCGGACAAGTGAAAACGATCCGCTACGCTGACGTGGAGAAAGTACAAGGGGCGGGACTATCCACGGGCGCAAAGATCGGTCTCATCGCAGGTCTAGGTGTGGCGGTCGTTGCATTGGTAATCGTAGCGGGACTCAAAAGCTCAGGCTATTAGCGGTTGGCATCGAGGCATGCTTGAGCGTTGGAATTAGCAACCGTCTATGACCGATACTCCGCGCCCGATGAGACTTCCACCCAATTGTTTAAGGAGCGTTTCGCTTCCTGATTTTTTTCCCGAACTGTTCAATATTGAGCAGATTTGTGCTTGCGGCAAGCATTAGAAAATTACCTTACCCTCTTTTTGGATTAAAGGGCCGGTTGGTCGTTTGGTGATCTTGATTCCGGCCAAGTCGCCCCAGATGTACCGGCCCTAATTTTTACAAGCAAGCGATGCCGGATTTCCACAGACTCGTTCCATTCTTCTCCAACTCTTTGAACCCAAATGAAATAAAAATCTTGCGCTTCCTCCGTTCGGCGTCATAATTTTAGCGAGCATCTCCCAGTACTATTGGCTTCATACCTCGTAATGCTTTTTTTTCGCGGCGATCCCTCCTGGTGGAGCCAGCCAGTTATGGGTGTTCAAAAGAAACGCGATTTTGATCCCAATACGTTTCTTGCCACGTTCGGCGAGGGCAGGGAAATTGTCGCCTTTCAAAAGAAACAAACAATCTTCGCGCAAGGGCATCCGGCCAACGCATTGTTTTATATTCATAATGGTAAGGTGAAGTTGACGGTCGTGTCCCACCATGGCAAGGAAGCAACCATAGGCATATTGAGTGACCGCAACTTTTTTGGTGAAGGTTGCCTCGCAGGTCAGCCACTCCGCATGGCTTCTGCAACTGCAATGACAGATTGCGACCTTCTGCGTATTGAGAAGACGGCGATGATGGAGATTCTCCATCGAGAACGCGCTTTGTCTGATATGTTCGTGGCTTATTTACTGACGCGGAACATTCGATACGAAGAAGATTTGGTTGACCAACTTTTCAATTCGAGCGAAAAGAGGCTGGCGCGAATCCTTTTGCTGCTCGCTCATTTTGGCAAAGCAGGCACACCTCAGACCGTGGTTCCTAAGATCAGCCAGGAGACGCTGGCGGAAATGATCGGCACAACGCGCTCAAGGGTCAGCTTCTTCATGAACAGGTTCAGGAAAATGGGTTTTATTCACTACAACGGTGGGCTGCAAGTCCACAGTTCACTTCTTAACATCGTTCTGCACGATTAAGCCTTTCTGGGCGTTACTTCAAGACTTCAAGCGGAGCTATGCCGACGATGCCACGGTGGGTTTTATGCCGCTGTCCGTTCCATCAAGGCGTACAACTCAGCGCGAATTTGATAGACCCGCTCCCGCAACTCCTGATGTTTCGCCCTGTCCCTGGGAGAGTGATACTTTGTGGCGAAATATTGACGATTGTGCTCTGCGATTTCCAAAAGCTCACGCTGGAGGGCGTTCACTCGGCTTAGGAGATATGCGTGATCCACTGTCAGCTCCGCCGGAGAAAAAAATGGGCTGCCACAATGATGACTGCGACCACGACCGCAATCTCAACCCAGTTTATTAGCGTCATGCGTTTCCACTTCCCCCTGTGAGCAGATACAGAAACCGGAGAGCGTCATCAAGCTTTTCATGCTCCTTTAATGTGATGGTCTGATCCTCTTCGGTTAATCGCTGACGAACAGCTCGGCGTGCAGCTTCAACGCGCTCATTCACCTTCTCGGGGTCTAGTTCTAGGAGGGCAGCTTGGTACAACTCTTGCCAGGTGGGTTCGGGCATGGCAACCTTCACGCCTATAAAAATTTTCACGCTGCAACCTGGCTTTGTAAAGCGTGAGGGTCTGCTAGTTTTCCACACGCAGGATGTATACGGGGGCACGAAAGAGGCCTACTTACGCTTTCAGGTGAGCACAAGCTGGGGCGAATGCTCCTGCAGCGCCTGACAGAGTGTGTTTGTTTTGGCAGGGTAGGCCGATCACTCACCGGAGGAGGAACAAAATGTGACTGGGCTACCCTGCCCCCGGAGTAGAGAGAAAAGGATCATCACTCCGCTAGATCAGCCAGCTCAAGATTACGAAAGGCTATAAGTTGCTCGTCGGATGGGGTGTTGAGGGAATGCCATGCCCTACGAGTAGCACGCAAGTGCCAGAGCGATGCTCTGGCGTGCCATTTAAGGATCGCCTCGAATAACCCAACATATCTTGAACGTATTCCGGGGCGGGTCAAAGTTCAATCGCCTCCAGTCAACAGGCGTTTTTGCTTTTGCTTTGGGGCATTTTTGAAGTCTCGCGCCAAGATACGCCGCTCAGTTTGGGCCGCGCTTGCACACCAGAAGGTATGTACAATCCGACCCAATCCCCCACAGTCTGCGAAGCCCCGCCTCCCGCCGTGCGGAGCTTTTTGGCCTGTGCTATTTACGCCGCCGTCCGCTCCATCAAGGCGTACAACTCAGCGCGGATTTGATAGACCCGCTCCCGCAATTCTTTATGCTGTGCCGTGGCCGTGGGGGAGTGACTTCTTTTAGCGAAGTATTGACGATTGTGCTCTGCGATTTCCAAAAGCTCACGCTGGAGGGCGTTCACTCGGCTGGAGAGGTATGCGGGATCCATGATGGCAATTAGCTTACGCCTGTCGGCGCAACATCGCTAAGGGGCTGAACTACAGGCTTTCCTGTACGGCGCAGTTTGGCGGTTGCTTTTCACGAACGCAGGATTTTAAGGAAAGTTTTCCACGTCTATCGAGTATGTACGGTATCGAACACTGCTCAGATGTTTGGCAACATAGCCAGGGCGAAGTCCTCTTGGGGAATGCTCGTGGATCACGTCGAGCAGATTACCGCAGAAATCCTTAGTCTCTACCAGCATCAGCTCGCATTCTGGGACAGATTGAATCTAAGTGACGCTGACCTGCGCTTTTATGATTTGACCAGCAAGAGAATAGAGGAGTTGCGCCGAGAACTAGAGGGCATCATCGCTGCTAGCGGAACAACTGATTCAGCAGCCTGAAAAGTATTTTTCCCACGGGTGCGTTGGAATGCACCGACGATTTCCTATGACCCGGCAAGGGCAACTCGCAGCCCTTCGCCGACAGATGAGCTGAAACAAGTGTCGAGGCGGCTGACCCATAATTCGCAACGACTCATTGAGTAGGTCAATTCCTCACTGTCTGAAGAGCCCGTTAGAGCTTAAAGGTTGCGGTTGATGATGCAGACCTGAATTGTTAACTATTAGGCAACGAGATCACGCGGCGCGTGGCGTATCGCATTGCTCTCGATGCTTCTCAAGGAGGGTTTTCGCGGCTTCAAGCTTGCGCTTGCGTTTCGCATCATCCTCTTCAGCCAAAGCTTCCCACACCAGTTGAAGCCATGCCGTCAGTTTCGGAGAGGAGCGCCCATTGCCTGTCATTGCAGACAAAAGCGTACTGGAATCGAGGGTAACTATTCGATCAGATAGAGACCGTATTACGGGCCTTGACAGACCGTATTACTGGCCTTGACACGCAACCTTGGCGTGGGGATGGACTTCAAAGCGTGATGGGAGATTGCGCGACGGGAGGCCATGTGACGCTGCGGCGCTGAGGCCTATCAGAAAAGCTGAAGCGGCGTGAGTCCGGTTCTTCCAGCCAATTCCCACGCCGCCTCTTCGCGCTGGTTTGCGCGAATAAATCTGAACGTGCCTGATACCGCAAGGATGCGGGCCGGGTACTATCTCACAGTTTACGTTCTGGTGCAAGCGAGCTTTGCTTCAAAACTCGCTCTGGAGGCCGTGTTTCGAGGTATCATAGCGCGTCCATAAAGGGTGACATTTTGGGCATTGAAGAGCAAATTACCGAACTTCAGAGACGGCGGACGGCGCTGCTGGAGAGATTGGAGGATGGGCAACAGTTCTGGGAAGACTTCGAATTAACTCTCTCCACCTACCGGACTAACCGCATGAGCGATTTGCCAGCAGACCTCCAGCAGGCAATAACCGAGAAACTGGCAGAGTTGCCGTCGGAGTCTCAAGTGGAGTTGGAAATCGCTAAGCTCGATCAGCAGGAAGCAGAAGCATTGCCCCTGGTCGAGCATCGCTTGCGTTACGCGATTCCAAATGTCGCGCTGCTACTTAGCTTGGTAGACTGGCAAGCACTGATCGCTTTGCTCATTCCTGAAGGGTAGTGTGGTTTATTCCTACCGGTACAAATATCAAGCCCCATGTTCTCGCTCCAGGGATACAGGGCATCTCGATTTTATGCCGACGCAGGGAAAGCAAAATCCAAAATCTGGCAAAAATTGTGTCCGAACATATAACTCTATCGACACCCACCCCTCTTCGCGCCAGCTTGGATGGCCATATCCATGTCTACGCTCTGGCCTCAGCCTGAATGATCTCTCGCAATCGCACCCATGTTGGCGCTGGTTTGATCAGACATTTCTGCCATGGCCCGGTGGCGCAAAAGTCTCACTAGAACATCCACGCCAAGTTGCTGATTTCGCTCACTCGATTTTGCAGGGTTCGCTGTCGCACAAGTTATAACTTATGCGCCATGTCAAGCGCTCGATTTGGCCTGATTGCATGCGCTTCGAAGCGATCCGCCCCGGTGCAGCAAAAATCCATGCTAGCTTGCGGCCAGGGGAGGCACAGAATATGACCACCAGCAAAGGAGCGAGAGCAGCAATCTACATACGAATTTCGACAGGCGATCAGAATCCAGACTTACAGCGCAATGAACTGCCAGAGTATTGTGAACGGCGCGGTTGGCGGCTGGTTGACGTCTATGAAGATCACATGAGCGGTACACGGGACAAACGCCTCAACTTGGATCGGCTGATTGCAGATGCGAGACGCGGGAAGTTCGATGTAGTTGTGGTTTGGCGTTTTGATCGTTTCGCACGGTCTACCAGTCATCTTCTCCGAGCACTTGAAGAGTTTCACTCGCTCGAAGTGGACTTCGTATCTGTGACTGAAGCTATTGACACAAGCACGCCAGCCGGAAAGATGGTGTTCACCGTTCTGGGCGCAGTCGCTGAACTTGAGCGTTCTATCATTCGTGAACGAGTCATCGCGGGGCAGAGAGCAGCCAAGCGGCGTGGCGTACGCTTCGGAAGGCCCAGCGTCGATGTTGATGTCGATCAGGTCAGCAAATTCCGGAAATCTGGCTTGAGCTGGAGGGCCATTGCAGCCGAGACTGGTTTGGCAAAGGATACGCTACGCAGGGCAGTTGAGGTTTAGTCGCTACCTGTGCCAAATCTCGCTGTTGCTTTCAATCACTAACTTCCATTCCTAGCTCCAACGGGAATTTAGATTGGCAGATTGGACTGAGCGGCAGGCCCCCTCCCAGAGGGTCAATCTTCGTACTTCAAGCCCTTGGTAACTGGCCTCTATGGCTGGGTTGCGATATAAAGATCGCGCATGAACGGCACTTCTGAGTCACGCTGGCCCCTCGGCTGGAAACTGAGTTTCTTTGTTCCGTTGGCGGTCGCGCTTACGTTGATGGTGATCTCTCGGACGCAGACTAGTCTGCACCGGCAAATCCAGCTGACCATCATTGGAAACATCTTCGGCGTGCTCTCACTGATCGCACAAGCCGTCTACTGGATCGTCGTAAGGAAGTGGACAGCGTGGGGAATTGCAATGCTCATCTTCGTGACCGCAGTTCTGGGATTCGGGCTGCACACCTTACTTCGCTTGAGATAAGTTCTCCTGCCCGCACGTTCACGGAGGTTGAAGCTAGATAGTTCCTCAGGCGGGCGCTCCATAGTTAGCCTCTTTACGCTTGCCGGACTCAGCTAGGATTCAGCAGACCGCTCTAGCGCTGACGGGGCGGTGGCATCATCGCTTCGTCCGATCACATCTTTTCGAGAATCTTCTCCAGTTGCGCGAGGAGGGCTGATTGCCGCTTAAGAAGTGGACTGTACTTAACAATTTTCTTGAGCGTGGCAGTATCGACCTCAACATTGGTGGGAATTGAGGCGAGCAACTCTGCTTCGCGCTGGTTGAGTCTCGCTATTTTCTTAATGAGGGCCAATGCGCGTCTCGCTTCCCGCTTCGTCATCATTCAATCTTAACGGTGTGGCGACCATCTTTGAGGCAATGCATTTTTGTGTGTGCAGAAGCGCCAGCTATTTCGTCCCAACCAGGAGTGCTGTCAGCGCCGGTAAGAAAGGTGTCAGCAGCGTCATGTAGTCTGCCGCACATGCTATGAACTCTCTGTAACGCTCGCCCATAGTAGGCTTGTCCGTCGCCTGTTCCAATGCACTCAGCTTTTCAAGCATCTCCAAACGTTGAACCTCGTTCGCCACATGTTCTTTAATTGCATTGGCAATTTCCGAGAAAAGCTCCTCATTTGTAACGGAAGAGATGTTGATCGAGTTGTCTTCGGATTGAATGTTGACCCTGGCATGCGCTCCCGTGAGGTTGTAAATGTGCATCGGCGATCTCGCGGACTTTGAGGCCTGGAGCACGTCTTTTCGGACTTTCATCTGGTAGTGATTTGCAATGCCTCCGATTCCTGCCTTGAAGCCCCGTTCCAGAACGATATATCTCTCAGTCATTCCATTAGGTAACGTTCGTTCAACGGCGTCTCCTTCCTCCACTGGAAGTCGCTCATTTTCGGTGAAAATCTTCGTGGGTTGAATCATGGCTTTGAACTTGTAAGTCTCGCCTGTCTTCTTGCGAAGAGTGGCCTCTTCGTTCATGAACGCCTCAAACACCATCGGTCGCACCTCACTTGAAATTATATTGGAGCCAAAAGCGGCACCATTCGCAAAATTCGCCTTATCCTTCAGTATCCCTTCCCAGTCAATGACAGCTTGCAAGAGCGTTCTTGCATTAACTATAATCATGCAAGGCTTGGGAGGAGGATGGCGAATAAGAGATTGAGCGAGGCCGCCCGGTTGATGGGACGCAAGGGAGGCTTGAAGGGCGGTCGGGCTAGATGGGCTGATCTAACGCCTGAAGAGCGCCGGATAATCGCCCGAAAAGCTGCCCTGGCGCGATGGGCTGCGACCAAGCGCAACCCTGGCGCATCCAAAGTTTAGATTGGCCGACTGTCGGCGGTTACCGACGGAACCAGCTATCGGTTGATAGGTAGCCCTGATCTCCGACAGGCACCCGTCGGATGGACTGGCTGAACAAAAGGCGCCTAGCTTAAGCTAGAGAATCGGCCTTCGAGCCGTGAAGAAGTTCAGCCGGGGCGATCACCTGCTCTCCGAGTGGGTGTAGCGAAACAGCGACCAGACACTTTCACTTAAGGGAGGTTTGGTTTATGTTTCGCATCGGCAACGTCGAAATCTATCCCGCCCGCAAGCCTAGTTTCCTCGCCAATGCCAAAGTTCAACTGACCGACGACGAGGGAAATAGCATCACCATCACCGATTTCAGAATCCTTCGCAACAAGCAGTCTGAGCTGTGGGTCGCAGTTCCGAACTACACCATTCCCGATGGCAAAGGTTGGGTCTATGAACCAACCGTCGTCTTGAGCCGGAAGCTGCAGTTCGAGATCAGCGAGGCTGTCTTGGCCGCCTACGCGAAGTGGCAGCAGCCAATAGCACGCAAACCTGAGCCTGTAGCGGGCGGAGGTGTGCGATGAGCACTCAGCCGATAGGCCCACAGCAGTTGGAGACCTCGAACGATGAGGTGGAAGCAGTTGAGCCACCTGTGGACTCCGGTTCTCTGGCCTCACCTGAGCCGAGCATTATGTTTCCTGCTATTGGCTACGCTGGAGTACCGGCCAAGATAGCGGAACTTTAATCTGCGAACTATGAAGCACCGAAGGAATTTGTTTACATGGACATTCTCACTCAGGTTGGCACATTGCTAAGTGGCCGCTGGGAAGTGAACTTCGGGGAGTTGAACACACAGCCCAGGCTTTACACAGTGAAGATTGCTCAAAGCGCATGGCGGCGCAAATCAACCGCCACCAAATTTGCGGATAAGATGATTTCGCAAGCGTTAAGCCGTAAAGCCGATCTTGTCGATCTTGCTGACAGCGTACCTGAACCGCTGAAACTTGTGTTTGGAGCAGGTTCCGCTGAAGGTTTGATGACGCAGTTTCGCCATCAGGTGGAGGATAGGGGTAGCGGTTACAAATGGATTGGCAGCCCTCGAATTGTCCTGAACTTTGATGAGTTTCGCCGTTTTGAGAAGAAGGCCAAAAGCGAAGGTGCTGTGTTGCTGTACGCGGTCAATGAACTTTACGACTCCAATCGCTACGACAATCCTACGAAGGGTTCAGAGCTTATCGTTCGTAACGCACACTTGGGCTTTATTGCCAACACTACTGAGGAAACGTGGCGCAGCCTGGTCGATGGCCATGAAATGGAGGATGTTGGCCTGACCAATCGCCTGTTCCTGGTAGTTAGCGCAACTAAGAAGCGCGTTCCGCGTCCAAAGCCGCTTCCAAAAGAACAACTTGATCCCCTTCTAGATGAGCTGGCCGAGTTATTTACGAAATTGCCGCCGGTTGAAGACGATGGTAGTTGCAAGAGTCCAACTCGGTTGGAGCTGACTTCCGAAGCTGAGATGTTGTGGGATGCGTACTACCACAAAATCCCAGAGACGAAGACAACCGCCCGCCTTGACGCAATGGGGCCACGCTTAATGGCAATACTGGCTTTTGTCACGGGCAAGGAAATCGTTGACGTTGAGATTGTGAGGGCTGTGATCGCGTTGCTCGACCATCAGCAGAAGGTACGTGAGGCATTTCAGCCAATCCTTGGCAACAGCAAAGAGGCCAAACTTGAGAACGCTATCGACCAAGCGCATAAGCGGCACGGGGCGCTTTCCAAAAATCAGTGCCGACGATTGGTAAATGGGAACCGCTTTGACAGCGTGACGTTCGATAAAGTTTATGAGCAATATCGGGTCAGGTTCTTGAAAGCTGCAACCACCCAACCTGGCAGCCGAGCTGAAAGATTTGAACGGCGAAAGGACGTGACCCTCTCCTAATATCGGCCAGCTAGCATCAACTCGCGTCAATGTAGCATCAGGGGTTGATGCTAGTTCATGTTCTGGAGAAAGAAGGAGTTAGATATAAAAATAGTTGATAGCATCAATCGCATCATACACCGGCACATTTTCTTGTCCTTGGCCTCAATGCGCGAATCGGCGTTTTCCTGATGCTAGTTGACTCCTGATGCCAGTTGGGGTTAAAGCATTTGCTCTCATGCACATTAACTCGCATCAAGGGTTGATGCTACCCCTGATGCTACGTTGGGGAATTTGGGGTCATCGGTGTTGACGAGGTTTGCTCGATCTCGGGCATCGCGCTCGAATTGATCGAAGCAACAACCGGCAGCCACATGCTCAACAGCCGAGTAGAGTTGAGGCCCGCCATAGTAGCGCGGTCGAAGTTCACTGGCAAGCCAGCCTTTTCGATTCAGTTCATACCTGATGGCTCTGCTGCTCATGCTTCTTTGGCTCTCCTTGAGGATCACCAGCTTTGATGATCTAGCGGAGCCAAGGGATTCCGCGCCCGCTAAAACATATCGATGGCTATCTATCTATCGATGCTCCACCCTGATTCCCGTCAACAGCCTACAACCGGTTAGGTCTATTCCTCCGGCGTTGGCTTGAACCTGGCTAGGGCCTGGGCTGGGTGAGACCGCTTTGGGCGCTGACCCGCTAGGCTGCAACCCCTGGCAACCTGTCCGGTAACGAACCGTCACTTTGGGAATCTGGCCAAACCTCTGAACTCGCGGCCATGATGTCTCGTTCGACTCAGGCCGAACGGGCTGGCCATGCTTCCTCCCCACCTGACCAGCCCGCTACCAATCCCTGCCGAGCGACCGAGATGAACTAGGCCATTATGAAGCGACTACTCGCAACCATCCTGCTCACCTGCTCGCTGCTGCCCAGCAATGCTCAGAACACGACGCAGCCATCCCAGGAGCCAGCCCATTCGCAACCAAGCCAAAGCCAGACCGCCCCGTCCAAGCCACCCTATTACACGAACAAAGATGGCCACCGGGTGAAATCGCCCATACAAGCCCCGTCAGCGCCAGCGGGAGCCACGGCGCAGTGCCGCGATGGTTCCTGGAGCTTTAGCCAGCATCGGCGGGGAACATGCTCACATCACGGAGGCGTTTCGACGTGGATAGTGCAGTGAAGATCGGCAAGTTGGGGCAAACAGGAAAATGCAGCCAGAAAACGACTATCCGTGTCCTTTGCCGACGCTGAAGCAAAAGGTTGCGTGAAGCTGAAGACGATCAATAAAGCTCAGATCGTTCCTCTATTGGCTTGCTCGACTCTTGGGCGACATCAACGCCATCCAGAAGGGCAAAGTCGGTCACCGGATCGGGCGGCGGATCGCTGGCAAGGTCACCGGGCGAGTGTTGGGACAGCTGTTCCGGTAGCTCGTTATGTACATTGACGTGCTCTACTGCCGTTTACGCTGCCAGGGTCGCAAACGCGGAATCCACCTTGGGACATTCGCGCAGAACTCTTCGTACTCAGGCCCGTAACTCTTCCGCAAGGTAGGTTCTTCGTAGATGAGAACAAAGAGATAGAATCCCACCCAAACTGCAATACCGTATTCAAGAACGAGAACGTTGCCGAAAAACAGGCCCTGACCGAGAATTAGCGAAACGACCGAAACATACATAGGGTTTCGCACATACCGAAATAACCCACCGACGACTAAATGGCGCGTTGGGAAGATCGGCGCGGGCGTACCGAGACCTTGAAGCGCGAAGCGGACGAAGGAATCCAAAAGGACGGGGAGACCTGCGGCAATCAACAACACTCCGACGAGCCGTAACGAGGAAGTTCCCAGCAGCGGTGCTCCAACATGCCATCGGGAAATCCGCCAAGGCACGTAACCTGCCACGATCCCCGGAGCAATAACGAGAAATATTGCAGAGCCAGCAATGGCGAGCATTCGCCTCATTGCCGGATTCTACATGTCCGTTGGCGAGTCCTCGGCCACTCGCTATTCACCAGTCACGTCCCCTGCAGGACATTTATCAGATGGGTTCTAGAACGAGTTCACCGAGTGCACCCGCGACCGTTCCCGCATGTCGGCAGTGACATGATCGGCCTGAGCTTCGCTGGGCTATGGCTCTGGCAACAACTGAGGCTGAGGTTTGGATGATTGCTCAATCGCAGCTTTTGTATTCATGGCGCTGTCACCATGAATCAGTGTCCCGATGGCTAGTTGAATCCTATTATCCGTGACGCGGCGGGGCTTGCTCTCCGCTGGATTCGTCATAACGTAGGGCTTACCTTCAGCCCGGTCATAGAGATACTTGAGAGCCTCGAAGCGCAATCGTTGATCCTCAGTAGTCTCGGCAATGTGTTGAATCTCGCTTCTCAGGTGATTGGCCCACGCCCGCCTGCCGTTCTCGGCGCTGGTCAGAGACCTCCGATCATATTTTTTGACAGCGGCCCTGGCGTCAGCCGGACGCTCACCATTGGGCTGGCGCTCGTTGATGTCGCTCTGTTGCTGAGTCATTTCTGTCCCGATTCGGCGCTAAGGTCATCGGCTCAAACTATATCGACATATATCAATATAGTACCATCGATCATGGGAGCATGGCGGGATGGGATCTATGGCGGCCGAGAGCGAGGGAGATTAGACTCACAACGTGCTCCGTCACTACTGGAGCTTCGCGTACTCCGCCTTGGCGTCTTTCAGGATCGGGATGTCGGGATCGGCGTCTTTCCAGAGCGTCAGGAAGTCATTGTAGGCCGCCCGCGCTTTCGCGGTGTCACCGGACTTGACATAGGCGCGGGCGAGTTGGACGTGGGCTAACGTCCACTCAGGTGCAACTGGCGCAACACCACGATGGACGATGATCCTCTGAAACTCCTCAGCAGCTTCCTGCCACTGATGACCACTCAAGTACGCGAGACCTCGAACATACAGAGGTAGGAATTCCCAATGGTGCCCAAATTCATAACGTCTTGTCGGTTCTAGGAGTTTGATCGCTTTCTCTGAGTTGCCACGCTTTAATTCGAAAGCAGCTTGTGCAACGGGGATGTAAACGCCCTGCACTGTCGTGTCAGACAGATAACGCCGATTCAGTTCGTCCATCGTAGCTCCGACGCTCTTGGACTCTCCTCCAACGCCGAAATTGATCGCAAGCAAAGGTAGAGTTGTTCGACTTCGGGACAGCGTGGCGCTGGAAGCGGCGTACTTACGTGCCTCGCTGAAATCCCCCATTTCTGCCTCTCTCAGGGCAATCATGGCAGAATACAAGGCTGCGGTCTCTGTGAAGTCACCGGGCTGCAAAGCCTGAAGCTGACTTTCCGCCAATTCCTTGGCTTCCTTCAGACGGCCCTGCTGCATAATGCTCAAAATCAAAGTACCCGCAATGTTATTTTCAGCAGGCTGGTCAGTGTTCCATCGTCTCAAGGATTTCATTCCCGCACTGTCACCCTGCATCACAGCCACTTCATAGAGACCTTCGCGCACATCCGAGTTATCGACCTTTCGAGCGAGTGCCTGATCAAGCACGGACTTCGCCTCATCGAGCCGATTCAGCCCAAGATACGCATTGGCGAAGATATGCGGAATGTAAGGCAATTTCGGGTCAACCCGCAGCGCACCATTCGCTAGTTCGACAGCTTTCTCAA
>Ga0075424_100003271_pt1 | contig 15091 bp, 11 predicted proteins | sample SoiMethybrSBSTD3_FD_75301 | JGI IMG/M metagenome (GOLD analysis project Ga0075424, IMG submission 75301) | Bulk soil microbial communities from a Populus tree surrounding site in Tennessee, USA - Soil MetaG P. TD hybrid SBSTD3 | ecosystem: Environmental > Terrestrial > Soil > Tree plantation... | reverse complement strand
GCACGGCTCGACGACGTGTTCCTCGTCGCGGCGGTCGTGATTGCACTCGCAAGACGCGAAACGCGCTGGAGGGATCGCGCCGTCAAGGCGATTGCTGCCAGTGCGGTGCCTGCAATCGCCCTCATTGCCTACGTTTCATACAACGTCGCGGTCTCGGGGCACATGTTCCCGTCGAGCGCAGCGGTCAAAGAGGGCTCGTCGCTGCTCGCCAATGTCCATCTGATGGCAATGCCGTTTGCGCCGTTCGGGATCATGCTCGCCGGCGCTGACGGCTGGCCGCTGCTCGCCGCAAAGTCGCTGCATCTGCTGTTTCCACTGGCGGTCGCGATCATCTTCCTGATTCGACGCCGAATCCTCGGTCTGGAGCTGCTGGCGATCTATGTCGTGATCAAGAACGTGTACAACCTCGCCTTTGTCTGGATCTGGCACCAGGGCTTCTGGTACTTTCCGCTGCCGCTCCTCATCGCCGGGCTCTTCATCGCGCTCGAAATCGAACAGCGCATCTGGAACGGATCGCCAATCGGCCATCCACGTCTCGCCTCGACGCGCTCGTACCGTCTTGCTCTGGCAGCCGTCGCTGTGGCCCTCCTCATCATTCCGTTCGTCTCGCAGGGCGGACGGGTCGGATGGGCGGTCTTCGCCGGCGTCGCGTCGGTCGGCTGCATCATCGCGTTGTGGGGCGCCTCGCAGTGGTGGGTCATCGCGGCGCTCACGGCCTGGGGACTCGTCATCGCCACCTCCGACCTCGTCAACCGTTCGGCCTGGAAATACGGTGATCAATACGCGCGCTTCTGGAACGAGCGCACGCGGCTTCGTGAGGAGCTCGAGGCGTCGCCTCTCGTCACTCCTATCGTCGAGTTCGACGATGGGGTGGTGACGTACGGTCTGTCGATACAGGGGATGAGCGGCTTCGGGCTCGCAGCCGACAGCGAGGCGGTCGCCGCCAAGCGTGCCGGGCGCCTGCTCGATCTCGCCTACCAGCGCGGGTTTCGCAACATCGCGTCGGTGTATTACGTACCACCGCTTCCACCGGACGCGCTCGCCGGCTCGCCGGCCGGCGCCATCGTCGCACAAATCCCGTCCATGGAAACAGAAGCTCTGAACCAATGGCGGTTCTCCATCGTGCTCCGAGACGACCGATCGGGACTGCTGGTGGTTCGATTCGATCCGCAATGAACCAACGGCAGACAGCCGCATCCCGTGCGACATGCCGGCTCGCTTTGCCGTTGATCGCGCTCTGCCTCTTCACCTTCGAGTCGGGATGCTCCGGGCAGCCTGACTTCGACGTGATCGTCCGCGAAGGCACGGTCTACGACGGAACCGGCGAGCTGTCTGGTATACGGCGAGCCGACGTGGGCATCACGGGAGATCGCATTCGCGCGATTGGCGATTTGAGCGCGCGCCGCGCCCCGCTCGTCATCGAGGCGAACGGAAAAGTGGTGGCGCCAGGATTCATCGACGCGCAAAGCCGCGCCGGACTGACGCTGCTGGCCGATGCCTCTGGCGACAACCATCTCCGGCAGGGCATCACCAGCGAAATTCTCGCCGACGGCAATGCGTTATGGAGCGCCGCGACAGCCGACGCGCTCACCCTTCAACGCTACAACGTGACGCTCGATTGGAGCGGACTGAGCGGCTACTTCAACAAGCTCGAATCACATGGCACGGCGATCAACGTAGGCACGCTGGTCCCTCTGTCGGCGGCACGAGCCGCCGCTGGCCGCGACGCATTCATCGACGCGGCGATGCGTGACGGCGCATTCGGCATCGTTGACGACCTTCATGCGGGAGAGCAGGAACTCTCCACGGTGGCGCCAATCGCAGGCCGCTACGGTGGAGTCGTGATGGTGCATGCCGACAGCGAGGCTGCGGCCACCGACGAGGCCATGGTCGCCGTCGGAGCGCAGGCGCGCCGGCTCATCATCGCGGACCTGTCGCATGCGCTTTCAAATCACCCGGCATCGGAGATCACCGCACGGATGCTGCGTGTGATCGCGCGGATGACGTACGTCCTCGGCACAGTGACGCCGTATCCTTCAGCGCCAGGGGAAGCCGATGCCGCTGTGCAGGAGATCATGAAGTTCAGTGGCGCCCTGATCGTCACCGATTCGGGCACGATGAGGGATTCCACCGCGGAGGCCGGTGTCCACCCGGCGGCCTTCGGGGCGTTTCCGCGGCTCTTCGCGCTGGTTCGCGACGCGCATCTGCTCGAGCTCCGCGAGGCGGTGCGGCGGACGACGTCGACACCCGCCACGCTGTATCAGATTCAGGAGCGCGGCTTCGTTCGGGAAAATTATTTTGCCGACCTTGTCGTCTTCGATCCGCAGACGATCTCCGATCGAGCCACGTTCGAGAAGCCAAACCAATATCCGGCAGGCATCGAGTACGTGATCGTCAACGGTGTCGTCGAACTGACGCCGCGCGGCGTGACCGGCTCACGCGCAGGGTCACGGCTGCTTCGCCGTCCTCCCAGCCGCTAGCGCACCCTGGTCATACAACTCCAGATGCCGGTCCCACATGTGGCGCGGGGTCAGCTGCTGTTCCCAACACGCGCGCGATTTGCCACCAAGCGCATGCATTGACTGCTCGTCCAGCGTCGCCAGGCGCATCAAACCAGTCGCGATCGTAATGGGCCGCAGATCGTTCAGCATCACGCAACCCGCGCCAAGACGGTCGAACGCGCGATTGCCGCCGACGGCGTGAAGCAACAGCGGCTTGCCTGCCTGGGTGGCCTCTATGGTCGAAAGGTCGAAGAGATTGAAGCGGTTCACGTTGACGAGAAAATCAACGGATGCCAGGAGACCGGCGACATCCTCCACGCGACCAAGAGCGCGGAATAGCGGATGGGTCGGCACCTTGCCCGGATGCGGCCCGGCGACGGCGATCGACAGGTTGAGATTGGCTGGCAAGGTCTCGACGGCCGCCGCCAGCGCATCGAAGCCGCGGTATGGCTCGGCGCTACCGAGATACAGACCGACGCGAGTGCCGTCAACGCGAACGATCGGATGTCTTCCGTCATTCGACGGCGGCGGCGCCGCTGCACCGCTGAGGACGAAGCTGGCACCCTCGAGCACCGGCTCGAAACGCGGGTCAATGGTGCGAAAGCTCTCGCCCGCCTCGGGACACGGCAGGATCAGGCGATCCACGCGTGCCCAGACGTCGAGCTCCCAGTCGGTCCACGTTCGTACGTCGGGGTAGCCGACAAGCGACTGCCACTCGGCTTCGGGAACGCCCCAGCTCCACACGGCGTACAGCGCAATCGGCGTCACGCCGTGGCACATCATCCACACCTGCTGGTCCGGTCGTTTCCGCGCCAACGCGATCTCCGCTGAAAACGGTTCGTGCGTGAAAATGACATCGGCATCCGCCACCGCGCGCACCAGGCTTTCGTCGGATTCTGCGGTGATGTCCGCCGCGATCCCTCGAAGCATGCGATCGACGAGGCCGCCGGCGCGCGACAGTTCAGAAACCGTCGGGCGGTAGAACTTCGGCCCGAACAGCTTGCGCCGTACTCGCGTCAGCAGCCCGATCGGAGGTGAGGGTGGACGTGCCGGACGTGTGCCGTCCGCCGGCGGGAACCGGACATCGTGGCGAGGTTGTGGATCGGTTGACGCGCCGGCCTGGAGCTGATGAAGGTAGCCCGGAGGTCCGCCGATTCGCCGCGGCGGTGGACCGACGTGCGCAACGATCATTGGGAGAGGTTACACTGCGTCGCAGGTGGATTTTCGTCCGAAGGCGACCTTCACTCTCAGAAACCGGCGCTTCGATCATTGGACGCCGCAGTATCTGCGGTACCGAATCCAGGCCGCGATTCGCGCGACGCTGCACCCCGACGAACCCTCGCTCACCCCTGACGCCATTCGCGATCTCGAGCGGCTTCTGCGGCCTGACAGTGTCGGGGTGGAATGGGGCAGCGGCAACACGACGCGGTTCTTCGCGAAACGGACGAAGCATCTCGTCAGCTATGAAACCGACCCGTCGTACTACGAGCGCGTGTCGGCGAGACTCCGCGCCGAGCATCTGACGAATGTCGATTACCGCCTCATCCCGCACGATTTCGAGGGCGAACACGACGAGGGCGAGATGCACCGCAATCCGCTGGTGCGCGCGGTCGATCTCTTCGACGACGAGTCGCTCGATTACGCGCTCGTCGATTCCGCGCCGCGAGGCTGCCTTTCACGCGGCATCCTCCCGAAGATCAAGCGCCGCGGCGTCCTGATTGTCGACAACGCCAACTGGTTTCTGCCGCCACCCGCGCACGTCCGACCTCCTGCACCCGGTTCAGTCGCTGCAACCTTCGGCACACCCGGCAGTGTCGTCGTCCATCACGAGTGCTGGCCGGCCTTCGCCCGAGAGACGGCCGGCTGGGACGGCCGGTGGTCGTCGAACGGAATCCAGATGACGCTCATCCTGATCAAGCCGTGATCGAACGCCTGACGAAGGCCGCCACGATCGCAGCGGTAGCAGTTGCGATTCCTCTCCATCTGTACGTCGATCCGACCAACGGCTGGCCGGTTCGCGTTCTCGCCGCCGTGTTGTTCGGTGGAGGTTTTCTGGGTGCGCGGCTGTGGCCCTCGGCAGCACCAGCGGTCGCCATGGCGCTGCTGCCACTCGGACCGGCGCTGCTCACCGCGCTGCTGCATGTCGCGGCACTCAACGTGTTCTACACAGTTCTCCTTGCAGCGGTCTTTGGAGCACTGCTGCCGCGCGTTCCGCTCGAGCGGTGGGCGCTGCCGCGCTGGTGGGCGCTGCTCCTTGGCACATGGGCCCTCACGATCGCGCTGGGATGGCCGGTGATGATCGTCCGCGAAGCAGGCGTGCGTCTGAGCGCGCTGCGGGACGTCGGCGCACTCGACACCTGGGCGTTGCTGACCACGCCGCAAGTGGAAAGCTGGATCCTGTATGTCGTCGTCACACAGCTGGTCGGTGTTCTGTGGCTTGACTGGCTGTTCGCGAACCGACCGGATCCCGGGTCCCTGATCCCGGAACCCGTCAAGGGCCTGCTGATCGGCGCAACCATCGCCAGCCTCGTCGCCATCTATCAGGGCACCGTGAACATCGCGTTCCTCAGCGGAGGTGTGTGGCCTGGACTGAGGCGGGCGGCGGGGACGCTGCTGGACGCGAACGCGTACGGCACGGTCGCGGCCATCGCCGGGCCTCTCGCGTTCGTGTCAATCCCATCGTTTCGCCTGCGGCATCCACGAATGGCACAGGCGGCAGCCCTCGCCATCAACTGGGCGGGCGCGTGGATGTCGGGTTCGAGGACCGCGTTCGTCTGCGGCGCCCTGGGAACGCTGCTGCTTGTCTATGAACTGCTGCGCACGAGCACACGGACGGAGGGACACGCGCGCGACAGCTCTCCGCTGCTCGCCGGCGTCGTGGCGATGGTGCTCGTGCTGATTGGAGTGGCGGGCGCGATTGGGCCGGTCAGGCGAATGGCAGCCGGGGCCAACATCGAGTTGGCGGATCTATGGTCACGGGGCGGATACGGCACCGTCGCGCTGCGGATGATTCGCGACTATCCGTTGACCGGGGTCGGCATCGGCAGCTTCAACTGGATGGCGACCGATTACTGGCGGCTGATCGCACACGATCGCCTGCCGTTCGATAACGCCCAGAACTGGTGGCGTCATCAGGTCGTGGAGCTTGGCGCCGCCGGGTCATTGCCGCTCATCGCCTGGTCGTTGTTGATCGCCTGGCTGGTATTCACGCGCCGCTCTCCCGCCGCGAATCGAGTGGAAGCCTCCACGCTTCGCGGCCTGCTCATCGGCGTCGGCCTTGCGTCGATGTTCGGCGTCCCAACACAGAATCCGATTGCCCTGCTGATCTTTTTCTATCTCGTCGCGCGCTTCGAGCAGCTGACGAACCCCCGAACCTCGGACCCGCGGATCCCCGATCCCGGATCCCGGATCCCATCCGCCGCCTGGATTGCAGGTGCCCTCATCGCCGTCTTCTACGCGGGCGGCCAGCTCGTGCTCGCGCGCGGGCCGCTCCAACCGGTCGTGCGGGCCGAGCGGACGAATCGCGATTACATCACCGGCACGTATCCCGGCGAGCGTCTGGAGCAAGGATCATTTCGGTGGACGCGACAGCGGGCCACCTTTGCGGTGTCGGCCCCCTCGCGCTACCTCATCATTCGATTTCATGTCGCGCATCCGGATGTCGGCACCCATCCGGTCAAAGTGCGCGTCACAACACCATGTCAGACGCTCGTCGACGAGCTCCTCACCGATGCCGACGTCAAGGGCCGCGGCTTCGAGCTGCCCGAGGGACAGTCGCGGGTGGAATTTGATACCGAGGTCTCCAGAACGTGGCGCCCGGCCGATTTCGGCGAAGCGGATCGGCGTGAACTGGGGCTGGCCGTCGAGGCCGATTTCATCGGCACGAGCGGCGTGGTGGCATCCCAGGAGCGCTGGATCCCGCTGAAATCGTGCCCGCCTGTATAATGGTAGTTTCGACACCTGATTAGAGAGGTCACCGTGAAGGAAGGGATTCATCCAAAGTACGAAGAGGTCGAGGTCCGCTGTGCGTGCGGCAACACGTTCAAGACGCGCTCGACCAAACCCGAGCTGCATCTGGAAATCTGCTCGGCCTGCCACCCGTTCTTCACGGGACGCCAGAAGCTGATCGACACCGAAGGTCGCGTGGAGCGGTTCACCAAGAAATTCGGGGCGCAGACCTCCGAGCAGCGTAAGACCGCCGCTTCGGCCGCCAAGGCCGCGAAGAAGACGACCACCGGTACCGCCACCAAGGCAAAGAAGACGACCGCGAAGGCCAAGGCTGACGCGACCGCCTGACGAATCGACGCGCCCGCTCTGTTAGAACAGCGCCGCGGCGCGTTCGATCATTCCGAGCTTGCGATCGATCCGTGCGAGCCGGTACTTCACCGCGTCCTGGCGAGCCGCTGTCGCCTGCAGGCGCAGCGACTGGAGCGCGAACCGGCGCGCGGCCTCGAGATCGCGCGCGCGGTGTTCGTGATGCACGGCCAGCGCCTCCATCGCCTCGCGCACATACCCGGCCGGGCAATCGCGCGTCCCAAGCAGCTCGCGCCACGCAGCGGCGGCTTCCCCGTAACGGCGCAGTCGCCGCAGGAGCACAGCCGCCGCGCGGAAGGCATCCACGGTTCGAGCGCGCTGAAAGCACGCGAGCGCCTCGTCGAGCATCCCTGCGCGTTCGTACAAACGCCCCATCCCGAACGCCTCGCGTGGCGTGGTCGCAGCCGACGGTCCGTTGGCGAGCAGCCGGGAGGCGCGGGCGGTCAGCATCGCCAGCGAGACGATATCGAGGCGATTGTGCTCGAGGACGGCTGCGAGCGGCCTCGCGTCGCCGCTGCGAACGTACCGAAAGTAGCGCGACGGGATCTCGAAGCCTGGCACGTCGCCTTCGCGCTCGTACCCGCAGAGTGTCTGCTCCAGACGCGTCAGCCGACACTCGACGTCTTCTTCCCGCCACATCCGCCGGGCCGGATGCAGCATGTCGACATGCGCCGCATCTGCAAACGGCGCCGCCATCCGCTGCAGCGCGAACCGTGTGTCGATCAGGGGAAGGTCAAATGTCTTGCCGTTGTACGTGACCACGCAGTCGATGCCGCCGGCGAGCTCCGCAACCGATTCGAGCAGCGCGCGCTCGGCCGCGAAATCGGAAAGGAAGAACTGGCGCGTACGAAAGCACGCGGGCTGACGCGTCGAGTCCGATGCCGCAAACGGCTCGAACCAGCCGCAGCCGACGAGAAACGCGTACGTGCCGGCGCCGCCCGCCAGTCCGGTCGTTTCGAGGTCGAGGAAGAGAGGTTTCCCCCACATGCCGGGTCCACAAGACCCGCCGGATGCGAGTACCTCCAGCCGCGGCCACGGCGGCAGGCAATCGGCAACAGTCACCTGTCCGTGACGGTACCCGGGCGAGTACTTGCGATCGACGATCAGGAATCGGCGGCCGCGCGTTTCCCGCCACTCACCCCCGAGGATTTCGGCGGCGTCATTTCCGGGATCCAGGATTCGACTTGCCCCGAGCGACGTCGACGGGAGTTCGGGATTCGATCGTTCGCGGGATCCCGGCGCAAGCACGCCACGCAGGCGATCGGCCAGCGAGCTCACGCAGACACCTGAAGGGCGGAATGAGCGCCGGCGATCAAGTCGAGAATGCGGAGCGCGACCATCTTCGCGAGCGGACCCGTGTTGCCGACGGGCCCGACGCACGTCGGGCAGCCATGCTGACACTCGCAGCCGGCAATCAGCTCGCGCGTTCGTGCAAGCAGATTGTCGTGCATGCCGTAGAGCGGCTCGCTGAACCCGATGCCTCCCGGGTAGTTGTCGTAGACGAAGATCCGCGGCTCGTCCGGTAAATGGGGTCGGGAGTCATTTTTGGAGGACAGTCCCGAATGCTTGTCGGAGTCGAGGGACTGTCCTCCAAAAATGACTCCCGACCCCATTTCGCTGCTGCCGATCGAAATGCCGATATCCTGCCGATCGCACATCAACAGAAGCTGCGCGACCTGCCGCATGGCGAATGACAGGCCGACCACACCATCCCGCCGATCGTCGGACGCAAAGGGAAGCGCGGCCATCACCGCCTTTGGTACGGTCAGCCAGTACGCCGTGGTGTGCATCTGCTGCTCGGGCAAATCCAGCTCCCCAGACCCGACGTTCTCGTTCGTATAGAACTTGATCTTCTTGAAGCCGACGACGCGCGAGGAGACGTGGACCTCGCCGTGGGATCTTCGCGCGTAGGGATCGGGGAGCGGGGATCGGAGATCGGCCGAATCGATTGCTCTTGATCCCTGATCCCCGATCCCCGATCCCTGCGCGAAGGTATCGAGCACCGTCACCTTCGTATACGTGATCGCGTCCGTGTAGTAGTCGCAATCGATCTGGCGGACGTAGGCCTTGCGGCCGTCAAAGTCCAGTTTCTCGACCTGATACAACGTGCCTTCGATGATGTAGATCGCCTTCTCGTGCAGCGTTGGGGGCCCGCTGGTGAAGCTCGTCTCGCCAATGACATCCGCGCCATTGCTTGTATCAATAACAACGAAGTTGTCCGAGGAGATCGACCGCAGGCTGACGGCATCCGCAGGATACGACTCGTTTGTCCATTGCCAGGTGCCATCCCCGTCATCACCAGCGCGATGGACAAATCCACTCTCTTCGAGAATACCGAGCACCTCCTGCACGTCGTGCTTCCCGTACTGTTCCATCGTCGTGAACGGCAGCTCGAACGCCGCGCACTTCACGTGATCGACCAGGATGTGCAGGTTGTCAGGATTGATGAGCGCGTGCTCCGGCGGCGCGTCGAAGAAGTAGGACGGGTTGCGAACGACGAACTGGTCGAGCGGCGCGCTGCTGGCGACGAGTACCGCGGCCGAGCGTCCGCTTCTTCGGCCCGCGCGTCCGGCCCGTTGCCACGTCGCTGCGATCGTACCGGGATAGCCGGCCATCACGCACACGTCGAGCGCACCAATGTCGATGCCGAGTTCCAGCGCATTGGTCGAGACGACGGCGCGCACCGTTCCATCCCGAAGCCCCTTCTCGATCTCGCGGCGCCGCTGCGGCAGGTAGCCGCCGCGATAACCGCGAATCAGCTCCTGCATACCGGGTTGTCCGCCGAAGTCGTCCTTCAGATACGTCGTCAGGATTTCCGTCGTCAGGCGACTCTGGGCGAACACAATCAGCTGGAGCTGCCGCTTCAGAAACTCGCCTGCGATTCGTCTCGTCTCCGCCAGATATGACCGCCGGATGCCGAGCTGCTGGTTGACCACCGGCGGATTCACGAACAGGAAGAACTTCTCGCCGCGCGGCGCCCCGCTTTCCGACACGAGCTCGAAGGGCTGCTCGACGATCGCTTCGGCGAGCTCTTTCGGATTGGCGATGGTGGCCGACGAGCAGATGAAGGTCGGATTCGACCCGTAGTGCTGGCAGATGCGGCGCATGCGGCGCAGCACGTTCGTCAAATGGCTCCCGAACACGCCGCGATAGGCATGCAGCTCGTCGATGACCACATAGCGCAGGTTTTCGAACAGCTTGGCCCACCGCGGGTGGTGCGGGAGGATGCCGGAATGGAGCATGTCCGCGTTGCTCAACACCACGTGCGCGCGTCCGCGGATCGCCCGCCGCGCATCCTGCGGCGTGTCGCCGTCGTACGTGAAAACGCCGATCTCCAGTTCGGACAGGTGTGAAAGGCGATCGGCGAGCTCGTGCAGTTCGGCGAGCTGATCCTGGGCGAGTGCCTTGGTCGGAAAGAGGTACAGCGCGCGCGCCGACGGATCCTTGAGGATCTCGCTCAGCACCGGGGCGTTGTAGCACAGCGTCTTGCCGGAGGCGGTCGGCGTCGTAATGACGACATTCCGCCCGGCCAGCGTATGTTCAACGACCGCCGCCTGATGCGTGTAGAGCTGCTCGATGCCCCGCGTGCCGAGGACCTGACGCAGCCGCGGGTCAATAGCGTCGGGAAACGGCGCATATTCGGCGGCGCGCGGCGCCATGCGGCGCACGGCCGTGACCCAGCCATCAGGGCTGTCGGGACGGTCAGAGAGGCCGCCGGTCAGGCGATCGACGACGGACTGCAATGTCTGATCGTGAGCAGAATCCGTTCGTCTAGCCGGCAGCATGACTGGGAGATGATAGCGGACAAACGGCGAAAGTCCAATCCGGTTGGTAGTTGGTAGTTCGTAGTTCGTAGTTCGTACGCCCTACCAACCACCAACCACCAACCACCAACCAACAGGCATCTGCATTGCGAGCGAGCCGCGCATGACCCTTACCGCACAGCAGAAACGAGCTCTTGCCATCGGCGCCGTTGGCGCCGGGGCCATCCTTGCCGCCCAGATGTGGCGGCGCCGCGACCGATACGACTTCGCCGGCAAATCCGTCCTCATTACGGGCGGTTCGCGCGGACTCGGCCTGGTCATGGCGCGCGAGCTGGCAGCGGAAGGCGCGCGGCTGACGCTCGTCGCGAGGGATGAAGCGGAACTGCAGCGCGCGGTTGACGATATTCAGACTGGCGAGCCGTTTGCCGAAGTCCTGGCTGCGGCCGCCGACGTGCGGGCACGCTATCAGGCCGAGCGCGCGGTCGCGATGGCGGTCGAACGGTTTGGCGGCATCGACGTCCTGATCAACAACGCCGGCATCATCCAGGTGGGGCCGATCGATCACATGAAGATTGCGGACTACGAAGATGCGATGCTCACGCACTTCTGGGGGCCGCTCTACACGATGATGGCCGCCATCCCGTTCATGCGCCGCAGCGGCGCCGGTCGAATCGTCAACATCTCGTCCATTGGCGGAAAGATCAGCGTGCCCCACCTCGTGCCGTACTCCGCGAGCAAATTCGCGCTCGCCGGTCTCTCCGAAGGGCTTCGCACCGAGCTCGCCCGGCACAACATTGTCGTGACGTCGGTGTTCCCCGGATTGATGCGAACGGGCTCCCCTGTGAACGCGATGTTCAAGGGGCAGCGTCCGCAGGAATACGCGTGGTTTGCGATCTCGGATTCATTGCCGCTCGCGAGCGTTGCGCCCGAGCGCGCGGCAAGGCAGATCATCCGCGCGTGCCGCTACGGCGACGCGGAGCTGATCATCACGATACAGGCAAAGATGGCAGTGCTCGCGCGCAACCTGGTGCCGGAGCTCTTTGCCGAAACGATGACTGTCATCAACCAGCTGCTGCCAGGTCCGTCGACGGCCGATGGCGATATCGCGAGAGAGGGTCGCGAGAGCGAATCGAAACTGGCGGGGCCCTCAGCTCGGCTGACGGCGCCGACCTATCGAGCCGCTGAAGAAAACAACGAGATGTAAGAAAAGTTGCAAGCTCCAACTTGGAGCTTCCCGCTGTTACTGAGCGTTGAACGATTCGCCGATGAGGCGCTGACCGGTTTCCGCGGTGCATCCGCCTTTTGGCATCGTCTTGCCGCAGGAGACGAGCATGCCTGCCAGTGCGCCGAAGTCGCGGCCGTCGCGGAGCGGGTAGAAGCGCACCGTGATGAAGGTGCCTTCCGCCATTGTCTTCACGGTGACGTTGTTGCGCGCCATCGCGATCGCCGAGCCGGTCTCGACGCCGAACTGCTTGGGTTTCCCGTCCTTCATCACCGGGTTGCCTTCGGCGTCAACGACGACGAACAGAATCTGCGCGTGGTTGGCGCCGGGAACGTAACGCGTCAGCTTTCCTGAGAGCGTCTTGGTGACCGTCTGGTCGTACATGGCGAAGGAATGATGTGCAAATGCCGGCGCCGCCAGCATCACCGCCGCGATCGTAATAAGAAATAAGTTCCTCACGGATGCCCTCACTGCTCCTTGAACTTCTCGGGGATCTGCCATCCCTTCTCGAAGTGTTCTACCCAGTTCTGCGCCCACGGGCGCCCGAAGTAATCAATGAAGCCCGGTTCGCCCGGAATGAGCTCCGTCGGCTTGCCGTCCGGTCCGTTGACGATGGTGCTCTGCACCCGGCATTCGACGAAGTTGAAGCGCCAGTCGGGATCGCTGAGCGCCGACCGGAGCTGCCACGGCGTCACGGCGTGCAGTGGACGGGTGAACGCCTCCGGATCGTAGAAGGTCGTATCGACCGTGATCGTCTTGCCATCCGCGCTCGGCGTGAAGACCTCGATCGTTTCCATGTTGCTGCTGTACTCGAACATCGAATGTGACAGCGTCCAGCCCTGCACGTTCGCGGTCCAGGCGACCAGCGTGTTGCCGTCCCAGAAACCGACCGTCTCGCCGTACCACTGTGGCACCTTCAGCACGTGCTGTCGTCCGATGAGCACGCGGCGCAGGAAGTTGTCCGCGATGCCGCTGAGGAACTGGACCTGGTCGGGCGTCATCGTGACTTCGATGTCGCCGCCGAGCGAGGCTTCCGCCCACCACCGCATGAAGCCTTCCGGATAGCAGAACGACGCCATCCACTGCGGCGCGTTGTTCACCACCTCGTGGTAGTTCTGCTGCACCATCCGCTTGCGATATTCAGGCGTCAGCAGTGAGAGCATCGTCGCGGTCTGCAGGTTGCGCCCCCAGATCCACTGCTCTTCGGGGTTCAGCCGCCGATAGTGGCCATCCCAGTTCGGCAGGGTCGCGCGGGTATGCTTCGTTGGACCGCCATGCTCCTTCGCTTTCGCGAGCAGCGCGTTGTAGTGCTCCTCGGCGGTCTTGTATGAATAGGGGCTGACGATCTTGTCCACGGGGCGATCCAGGTTGCAGTCGCCCCACGCGCCGAAACGCTGGTCGCGCACCATGTCGGTGAGCGCGCGCGGCGTGTTGCAGCGCGCGTAGCGTTTGTCGAGCCAGTACTTTTCGTCGAGATAGAAATTCTTGCTGGTGAAGAGATCAACCGGCAGCGGCGTGACGCCCGGCGGCGCGGTGGTGTTCTTGTTCGTGGGGCCGCCCTGCGGGCCCAGTTGGGCGCCGAGCGTCGCCAGCGACATCATCACCGCGAGCGTAATCAGAGCAATCGTGCGCGCCATGGTTCTCCTTGGTAAGACCGACCTAAAGATCGACCTCTACGAGACTTAGCGCACGATTTTAACCGATCAATGAGGCTTCATCACCACCTTGATGCACCCCTCTTTCTTGTCGCGGAAGGTCCGGTACATCCGTGGCGCCTCCTCGAGCGACACGCGGTGCGTGACGACGAACGACGGATCGATGGCGCGGCTTTCGATGTAGCGCAGCAGCCGGGGCAAGTACTTGTGGACGTGCGTCTGGCCCGTTTTGATCGTCAGTCCCTTGTTCATCGCGGCGCCGAAGGGCAACTTATCCAGCAAGCCGCCGTACACACCGGGAACGGATACCGTCCCCCCTTTGCGGCACGAGTGGATCGCCTGCCGCAGCGCGCTCACCCGATCGGTGGCCAGCATCGTCATCGTCTTGATCTTGTCGTAGACGTAGTCGAGGTGCGGGCCGTGCGCTTCCATCCCGACCGCATCGATGCACGAGTCCGGACCGATGCCGCCCGTCATGTAGCGCAGCTTGAAGAACACGTCCGGGTCCATCGAGTCGAGTGTTTCCGCGCCGCCCTGGTTGGCCATCATCACGCGCTCGGGCACCGTGTCGATGGCGATCACGCGACCAGCCCCAAGCAGGAACGCGCTGCGGATCGCGAATTGTCCAACCGGGCCGCAGCCCCACACCGCCACCGTGTCGCCGTGCTGGATGTTGCAGTTCTCCGCGGCCATGAAGCCGGTCGGAAAGATATCGGTGAGGAACAGCACCTGCTCGTCGGTCAGATGCTCGGGAATCTTGAACGGACCGACATCGGCGAACGGCACGCGCACGTACTCCGCCTGGCCGCCGGCATAGCCTCCGAGCATGTGCGAGTAGCCGAACAATCCGGCCGCGGAGTACCCGTAGAACTTCTCCGCCATCCATGCATTCGGGTTCGAGTTGTCGCAGCACGAATAGAGGTCGTGCGTGCAGAAGAAGCAGCGGCCGCAGGCAATCGGGAACGGCACGATAACCCGATCGCCTTTCTGCAGGTCCGTCAGCCCGCGGCCCACCTCCTCGACCACACCCATGAACTCGTGTCCGAGGATGTCGCCCGCCTGCATGGTCGGAATGAATCCGTCATAGAGGTGTAGGTCGGAACCGCAGATCGCAGTGGAGGTGACGCGAACGATGGCATCGCGCGGATTGAGCAGTGTCGGATCGGGAACGGTCTCGACGTTGATCTTTTCGCGTCCTTCCCAGCAGACGGCTTTCATTGCAGCCTCATTGGCCTGGCGGGTCTGAACAGACCCGCCCTGCACTACCGTTGGCCTTGGCGGGTCTGAAAAGACCCGCCAGCACTACCGACGGCCGGATGGTTGACCCGTCGTTGTCGGAATCTCGCCGGCTTCCATCAACTGCTTGAAGCGGCGGAGCTCTTCGCGAATCGTCTGATTCGGTTCTTCACCGAACAGCTTCGCCACGGCGGCGCCAAGCTTTCCGCCAGGCGGGTTGTACTGAAGGTGCACGCTGACGCGCGTGCCGTGCAGATCCTCATCGAAGTTCACCGAGCCCGCGGTGGAGATCATCGATCCCTCGAGCGACTGCCAGCCGATGACCTTGTTTTCCACCTCGTTGATGATGCGGGCGTCCCATTCGACCTGCATCCCAGCCGGTCCCTTCGCCACCCAGTG
>Ga0075424_100003270_pt1 | contig 15095 bp, 13 predicted proteins | sample SoiMethybrSBSTD3_FD_75301 | JGI IMG/M metagenome (GOLD analysis project Ga0075424, IMG submission 75301) | Bulk soil microbial communities from a Populus tree surrounding site in Tennessee, USA - Soil MetaG P. TD hybrid SBSTD3 | ecosystem: Environmental > Terrestrial > Soil > Tree plantation... | reverse complement strand
TCGAGGCGATGACCGGCGGCAAGATCGGAGACCGCTTCGCGAACACGGATTCGACCGGGCGCGACCTGCTGGTTCAGGGAGACCTCGTGACATGGTCCGAGAACCCGGTCATGGGCGCGGGTCCGGGCATGGGGGGAAAAAACCGCCTGAAATACTTTCACGTCGAGACCGCGCACACCGAGTACTCACGGATGCTGGCGGAGCATGGAGTTCTGGGTCTGCTCGCACTCGTCATCATGGGCTATATGGGGTTTCGCAACGTCTGGTACGCGCCCACGCGCCTGGACAAGGCCTTCGCGGCCGCGATGCTAGCGTACGCAACGCTCAACATGCTGGTGGACGGAATGCGGATCGTCGCCGTGGGATTCACCTTCGGGCTTTCCGGAATGAGGCTTCTGCTGCCGAAGCGGAGGGTCGCCGCGCACGAGCCGCGCCCGCAGGTGGCCGTGGCCGTCGCGAGCCGAGCGTGATGTGAGCTCGTCTCCCGGGCCCAACGGCTCGCCGAAGCCGGCGGTGCTGTTCATCGGAAACTTCCTGTCGCAGTCCGGAGCCAGCCGCGGCGTTTGCGAGGACCTCGTCGAGCGCCTGCGGGGCGCGGGCTGGGAGGTGCGCGCCGCGTCGGCGAAACACGCGAAGGCTCCCCGCATGCTGGAGATGGCGAGCGCGGTGTGGCGCGGGCGGCGGAGGGAGGGAGTCGTTCACGTCGACGTCTTCAGCGGGGAGGCTTTTCTCTGGGCCGCCGCGATCGTGGGAATGCTGCGCTCTCTCGGAAAACCACACGTGCTGACGCTGCGGGGAGGCTCCCTTCCCGAGTTCGCCGCGCGCTGGCCGGGAGCGGTCCGGCGAGTTCTGTCCGGGGCGCATGCCGTCACGGTCCCCTCCGAGTTCCTTCGCCGCGAAATGGAACGCTATCGCCCCGATCTCTTCCTGCTGCCCAATCCCCTGAGCATCGCCGCGTATCCTTTCCGAAAGCGCGACCGCGCGCGTCCGCGGCTGGTATGGCTGCGCGCCTTCCACGACACGTACAACCCGTCGCTCGGTCCGCGCGTCCTCGCCCTGGTGTCGCAGACCCATCCCGACGCCGAACTGACGATGATCGGCCCCGACCGGGGAGACGGAAGCCTGACCCGGGCGAGGTCCGAGGCCCGCGAGCTCGGCGTGGAGGATCGTGTCCGCTTCGTCGACCAGGTTCCCAAGGCCGCCGTGGGGGAGAACCTCTCGCGCGCCGACGTCTTCCTCAACACCACCAACGTCGACAACGCGCCGGTCAGCGTTCTCGAGGCGCTGGCGTGCGGGCTCTGCGTGGTCTCGACCGACGTCGGCGGGATTCCCGATTACGTGCGCGACGGCGAGGAAGCCCTCCTCGTTCCGCCGGACGATGCCGAAGCCATGGCCGCGGCGGTCGAGCGCGTTCTGTCCGAACCCGGGCTCGCCGAGCGCCTGTCCGCGGGAGGCCGCGCCCGGGCCGAGAAGGCGGACTGGTCGGTCGTGCTTCCCCAGTGGGAAGGGTTGCTGGCGTCCGCCGGCGCCCGCCGGGAGGTCCCGAGCCCTTGTTGATGGACCTCTACCGGAGGTTGCCCGGTCCGTTCCAGACGTTCGCGGCCGGCATCCGGGGATATCAGCTCCAGCGGCGACGCTACGGGAAAGAGACCGAGGCGCTCGTCGCACAGGCGCTCGAGCGCGACTCCTGGGATGCCGCGCGCTGGAAGCGATACCGCGAAGAGCGGCTGGCGTTCGTGCTGCACCACGCGGCGACTCGCGTTCCCTTTTACCGGGATCAGTGGGCGCGGCGGCGGCGCGACGGGGATCGCGCGTCGTGGGAGCTCCTCGCCAACTGGCCGATTCTCTCCAAGAATGCGGTGCGGGAGGCCCCGCGGGCGTTCGTCGCCGACGGCGCGGATCGGCAGTACGAGACTTCGACCAGCGGTACGACCGCCACGCCGCTTCGCCTCTTCCAGTCGCGCGAGACGCTCGTGGCCTGGTACGCGCTCTTCGAAGCGCGTATCCGGCGGTGGAACGGCGTCAATCTCCGCGATCGCTGGGCGCACCTGGGAGGTCAGCGGGTCATTCCCGGCCCGCGCACGAAGCCGCCGTACTGGGTGTGGAACCCGGGGATGAACCAGCTCTACGTGTCGACGTACCACATCCGGCTCGACGCGGCGGAGGCGTATCTGGAGGCGCTCCGCCGTTATCGGATCCGTTATCTCTTCGGGTACGCGTCCGCTCTGTTCGCGCTGGCCGGGGCGGTCCGGGAGCGGGGCCTGCAGGCGCCTCCGATGGCGGTGGTGTTCAGCAACGCCGAGGCGTTCTACCCGTTTCAACGCGATGTCATTTCCGAGGTCTTCCAGTGCTCCGTTCGCGACACGTGGGGACAAGCGGAGATCGTGTCGGGAGGCAGCGAGTGTGCATCCGGGACGATGCACTTCTGGCCCGAAGTGGGGGAGACGGAGTGGCTGCACAATGGCGTGGACGAGCCGGTCGGCGCCGGGGAGTCCGGCCGAATGATCTCCACGGGATTCCTGAACCTGGGTATGCCCCTGATTCGCTATGACGGCGGAGATCGCTCGACACTCGCGGCGCCGGGCGTTTCCTGCGCCTGCGGACGCGGGCTCCCGATCATTCGCTCGCTCGACGGCCGCCAGGCCGACATCATCCTGACCCCCGACGGAGTTCCGGTCGGCGGCCTGGATCTGATCTTTCACCCGGGCATTCCCATGCGCGAGGGCCAGATCATCCAGGAGAGCCTGCTCCGCTTCCGTGTCAAGGTCGTGCCCTCGTCCGGCTTCGCGCCCCGGCATTCCGAGGAGATGTCCCGAGGCCTTCGAAACATCCTCGGCGATCGGGTCGAGGTGGTCGTCGAAACGGTCGACTCGATTCCGCGGACGGCCGCCGGCAAGTTCGTCATCCAGATTTCGCTGCTGAAGGATCGCGGCCGCGTTGCCGCGTACCCGGAGAAGTCGCGGGAGTTCGCTCGCTCGGACGGATGAAGATCGGGATCTTGACGCAGTACTACCCGCCGGAGATGGGGGCGCCACAGGCCAGGTTGTCGCATCTGGCCGCGCAGTTCGTCCGGCGCGGGCACGAGGTCGTCGTGCTCACGGCGATGCCCAACTACCCGACGGGCCGGATCTTCGAGGGCTACCCGGGATTCTCGCGCCCGGAGCGTCGCGACGGCGTATCGGTGATCCGGACCTGGATCTATCCGACGACGAAGGTTGGGCTCGGGCCGCGCCTGGCGTCGTACTTCTCGTTCGTCTTCTCGTCGCTTCTCGTCGGGGCCGCGAAGCTGCCGCGACTCGACTACCTCGTGACGGAGAGCCCGCCGCTCTTTCTCGGCATCAGCGGCTACCTCCTCGCGCGGCGCACCGGCGCACGTTGGATCTTCAACGTGTCCGACCTCTGGCCCGAGAGCGCCGTGGCTCTGGGCGCCGTTTCGCAGGGGTGGGGATTGAAGACGGCGCTGGCGCTGGAGGCCTTCTGTTACCGCAAGGCGTGGCTGGTCACCGGACAGAGCCAGGAGATCCTCGAGGACATCCGCCGGCGCTTCCCGGAAGTCCGCGCCTATCACCTCTCCAACGGAGTCGATACGTCGCTGTTCCGCCCCGAGTGCCGCTCGGCGTCGGCGCGCGCCCGCCTAGCCAACGGCGCCGGGGGAGCGAACGCCTGCATCGCGATGTACGCCGGTCTCCACGGCATCGCGCAGGGGCTCGACCAGATCCTGGAGGCGGCGGCCAGGCTGACCGACGTCCCGTCGCTGGAGTTCGCGCTCGTGGGCGATGGTCCCGTCAAGAGCGCGCTGATGGCGCGCAGCCGCGAGCTCGGCCTTTCCAACGTGCGGTTCCTGGACGCGCTCCCGAGGGAAGAGATGCCGGCGCTGGTCGCTTCGGCCGATCTCGCTCTCGTGCCCCTGAAGATGTCGCTGCCCGGAGCGGTTCCGTCGAAGATCTACGAAGCCATGGGCGCCGGGGTGCCGATCGTGCTCGTGGCCGGCGGCGAAGCGGCCGCGATCCTGGACCGCTCGCAGGCGGGCGTCCAAGTGGCCCCCGGAGACGTGCCGGGCCTCGCGACCGCCATCCGCGGGCTGGCCGCGGATCCCCAGCGCCGGGCGAGGCTCGGCGCATCGGGACGGAGCGCCGCCGTGCGCGACTTCGACCGCGTCGGAATCGCCGACCGCTTCATCGACCACCTGGAGGGCGCACTCTCTTGAAAATCCTGAGTGTTGTCGGTGCCCGTCCCAACTTCATGAAGATGGCCCCGGTCGTCGCGGAGATCCGCCGGCGCGGTGTACCGCACGTCTTCGTCCATACGGGCCAGCACTACGACGGCAACATGTCGCGCGTGTTCTTCGACGAGCTCGCGATGCCCCGGCCCGACATCGACCTCGAAGTCGGATCCGACACGCAGGCGCGCCAGACGGCGAGGATCATGACGGCATTCGAAGACGTCTGCCGCGAACATCGCCCCGATCTCGTCCTGGTGGGCGGGGACGTCAACTCGACGGCCGCGGTCGCCCTGGTCGCCGCCAAGGAGGGGATTCCCCTCGGCCACGTCGAATCGGGGTTGCGCTCCTTCGACCGAACGATGCCCGAGGAGATCAACCGCGTCGTCACGGACCACCTTTCGACCCATCTCTTCACGACCGAGGACAGCGCCAACGAGAACCTGGCCCGCGAAGGCATTCCCCCCGAGTGCGTGCATCTCGTCGGCAACTGCATGGTGGACACTCTGATGAAGCACGTCTCCGCATCGGTCGAGCGGGCGCCATGGACGTCCCTCGGCTTCGAGCCCGGCGGGTACGCGCTGCTGACTCTGCACCGCCCGTCCAACGTGGACTCCGGCGCCGCTCTCGAGCCGCTGATGGAGTCGCTCCGGGCGGTTTCCGAGAGAATCCCGGTGCTTTTCCCGGTGCACCCCCGCACGCGCGCGCGGCTGGAGGAGTCGGGGCGGGACGTCGGCTCGCGAATCCGCCTCTGCGATCCGCTGCCTTACATGACCTTCCTCGGACTGATGGCGAAGGCGCGCCTCGTCCTCACGGACTCGGGGGGGATCCAGGAAGAGACCACAGCGCTGAAAGTCCCGTGCCTGACGCTCCGGCGAAACACCGAGCGTCCCGTGACGCTCACGCGCGGCACGAATCGGCTGGCGACCTCGTCCGAGGAGATCCGAAAGGGCGTCTCCGACGTGCTGGAAGGACGCTGGCCCGCGGGGGAGGCCATCCCGCTGTGGGACGGACGGGCGAGCGAGCGAATCGTGTCGATCCTTCTGGACGGGAACCGATGACGGCAGCCGACGAGAGCCGGGACGCAGCCGAACGGCAGCGGATCATCGCCGAGTTCCACCGGCGGGACCGGGAAGTCGACGACGGCCTCTACGCTCCGTGGAATCCCTCTGCGATCTATCGTCGGCAGACCTTCACGCGGATGGCTGCTATCGAGCTCGCTCGCAGCGGCGTGTTCCCGCGGCCGGGCCAGTCCTGCCTGGAGATCGGATTCGGATCTCGGGGATGGCTGGCGGAGCTCCTCGTCTGGGGCCTTCGAGAGACGGACCTCCACGGCATCGAGCTCGACGCGGAGCGGGCCGCCTTGGCGCGCGAGGCGTTTCCGGCGGCGGACCTGCGGACCGGAGATGCGTCCCACCTTCCGTGGCCGGACGGACGATTCCGGCTCGTCATCGCGTCGACCGTCTTCAGCTCGATCCTGGACTCCGCGTACCGGCGCAAGGTCGCGGCCGAAGCGGCCCGGGTCCTGGCTCCGGGGGGCGCGCTCCTCTGGTACGACCTTCGGGTGAACAATCCGCGCAATCCCAACGTGCGCCGCGTCGATGCCTCCGAGCTTCGGGCACTGTTTCCCGGTCTCTCCGGCACGATACGGCCCGTCACGCTGGCGCCGCCTCTGGCCCGTGCTCTGATACCCCGGATGGAATTCTTCGCCCGGATCCTGGAAGCGATTCCGTTGACCCGCACTCACCTGCTGGCGGTTCTCGTCAAAGGAGGCTCATGAGCACCGAGGTCCCCTTCTTTCGCCCCCAGATCACCGATGCCGAAGTCGACGAGGTCGTCGCCACCCTTCGATCGGGCTGGCTGACGACGGGACCGCGCGTGAAGCGTTTCGAGGAAGAATTCGCGCGGACCGTCGGCGCTCCCCACGCCGTCGCCGTCAACTCCTGCACCGCCGCCCTCCATCTCGCGGTCGAGGCCCTCGGCCTGAAGGCCGGCGAGGCCGTCGTCGTTCCGACCATGACTTTCGCGGCCACGGCGGAAGTCGTGCGCTACCTCGGCGCAATCCCACTGCTCGTCGACTGCGATCCGGTCACGCTCAACCTCGACTTCGAGGATGCGCAGAGGAAGCTCGACGCCCTGGCGGCGGGACGTTCCGCCGGGCGCGTGCCCGCGGGAACTCGGATCGCGGGCATCGTGCCGGTCCACGTCGGCGGGCTGATGCTCGACGTCGGGAGGCTCCAGGCCCTGGCCGACCGTCACGGCCTGTGGGTCGTGGAAGACGCCGCCCATTCCTTCCCGGCCTCCTGGAGGCGCGATCGTTCCGCGGCCTGGCAGCGCTGCGGCGACAATACGGCCGCTATCAGCTGCTTCTCCTTCTACGCCAACAAGACGATCACGACCGGCGAGGGAGGCATGGCGACGACCGCCAACGAGGAGCTCGCCGAGCGCATGCGCGTGATGTCCCTCCACGGGTTGTCGCAGGACGCCTGGAAGCGATTCTCGAAGGGCGGGAGCTGGGACTATCGGATCCTCGCGCCCGGCTTCAAGTACAACCTGACGGACGTCGCCGCCGCGATCGGCATCCACCAGCTCGCCCGGGCGGAAGAGATGCGCAGGGGGCGCGAGGCGGTGGCCCGGCGTTTCCTCGAAGCCTTCGCCGACACGGACGAGCTCGAGCTGCCCGCCGACGACGAAAACCGGATCCATTCCTGGCACCTCTTCCCGATCCGCCTGCGCCTCGACCGGCTCTCGATCGATCGCGACACGTTCATGCAGGAGCTGAAGGCGCGGGGCGTGGGCTGCTCGGTCCACTGGCGTCCGCTTCATCTCCATCCCTACTACGCCCAGACGTTCGGCTGGCGGCCGGAGGACCTTCCCGCGGCGACCGCGGTCTTCGATCGGCTCGTCAGCTTGCCGATCTTCCCGGGCATGCGCGAGGAAGAGATCGCGGGCGTGGTCGACACCGTCCGCGGACTCTGCCGGGAGAACCGGAGGAGCCCGTCGCGAGCGGTGACAGCTTAGGCCGGGGCCTTCCCCGCCCCGTCGAAGCGGCGATGGCTTTCGCCGGTCTCGTCGCTGCCGCCCCGGTAATCGGGATCGCGGCCGTCGCCATCGTGGCGACCTCGGGCTGGCCGGTGTTCTTCCGCCAGACGCGCGTGGGCCGCGGCGGCAAGCCCTTCACGCTCGTCAAGCTGCGCTCGATGCGCGCCTCTGCGGGAGGGCCTCAGGTCACCGCCCGTCGCGATCCCCGCGTCACCGCGGTCGGGGCGTTGCTACGCCGCACGAAGCTCGACGAGCTGCCCGAGCTCTGGAACGTGCTTCGCGGCGACATGTCCTTCGTGGGTCCGCGTCCGGAAGTGCCGGCCTACGTCGACCTCGCGGATCCGGTTTGGGCGCGAATCTTGAAAGTAAGACCGGGACTGACGGATCCCGTGACGCTGCGGTTGCGGGATGAGGAGGCGCTGATGGAAGGGGTGGCGGGGGAGGAGCGGGACCGCTATTACCGCGAAACCCTCCAGCCGCTCAAGCTCGCGGGGTATCAGCAGTACCTCGAACATCGGACCTCCTGGAGTGACCTCGGTGTGATCTGCGACACAATCCTGGCCCTTTTGCCGGGTCGCCGAGGCCGACAGGCTGCGCAATCGTCGGCGGACCTGTCCGAAAGGCCACCAAAAGCTTGAAAACGGAGGCTCGATTCGCTAGCTTGTCAGTGCTTAGAGTTCAATGAAATTCTTCGCCGTCGAAGGGCGAGGAAGAAAGAGTGCCGTCGCAGAGAGGCTTTCTTTTTTCCCCGTCCTCAAAACGAGACCGGTTGATTCCGGCGTTTGCGGGCCGGAGCAGGGAGCGTCCGGGTGACCAGGAAGGACCTCCAGCCGCACCTGACTCGGGGACTCCAGTTTACGCTGGACGTCACCACTCTCGTGCTCGCGTTCGGTCTGGCGTACATGCTCCGCTTCGAGTTCGCCCTTCCGGAGACGGAGCTGCGCAACGCCCTCCAGCAGCTCCCATACGTGGTCCTCATCCAGCTCGGCGCCCTGGCCCTGGCCGGCGTCTACAGCTTCATCTGGCGCTACGTCGGACTGGGAGAGGTCAAGGCGTTCGTGTACGCCGCTATCTGGTCGGGACTCGTCCTCACCGTTCTGCGGCTCTCGCTTCCGGATCGCTTCGGTAACTGGCGCGTTCCTCTTTCGGTCACGCTCATGGGCACCGTGCTCGCCTTCGGCGGAGTCCTGAGCCTGCGCGTGATCCGCCGGTATCTCTACGAGAAGTCCCAGCGCCGCCACCGCGCCGCGCAGGCGGGCGCCGCCGAGATGGTTCCCACGCTCCTGATCGGGGCCGGCCGCGCGGGGCTCCTCGCGGCTCGCGAGATCGAGGGACGCGGCGACATGAACCTCGACGTCAAAGGGTTCGTGGACGACGATCCCGAGAAGCGCGGGGCCGTGATCCACGGCGTCCGCGTCCTCGGCACCACCGAGGACATGCCCCGGCTGGTCAAGGAGCTCGGCATCTCGCAGGTCGTGATCACCATCGCCCAGATTTCCCGCCAGGAGATCCTTCACCTGATCGGCCTGTGCCGGAAGATCCAGGTCAGCGTCCGCATCATCCCGGGCCTCTACGACGTGCTGCAGGGCAAGGTTCAGGTCACGCGCATCCGCAACGTCCAGATCGAAGACCTGCTGGGCCGCGAGCCGATCTACCTCGACGAAGCCCAGCTGGGCCAGTTTCTGGCCGGCAAGCGCGTCATGGTCACGGGCGCCGGCGGGTCGATCGGCTCGGAGCTCGCGCGGCAAGTCGCCCGGTTCGGGCCCGCGAAGCTGATGCTGATCGAGCGGGCCGAGTTCGCGCTCTTCGAGATCGACGGCGAGCTGCGGCGGACGCGCGCGGAGATCGAGGTCGTGCCGCTCGTCGCCGACGTCTGCGACGAGGGGCGCATGCGGATGATCCTCGGGGAGCAGAAGCCCCAGATCATCTTCCACGCCGCGGCGCACAAGCACGTGCCGATGATGGAGGCCAACCCCGGCGAGGCCATCAAGAACAACATTCTCGCCACGCGTCTCCTCGGCGAGCTCGCGGGAGAGCTCGGCGTCGAGGCGTTCGTCATGATCTCCACCGACAAGGCGGTACGCCCGACCTCGATCATGGGAGCCACCAAGAGAGTGGCCGAGCTCGCGGTCCAGGACCTGTCGCAGCGCTACAGCACGACCCGTTTCGGGGCCGTGCGCTTCGGCAACGTCATCGGCTCCGCCGGCTCGGTCGTGCCGATCTTCCGGGAGCAGATCCGCCGGGGAGGACCGGTCACGGTCACCCACCCGGAGATGCGCCGTTACTTCATGACGATCCCGGAGGCGGCGCAGCTCGTCCTCCAGGCGGGCGCGATGGGCGAGGGGGGAGAGATCTTCATCCTCGACATGGGCGAGCCCATGCGGATCCTGGATCTGGCCGAGGAAATGATCACGCTGACGGGCCTGCGCCCCTACGTGGACATGGATATCGTGTTCACGGGCCTGCGGCCGGGCGAGAAGCTCTTCGAGGAGCTCGAGCTTTCCGGCGAGCAGATCACCAAGACGCGCCACCCGAAGATCTTCATCGGGAAGTTGAACGCTTACCCGTCGGAGGAGGTCCTGCGCGCGCTGCGCTTTCTGGAGGAGCTCGCGCGGGAGGGCGACGGAACGGCGATCCGCAAGTTCCTGAACTCGCTTCTCCCGGAGGCGAACCTCGGCGTGCGCCGGTCGACGCGAGACCGTGCGCGCGTCGTCGAGGCCGGCCTGCCGGACGGCCGCCCGACGCCGTCAGTCTCCTAGGCCGCCTCTTAGCGGGCGATCAGCGCCGCAACGTGCTCCGCGATCGCCGGAGCTGCCGTCAATCCGGGAGACTCGATCCCCACGAGGTCGTAGAACCCGGCCAGTCCGCGGTCTTCCTCGTGGCGGATCACGAAGTCGCGCACGGGCTCGCCCTTCGCCTGGAGCTTGGGGCGGATCCCGGAGATGTCGGGCTCGAGGTCCTCGTCGCGGATCTCGGGAACGAGCCGGCGCGCGGCCTCCCCGAAGCGGCCACGCTTGCCGGGATCGACCTTGTAGTCGGCGGTCCGGTCGGGAAGGTATTCGACGTCCGGGCCGAATCGCAGGCGGCCGCCCGTGTCGAGGACGACGTGAACTCCGAGGCTCTCGCGCCCGGGAACGGGATAGACCAGATGCCGGACCAGGGCCGCGTCGCGCGGCGGCGCCGAAAAATAGCTGCCCTTGCACCAGTGCAGCCGGTATCCGGCCCGGTCTACGTCGATCCCCGCCATGGCCGCGACCGAGTCCGCCTCGAGGCCGGCGGCATTGACCACGCGCTCGGTGGTGAAGGACTCGTGCTCGCCGCCGTGCCGGATGGACAGCCGGTAGCCGCCCGGCACGCGATCGATTCCCTCCAGCGCCGCGGGCGAATGCAGGATCGCTCCCTTCGAGAGCGCATCCTGCAGGAGATGGTCCATCAGGGAGTGGGCGTCGAGGATGCCGGAGCTCTCCGACCAGAGCGCGCCGGCCGACCGCACGTGCGGCTCGAGGGCGCGGGCTTCCTCCGCGGACAGACGCTCGAGCGCCACGCCGTTGACCCGCGCCGTTTGGGCGATCCGGTCCAGCGCCGGAAGGTCGTCCTCCGACGACGCGGTGACGAGCTTGCCGAGTCTGCGGTGGGGAATGTCGTGCGCCGCGCAGAGAGCGTAGAGACGAGCGTTGCCCTCCCGGCAGAGCCTCGCCTTGAGCGAGCCCGGCGGATAGTAGATCCCGGCATGGATCACCTGACTGTTGCGGCTGGACGTCTCCATGCCGTGCCGGGGATTGCGCTCGAGAATGACGAGGTCCGGGAATTCCGGCGCCAGCCGCGCGGCGACGGCGAGCCCCACGACGCCGGCGCCGACGACGGTGAGACCGGTGTCGGTCATCGGCGCGCCTCCGGCCTCACGTCCCTATGCTACGCTGCCCGCAGGCGGACGGGCCGGGGGAGGTTGGCGTCAATCTCATGACACGTGGTGCGGCGAGGGGATCGTCGCGTCTCGGGAGCCGTCTGAAGGCGATCGCGATGGCCGCGCTGCCACTCTCAGCCTGGCGGCGCCTTCTGCGCCTGCCTCCCGTGCGCGCCCTGCGCGACGCCCTCGTCGGGCCCTCCGACACCGGGCACCTCGCGGAGGGGCCGGTGAAATTCGAGCGCCTTCAGTTCCAGTTCGCCGCGCCGTACCACACGTGGATCAAGGCGCGGCAGAGGGGTATCGAAAATCGAATCTGTCGTCTGTTCCTGAGCCAGTGTCAGGACGGCTTCGTCGGCATCGACGTGGGCGCCAACTGCGGCTTCATCTCGATGGTCATAGCCCTCGCCGTGGCTCCGACGGGCAAGGTTCTCTCGTTCGAGGCCGACTCGTCTTATTTCGATGTGCTCCGCCGCAACGTCCGGTTGAATGGCCTCGACGGCGTCTGCGAGCCGTTTCACGCCTTCGTCGGGCAGACTTCGTCTGGTGACGGGCGAGTGTCCGTGGACGACGTGGTGCGGCGCCGGGGTCTCACTCGCGTGGACGCGATGAAGGTGGACGTGGATGGCCCGGACCTCGAAGTTCTCCGCGGCGCGAAGGAGACGCTCCAGCGCTTCCGTCCGCTGGTCGTGGTCGAGATGTCCGAGAAGCAGGACGCGATCTACCGGTTCCTCAAGGACGAGGTCGGCTACACGACCCTGGTCGACCAGTCCGGCGAAGGGGTCGTGCCCGGCCAGTGGCCTCTCAACCTGATCGCCAGCGATGGCGCGATCGTGATCCCGAAGCGCGGGGAGCTCTCATAAGTCCGCCGGGTCACAGAAGAACGGCCTTGCGGCAATAGAACCCCTCGGCGAATCGCGACGGCGAGTTCGATTCGATCCCGCGCAGGCGCAGGAGCGACCAGAAGGCCTCGCGGTCGAACCATTGATTGCCGCCCTGCGACGGAAACGCCCCAACCAGATGCTCGACCTTGCGGCGAGCGGTCTTCTCGGTCAGAGGCACGTAGAGGTTCGGCGACGCGAGGTCCCCGTCGTACTTGGGAATCTCGTACTCCAGGATCAGGTGGTCGCGAAAGGTGTTCCCGGCAAGCTCGGAGAGGAGCCGGTGGTCCTGATGGGCGTCCTCTCGCCAGGGACTGAACACGACGTCGGGCGAGGGCCGGCGCTTCAGGCGCTCGAACTCCTCCTTGATTCGGGCCGTCTGCGAGGGAAAGAACCCGTCGCGGAATCGCTTCGTGGCGACGCGCAGGGACCGCGCTCCCTGAGCTAAGCCGCGGGCGCTCCGCCGCGCCTCGCGCGCGCGGACCGGGGAGCCGCTGAAAACGACCCAGTCGATCTCGACCGGGCCGCGGCCATCCAGAAGGTGGAGGAGCGTCCCGCCGCATCCGATCTCGATGTCGTCGGAGTGCGCGCCGAGACACAGGATGCGCAGCGGTTCTTTCGGACGGCGGGGAATCTCGAGACGCAGCATGCGGGCGTTCGTCAGTTGCGGGGCCGGAAGACCGGCTGGACCAGCCGACCCTCGAGGAAGCGGTCGATGCCTCTGTCCAACGCCTGACGGTAGACGCCGAGAACCTCTCCGAGCGCCTCGACCGTCCGATCGATCTCGTCGTCGCCGTGCGAGTAGCTGACGACGAGCGACGGCATCAGGATGCCGCGCTTCAGGGCTTCCTGCAGCACGAGCGTGCGGAACGCCTGGGACGGCTTGCCCTCGGCGTCTTTCGCCGCGTAGACGAGGTTGCAGTCGCGGCCGGCGAGCTGAAAGTGCCCCGACAGGCCCAGGCGGCGCACGGCGTCGTCGATCCCGGCCCTCAGGCGCGCTCCCTGGCGGTGAAGGAATTCGACGACGCCTTCGTCCTCGTAGATTTTCATCGTGGCGATCGAGGCCGCGAGGGCGTGCGTCTCGGCGCCGTGTGTGGTCGAGAGAAGGAAGACGCGCTCCCGGTCGTGCCGGATGCCTCCGAGTTCCATGAGCGCGCGCCGGCCCACGAGAGCCGAGACGGAAAAGCCGTTGGCGATCCCCTTGCCGAACGCCGAAAGGTCCGGCGTGACGCCGTAGAGCTTCTGGGCGCCGCCGCGATGCCAGCGGAAGCCGGTGATCATCTCGTCGAAGATCAGCACCGCTTCCTCCTGGTCGCAGCGGGCGCGGAGCCCCTCGAGGAAGCCCGGAGCGGGCTCCTGGGAGGCGGCCGGCTCGAGGACGAGGCACGCGATCTGACCCCGATACCGCCGAAACAGCGCGTCGACGCTGTCGAGGTCGTTGTAGCGGAACGACAGCGTCATCGCGCGGATGCTCTGCGGAATACCGGCGGGCATCGCCGTGGTCCCGATGAACCAGTCGTCGGTCGAGAAGAACGGCTGATCGCGGCAGATGGCGACGAGATCGCGACCCGTGTGGGCCCGGGCCAGCTTGACCGCGGCGGTCGTGACGTCGGATCCGTTCTTGGCGAATTTCGCCATGTCCGCGCCCTCGATCAGACCCAGGAGCCGCTCGGCGGCTTCGAGCTCCAGCGGCGAGGGGCGTGTGAAGTTGGTGCCCTGCTTCATCGCGGCGGTGGCCGCCTCGACGACCGCGGGATAGGCGTGGCCGAGGGTGACCGACCGCAGGCCCATCCCGTACTCGATGAACTCCCGCCCGTCCAGGTCCCAGACGCGGCAGCCGCGTCCGCGCACGATGAACGCCGGCGCTCCCTCGGGGTACTGGTCGTCGCCCTTGGCGTAGGTGTGCGCGCCTCCCGGGATCTTCTCGTGGGCGCGCCGCTGGAGCGCTTCGGACTGCCCCGACGCCGTCAGGCTCGGGTGCGAAGGGTCGGCCACGGGAGGCTTCACGCTCATCGGCGAATGCGGCAGCCGGCTACTTCGCCGCCGCCTTCCAGACCTCCCAGGGCGTCTCGCCGCGGGCGTACATGTCGTCGAGGAGCTGCTTCTCCTTGAACGTGTCCATTCCGAGGAAGAAGCCGTCGTGCTTGTGGGTGATCAGCTCCTTCTTCGCGATGAGCCTCTGGAACGGCTCCTGGACGAGCTCCTCGCCGGGTTGGATGACGTCGAAGATCGTCGGTCGGAAGACGAAGAATCCGGCGTTCAGCCAGATCTCCGACTTCGAAACGTCCTTGATGTCGGTGACGCCGCCGTCGCCGTTGGCGCTGACGATGTGAAAGGTGAACCCCGGCCGCGTCGAGACGAAGAGGCCGGTCTTCTTCCGGGTCTTCAGCGTGTCGATCAGTACCGGGAGCGGGCAGTCCGAAAGGCCGTCGGTGTAGTTGGCCAGGAAGTACTCCTCGTTCTCGACGTACTTCTGGACGGCCTTGAGGCGCATGCCGATGTTGGCGTGGAGGCCTGTGTCCACGAACGTGATCTTCCAGTCCTGGATGTCGCTGGAGGCGAGCGCGATGTCTTTGCCCCCGTTGGTCAGCGTGAAGTCGTTGGAGAGGTACTCGTTGTAGTTGAGGAAGTAGTTCTTGATGATGTCGGCCTTGTAGCCCAGACACAGGATGAAGTCCTTGTGCCCGTAGTGGGCGTAGTACTTCATGACGTACCAGAGGATGGGACGGTAGCCGATGTTGATCATCGGTTTGGGGATGATCTCGGAATACTCCTTCAGACGCATCCCGAGGCCGCCGCAAAACAGTACGACCTTCATTGTCGGTGGGACTCTATTGTACCAGCGGGGTACGGCGGGACCGGCTCGAGCAGGCCGTGCGCGACCAGGACGTCGGCGGCAACGCGGACCTGCTCGAAGGGCAGCCCGGCGCGTTCGGCGATGTCGAGGAGAGCGGGCCCTCCGTCGGACTGGTTCAGCACCCAGAGCATCGCCATCTGGAGCTGGCCGGGATCGGGCTCGCCTCCGATCGCGCGGTAGAGCCCGCGTTTG
>Ga0075424_100003268_pt1 | contig 15099 bp, 17 predicted proteins | sample SoiMethybrSBSTD3_FD_75301 | JGI IMG/M metagenome (GOLD analysis project Ga0075424, IMG submission 75301) | Bulk soil microbial communities from a Populus tree surrounding site in Tennessee, USA - Soil MetaG P. TD hybrid SBSTD3 | ecosystem: Environmental > Terrestrial > Soil > Tree plantation... | reverse complement strand
GTGTTAAACATCCTTTAATTAATGAAGAAGGTTTGACTCTCGAGGACAATTTACATCTTTATTTTGATTTAATTACGGGGAATGACTATCCTGATGGCGATGAATGGTTTGGTGTGGAATACCTATTTCCACATAATATCAAACTCCCCGATAATCTTGTTGGACCCGAATATTTTACAACAATTTATGTTGCCGGCACAAAGCATTACTGGAGACATCGTGAATTAATCCGATATAAATATGGTAAGTCAAAAAAACTCTCCGAATCACTAGATTTCATAAATAGAAAATATAGAGCGCTTAGTAAATCACTATACGATTCTTCTGTTCTAGATAAAATTAATAAATAAATTTAAATCAAAATTTACTCCCTTGGGTAACAGTATTATTTAGAGTTTGCACTAACTATGATTATCGAAAAGAAGAGTTGGTCTTTATCCTTCTAAATTCTTTTTCTTAAGCGAATTCGTACTATTCCATTTAGGTAGTGGATATTATCTACTATTGCGTCAGTTGCGTCATCTGGTAGTTTTACGTTTACTTCGTTTGAGTTTGAGTTTGAGTTGGGATTTGGTGAGTATATTCTAAAGATCTTTGTATTTGAATCATAATCAGTCTTGATTTCTGACGCTGACGTTACACCTCGTATTTCCGCAATAATTTCATAAAAATCCGGTCCTTCTATTATCTCAGGCTGAGTATTGATTCCCATTTCCACTATGTTGGGCCTTGGCTTGATCTTAGTAACATCCCACTTGGGTTTTAATGCAGATGCAGGTGGACGTTGAAAATTTAGTATCTTCCACAAATATCCTGTTGCAGCACCGGCCAAGAAACCGCCGATATGTGCGGTGTAAGCCACACCACTAAGTGGATCAAGGAATCCTAATACAACTTGCATTATAAACCAGAATGGTATAAACGCTATTGCAGGAATTCTTATGGTTGTTATGAAGAAGGCGAAAACTATTGTATAGATTTTGGCCCTTGGAAACAATACCAAGTATGCTCCAAGTACACCAGAAATTGCGCCAGAAGCTCCTATAGCTGGAATTTCTCCGCCCCCTGCATATACTGCAACAATACTGTGGGCAAAAGCTGCTACTGCGCCCCACATTAGATAAATAATTAGATACTTTATGCGACCGAATCTATCCTCTATATTATCTCCAAAAACAAAAAGAAAGATCATGTTTCCAGCCAGGTGAGCTATTCCTCCATGGAGAAACATGGATGTAAATATTGATGTTACATTACCTGACAATACTTGATTTGGAATAGCGCCATATTTTTCTAGCAGCGCAATTGTAGGACCCTCGTCACTAAAATTACCTGTAGCGATTACTTCGTAGATAAATATTATAATATTGACCGCAATTAGACCATAATTTAGATAAGGCCTACCATGAATTCGTTCTGTATCATCATGAATAGGAAACATTTCATGCTTTAGCGCGCTTTACCCGAGTTAAACTGCCTATCCTCAATAATATTCGAGTAATAAACACCAGAATTGCGTATTCAATCTGCAATATTAATATCTTCTCTCTCAATCTCACGCTTGGTCATTATGTCTATTAAGGCTTGATATCCATGGACAATTGACCTCCTACAGGCGATAATGATAGATAGAAACTATCTACTACAAGTCATAATTTGTGATAATTAACCACTGTCTGGAAATTGCAAAGATAGCTGAGAACCCGTGATTAATTTTCTTTTATTGCAGTAAGTGCACTGTAAATAATTTGGTTCGCTGTTACGCATAAAATAGCCTATTCCACAGTCACATCTCTCAAATTCGGTAAAAACCATAACTCTCACAATCTCATGTGGCTATTAAATTGGATTAGTTGCTGCTTACACCTAATTGGGTCTAATTTATTAGGTCAAATTGGCATTTGGATTTTGTAACACTTCTTCCTCGCTGCATACAAATATTGTAATCAATCTTGCAGAATTATCATGATCTTAAAAGAAATGTTGAAGAATTACTAGCAGGCTTCCTAACGGATTTAACTCTGTAGATAAGCGAAATGCTATACTCTCCCTCGTCTACTAGTGATCTATCTGTTAAATCTATCACCTACTTTTTTTCAGATATGGTGTATGTCTTAAGATCTGAAGATGAACTAGCAGAGCTGAAAAGAATGTTAATCCGTGAAATTGTAGGACTGGAAAATGAAGTAAACAGGTTTCAAGATTTCTTCTCTAATGCCACCGTAGATAAAAAAATTAGTATGATAAACTGGACTTTGGACATTATGGAATCAAATCCGAACATAACAATACAAGAGCTTGCAGATTTGATTGACTACAGAATTGAAGGTGACGAAAGGGAACTTGATAATGCTGAAAATAGGGATGAACTTGACTGCCTCTTTAATGAATTGAGAATATTAGAATGGATTAGATCTACAGTTAGAATGGTCGGGCAACTTATGATATCCTAAGCTTGAAATGAGTCGGTAGTTTGTATATCTAGCCAGCAACAACATTCTTTCAGGATACAATTCTGACACTGAAAGGAAGAAGGACTTGCCCGACATTCATCAGGTTCGCAATTACAATCTGCACATTTCATGTAATGATTAATTAATTAGATAATCTACGAGTTTTAAATTTGTGGTGGTGGCTAACAATCTGATCTACTTACATCTGATCACTTCATATCGTATTGTATCACATTACCTTATACCATTGCCATCTCTCTGTTCTGGGGGGGTATGAATTTATCCCACAATGAGCCAAAGATTATTCCCAAGACGGCCCAGAAAATGCCTATAGTTATTGCTGTCCATATCCTGAAGATCTGGATTAAATCCATCGATATGCCTATTTTGTCAGGATTGGAAGGAAATCCAACATAGGCCCCAACCATTACTGCAGCATAAATCAAAGGCAGTATGATTTTCTTTGTTTTATTCTCTTTTATTTTGTTCCACAATAGTGCTAATGCTAATACGGTAAAGCCAGAAACAGCCATGTAAGAAACATACAGACTCTCACGATAGTAAATTGTGTTAGGGTCACCGACTGCCGGTGGATTAGCAGGATACTTGATTGCTACTATGATGTATAGAACAAACCATAACAGTCCGGCTAAGAAAAAAGCTTTTGATTTATTGTTACTACCAGGTAGAGATTTTCTAGCATACGCAAACACTATTCCAAATAAAGAAGCTAATGCGATACCATAAACTGCTCCTGCTGCTATTGCCCCACCTTTCTGCCAAGCTCTGTAATCTACTAATTCAGCCATGTTCACATTTTCACCAGATGAGACTTTTTTCTGAGTCTCGAGGGCTATAGCTCTGTCTATGTATGGTTCAACCAAACCAAGATTCAAAAGAGCAAGGATTGTCCCAGCAACGGCTCCTGATAATATTGTGACTGCAAGGAACGTTATTGTCTTCAATTATTTTAAGGCTGATCTATCGATCGATTGGTTAATTACTAGTGACAGGGAAAACCAGCTGCATGTCTCATGTCATGGGAGAATTCATGAATCCATTTACCGTCAAAGGCTTTTTGACCTTGAACTAGACTGAATAATTGTCCTTGATCAAAGCCAACCATGAACATTGTAAAGAGTAATATCGCTACCAGAATTCCGACAGCAATGCGAGGAACACTGGGTGATTCTTTTGTTATCTGCTTAAGAATAGACATCTCACTAGGAGTAATTGCCGTAGTATTTAAAGTATGGGATGGTTTATCCAACACGTATAAATTCTAAAACCCTGAACAAAATAATAATGCACACATATGTCAAGACGCTCCAAAAAGTTGCAAACAGATATGCGCCGAGTAGAGCTCTTTCATTTGACATTGTGCATGTGTATAAGACTTTGCAGCTTATTCAGGAAAGAGGGCATGTTAGTAGAGATGGGTTATGTGAGGAACTAGAACTTGGGGAAGGAACTGTTAAAACACTATTAAGACATTTAAAATTGCAAAATCTTATAGAATCTACTAATGCGGGAACGACAATGACTAAGAATGGAAACCTGTTTTTTTCAGAACTGTCAGATTCAATGCCCCAAGAGATCGGCCTATCTAAGTGTGCAATCACTTTAGGCAAGTACAACTATGCAGTATTGGTAAAGCAGATGAGCTCTGCTATAAGATCAGGAATTGAACAGAGAGATGCTGCAATTAAAATGGGAGCATCCGGTGCAACCACCCTATTATTCAAAGAAAATAAGTTTTTGATTCCAAAAATTGATTATGATGCATTAAAAGATAACCATCTTTTGTCTGAACAATTGATAGAAAATCTTCATCCTCAAGACGGAGATGTTCTAATTATAGGAAGTGATAATCGCTCAAAAAAGAAAGCAGAGTTTGCTGCAAAGAGTGCAGCCTTGGTAACTATTATGAGTCATGAAAAACATTGATTGTCAGTCAGTAAATCAATCAAGCATTTTATACCAACAAAATAAAATAAAACAAAAAGGGAATGAAATTAATGCGAAATCCTGATTGTTCCTTTCATGGTATTCGGATGGTATAGACAATGGTACTGAAATGTTCCTGAAGTTGTTGTGGGACTGAATGTTAATTGACCTACACCCTTCGGATTTATGTCCCCGCTTGTGCCAACTTGGGATCCTGAAGAGGTGAGGATGAGATCATGCTTTGTATCTGTAGGATTCTTAATATTTACGACATTATTGGCGTTTAATTTGAACGTAAGAACCGGATTCGTTCCATGCTTGTTAAACCAAGAATAGACTCCCTTCTTCACTTGTGCATTCAGTTGCATTGTGTTATTCACAGACTTTCCTTGTTCACTGATACTAGAATTATTGGACGAACTAGATTTGCCACCCGCAGAAGTGTCTTTGACATTGACTTTTTGCCCATATGAATATCCTATCTGTTGTACATCTTTCCCACCTGCAGGATATGCCATAATGTTTTTACTCGCTGATGGCACAACCATAATTACCAGTCCGAGTAATAATATTCCTGCAATTAAGAATGATTTGTGTTTTGGTATTCCTTTTAACATCGAACAGTTATTGGCTGATTGATATTAAGTCATTGCTTAACCTTAGTAACTTACCAATGTTAATTTGAAGGAAAGTTCTCTATAGTTTCGGTCACTGTACCGTGTAAAATCTGGATTGCTTCGACTAATTTTGAATCTATTGAATTAACATGAGAGATTAACCATCAATTCGGGCCTCATCCCTTATCATCTTATGAAGATCTTAACGCATCACCTTCTCGATCCCATTCTTTCAGATCTGCCGAATTCTTTACTAAAGGAGATTCGACATATTCAATATTCAAAATTCAATATTCAAAATTAATCTAGATTAATCTAAATATGTTCTACTAGCAAGCAAGATCTTCTGTACCCGTGACGTTACCTTTTTTGTGCTCATCTCGGGTCTGCTGGTATGTTAGAGAGCTTATGTCAACTGGAAGAAAAATTCTTGATTCATTAAATTACAAGTGTTCAAATATTATTTTGCAGATCTAAACGATCCTAGAGTTTTAGGTTAACAGGACCAGCGACAATTTTATCTGGGGTGAATTAATTTAATTTAATTTGTGATCTCTGCCAACATGAAATACTGTCAATTTCGGTTCAGATTAGTCGTTGATTGGTTCGTCTTGTTCTTCACGGTGTGTGATATTTATATTGACAGACGGCAGTAAAATCTAGTGAAGGTCTGACGGAATTTAGGGTTAACAAACTATTGCTTCTTCTCTTCTTCTCTTCTATTCAAGTACCACCGAATGGATTGAAATTTGGTAGATCTCCGCCCTTTTCACTATGAGCCTTACGTGCGTGTCTTTTCATTTTTTCCTCTTCTTCAAATTTCATACTGCAATATTTACAGGTAAAGGTACTATCTGTATCTGTATTCTTACCTCTCGAAAACCATTTCATGTTTACTCTAAATCCTATTTACCGAAACCCTTCATTAAAGTTGCGATAAATGAACCGCATGCCAGCTGGCAACCACGAAAATCTAACTCTGACCCTGGGTGTATTTGCCTGCCCAAACTGGCAATGATTTAACTCCAAGGCCCCAAAAACGACTGTCCTGTTCATGGAATTAGGATAAAGTAAGTGTCAATACGTTTTTAACACCCCTTTTAAAAATGATCTTTACGTTTTATGTCAGTGTCAGAAGCTGAAGAAATTACCCAACATAAATGGGGGGTTGCTCATATATTTAGTAGCTATAATAATACTTTGGTACATATTACTGACGTAACAGGTGCAGAGACAATATCCTTCAGCTCTGGTGGAAGGCATGTCACGGCAGATAGATACGAATCATCTCCTTACGCCGCGATGAAATCTGCTGTTGCTGCTGCAGATACTGCAAAATCTAAGGGAATTAACGCTCTTCACATTAGGGTACGAGCTGTAGGCGGTGTAGGGCCTCGTATTCCAGGCCCGGGCGCTCAAGCTGCGATTAGGGCCCTTGCCAGGGCAGGTTTCAAGATAGGTCGGATAGATGACGTCACTCCCATCCCTCATGATACTACAAGAAAGCCTGGTGGACGTAGAGGTAGAAGAGTCTAGTATAGTATAATATAGTATAGTAATCAGTAAACTGACTGTCGAACTCATCTTTGTTTATTATTATTGCCGCGAAAAATGCATAAACCCTCGATTTTTCAATAGTCTTCGTTTCTGTATTTTATTTTTGTTTTTGTTGTTTTTGCTATCATCGTTATTGCATGACAAATAGACATTTCCCATTCCTTGAATAGCTTCGCCAATCACATACATTTTGATATTTTTTTTCTCCGCAATTAGTTTCATCTTTTTGAAATCAGATTTTCGTACAGTGGCCACAGTCTCATATTCCTCACCACCAAAAAAAACCAAATCTTCTACATTAATTGAATTAGAATATGCAAAGTGATGTACATCTTTGGACGTGGGTAAACTTGTGATCAGAAAATCAACACCACTTTGATCTGCCAGCTCGTACAATGAGGTTGCAAGACCATCACTTGAATCCATTGAAGAAGAGAAAAAATCAGAAAGAGTAAGTCCTAAGCTAAAGTTAGGCTTGGGCTGAAGAATAGAAGATAGTGCCCTGGTTTTGAATTTACGGGTTGCAAGACATTTAGTATTAATGATTTTTAATCCGGACGAAGTATATCCAAACTCTCCAGAAACCACTACTAGGTCACCCGGTCTTGCTCCATATCGTCTCGGAATGACTGTATTGGTTAGACCGACCAAGCTACAGTCAATAACCAATTCTTTAGATTCATTAGTATCTCCTCCTACAATATCAACTCCGTACTCTTTTGATACTTTTTTAAAACCTGTTATCAGTTTCTGTAAATTATTTTTGCTGTAAGTCTTTGGGATCCCGACAGATATAATACAGTGACGTGGTTTTACGCCTTTTGATGCAAAATCACTGATACTTGCAATTACGCTTTTTCTTGCTATCTGCCCAGGGTGCATTAAATGAGGCACATCGGTACTTTCGACTAGCATATCACACTTTAACACAAGGTTTACCTTCGACTGTCCGATCTTGTGAGGAATAATTACTACATCATCCCTTATGCCTTTGGAGGCAGATTTTATAAGATGAGAAACAAAAAGTTCTACGATATCCTTCTCATTTAATTTTATCATAAATGGACATAACCAGCTCTTTGGTCTTTTCGTAAAGCGCCGATGCATTGCCTGTTCTGGATTCTACGGACACCCTTAGAACATCTTCTGTATTAGACGCCCTAACTAGTATCCACGAATCGTCATCCACTAATGCTTTAATGCCGTCTGACTCTACGACGTCGTATGAAAATTCTTTAACTCGGTCTCTCAGCTTTTCCATCAACATTGAAACTCGAGATGAATCAATCTGAATTTTAGTCCTAATTACTTCATATCTGGAAGCGATTGACATACATTCATCAATAGCTTTCTCATCCAATGAAGCAATTATGGCAGCTGATAACATACCATCCCTACACATATTAAATTGTGGTATAATGAAACCGGCACTGCTACCTTCTCCTCCCGCATCCGCATCTTCCTTTATCATTGTCTGAACCACGTTGGCTTCGCCCACTTTCGAATAACTAATAGAACCACTATGTGACCTTATCATATCAGCTATCGCATTGCTTGTATCCATACTGGTAACATATTTTTTCATGCCTTGTTGAAGTACCCCAGCTATACACAGAAGTAGTGTGAGATCCGGGGATAACTTTTTTCCATTTTTATCAACTACAACAAGCCTATCTCCATCCATATCAAATGCAAATCCAAAATCAAGTTTGCTGGCTGTTACAAGCTCGCATAGTTCAAGCAATGGATCAGATGTGGGATCGGGCGTCCTAGAAGAAAAACCGTGTATATCATTTATCGAATACCCTTTTTGCCCTAACCCCTTGAGCAATTCTAATCCGTAATTAGAGGCGGCGCCTCCTCCTGGATCAAGGCCTATGCTTTTTCTTCTAGCCGTATTTTTAGTGTGGGGGATTTTGTTAATCAAATCTACAATATCATGTATATAACTAGTATCGATCTCATGCGTATTTCCGTAAGTTATACCGGGCGAAACCGATTCGTTCAGCATTGCATTTAACTCGTTTTCGAACATCCCTCTACCGTCAATAGCAAACTTTAGTCCATTCCATTCCAAAGGATTATGAGAGGCTGTTACTATCACGGCAGATCTATAACGTCTCGATTCTCTAAAAGCTGCCGGAGTTGTGGCGATATTCATATTCATAACGTTGATACCTTGTTCCATAAGGCACGCACATACTATTCGATATAGTATGTCGCTAGATGGCCTAGTATCTCTTGCAAGTAAACAAGTTTTGCTTCCTAATTTACTAATGTAAGAACCAAATAATCTAGAGAATTTTACTGCATCGTGGAGGGTTAAATCATCGTTATAGACTCCACGAATACCAGAAATTGAGATTTTCACCTCCTAAACTTAAGTTGTATGTAATATTTAGTCTTGCCCCATGAGTATCCCCAGTTCGATTTTAGAATCAGCGATTATTCACTTTTATCTCAAAATGACAGGGGCCCTTACTAGAGAAAGATATGAAATTCACCAATGCATTCTTATAAGCATGAACTATCTACAATATTGGCAATGTTAAATGGATTCCATTAATTCTATTCTTTCAACTGACGAATCAGCCTTCAGGAAGGAATATGCATTAGAGCTACGCAAAAAGAGACAGCAGATATACGACATCCATATTGGGTATAACGAGCTGGATGAAGAGAGAAAACAGGTAAATCAGCAAGCTTTGAAGACACCAGGTAGAATGGGAGAGATCATAAAAAACGAAGAGATCGATAAAGAGTTTTCCAGACGTTACAAAGAACACGAAAAACACAATCTAGTTTTAAGTCATTAATTTATGACATTTATCATTGTGAACTAGTGCGCTCTAATGTCCTGTAAAGGTGTATGTTTAAAGCTTAAAGCTAAGAAACCACCACGTGGATCTACTGGGCGTTATATTTTAGGTCAAAAACGCTGTCAGGTATGCCAGATTTTCATGTTCTGGTCAGAATATCATTGTCCGTGTTGTGGTTACAAATTAAGGACTAAGCCACGCAATTCCAAATACAAATCTAAGGTGAATGAAGCTCTTGAGATGAAAAATACGCATTTAATTATTATTAAAAAATAATGGTATTTGAAAAGCAATTTAACTGGATGGGGAATCGACACTAGGCGATGCGAAGAAGAGTGGAAATAACGGACAATACAAATACAGCAAAAAACGGTCAAGAAAGAACAATGTTTGACAGAGATAGCATCAAACATCTTCAATATTTCAAAAATGGGCAATGGCGAGATAGTGACAAATGTAAACAGTTTGTAAACAAGGACTGCACTGTTACTATTGGCAAAAAGCCGTCAGATTATTAGTCTACTCTGATTCATCGCAACTCAGTTCGTTTGATCTGGCATCAAGAATCAAAATTGGATTACAGAAATGATAAGCCATAGTTAACCGTTAAATAGGGAAGATGACACCTTTAAAATTGTCTTGATATGAGTGGATGATTCATTACTCTGTCCTACGTGCAATAACGTTCTAATCTCAGATGTAGAGTGCGGAGAAGTCTACTGTAGTACCTGTGGCATGGTGACGATGGACAGGATAGAACATACAGGTTCTGAATGGCGTTCATTCGATTCTGTTGAAACCAGAAATAGGCAAAGAACAGGGGCACCTTTCTCTCTTGCTCGTCACGACAAAGGGCTGTATACTCAGATTGGCGGTGTTAAAGATTCAAGCCACGAGATTGATAGTTATCTTTACCTATCCATGCGTCGATTAAAGAATTTGGACAACAGGACACAACTGGATACATCCACTAGAAATCTCAAGGAAGCTTTTAGTCATCTCGATAAGCTTAGACATAAGCTGGGGTTACCTGAAAATGTTGTTGAGAAAGTTGCCTACATTTATAGGAAAGCTAATGAAAAAAAACTGATAAGAGGCAGAACAATTCCTGGGGTACTGGGGGCTGCCGTATATATTGCCTGTAGAGAAATTGGAAATCCCAGAACCCTGAAAGACATTGCAAGAGCAATAAACGTAACCCGTAGGGAACTTAGAAAAACTTATAGCATTCTTGTCCTGGGTCTTGATTTGAAAGTTCCAATGATAGATCCTATGAATTGTATCAATAGGGTTGCAAATAAAATTGGCATTAGTGAAAAAACTAAACGTCATGCCATGGACCTTATGTCGAGTGTTACCGAAAATAGGGAATCAAATGGCAAAAATCCTATGGGGTTGGCTGCTGCAGTTCTATATCTGTCATCCCTTACTCAAGGAGAGTCCAATAAACAGCTTATATTTGCCGAAGCTGGAGGTGTGACCGAAGTCACTATTCGAAACCTTGTAAGGGGAATAAGAAAGATGCAAAGTTCAGTAAAGGTGGAAGTGGGATGTCCATCAATTAAATAAGTACAAATCAACTCTACCAAATTTTGCGTTGCTGATCTCACGCCGGGATATTATCTCACACCAGGTCACAAGTTTGTCAGTCTGTGATGTGGCATGATGTGACATTTTTCTGTCTAAAATTTCCCTTCTTACTTAAATCTATCAATATCTTTAGATTATTGCTGGTAGGGTTTTGACATTATCCGTTGCTGGTTTTGTCATTCCACTAACCCTATCAGTTTTTGCATCTAGATTTTAATTGTATTTAACTAAAATGTGAAGAGTCTTAAAGTGTTTGAAGCGATATTTGGTTTAAACGTAAACTTTAGTTGGTTTCATTTAGTGCGTCATTAATCTGTCTTTGTATTTGATCTCGATCTTATCTGTCAATCAATTGAGGTAAAAGCTATATTAAATGTCGTAAAGGTGATATAAAGAGCTAAGCTGCCTCAGTAGCTCAGCCTGGCAGAGCGAAGGTTTCGTAAACCTTAGGTCGTGGGTCCAAATCCCACCTGGGGCTTCTCACGCTCGGTTCGAAGCCTCACTAAAGAACAGAATAAGGAGAAAATTGAGACAGAGAAACCAAAAGTTGCAGGACATGATTTATTTAACATTAAAAGTACTGCGACACTCTCTGTAAAAACCGGAAAGTGGCTGAAGAAACAAATAAAGAAATCGAATATAACCGTCATGAGAGGTTGAAAATTGGTCTTGAGAGAGTGAACGGGCTGCCCAATCCTGACAAAGATGATATCTTAAAACATGTTCAATACCTTACTGATAATCGCAGAGCCGCATTAACAATCCTTCGAAACATTTCTGTGTTAATCACTTTGAGAGAAAAATTGGGAAAACCGTTCAGATAATCTTCTAGTATTAATACTCTGTAAGCCATGATGTTTGCTAGACCTTAAGCCATCCTTGCCTTTTGAACCAGTACATCATGAATCCTGCTGGAATTATCGCTGCCATCAGAAGTATGATAAACGAGGTATACTGTCCAAGAAATGTTGGTGATCCAGTTTCAATACCGCCAGGCACATTGACATTCATTCCATAATAAGCTGCAACTACAGATGCGGGGATTGACAAAGTAAATAATATTGTAAGGATGGCAAGAATTTTATTCGATTTTTCAGTGCTAAGCATAAAATCAGTATCTTTGAATATCTCTATGGTTTCTTTGGATTCGTCTAATGCCTCTATTACCTTATCAATATGATCTCTAACATCATCAAAATAAGGGGTAAGATCTTCTTCTGAAAATCTTTGTATTTCCTTACTGATTTCTAATATGGTACGCTTTAAAGGATATACTATTCTTCTTAGGGTTGTTATTTCTCTTCGCAGCATCGAAATTTCTTTTGCTACAGCTGACTTTTCATCAAATACAAGATCTTCGATATCATCTAGATTGCCTTCTACCTTCATTAGAATATGGAGCAAGTCATCTATCAACAAATCAAGGATACTGTGTAGTAAATATCCTGGAGAATTACCCATGAATTGATCACGCTGTTTTGGGTCAGTCTTGCATAATTGGAACATTTCTGATAAGGGCTTTAACTCTGCTTGTTGAACGGTAACCAAATAATCAGAACCAGCAAATATTGCAAGTTGAGTAGGTCTTGGAGTACTTTGTTCTTTATCTATCTTGGGAAAATGAAGAATTGCAAAAACCTGGTCTTCATAACTATCTACCTTAGGGATTTGCATCTTTGATAGAGAGTCCTCAATATTAAGCTCGTGAAAAGAATAATGTTGTTCAAGTTTATTCATTTTTTCACGAGTAGGATTCCTAACGTCTATCCAGGTAACTTTCTTGTTAGTTATCCATTGCGGTTCTTTTGTTGCTTCTCCAACGTTTTCCATCTCCCTACCACGCTCAATGCTAAGTAAATCTTATTAGCTCATAGGTCATATTAATATTGCCATAGAATACCATGAATAAATTTTAACGCTTGTATCTCAAATTTAATGGTATTAACAACAGGAACGTCAGAGAGTCAGTCAGTTATCTAAAAGGCAGTAACACGCACCGTATGAAAAATAGGCTTTGAAGTGAAAAATTTAAAATTCTGATAAATCCATTTATTGGTTTCTCAATTTTAAATATTGATTTCTATCACAGTATCAATTTATGCTGTTCAAACAACAATGCCATTAAAACTGGTTCTGACGGAAATGGTTCAGCCTTTGCATTTATAGTGGTTGAATAATTTTGAAGTTTTCCAAGCATCTCAAGAAATTCTTCTTTATCTGGTGGCGGTAGACATTCTGCGAACCCTCTCCGAGATTCGATTTCACGGGGTAATATATCGGCTTCAGGAAAAAAGTCAATATGTTGAGACACATGTTGATGTTGATATCACATTTTACATTTAGAACACTCAAGGGAGCGGGAGTGATGGCTATGGTGGATTTATTTATTATGACAGACAACCAAGAATATGGGTGTTGATGAAGAACCATTAAGTGATATTGATACTAAAGAGATCGAAAAGTTAAAGCTAAAAAGAAATTCAAACAAGTACAACACGAGTCTTAGCAGTAGAAGATCACCAATTCAAAGTGACAGATGGGATGGGACAAAGAACCCATCGGTCACTTGACGAAGCTCCCTTGCACACGAACTTAGTAAGATTTAAGATAATTCATCATAATCGCGTACAATTAGATATATTACTTTACTAACGAAAAGTTACAAAGTTATGAGTTATCGAACAAGCTAATGAATCAGAGCAGATAAAAAGGTAGGGATTCCTGCCTTTAAGAAGTCAGATTACCAAATGCTGTCGTATTATTAGCGGTCTCGCCTTCGCCTGAACTTATCTGTCCTCGTATAGCTCCTTTTGGATACTTATCTGTGTGTGCATTAACATACGCACTGCCGTTACTCATTAAACTTACCAAATCCGATATATCTTTGCCTTTTAGTTGACCTTGCAGATCGTCTTTAGTAATATTTCCAGAAAATCCTATTGCTGGTGGTGTATCATTTCCTTTTGCCGATTTTGACTTAGATAGTGTCACTACAACATCACCGTTTTGACCTGTCGTACCATTGTGTATATGTGCTTGCGATATTTTCTTAATACCAGTGATATTAATCCAATATGAGACTTGCGAGTTATTTTCGTTGACCTGGAATTTTGCCGTTCCAGTTGCATTAGATTTTGTTGGCGGAACTTCATCTTGACTTGAGAGTGTTGCTGAAAACGATTGTCCTTGTTGTGCTTGAACTTTTGCCAAGTTTAGAACGATTGAAACAGTTCCAACGGACAGTATTGCTGCCAAGACCGCAACTACAGCTAGTGTGTGCTTTTGTATCATGATCCCTGTGATTTCTCTCCCTATAAGAACTGAGTACAATTGCACCTGCTTTATGTGCCAAAATATGGGATAGTTCCATGTTAATCCGATCAATCTGAACGAATATTCAATCTATAACATACTTTTCACCGCTGTCGCTTAGTATGGCTGATTTTCCTACAATTTGGTAAAATCCAATCCTTCATCGTATTCCTTTATTACTTTATCTACAATAATATCAAAAGGAAGTCCACTCATTAAAAAATCGCTATGTCTTATCAATGGTCTTCGCATTTACTAGAAATTTTCGCTCAGTCTAAAAGCTCGTACTCAATTATATCACCATCAAGTTCTTAAACGTAATACATTGTATTCGATTTCCTCACTACTAAGGATTGACAAATAGTCGAGTTTTCCTATCCCTAGATAGTTTGCATAAAATGAAATTCTAAATCACAACTTACGGTGAAAGCAGGAAGTTGAATTCAAATGGAAAGGGTAATTAACCATAACCATAACCTGCCTCCACCTAAATTTTATAGGATCGAATTAGGTAATAAAGTTATCTAATAATAGTTTTAACAAATCATCGGGACCAATAATCTCGGTCAATTTTCGAATATAGTTTTTAGTGAGACTTATATGGAAGTATCCAATATAAGGAAATTACGTTGAATAACAATGGAAAATATTTCCTAGCAGCGGCTGTATCGATCATTCTGGTCGCGGGAGCTCTAACTCTCCCGTTAGCCTTCGATGATCATATGGCTGACGCGAAGAATAAGAAATACAATAAACATAGTAGTAAAAAGAGTAAAAAAGCTGAAATTGAAGCAAAAGGCGGTA
>Ga0075424_100003267_pt1 | contig 15100 bp, 16 predicted proteins | sample SoiMethybrSBSTD3_FD_75301 | JGI IMG/M metagenome (GOLD analysis project Ga0075424, IMG submission 75301) | Bulk soil microbial communities from a Populus tree surrounding site in Tennessee, USA - Soil MetaG P. TD hybrid SBSTD3 | ecosystem: Environmental > Terrestrial > Soil > Tree plantation... | reverse complement strand
CAGCACCTGGCCCTTGCCGACGCGCTCGCGCGCCCGGCGGACGTCCTTGCGCCAGACATCGGGCGCCATCGAGGGCGTGCCGAGCGAGACGGCCAGGGTCAGGTCACCCTCGAGAGCCGAGCGGCGCGGGGTCGTGGCCACCGCCGCCTGCTCGCGGTTCTCGACGGTGCGGATATTGGGCAGACCGAAGGCCGGGACCTCGCTCGTCCTGACCGTGGCATACGTCAGGACGTCATATCCGACGCGGGCATAGGCCTCGACCCACTTCGAGTTCAGGAGCGGGCCGGAGGCGATCCCGAGCTGGGAGTTGAGGCCGTAGTCGAAGAGCTTGCCGCCGGGCGCGCTGGGCAGACGGCGGACGCGCGGCAGCTTCGGCGCGTGGCCGTAGTTCCACGAGTACGAACGGTCGACCCGATAGACCGCTTGTGCGATCGGTATCACTCCCATGGCGGTTAGAGTGGGACCGGTAAGAATGCAGTATATCAGACACTTACAAGCCGTGCTGGATTTGGTCCGACCCGTCGTCAGCGCAGCGCCGGCATCACTTCGCGCGAGAGCAGCTCGAGCTCTCGCATGATGTGCGCGTGCGGCATGCCGGGAAAGAACGTCCGGCAGATCAGATGCGTCATGCCGTAGCGCTCGACGAAGCGGCGGATCTTCGCGATGCACTGCTCGGGACCGCCGATGATGAATCGGTCCTCCATGAGCTTGTCGAGATCCGTGGCGATCGAGGCGTCGATGAACGGATGACGCCAGCCCCCGGCGTACTCGCGGCGGTAGGCGACCATGATGTGTTGCTCCGCGAGTTCTCGGGCGCGTGCGTCGGTATCCGCGATGATGACGTCGCGCGTGAGCGGCCACTCGGTCGGGTCGGGCCGTCCCGCGGCGCGCCGGCGCTCGAGGAACTGCTGCTTGCCCTTCAGCAGGCGCGCGAGATCGGCGGTGGGCCCGGGGATCCAGTTGTCCGCGAGCGTGGCCGCCCGGCGCAGCGTGATGTCGCCCCAGCCGCCGATCCACACGGGCGGATGCGGCTGCGTCAGCGGCTTGGGCTCCAGGCGGCCCTCGACGGTGTAGTAGCTACCGCGGAACGCCACGCGGTCCTCCGTCCACAGGCCCTTCATGATCGCCAGCTGCTCCTCGAAGCGTGCGCCGCGCTTCTCGAGATCGACGCCGTAGAGCGCGAACTCGTCGGGCTTGTAGCCGATGGCGATGCCGAGCGTGAAGCGGCCGTTCGACATCACGTCGAGCAGCGCGACGTCCTCGGCCAGGCGGGCCGGGTGATAGAAGGCGGCGACGAGGATGTCCGTGCCCAGCATCAGCCGCGAGGTGCGGGTGGCGTAGCCGGCCAGGACCGGCAGCGGCGAGGGCCAGTAGTGATTGGTGACGGAGTGGTGCTCCTCCATCCACACGGAGTCGAACCCGAGCTCCTCGGCCTTGGTGACCTCGTCCAGCGACTCGCGGTAGTAGTGGCCGCCCTCGATGGGGATGAAGCCGATCTTGAGTGCCATGGCTCTCCTCGCGGGGCGTTAGGGTAGCACCCAAGCCGCTTGACAAGGCGGATGGCCGGACGTCAAATGCTGACACTCAAGTGCAGCGTCGCCAACCCGGAGGGAGCCAATGACGCGCTCAGCCGCGGCCGTCGCCATGCTCGTGATGTTCGTCCTGCTCACCACGCTGCCGGTCCTGGCCCAGGCGCCGCAGGGCATGCGTCTTTACGTATTCACCTCCGGCTCGCTCGGCGGCTTCCCGAAGGGCGCGCTGCAGATTGGTGGACAGGGCAACGTCGACTGGGCGCCGGTCTCCTTCTACGTGATCAAGCACCCGAAGGGGAACGTGCTGTTCGACACCGGCAACAACGACAAGACGATCCAGAATGCCGAAGGCCACTGGGGCCCGCTGGCCAAGGGCTTCGGCCTCAAGATGACGCCGCAGGACGCCATCGACGTCCAGCTCGGCAAGATCGGACTCAAGCCGGAGGACATCAAGTACGTCGTGCTCGGTCACATGCATCTCGACCATGGCGGCAACATGGGTAAGTTTCCGAACGCCACGTTCGTGATCCAGAACGACGAGCTGAAGGCGGCGTGGTGGCCCGACGTCGGTTACTCGGTCTACTACATCCCCGACGACTTCAAGGACAGCAAGAAGTACAACATCATCCGACTCGACGGTGACCTCGACCTCTTCCACGACCGCGCCATCCAGATCGTGCGCGCGCCGGGCCACACCCCGGGCAGCCAGTTCGCGGTCGTCCGCTTGCCGAAGACGGGCAGCGTGATCCTGACCAGCGATGTCGTGTACCTCAAGGAGAGCCTCGACAAGAATCTGCTGGCCCCGATTCCGGGCACGTGGAGCCCGATGGCGGCCTACGACAGCTATCAGAAGATCCGGCTGTACCGGGACGCCGAGGGCGCCAACATCTTCTACGGCCACGATCCCGACATCTTCAAGGCGACCAAGCACGCTCCGGAGTTCTACGAATAGCCGTTCGCCCACGACTCGATTCTTCACGGGGGAGGTACCGGCCGGCGCGGCCGGCACCTCCCCCGTCGTGTCTCCGGACGTGACCGCCGAGCCGATCATCGCCATCGAGTCCGTCGGCAAGCGCTATGGGCGCGTGCAGGCGCTCGACGACGTCTCGCTGGATATCGCGCGGGGCGAGGTTCTCGGATTGCTCGGCCCCAACGGCTCCGGCAAGACCACACTGATCCGGCTGCTCACGGGCTACCTCACGCCCACGCGCGGCCGGTTGCGCGTGGCCGGGCACGACACCGTCGGCGCGGCGATGCAGGCCCGGCGCCGCATCGGCTACGTGCCCGAGTCGGTGCCGCTGTACGGCCACATGCGAGTGCGCGAGCTGCTCACGTTCATGGCGCGCCTGCGCGGTGTGGACGCGCGCGATGTCGGGGCCGCGGTCGAGCGGGCGAGCGCGCGCACGAGCCTCGACGATGTGCTGGCCGCGCCCATCCGCACCCTCTCGCGCGGCTATCGGCAGCGCGTGGCCATCGCGCAGGCGCTGGTGCACGAGCCCGACATCGTGATCCTCGACGAGCCAACGAACGGTCTCGATCCGCGGCAGATCATCGAGACGCGGCGGCTCATCCAGGAGCTGCGGGGCGAGCGCACGGTGCTCGTCAGCTCCCACATCCTCGGCGAGATCCAGAAAGTGGCGGACCGCGTGGCGATCCTGCTCTCCGGCCGGCTGCTGGCCGTTCGGCGGATGGTCGACACGCCCGATCTGGAGGCGCTCTTCCTGTCGCTCACATGAGTGCGCTCGGTGTGCTGCTGCGCAAGGAGCTGCACGCGACGTTCACCTCGCCGGTGGCCTACGCCATCGGCGCGGTGTTTCTGCTGGTGCTCGGCTATACGTTCAGCCTCACGCTGTTCTTCACGAAGGTGGCGAGCCTGACGTACATCTTCCATCAGATGTACGTGCTGCTCGTCCTGCTGACGCCGGTGCTGACGATGCGCGCCTTCGCCGAGGAGCGTCGCGTCGACACCCTCGAGCTGTTGCTGACGGCCCCGGTGCCGGAGCTGGCCATCGTGCTCGCAAAGTTTCTGGCCGCCCTGACTCTGGTGGCGCTGATGCTGGCCGCATCCGGTGTCTACGCGGTGCTCCTGGGTGTTTACGGCGAGCCGGACTGGGCGCCGATCTACGGCGGCTATCTCGCCCTCTTGTTGCTGGCCTGCCTTCTCGTCGCGGTCGGCACGCTGGCCTCCAGCCTCACCGAGAACCAGGTGGTGGCGGCGGCACTCTCGCTGGGCGCCTTCCTCATGCTGTGGTTTGCCGACTCGGCCTCGTACCTGCTGCCGGCGCCGCTCGACCTCTTCGTGGTGAACCTCTCGCTCATCGGCCACTTCACGACCTTCGTCAGCGGCTCGCTGTTCCTGTCCGACGCGGCCTACTACCTCACGCTGACGCTGCTGGCGCTGTTCCTGGCGTCCCGCCGGCTGGCCGATCGATGACGCCGGACGTCGTGAACGCCGGCGCGTTCGTGCTCGTGCTTGCCGCGCTGGTGGTGCTGCTGGCCGCCGGCCTGCGCGCGCCGCTGCCGCGCGGTCGCGCGGCGCGGTTCGCGACGCGCGTGGCGCTGGTGGGCGGCGGCGCCGCCGGCGTCGTGCTGGCCAACGTCGCGCTCTACCGCCACGACGTCCACGTCGATCTCACTCGCGAGCAGGCGTTCACGCCGTCGGCGGATGCCCGTCGGGTGGCCGACGCGCTTCGGACCGACGTGACGCTGACCTACTTCTACCAGAAGCAGGATCCGGCCGGACGCGCCGCGCGCACGCTCCTCGAGATCATGGGACGCCGCAACCCACGGCTGCGCGTGCGGACCGTCGACGCTGATCAGCAGCCGGGACTCGCCGCGCGCCTCGGGGTGCGGGCCTACAACGTGGCGGTGCTGGAGAGCGAAGGCCGCCGCCTGCAGGTGCTCTCGACGCAGGATCGCGATATTGCACTCGGGATCCTGCGCATCACCCGGACGTCAGTGAAGACGGTCTGCTTCGCCGTGGGCCACGGCGAGTACGACATCGACAATTTCGAGTACCACACCCACTTCGAGGGCGTTCACGGTCATAGCCACGGCGCCGAGGGCGCTGCCGTCGTGCTCATGGAGCAGCACGGCGCCGGACGCCTGCGGCGCGCGCTGGAGGCGATCGGTCTGGTCACCCGAAAGATGACGTTGGCGACCGCTGCGCGCGTGCCCGCCGACTGCGCGGCGCTGGTGGAGGCGAACCCGCGGACGCGCTATACACCGCAGGAGAGCGCGGCGCTGGCGGCCTACCTCGGCGGCGGGGGCGCCGCGCTACTGCTCCTCGATCTCGACTTCCCCGTCGACCCATCGCTGGCCACTGTTCTGGGCGCGGCCGGCATTCGCATGGGCGAGGGCGCTGTCGTCGATCCCCTCGATCACTACTTCACCGACGAGCAGATGGTCGCGATCACGCGCTATGGGCCGCACGTCATCACGCGGGGCGCTGCGCTGTCGTTCTACCCCGGCGTCCGTCCGGTGGAGCCCGTGGCCGCGCCCGAAGTCACGGCCGTTGTCCTCTTCGCGAGTAGCGCGGAGAGCCGGGTGAGACCGCTCGGGCAGCGCCGCGAGGACGAGCGCGGAGCGCCGCGCGGCGCCCGGCCGCTCGCCGTCGCCGCCGAAGGGGCGCTGGCCGGCGGCTCGGCGCCGTTCCGTCTGGTCGTGGTCGGTGATGCCGACTTCGCCAGCAACTCGTTCTTCCCCTACATGTCCAACAGCGATGTGGTGATGGCGATGCTGGCCTGGCTCGTGCGCGAGGAACGTGCGCCGGCGGTGAAGCCGCCTGTCGAAGTGCTCCCGAGCATCACGCTCACGCGGCGACAGGTCCAGGGCATCTTCGCGCTCACCGTCGTCGTCCTGCCCGGGTTGGTGACCGGCACGGGCGTGTTTGTCTGGTGGCGGCGCCGGCGGTGAGGCGCATGGCCTGGCCGCTCGCGGCGGTGGTGGCCGCCGCCGTGCTCATGGGGTTGGCGCTGCACGGGCGGCGGCCCGACTCCGGGCTCGCCCGCTTCGAGGCCGCCGGCGTGATGACGGCCATCCCACCCGAACGGGTCAGCGCGATCAGCGTGGGCGCGGGGGCGCAGGTCTCGCGCCTGCGCCGCGGCGCCGACGGCCGGTGGACGCCCATCGACGGCGCCCGTGGCAGCGATCCGACGCAGGCCGTCGAGCGTGGCCTGCGCTTCCTTCACGTGTCGGCGCCGCAGCGCGTGCTCGAGCGCGACGAGCTCACGGGTGGGTCCGCGGCCGAGTTTGGCCTCGCGCCGCCCCGCTATGTCGTGGCGGTTCAGGGTTCTGACGGCGAGACGTTCACGATCGAGTTCGGCGGTCTCAACGCCCAGGGCCTCGCGCAGTACGCCCGCGTGACCGGCCGCGACACGGTGCTCCTGTTGCCGCGCTTCGTCGGTGAGCCGTGGTCAACGCTGGTCGGTGCGCCCTGAAATCCGTGCTGCTGGGGCTCGTGCTGCTGCTCGTCGTGACCCCCGCCCACGCGCACACGACCACGACCGGGCTGGCGACGCTCTCCGTCAACGGCGCGGCGCTCACATGGCGACTGACGCTGGTGCCTTCGGAGCTGCCGGTCGAAACGGCTCGCCTGCTCACCGCGGCCGGCGACGGGGAGCGCGAGGCCGTCCAGCGTGCCGACCACGAGCTGCGCTCGCGGCTCGGCGTGCGAGCCGATGGCGCGCCGTGCCGGGCGGGGCGGGCGCGCCTGCAGGGCTCGGGGCTTGGTGATGGCCGCATCACGTTCGAGCTCGAGCTGCGCTGTCCGGCGCCGCCGTCGCGTCTCGTCGTACGTGACGATACGTTCGACGTGCTGGGCGCGCATCATCGCACCCTGGTGCGCGTCGACGCGGGCGGCCGCAGCCAGGACGCCGCCCTCCTCTCTGACGCGCGCGAGGCGAGCTTCGTGCTCGCCGGCACGCCGCCGGTATTCTCAGGCTCCTTCGTGCGTCTCGGCGTCGAGCACATCCTCACCGGCTGGGACCATCTCCTCTTCCTGGTCGTCCTGCTGCTGCGCGGCGGCGGATGGCTCTCGCTCGCGAAGATCATCACCGCATTCACGCTGGCCCACAGCGTCACGCTGGCTCTCGCGGTGCTCGACGTCGTCACGCTGCCCGATCGCCTGGTGGAGGCCGTGATCGCGCTGTCGATCGCGGCCGTCGCGGCCGAAAACCTCTTTCTTTCACCGGTGGTCGCCCGCCGCTGGATCGTCAGCTTCGCCTTCGGTCTCGTGCACGGCTTCGGCTTCTCCTCGGCACTGCGCGAGCTCGGGCTGCCCACGCAGGGGCTGGTGCTCGCGCTGCTCGGCTTCAATGCCGGGGTGGAACTGGGTCAGGCGCTGGTGGTCGCGCTGACACTGCCCGCGCTGGGACTGCTGCGCGGCTCTCGCTGGGAGCCGCGCATGGTGTGGAGCTCCTCGCTCGCCATCCTCGTGGTCGGCATCGTCCTCTTCGTCGAGCGGGCGTTCTTCTGAGCGGCGTGCGCGAGGGCCTCGTCGCCTCGCTGGCGCTGGTGCCGTCGGTGTTCGTCTACGGCACCGTGTTCGGCGGGCTGGCCGTGCAGGCCGGGCTGCGGCCGCTCGAGGTGCTGGGGATGTCGGTCTTCGTGTTCGCCGGCGCCTCGCAGTTCGTGGCGATCCCGATGTTGGCGGCGGGCGCGCCGGCGCTCGCCATCGTCGTCACCACGTACGTCATCAACATGCGCCACTATCTGATGGCGGCCACGCTGGCGCCCTCGTTCCGGACGTTCCCGCGCGGGTGGCTAGCGCTGGTCGCGCACGTGATCAACGACGAGTCGTTCGCGGTGGCGGTGGCGCGGCGCAATCCGCCCGATCCATGGGTGTTCATCGGCAGCGCGCTCGCCGTGTCGGGCGCGTTCCTGGCCGGCGTGTCGGTGGGCACGCCGCTGGGCGGCCTCGTCGCCGATCCCGCGCGCTGGGGGCTCGATTTCGCGTTCCCCGCCGTCTTCCTCGCGCTCGTTGCGCTGCAGCTTCGTCGCCGCGCCGACTGGCTGGTGGCCCTGACCGCCGCCGTCGTGGCGGTCGCGGTGGCGCTGGTGCTTCCGGGCACATGGCATGTGATCGTCGCCGGGGTTGTGGTCAGCACGGTCGGCATGCTCGCGCTGTCGCCGGAGGACGCGTGAGAGACGACGTCTGGCTCGTGATCGCCGGCATGGCGGCCGCCACGTACCTCACGCGCGCGCCCCTGCTACTGGCGCTCGCCCGGCGCCCGCTGCCGCCGCGCCTGCGACTGTGGCTGCGATTGATCCCGCTCGCCGTGCTGCCGGCGCTCGCGGTGCCCATGATCCTGGTGACGCGCGACGGCGGCGCCGCGCGCCTGGCCGCCTCGCTCGGTCACCCACCGCTGTGGGGCGCGATCGTGGTGTTCGTGCTCGCCGCACGCCGCGTGAACCTGCTCGTCACGGTGGCCATCGGGGTCGCCGTGGTGGCGTTCCTGCGAGCGCTGGGCTAACATGCGGAGCGCATGACGGATCAGTTCAGCCCGGAAGAGCGGGCGCGGCTGGCTCCCTGCTTCACCAATCTCGATGGGCCCGTCTTCGCGCTGATCAATCTCCCGGAGGTCGTCAAGGGCGCGCTCTTCGCGCGCTACTCGCGCTCGCCGAAGTCGCTCCGCCGCCTGTTCCTCGACGAGTTCGCGGTGCAAGGCGCGGCGGGGGAGGCCGCCGGCGATCCCGCCCCGGCAGCACTGGGTCAGACCCGAGCGGAGCAGCTCTACGAGAAGGTGTTCGTGGAGTACGGGGACGACTCGGTCGCCCAGCTCGGCGGCGTGCACCTCGCGGTGGAGGGCGCCTCGAACATCCTCACGAAGATCCTCGAGTGGGGCCGGCTGATGGCCTACCTCGAACAGTCCACGCGCTACATTCCGTACGATGATCGCCCGGGCGGCCGGTACCGCTATCACGTGCCGGCCGAGCTGTCGGGCGCGCTGCGCGACCGCTACGTCGCCACGCTCGATCACGCCTTCGACGTCTATCGCGAGTGGCTGCCGCGGCTGCGCGCGTTCTACGAGGCGCGCCACCCGCGCGAGGCCTCGGAGTCCGAAGGCGTCTATCGCTCGACCATTCGCGCCAAGGCGCTCGACACGCTGCGCGGGCTGCTGCCGGCCGCCACGGTCTCGAACGTCGGCATCTACGGTACCGGGCAGGCGTGGGAGCAGCTGCTGCTGCGCATGCGCGCCCATCCGCTCGCCGAGGTGCGCACGTGCGCGGACGCGATCCTCGTCGAGCTGCGCAAGGTCATCCCGGCCTTTCTCACGCGCGTGGACCGGCCCGAGCGTGGCGGCGCCTGGTCCGCGTATCTCGCCGACACCCGGGCGGCGACGCAGGCGGCCGCCGTGCGCGCGCTGGCGACGCCGGAGGCGGCGGCCGCGGGGACATTGAGCGGGCTGGCCGATGACGAGCCCGAGGTGACGCTCACCGACTTCGATCCCGACGGTGAGATCAAGGTGGTGGCGGCGGCGCTGTACGCGGTGACCGATCGCCCCGATCACGAATTGCTGGCGGTGGCGCGGGCGCTGACGCCGGCGCAGCGCGCCGATGTGCTGCGCGCGTACGTCGGCCGCCGCTCCAATCGCCGCCACAAGCCGGGCCGCGCCTTCGAGCGCACCGCCTACCGCTTCGACGTGCTCGGCGACTACGGCGCCTTCCGCGACCTGCAGCGCCATCGCCTGCTCACGCTCGAATGGCAGCGCCTCTCTCCGCAGCACGGCTTCGTGATGCCCGAGTCGGTGGCCGAGGCCGGCGGTCCCGAGGCCTGGCGCTCGGTGATGGACGGCGCCGCCGAGCTGCACGACGCCATCGCCGGTGCGGGGCTGCCCGAGGTGGCCTCGTACGCGGTCTCGATGGCGTATCGCGTGCGTTTCTACATGGAGATGAACGCGCGCGAGGCCATGCACGTCATCGAGCTGCGCACGACGCCGCAGGGCCACCCGTCGTACCGCCGCGTGGGCCAGGCCATGCACCGGCTGATCGCCGAGCAGGCCGGCCACGCCGCGCTGGCGGCGGCGATGAGCTTCGCCGATCACTCCGCGGTCGCGCTGGAGCGGCGAGAGGCCGAGCGCGCCGCCGAGCGGCGACGCGCGCAGACGTAGCGAACGACGCTGGATCGACGAAAGGAGCGCCCCGCATGGGGAAGCTGATCTTGGCCGTCGTCGTCTTCGTTCTCGGCGTCGCCATCTACAACGTGCTTCGCCGCCCGGGCTTCCTGCCGCCGGCGCTTGCCGCGATCGTCCCGCGGCTCCTGCTCGCCGTCAGCATCGGGATCCCCGCCTTCATCGTCATCTTCTCCGTGTTCCGCATCATCCCGGCCGGGCACGTGGGCGTGAAGGTGCTGTTCGGCCAGGTCGAGCCCCAGCCGTTGCGCGAGGGGCTCAACGTCGTGCTGAATCCGCTCTATGACGTGGTGGACATGGACGTCCGCGTGGTCAAGCACACCGCCCGCTACGATGCCGCCTCCAAGGACCTGCAGGCCGTGCACGTCGAGATGGTGCTCAACTACCGCGTGATGCCCGACCGGGCCCCCGAGGTCTACCGCAACATCGGGCCCAACTTCTCCAGCGTGATCATCGATCCGGCCGCGCAGGAAGTGCTCAAGGCCAACACGGCCACGCACAACGCCGAGGAGATCCTGCTGCAGCGGCCCCAGCTCAAGAGTGACGTGCAGCGCGATCTCACGGTGTGGCTGGCCAAGTACGGCATCGACATGAAAGAGGCGGCCTTGGCCAACATCCGCTTCGATCCCGCCTACGAGAAGGCGGTCGAGGCCAAGCAGATCGAGCAGCAGAAGGCCGAGCAGAAGCGCTACGAGCTGATCCAGGCCCAGCGCCAGGCCGAGATCGTCGCCGCCGAGGCCAAGGGCAAGGGTGACGCGGCGCTGGCCGAAGCGCGCGGCGTGGCCGACGCGCTCCGCCTCAAGGGCGAGGCCGAGGCCACCTACAACGCCCGGGTGTCGGCCTCGCTGTCACCCGTCCTCATCCAGCAGCAGTACCTCGCGCGCTGGGACGGCCGCCTGCCGCAGTACAGCTTCGGCGGCAACGCCGTCCCCTTCGTCCAGGTCCCGGGCGCGCCCGCCGGCCGCTAGACCCCGCCGGCCGCTTGCCGGACCTCCCCCAGCCGTAGATAATTGGTCGCCCAATTAAATAAGGAGGGCCTGGCCTGAGCCCCAAGATCGGCATGGGTCCCGTGCGGCGCGAGCAGATCGTGCGGGCGACCATCCGGTGCCTGGCCCGCGACGGCTACACGCGCCTGACGATGAAGAAGGTCGCGCGCGAGGCCGGCGTGAGCCAGGGCATCCTCCACTACTACTTCGCCGACAAGCGCGCCATGCTCGTGGCCACCCTCACCGCGGTCAGCCGTGACCTCGACCGCCGCGTCGCTGCCGCCCAGTCCCGCACCGCGCGCGACCCCGCCGCGCGCCTGCGCGCTCTGGTGCGCGCGTGTCTGGAGGTGGCGGTGGAGCGCCCGGAGTTCTGGGTGGTGTTCCTCGAGTTCTGGGGCGAGATGGCCCACGACCGGCAGCTGCGAGCGGTGAACGCCGAGGTCTACACGCGCACCCGCAAGCTCATCGGGCGGCTCATCGCCGAGGGGACGCGTACCGGCCGCTTCCGCGCCGTCGAGCCCGGCCGGGCCGCCGCGGTCGTCCTCGGCCTGGTGGACGGCGTGTCGCTGCAGCTCACGTTCGATCCGGAGGCGTTCAGCGTGGCCGAGGCGGCGCGCCTGTGTGACGACGCGCTGGCCCGATACCTCGTCAGGGAGAGTGCACGATGACGAAAGCCGAGACCGAGGCGCGCGACCGCGCGCTGGCGTATTTCGAGAGCAAGGCGTCGCTGTCGCCGTCGGCGGTGGCCGAGCAGGTCACCGCCGCGTTCGAGTCGCTGGCGAGCGTGCTGGCCGAGGTGGACGCCGGCCGCGCCGCGATCCGCGCGCGCCCGGACGAGTGGTCGGCGCAGGAGGTGCTCGATCACCTGGTGGAGACCTTCCGTCCGGGCGTGGACGAGCTGCGCTGCGTGCTGGCCGGCCAGCGCCCGCCCGGCGAGCCGATCCCCGCCGCGCTGCGCTCGAAGGCGCCCACGCTGCGGCCGTGGCCGTGGCTGCTGGACGAGGTGGCGCGCACGAAGCGGGACGTGCTGGATCTCGTGGGCGGCGTTGCACCCGGCTTTGCGACCGCCGCGCGCGTCCCGATCGTGATGGTCGTCAACATCCCCGAGGCGGCGCCGCTCTCGTGGGTCGAGGACCTCGACTGGAAGGCCTACACGATCGTGTCCTGGCGCCTGCACACGATCGACCACCTCAAGCAGATCAAGAAGGCGCTCGCGCGCCCCTAATCGCGGATCCAGTTCTCCGCGGGCGGGATGTCGGGGAAGCCGCGGCGCTCGAGGCGGACGAGCGCCGCGACCTCGGCGCGCCGGTAGAGGCGCGCACGCTTCATGCCCTGCTTGTAGCTCTTGAGGATGCCGCGGCTGACGTAGGCATAGAGGGTCGCCCGCTTCACGCCGAGCAGGGCCGCGGCTTCGTCGACCGTCAGGTACTCCTCGCCGTCCAGCACGACCATCGCCTCCGAGGCTAACAGCCCCGGCCCCCCTTCCGCTCTCCATTGGGTTGAATCAATATAAATCATGTAATATCAAGTTATAAGCCCGGGAGCAACCCGGGCCAGGGAGGACCCCGATGGACAGCGCGTGGAAAGCCGGGCTCGAGGACGTGATCGCCGCCCGCTCCGCCGTGTGCACGATCGACGGCGGGGCCGGGCGTCTCTACTACCGGGGCTACGAGATCGGCGACCTCGCCGGCACCGTGCCCTTCGAGGACGTGACCCAGCTCCTGTGGTTCGGCGAGCTGCCGGCGCCCGACGCCGCCCGCGCCTTCCGCGCGCGCCTGGCGGCGGCCCGCGAGGTCCCGGCGCCGCTGCTCGCGCTGCTGCGCGGGCTGCCGCGCGAGTGCCATCCGCTCGACGCCCTGCGGACCGCGGTCTCGGCCGCGGCCGCGCTCGATCCGGACGCGGCCTCGATCGAGGCGGAGGCCAACGAGCGCAAGGCGATCCGGCTCACCGCGCTCATTCCCGCGCTCGTCGCGGCCTGGCACCGCATCCGCACCGGGCGCGAGCCGGTCCCGAACGCCGCCGCGGACTCGCACGCCGCGTGGTTCCTCACGCTGCTCGAGGGCCGGGCGCCGAGCGCCGACGTCGCGCGGGTGATGGACGTCGCGCTGACCCTGCACGCCGACCACGAGTTCAACGCCTCGACCTTCGCCGCCCGCGTGGCGGTGGCCACGCGGGCCGACCTGCACTCGGCGATCGTGGCCGCCATCGCGACGCTCAAGGGGCCGAGCCACGGCGGGGCCAACGAGGACGTCCTCGTGATGCTGCGGGAGATCGGCGATCCGGCCAAGGCCGAGGCGTTCGTGGAGAGCCGCCTCGGCAAACGCGACACGCTGAGCCGGCAGGAGCGTACCGACCCGAAGAGCCGCATGCCCGGTTTCGGCCACCGCGTCTATCGCGTGGACGACGCGCGCGCGCGGGTGCTCCGCGGCATGGCCAAGTCGATGGCGGAGGCGACCGGCCGCCAGCGCCTGTTCGAGGTGGCCGAGCGCGTCTACGACGCCATGCGGGCGCGCACCTCGCTGCCGGTCAACGTGGATTTCTTCTCGGCGGTGGTCTACGACGCGCTCGGTATCCCGCCCGACCTCTGCACCTCGATCTTCGCCACCGGCCGCATCGCCGGCTGGTGCGCCCACACCCTCGAGCAATACGCCGACAACCGCCTCATCCGCCCCCGCGCCGACTACTTCGGCCCCCCACCCCGACCAATGCCAACACACTGACGTGACCGCCGACGCGACGTCTCATTCCGACGCGCGAATGCGGCGGAGTCACTGCGACGCCTGATCGAGAGGCAGTCGCGACGCAGTAATTGCGACGCGCTGAGCAAAGCGTGAGTTACAAGCCGCAACGGGTAGCGCCGGGGGGCGGGGGGCCGGGGGGCCGGGCCCGGGACCCCTTTATGGTCTGGGTCCCGGGCCCGGCCCCCCGGCCCCCCGCCCCCCGGCGCGGCAGGGTTACTTCTTGCCGATCACGCCACAGGCGATGCGCGCCCCGGAGTTCCCGGTCGGGTCGGTCTTGAAATCGTCGGGCGCCGCGTGGATGACGATCGCCGAGCCGTCGGCGTCGAAGATCGACGTCGTCCCGCTGCCGAGCGACAACAGCTCGGTGGTGGACTCCAGCCGGCCCTTGCCGTCGCCGCCCACTTCGATGTTGGGCAGGTCCCCGGCGTGCGCGCCTTGCGGATTGAGCGCGCCGTGCTGGCGGTTGACCGGGTTGAAGTGGCCGCCTGCCGTCGTGAAGTCGGGGCCGTCGCACTTGCCGACGGTGTGAACGTGGACGCCGTGCGTGCCGCGCGGCAGGCCCTGGGTTTCGACCACGACGCGGACCACGTTGCCCACCTGTGTGAAGGTGGCGGTGCCGACGGGCTGGCCGGTGCCGTTCTTCAGCTCGGCGCGGGCCGTGTTGTCGGCGGAGGGCGCGCCGCTCATGCTCGCGCACCCGGCGATAAGCAGGGACGTGACGACGGCGATCAAGGCTCTCATGCCTGTCTCCTTTTGGAAGGGCTCCGGAAATCCTGCTTGGCGTGCTCGAGCGCCTCGGGCGAGGCGAGCAGGTCCACCGCGGTCAGCGCCAGCGCCTTGGCGCCGGCCACCATGCCCGTCCGCGCCATCGGCGAGCGCGCCCACTCGGCGAATTCGCGCGAGTGGCCGGGCACGCCGTCGGGCGAGATCCGGATGTAGGGATGGATCGTCGGCAGGCGCTGGCTCACGTTCCCGCAATCGGTGGAGCCGTAGCCGGCCTGGCCGTCGTCGGGGTCCTCGGGGAAGTCGATCAGCTCGAGGTTCTTCGCGAACAGCCCCGCCATGGTGGCGTTCGGCTTGAGGGGCTCGAGCACGGTCGGATCGTGGGTCACCTCGACGCGGCACCCGGTGGCGGCGGCCGCGCCCTCGGCGGCCGCCGTGAAGCGCCGGAGCAGCTCCCAGCAGTACTCCACCGTCGTCGCGCGCAGGTAGAACTCGGCGCTGGTGCGCTCGGGGATGATGTTGGGCTTGTCGCCGCCCTTCGTGATGATCCCGTGCACGCGCGCGTCGGGCCGGAGTTGCTGGCGCATGGCATCGAGCGCGTTGAAGAGCCCGATGACGGCATTGAGCGCGTTGACGCCGCGCCACGGCCACGACGAGGCGTGGGCGGCCTGGCCGAAGAACTCCACCTTCACCTCGATGATGCCGAGCGCCGGCCGCCACACCTGGGTGCCGCAGCGGCCGTGAATCATCATCGCGGCATCCACGCCCGCGAAGACGCCCGCGTCCATCAGCTTGACCTTGCCGGCGCCGCCCTCCTCGGCCGGCGTGCCGATCACCTGAATCTGGCCGGCGAACGGCAGCGGAGCGAGCGCGACGGCGAGCGCGGCGCCGGCGCCGCAGCCCGCGGTGGCGATGACGTTGTGGCCGCAGGCGTGCCCGATGCCGGGCAGCGCGTCGTACTCGGCCATGATCGCGATCGTCGGCCC
>Ga0075424_100003263_pt1 | contig 15112 bp, 22 predicted proteins | sample SoiMethybrSBSTD3_FD_75301 | JGI IMG/M metagenome (GOLD analysis project Ga0075424, IMG submission 75301) | Bulk soil microbial communities from a Populus tree surrounding site in Tennessee, USA - Soil MetaG P. TD hybrid SBSTD3 | ecosystem: Environmental > Terrestrial > Soil > Tree plantation... | reverse complement strand
GAGAGCAAGGGAGGAAGCCAGAGAGCGTGCCGATGCCGCGTAACGCTCTGGGCAATTAGAACGAACGCTGGCCCATTGCAAACAGGAGAGTTAATATGGTGGCCAGGGACGGAGTTGAACCGCCGACGCCAGCCTTTTCAGGGCTGGATACTACCAGCCTATCTCCCTTGTTGGTCAATAACTTAACTTGTCAAGGTGGCCACAGTTTTGTGACCATTCTGTGACCAGCGCCGATGTTCGCCTAAGCGTCGGCCCCAGAACCATAAAAAAGAGGATAAGCAAATTCAAGCGAGCCCTTGAAGTCTGTTCTCATTCTGAGTACAATTGTTCTCGGAGTGAGTACATATAACGGTCTGGCGGACCTTCTGTTTGGGCGCACGCGGGGTGCCATCATGGCTCTGCTCTTTGGCCACGCCGATCAATCCTTCTACACGCGCCAAATCGCACGCGAAGTAGATGCTAGCGTTGGCGCGGTTCAACGTGAACTCGAAAACCTCTCGAAAGTGGGACTCATCGTTCGGAACTCAGTTGGCAGTCAGGTTTTCTATCAGGCAAACCGAGACGCTCCCATATTTCGAGAGATGCAAGGCCTGGTGAACAAGACAGTTGGCATCTTCAGTGTTCTGCGGTCAGCGCTGCACCCTTTAGCGAAACGCGTCCTTGTGGCATTTGTATACGGGTCGGTGGCACGGGAGGAAGAGACGGCGCAGAGCGACGTAGATCTTCTGGTTGTTGGGAAGGCCACACTTGAGGAAGTGCTATCGCGGCTCTCTACAGTCGAGAAGACCATCAGGCGTCCCATCAACTCGACCGTATATTCCGTCGCGGAATTCAAGTCGAAACTTGCGAGCGGGAATCATTTTTTGACCGCCGTGCTCAAAGGCCAAAAAGTATTCCTGTTGGGAGACGAGGATGAGCTTAGAAAAGTGGGTGGAGTACGGTTGGCTAAGGCGGGAGCCGACCAGTCCCGGTGAGATCAAAGATCTTCTGGGAATTGTGGAACGTAGCCTCCCGGATTCAAAGGTCGAAGCTGTTTCGACCGATCTTCGATTCATCGCTGCCTTCAACGCGGCGCTCAGTGTCGCGACGACAGCGCTTCGCGCCTCCGGTCATCGCACCGTTACCCAAGCAGGCCATCACGTCAAAACAATCGAATCTCTGGAACTCACCATAAAGGCCAGCCCAAAGGTCATTCAAAGATTCAAGACCTTCAACAACAAGAGAAACAAGTCGGTCTATGACGTTGCTGGTGCCGTATCGGACCAGGAATTGAAAGCAATGATGGCGCTCGCCACGGAATTGAAGGATAGTACGATTGCATGGCTACGACAATTCCATCCAGACCTGTTACAGGGGTAGTCCCTTCCGCAAATCGACGAGCGGTGGATTTTGGAAGCTCCAATCGTAATTCTCTCCGCCATTGCGCGCGACACCTTATGCGGCGGAGATCTGGGCTCCTCTTGTAACGTTGTGCGCTGACGCAGCGGATGAGAACAGAGATATGAGACCTTCGACCAGTGTTGGGTGAGTCAGGACCGCATCGCGCAGCGCGGTGTAGGGCAGCCCTGCGATCATCGCAATCTGGACGGCGGCCAGGGTCTCCCCCGCGCCGACACCGAAGACCGTGAACCCGAGAATGCGATCGCTATCAGCCTCCACGAGGGCCTTCACAAACCCGCGGGTCTCCGAAAGCGTGTGTGCACGCAGGTTGGTTTCCATGGGGACCTTAAACAGGCGATACGCTATCCCTTGAGCCTCCGCTTCTGTTTCACTCAGGCCGATACGAGCAAGTTCGGGGTCGGTAAACAGACAATATGGGACTTGCCTGCCCGTGGTCACACGGTTGCCGCCGGTTAAATTGGCATGGACTACGCGGAAATCGTCGATGCTGATGTGAGTGAACTGCGGGCTACCTGCGACCTCGCCGATCGCCCAGACGCCGGGCGCGGTGGTCTGCAGTCGCTCATTGACCTTGATGTATCCCCGGTCGGTGAGCTCCACGCCGGTCAGTTCCAGCCCAAGTCCTTCGGTGTTCGGATTGCGGCCTGTGGCGACCAACACATGACTACCCTTTAGGACTTTCTCAATTCCATTCTGCTCGACGACGACACTTACCGAGTCGCCACATTTGCCCGACACTCGCTTGATTCGTGCATTCAGGAGAACGTCGATGCCTTCATCGGCAAGCAGGCGGCGAAGAGCCTCGCACACGTCCGGGTCTTCTTTGGACATCAGCCGCCCGCTGCGATCGATCAGCGTCACTTTGCTGCCGAAGCGGCACATCGCCTGGGACATCTCCACTCCGACGTAGCCACCGCCGATTACAAGCAAGCGTTCGGGAATTTCATCGAGTTCAAGAGCTTCGATATGCGTGAGCGGCTGCGCTTCCGCAAGGCCAGGAATTTTTTCCACGGCGGCGCTCGTGCCCGTGCTAATGATCACATTCGCGCCCCGCAGTTGACGTGTTGTCCCATCGGCCAGGGTGACTTCCACTGTTCTCGGAGCCAGGAACCGGCCGGTTCCGCAAATGAACTCCGCTCCCGTTTTCCTGTAATTCTCTAGATACACCGCGTTCAGGCCGACGACCATCTTGCGTTTGCGGTCTCGGACTCCCGCCATGTCGATCGCGAAACCGTGGTCCGTGATGCCGAATTCCTTGCCTCGGCGAAAGTAGTCCACAACCTTCGCACTATGGATAATGTTCTTGCTGGGAAGGCACGCAATATTAGGGCAGGAGCCGCCAATATATTTGCGATCGACGACTGCGACGCGCTTGCCTTCGCTGGCAAACGTCCACGCAGCGAGGGTTGAGCCCGTGCCGCCACCGAAAATCAGCAGATCAAATTCTTCCGGCTGCGACTTCTTAACGTGGGCGGATGGAGAGGTCTCGATGGCCTTCATGCGACTTTTCCTTTCCGAGCGGCAGATTCACTCTTGGCTCGGATCGATTTGACGAGGTCCGCCGACGAAGCTCCTTCGAGCGACAGTCCGTAGCCAACTTCTCGCACGATGCGTTCTTTCAGGGGTTGAATGAAATGGATGCGTGTGTTTCGGCGGGTCACTTCGGGAGCCTTCAGGTACAGCTCGGCCAATTCTCGCGCTCGACTGAGCGCCTTACCGTTCGGCACAACCTCGGCAACCACTCCCCATTCGTGCGCGGTTTGCGCCGTCAGTGGCTGCGGATTCAGCAGGAATGCCTCTGCTCGTCCTGCTCCCGCGCGATAGCTCCACGTGGTAAAGATTCCGTCGCCGGGTGCAACGCCCGCGGAGAAGTGGGCTACATCCTGAAAGGTCGCACCTTCACCCGCCACAATTACACTGGCAAGTAGCGCGTAGTCGGAGTGCACATGGGCACGTCCTTCGATAGCCGCGATGACCGGCACACGTATATTGGCGATATTTTCCAACACTTGAACACCTTCGTCGTGAACCTGGCTCCAAACGCCGGGATCGGCGACGTCGCCGAAAGAGGACCAATCGACATCGGTAATAAACTCCCCACCTGCGCCCGTGAGGATTACGATCTTGTTCGCCCGATCCTGCGAAACCCGGTAGAAGGCCTCGACAAGTTCCGTGTGAGCTTGCGCGCTCATAATGAATGGCCCGCCGTTGTTGTGGAACTCAGCAACCAATACACCCTTGTCGTCTCGCGTCAGTTTCAGGTTGTGATAAGCAGTGAAGTAGTCACTTTGAAATTGCATCGGTTTCTCCTCTCTGTGTTGCTGTCGTTGCTTTGTTATTGCGAGGTCAGAACGTTGCCCTCAGGTGGCTACAATGAGACCGCCTGCGGCCCGAATGACTTCCCCGGTGATCCACGCTGACTCGTCTGATGCCAGGAACACCGCCAGAGGTGCGACATCCGTGACCCGACCGAGCCGGCCAAGCGGCGTCTTCCCAGCCAGAACGGCGCCGGCACCGCCGGCAAAGGTTCCCGCCGTCACATTGCCTTCGGTTTCTGTATGACCCGGAGAGATGGCGTTGACGCGGATCCTGTGCGGCGCCAGTTCGAGCGCCAATCCCTTGGTCAGTGTTTCGATGGCGCCTTTCGTGGAAGCGTACAGCAGGGCTCCTGCCACCGGATGCGAACCCACAATGGAGCTGAGATTGATGATGCTCCCGCCATCGGCCCCGAAGCGCTTGATCGCCTCCTGCACAGTGAGAATCGTTCCGAGAACGTTGACGTTGTAGTGGAGGTGAAAGTTCTGTTCGGTGATTTCCGCGACGGCGCCGAAACGGAATACCCCGGCGTTGTTGACCAAAATGTCTAGTCTTCCGAACGCAGAATCCACTTCTTTGAATAACCGCGCGACATCTGCGGCCTTGGACACGTCCGCGCCGACCGCGATCGCATTTCCCCCGTTGCCGGTGATCACCCGAGCGACGCGCTCTGCCCCTTCCCGGTCGGAAGAATAGTTCACGGTCACGCGCGCGCCCTCAGATCCGAAGGCCGTTGCAATCCCAGCGCCTATGCCTTTGGACGCTCCCGTCACTATTGCCACTTTCTTAGACAGTCTGCTCATAGTTCACCATTGTCATGCTCTCTGTTCGTAAATTCAGAGTCACTTCGCGATCGGGGTCTGTCGCAGACTAGGTGTCAGGATCGTCAGTTGGCCCACCTGCTCCCGCTTAGCGGTGCCCCCGAGTTGGGCATGATCCATCATCCAGACCTCGGGAATGATTTCGCCACCCAGCTGTCCGTGACAGAAGAGGCGTACCACCGAACTCTCGGAGACCACGATACCCACCGCCTTGGTGACGGCACTCATGTTGGCGGCGGCAATGTGACGGCTGCCGAGTCCCAGCGGCACGTGCACTTGCGCGGCCACAGCATCGAGGTAGCGGCACGCGGAAAGGAAAATTCCTTCACGGCTCACCACGAACCCGCCGTCCAGTTGCGCCAATTCTTTGACGGTTCCGAGGAGATTGAGATTGGTGACGTGGAGTGACGACTCAGGATGCCCCGACAACGGATCCACAATCAACGGTCTGGATCTTGCGAGGACAGCATCCTCATCCCCCAGCGTAAATAGCGCCAACGCGTCTTCCCTCGCGACCTTCGCGAGCAATTTCAACCGCGAGCCCAATCAGAGACTCAAGGACGTCAGCATCATATTCCGTTATTTGGCAGAGAATGCTCTCAAACATCCATCAAATCCCATCTCTTCGGGTAGACGCCACCTCTTTTTTTTGATGAAGGGACCACCAAGAAGATTCAGGCGCTCAATGACAAAGGAGTGGATTTTTTCCCTACAGATACAGTCCTCGGGTCGGCGTTGACACTCGGGTAAGATGGAGTCCTCGTCCAGGTCCCGGAGACTCATCATGCGCAACCAGAATTTTAATAAACATCTTCGACTCCTTGCTGACGCTAGTGGAGCACCCTCAATGTCAATATCGGGCCTCGCGGATCGCTGGATCAGGACGTTTTGACCAAGAATGCACCTGAATGATGCAAGGCTAGAATCGGCCTGATCTCACAACCCCCAGTTTAGCTCGACAAAAAGAATCCTCATATAAGGATAATTCATCTTATCTGCTGTTTGCCCGACTTCAGCAATTTAGCTTGCAGGAAAGGTCTTTATGATTCGCAAACTTATAGCGACTGACAACGACACCGCCATAACTGTTCTTCGATTGGTGCTGGGGATTGTATTTTTCGCCCACGGCGCCCAGAAGATGCTCGGATGGTTCGGTGGATACGGATTCACCGGCACGATGGGCTTCTTCACCGGAATGATGCACATCCCGGCCGTTTTCGCATTTCTGGCCATTGCCGCGGAATTCTTTGGGGGACTAGGTCTCATCTTCGGCCTGTTCACCCGCGTCGCCGCCTTCGGAATCCTTTGCAACATGCTCGTAGCCGTGGTAATGGTCCATCATCAGTTCGGCTTCTTTATGAACTGGGCGGGCACGCAAAAAGGAGAAGGTTTTGAATTCCACCTTCTGGCACTAGCGATTACGGTCTTTTTGATGATTCGCGGCGCAGGCGCTGCTTCCGTCGATCGTCTGTTGTCTTCCCAGGCGAAGAACAGCATCGGGGGCCAGGTACGGCCGCAACCCGCCTAATCGGATACATGATGAAGAAGAGTAGCGTCATCACCGCACCTCGGCTCTGGCTGGTGATTGCAAAAAGTTATCGCGCTCTGAGTCTGCAGGCTGAGCGGAGTATTGCCAAAACGGGGCTATGCCTCACGGATTTCGTCGCGCTCGAAGCTCTCTTACACAAGGGCCCGCTCACCATCTCAGAGATTCAGGAGAAGGTGCGCCTGGCCAGTGGTTCAATGACCGCTGCGGTCGACCGCCTCGAGAAACTAGGGTTGGTTGCTCGCAAGTCGAGCCCAACTGATCGACGAGCGCGTGTGGTTCACCTGACTGCGGAAGGAAAGCGCCTGGCGGTATCGTGCTTCGATCGGCATGCAAAGGACCTTGAGGCGCTCATGTCTGCCCTGTCCCAGAAAGAGAAAGAACAGCTCTACGGATCGATTAAGAAGCTCGGGCTGCTGGCAGCTGAACAACTCAACCATCATGAAGTGAAGGCCAATGGCACGAGAGAGCAAGCCAGAAAACTGAACATGATCACTGAGTAAGTAACCATCGGTCACTGAGGACGGTACCGGAAGGGAGAAAGAGCAAATGATAAAGGTTGGAATCGTCGTTGGAAGTACGCGACCGGGACGAAAAGCCGCCGCTGTCGCAAAGTGGGTGCGCGACCTTCTGAAAAACCGCAACGACGCGGAGTTTGAAATTGTCGATATCGAGGACTACAAACTGCCGCTTCTCGATGAACCTGTCCCTCCCATCATGCACCAATACGGCAAGGCCCACACAAAGAGCTGGAGCGAGAAAATTGCCTCACTCGATGCCTACATTTTCGTCACCCCCGAATACAACCATGCGACTTCGGCGGCATTGAAGAACGCCATCGATTTCCTTTATCACGAGTGGAATAACAAAGCGGCGGGATTTGTTGGATATGGCGGTGCAGGTGGTGTCCGAGCGGTGGAGAACTTGAGACTCGTGATGGGCGAAATCAAGATTGCGGACGTGCGGGCGCAGGTAGCGCTCTCGATGTGGACAGACTTCGAGAATTTCACCACCTTTAAGCCGCACGAACAGCACGACAAGGCTGTGCACTTAATGGCGGACGAGGTGATTGCTTGGGGCACAGCACTGCAGACGTTGCGAGCTCAGTGAGGAGCACTTCCACACAGTCCGCGCTCGGGGATCGAACATGCGCGGTCCACAGATGTCAGGAGTTACAAAGATGCAGATCGGTGTCGACAGCTTCGGAGCAATCATTTCTGACCCGGCAACTGGCCTAACCGTGAGCGCTCTCCAGCGCATGGACAATCTGCTGGATGAGATTGTCCTGGGCGACCAGGTTGGCCTCGATGTCTTTGGCATCGGGGAACACCACCGCACCGAGTTCGTGGATTCGGCTCCGCCTGTGATCCTGGGTGCGGCCGCTACCCGCACCAAGAACATTCGTCTGACAAGTGCGGTAACCGTTCTCAGCGCCGCCGACCCCGTCCGAATCTTTCAGGAATTCGCCACGCTGGACCTGATCTCGCATGGGCGCGCTGAGATCGTTGCAGGACGAGGTTCGTCCATAGAGGCTTTTCCACTCTTCGGTTTCGATCTGGACGACTATGACTCACTTTTCTCAGAGAAGCTGGAACTCCTTCTTAGGATCCGCGAGAACACTCAAGTTCACTGGACGGGGAGACACCGCGCTCCTCTCAATGGACAGGCGGTCTATCCGCGTCCGCTTCAGAATCCACTGCCTATTTGGGTCGGCGTTGGCGGCACTCCCGAGTCATTCGTTCGTGCCGGCACCCTCGGCCTTCCGCTGATGGTCGCAATTATTGGCGGAGAGCCAAAGCGATTTCGGCCCTTGATCGACCTTTACCGCGAGGCTGGGCGCCGTGCCGGCCACTCCGCCGAGAAACTTATCGTCGGACTTCACGCAATCGGCTTCTTGGGAGACACCACGCAGGAGGCTGCAGATGATTTTTATCCGGGATACGCTCATACCTTCACAGAGATTGGCAAGGAACGCGGCTGGCTCCCCGCAACTCGGGCGCAATTTGACGCTCTGCGCGGACCCACCGGGGCACTGATTATCGGAGATGCTGAAAAGGTGGCGGAGAAAATACTTTACGTGAACGAAGTTCTCGGAGGTCTTTCTCGAATCACTTTTCAGATGGGCGTCTCGGCCCTTCCGCACCAGAAGATGTTACGGTCGATCGAACTCCTGGGAACCCGCGTAGCTCCGAATGTGCGTAAACAGCTCACAACTGTCTTGTCGAGAGGCGTATTCTAGGCCGATCTTCGGCGCGTTTGCGTTCGGTAATGTCGGTGACTACGCCCATGTACTCGAGATTGCCGGAGCTATCTCGTCCGGCATGCGCAACCGCGTGGACGTACTTGATGACACCGTCTGGCACGAGAATTCGATGCTCGACATCCAAGTCCATGCCGTTCTGCGCGGCACGATCCGAGAGCTGTCGCACGCGTTCCAGGTCTTCGGGGTGAATTCTGTCGAATACCAGATCGAGCGTAGGATTTGTTTCTCGTGTGAAGCCCAGAATTCAGACCAGACGAGCTCACCACTGCGGACCTTCCATCCCGAAAGTCCCCGAATGACTCAGCCTCTGAGCCTCTGCCAGATACTGCCATCGTCTTTGCAACTCTGCCTGCGCACCTTTTAAATTGTCATTGGCCTTTTCGAGTGCAGTTGTCCGCTCAGCGCCCCGGTCTTGCGAGCCCTTACGCGCTTCGGAGAGAAGTTTTCGGTCTCGGCGCCAGCCACTCAGCAGGCCAATTAACGAGCCTAACATCACAAGAATGATAAGAAACTGCACCATTGGGAACGGAGGCTCCGAATTGGAAGAATCTTACCCTACCTGCTGACGGCACGTCTCCTCACCGGCATCGAAGGCGACAAGCGCCTCCGACAAATGCTCTCAGAGAGATATGTCACTCCAAGGAGCACACCGCGTCTTGCTGCAACTTTCCTTCGATGCATGCATCTAGACAGCGAGGCCCAATTTCCCTAGAGGAGACAAGCCGTGTCCTACAGCATGTCGACCTTGCTGCTTCGTAATCTGAGCGACATGTTTGGCGAAAATGACCCCGTGCGTCGTCGCGCTGCAATCGACGAGATCTTTCACGAAGACGCAGCATTCCATGACCCCAAAGGCGGTATATTTTGTGGCCGTGACGAGATTGATCGTATTGCTGGTGTGATCAAAGCAACACATCGAGATTTCGAATATCAGCCCCTCTTCCCTCCCGAGGAATTAGGTGATGCCGGACGGGTTCGATGGGTATCTGGCACTCCCGGCAAACCACCAGCTTACGCGGGAACCGATTTTATCGTCGCCCGGAACGGACGCATTGCTTCGGTTTATCTCTTTTTCGACAGCCTACCCTGAGATGGACTCTGCTGCCCACGATACACGAATGACTAACGTTTTTCGGCAACCCGAACTGCGTCAGTTGGCGACAAATCTCCCTGCCGGATCTCCGGATAACGGAAACAATCGACGAGATGGTCGTTTACCATTCCAACGGCCTGCATGTGGGCATACACGACCGTCGAACCAACGAAACTGAATCCGCGACGCTTAAGGTCCTTGCTGAACGCATCGGACTCGACAGAAGTCGCCGGAATCTGTCGCATGATCTTCCACCGGTTAAGCTTCGGCTGTCCGTCAACGAAACGCCAGCAATAGGAGTCGAAGCTTCCAAACTCTTCCTGGATTTTGAGAAACGTGCGTGCGTTGCGCACCGCGGCCTCGATCTTCATTCGGTTGCGAATGATCTCAGGATTTAATGCGAGCTTGTCGATTCGTCTAGCCGAATATCGCGCGACTTTCTCGGGATCAAACCCATCGAAAGCGCGCCGATAACCTTCCCGCTTCTTCAGCACAATCGTCCAGCTCAACCCGGCCTGCGCAGCTTCAAGCACGAGAAATTCGAAGTGCTTGCGGTCATCGTGGACCGGGACACCCCACTCGCGATCATGATATTGGAGCATAAGCGGATCATCGACACTAACCCACGAGCACCGTTTAATCGTTGCGGTTGCGCTGCGCATAAAGACAGTCTTCCTTGAATTTTTCTTTGACCAAAATGTTATATTTATTGTAACAATATGTCGAGGATTAACAATCAGTTCTCCGTCGGTGTTCACATCATGACAGCACTTGGCGACCATCACGGTGAACCGGTGACCTCAGCGCATTTGACCACAAGTGTGCGCGCCCATGAATCTCAAGTCCGCGGTGTGCTGTCCAAACTGGTGAAAGCGGGTTTAGTGGTGACATCTCGGGGCCGCAACGGTTTTTCAGCGTTGTCGCGGCCAGCAAATAAGATCAGTCTGTTGGAAATTTACAAAGCAGTAGAGGCGCCTCCTGTTTTTTCGATTCACAAGTATCCAAAAGAACGGACGTGCGGCACCAGTTGCACTCATAAAGAGGCGATGGCAGAGCTGCTGGAGGACACCCAGCGAGCGTTTGAGACTCGGTTGGGCCAGCGAATGCTTTCCGAGATGGTCGAAAAAGCGAGGAGCTACAAGTAGTTTTTTTTGCCTGAAACTGTCCAGTTACAAGTGACATTATAAGGAAATACGGAGGCAAAGATGGAATCGAAAACAAACATCGTCCTGGTACACGGAGCGTGGGCTGACGGTTCATCCTGGGGCAAAGTGATTCCCTTTCTTCAGCAGAAAGGGTTCAACGTGACTGCCGCACAGATACCTTTGACTTCTTTGGCAGATGACATTGTAGTGACCCGAAATCTCCTGGCTGCTCAGAAAGGGCCCCCTGTTCTGGCTGGCCATTCGAACGGCTTGGGGGAAGGCTTACCGAGCAGACTTTGGGCGATTCTACGACCTGCATAGCGGCCTTGTTGAATCGCCACTTGGGCGACACCCGGCAGTGGTTTTCCGTCCTGCTCAAGCGCAGCAGTGTCTCCGATTACATAGATGTCTGGATGTCCAGGAACCGTAAGGTCATTTTGAATCCGGACGCGGCCGGCGCGGTCCGTCTCTACGTTCAGCCATTTACCAGCTGGCGAGGGAGCTACTCCTGCCGTCCAGATGACGACTTTGCTTGCGATGCGTTCCCCGCCGACGACAACCCCGTCAGCGTCAATTCGGTCAACACTGTGTCCCAAGCGCACTTCTACGCCAAGATTCTCCAGCCGGCGTTTGGCCGCCTCGGAGAGCTCTAAAGCGAAAGTCCCCAAAACTCGGGGCGCCATTTCTACCAGCACAACGCGCGTCGTCGCCAAGTTGATTCGGCGGAACTCTTCTTTCAAACTGGTTCGTACAAGGACTGCTAGTGATGAGGCAAGCTCTACGCCAGTTGGACCTGCCCCGACCAACACAAAGGTCAGAAGATTCTGGCGCCGGCTCGGATCGTCCTCCGCTTCTGCTAGTTCGAATGCTTTTAGAACCTTGTTGCGGATACGAACGGCGTCAGCCAGTCCCTTCAAACCGGGTGCTAGCGTAGACAAACTTCGCGTCTTTATTGATTCCGCTGACTTCGCCAAGGAATACGGTCGTATTACGCTGATTCTTCAGAAGCCCCCGAATAGGAGATGCGATTTGAGCGGGCGAAAGCACCGTTGTCGCCACCTGATAGAGCAAAGGCTGAAAGAGATTGTGATTCGCTCGATCGATTACCAGGATATCGGCGTTTGCATGCCTAAGGGCCTTTAGCGGCAGCGAGCCCTGCAAAACCGGCGCCGATGATCACGATTCTTTTCATTCATTGCCTCATTTTGTGATTCAGTCAAGACTCCTCTGTCGGAATGCGATCAATCACGCAACGCGATCCCGCGCGGGCATCTGCGACTTGACCATGGCTCGGATGTCTCGATTTTCGAAAACCAAGCCTTGGGGCTCCTGCCTTTCGCCCACAACATTCACCATTGCCCAGGCCAAGTCGTCAGCCCGAATGACCTGGTTCGGAAACAGCAATCGAAACAGGGGATAGACCGCACGTATCAGCCGGTAACTGAAGTTTGGTTCCTTTCGCGGCTCCACAGGGTAGATGTACGAGGGCCGAAAGAGAAATACGCGCGGGAAACCAGCTACGAGTAATGCCCTTTCGGCTTCACCCTTGTAGCGTGCGAAGGCAATTCGGCTCCGCCCCGTCTGATCGGCACCATTCCCGCTCAAAAACGAGAACGCGGCGTTCGGACTGCTCTTACGTAGAACTCGCGCGAACTCAATTGTGTAGTCGCTAGTTATGGCGTGGAGTTCTGCGTCCGACACCGATCCGGTATATGTCCCGAGGCAATACACCGCCGCATCCTGGCCCGAAAGAGCCTCCGTAAGCGCGGAACAGTCTGCGAAGTCTTGATGCACGACCTCTTTCAGCTTGGGGTGCGAGATGCCGAGCTTCTTGCGGCCAATTGAAGTCACGCTTTTGACGGCGGGGTTATCGAGCGCGTAGCGCAGAGCATATCCGCCGACCATTCCACTCGTTCCCACAATCACGAGACGATTTTGGCCAACGGCGGAAACACTCATCGATGCGTCCGAACCCATGTTGCTAGTCGCTGTCATGACAGAATGCGCTCCTCGATCCAGTCAACATAGAGCAAGCGCTCTGCAAACAGCCATACACCGTCTACCTTCACGAACTGCCGGATGCGCTGTTCTAGATCGCGACCAAGATCTTGTGGGCGATCGCCACCACGGCCCGCTTGTACCCGCGCCGCGCCTTGAGACGGAAAAATTTGTCTCTCAGGTAAGTGCCTTTGGATCGGGCCGCCGCGTTGGCGGCCTCCACCAGTCCGCTCTTCAGATACACATTGCCACTGGGGATGCGGCTGCTTTTGCGCTTGCCGGCGGATTCGTTGAGCTGTCGCTTCGCGCCGTTGATGGTGAGGTGATGGGGCATGCAATAAGTTTCTGCTGTACCTCGATCATCGGTCAACGTGAGGATCGTGGTCTGTCCAAGGAAGTGCATGGTCGTGGCATACTTGTTCAGATCCGCGAACACTGGGGCCAAAGCTTCACGAGAGTTCAGTTCCTGCGAAGGCTTCGGGTCTTTGGCATCCATGTACACGACGAAGTGAGTGTCTGCGGTAAAAAGCGCCATCTGACCTTTCGCATCGCGGCGATCAGCACAATGCGCGTAGGATTCCACGAGCTCGCGTAAAGCGAGTCGATCGCCGGCTTCTTTGGGAGAGACACTGACGTGCTTGCTCATAAACTCGCCCTCTTCCTGGTTTCCGTTCGGATCACTCAAGAATAGCTTTCGGCTCAAGAAACGCCTGAATCCCGTATTTGCCATATTCGCGGCCAACGCCGGAGTACTTAAATCCGCCCCAGGGTGCCTGAGGATCGTCCGTCATGTTATTAATCACGACGCGCCCGGCCCGTAGCTGAGAGGCAACGCCACGTGCGCGCTCGAGGTCAGTTCCCATGACGGCGGAGTGAAGACCATATTTGGAGTCATTCGCAATTTGGATCGCTTCATCTTCGGAATCGTAGGCGATCACACTGAGGACAGGGCCAAAAATCTCTTCCTGGGCGATCGCCATGTCATTCTTCACATTGACGAACACCGTAGGCTTCACGAAGTAACCCGCTTCGAGACCCTTCGGACGTCCTTCTCCGCCGACCAATACTTCAGCACCTTCTTCAATTCCTTTGCGAATGTAGGATTCCACGCGCTCATACTGTTTTTGCGACACCATTGGTCCGACCATGATGTTGGGATCAGCCGGATCCCCGACCGTAAAGACACGCATTCCTTCCTGTATGGCCCGCTTCACCTCGTCGAGCCGGCTATTAGGCACGAGAAGCCGCGTTCCAGCGGCGCAAGCTTGACCGCTATTCAAGAAAGCCAAGATAAGAGCCGATGGGATCGCTTTGTCGAGTGCGGCGTCATCCAGGACGATTGTGGGCGACTTTCCGCCCAACTCAAGCGTGACTCGCTTCATGGTTGCCGCACCATCGCGCATGATGGTTTCACCCACGGCCACCGAACCTGTGAACGAAATCTTCGCGACGTCCGGATTGCGAACCAGTTCAGCGCCGACAGTAGTGCCGGGACCCGTGACCACGTTGTAAACGCCATTTGGTAGCCCGGCCGCATTCAGAGCCTCAACCATCACCCGCGTCTGCAGCGAACTCATCTCGCTGGGCTTGATGACGACCGTACAACCGGCCGCTATTGCCGAGGCCAGCTTCAGGCAAATGAACAGCGCATTCGCGTTCCAAGCCGTAATCAAACCGGCGACGCCGACAGGTTCCAGCGTGACCGTCGTCTTGCCCCAGCTCTGTCTCAGTGGCAGCTCTTGAAGCCCTTTTTCAGCCGCTGCAAAAGCATTGACGCCTGACTCCACAATCAGTCGGGCGAACTTAGCGACCCCGCCATACTCCTCAACCATTACGGCTGTCAGATCGTCGATGCGTGCTAAGACGGCCTCGTGTAATCGGCGCAAATAAAGCGAGCGCTCTTCTTTCGTTGTCCGGCTGAACCCTGCGAACGCACGCTTGGCCGAGGCTATGGCGCGCCGGGTGTCTTCCTCATCGCCCAGCGTGACGCGGGCGATCACTTTTCCGTTGGTCGGTTTGATAATGTCCATGACTTCGCGGCCATGGGATTCAACGAACGCTCCATCAATGTAGTGTGTTGTTAGCGTTTTAATTGTTTCTGCCTGGGCGACGGTTGTCATGGAGTCTCCTTGTACGACAATCTACGATCAGAACGAATGAACGACGCGCCATAGCGAGGGCGTCATCGACTGCGGCGAAACTATCAATTACCTCGCGCAGCGAGATTGCTCATACCGGTTGGACTGCAAGCCTATTTCCGCGGCAATCTACGTTCGTTCTCACCTAAGTCGCTGGATGGCAGCCACTTACCCAACGGGAGATGCCTTTGGGTGTGGCGTGAAATTGCCAGTGTCCGTCCATTGACAGTCCATCTCGCTGAACAAACCTAGCCAATTCTGGCCAGCTCCTTGATAACGCCAGTGCAAGCTTCCCGAATCTGGGAACGCGAGGAGCCAAGAAGAAGAGCACACTCATTTTCCGGGTAACGCTCAAGAATGCGAAGTACGAAAACAAAGCGCTCGAAGTCAG
>Ga0075424_100003262_pt1 | contig 15114 bp, 10 predicted proteins | sample SoiMethybrSBSTD3_FD_75301 | JGI IMG/M metagenome (GOLD analysis project Ga0075424, IMG submission 75301) | Bulk soil microbial communities from a Populus tree surrounding site in Tennessee, USA - Soil MetaG P. TD hybrid SBSTD3 | ecosystem: Environmental > Terrestrial > Soil > Tree plantation... | reverse complement strand
CACGTCGGGCGTGATGAGACGGTCCTTCATCATGCCGAGCACGTCGCTGCCGCCGCCGGCAATCGCCGCGCTCTTGCCGGTGCCGCGCGTCTGCTGCACGAGCGCCACTGCCTGCTTCACGTCGCGTGGACTCGCGTTGGTGAACGACCTCATAACGCCTCCTGAGCCGCGAACCCCGCGGGCGCCGACGTCGGGGCGCCGGCCGCCGATCCCCTCATGACCGTGATGATCTTGTCGCGCGTGATCGGCAGATCCTTCATCCGGCGGCCGAGCGCGTTGAACACCGCGTTTCCGACCGCGGCGACCGCAGGTACCTTGCTCGCCTCGCCCATGCTCTTCGCGCCGAACGGACCGTATCCGTCGTTCGACTCGATGAACACCACGTCGATCTCGGGCGCATCGCGGTGCGTGAGAATGCGCGCGCCGTAGTAGCCGGCGTTCAACGGCACACCGCTGCGGCCGTCATACAGAAGATCCTCGTGGAGCGCCATGCCGATGCCCATCAGCGCGCCGCCCTTGATCTGACTCTCGGCGGTGAGCGGGTTGATGATGCGGCCGCAGTCGTGCACCGCGAGGTACTTGAGCACGCGCACGCGACCGAGCTCGGCGTCGACTTCGACTTCGACGAAATGCGCGCCGAACGTGTTGCGCACCTTCCCGCCCTGCACCGACGGATTCGGATTCGCCGACGCGATCAGCACATCGTCTCCCGCCGGCATCCCTTTCGATGCGATCTGCTTGCGAAGATCCTGCGCGGCCGCGACGACCGCGTCGCCGGTCATGATCGTCGTGCGGCTGCCCGACTCGCCGACCGAGTACGGACAACGGTCCGTGTCGCCCCACACGACCCGAACGTTCGAGAGCGGCACGCCCAGCGCCTCGGCGGCAATCAGCGCCATCGTCGTCTTTGCGCCGGCGCCGACGTCTGTGACGCCTACGTGCACGGTGTACTGTCCCTTCGAGTCGACGCGAATGACGGCGTTCGATCGGCCGACAGGCGAGCGGAACGCGACGAACGCGACGCCCGCGCCGCGCCTGATCGCTCCGGAATCCGATCCGGGCGCGCGCCAGCGCTTCTTCCAGTCGAACGCGTCCATGCCGCGACGGATGCACTCGTCCAGCGTGTAGTTGGTGTACTCCGCCTCGTCGCGGAACCTGCGCGTCATGTTCTTCAGGATGAAGTCGACCGGATCCATCTTCATCCTGAACGCCACGTCGTCCATCATCGACTGGATGCCGAAGTACCCCTGCGGATACTCGGGTCCGCGGAAGTTTCCCGACACCGTTCTGTTCGTGTAGACCGGATAGACGACGGTTTCAATGTTCGGACACTGATAGACCTCGATGCCGCCAATCGCGCCGGTGTTCTTACGATACGGCCCCATCCCGCTGTAACCGCGCAGCTGGATGGAGGTGAGCGTCCCGTCGTTCTTCACGCCGACCTTGTAGTACTGCGCGGTCGGCCAGCGGCCGTGCATGCCGATCCAGTCTTCCTTGCGCGAGAGCTCCAGCTTTACCGGCGCGCCGGCCTGCCTGGCGAGCACGGCGGCGATGAGATCGGCATCCTGATTCTGATTCTTGTTGCCGAAGTTGCCGCCCATGTACTGGCAGACGACGCGCACCTTCTCGGACGGGATGTCGAGATCGCGCGCGATGTCGCTGCGGCAGTTCGCGATGCCTCCGGTCGGCGTGTACACGGTCAGCTTGTCGCCGTCCCACGCGGCGACCGCGGCGCGCGGCTCCATCTGCGCGTTGTGTACGAACGCGGTCGTGAAGCGATCCTCGAACACGCGATCCGCAGCGGCGAAGCCCTCGTCGACGTTGCCGCGGCGCTGCGCGATCGGCTGCGCCTCGTTGCGGTTGTTCAGCGCCAGGTTGCCGTCCGGCCAGATCTTCACGGCGTCGGGTTTGATCGCCGCTTCGTGATCGAGCACGAACGGCAGCGTGTCGTACTGGACATCAATCAGCTGCAGCGCGTCCTCGGCGGTGTGTCGATCGACCGCGGCGACGGCTGCGACCGGCTCGCCGACGAAGCGGACGGGGTTGTTGAACGCGTACCGGCGCTGCTTCGTGATCTTCTTTACTTCGTCGCTGTACTGCTGCCCGCCGGCAACCGATCCCGCGCCCCACACGACGGTGCAGTTCTCATGCGTCAGGATCGCCTTGACGCCCTGAAGGGCCAGGGCCTTCGTTACGTCGATCCGCGTAATGCGCGCATGCGGATGCGGGCTGCGCAGAACGCGCGCGTAGAGCATGCCGGGCAGCTGCACGTCACCGGTGTAGGTTGCCTTGCCGCTCGCGCGCTCGACGGCGTCAATGCGCGGCGTGGCGCGGCCGACGACGTTCAACGAGGCCCCCGACGACCGTAGCGCGAGGCTTTCAGGCGAGCGATCGGCCGCGCGATTCGGCTCGCCTGAAAGGCTCGCCCTACGAGCGCTCGCGTTCTCGCCCGCAGCAACAACGGCCGCAACGTAATGGTTGTAATTCGAACAGCGGCAGATGTTGCCGGTCATGGCGCCGCGCACATCCTCGGGTGTCGGATGCGCGTTCGCATTGAGGAGCGCCTTCGCGCTCATCAACTGACCGGACGTGCAGAAGCCGCATTGCGGCGCGTCGCGATCGACGAACGATTGCTGCAGCGGATCGAGCGTGCCGTTGCGCGCGAGCCCTTCGACCGTTTCGACCGAACGGCCCTCCATCCAGACCGCAAGCTGACTGCACGAATACACCGGCCTGCCATCCACGAGCACGGTGCACGCGCCGCACTCGCCCCGATCGCAGCCGATCTTCGTTCCCGTGAGCTCGAGATGATCGCGCAGCAGCTCCGCGAGCGTCCAGCGGTCCTCCACCTCGACGCTGCGCGGCGTGCCGTTCACGGTGAGCGAGATCTTCGTCCGCGCGGACGCCGGGCGTCCGGTGGGGTCCCGCTGGGCCAGGAGCGCAGGACCGGTCGTCGCCACGGCAACCGCGGCGCCGGTACGCTTCATGAACCGCCGGCGCGAAATTCGTCGTGGCATGGCGCGGATTATAATCGCCGCACCCATGATCGATCGCGCATTTCTCGACGACTTGCGCTGCATCGTCGGAGACGACGGGGTCGTCACCGATCCGCTCGAGCTGCTGACGTACGAATGCGATGCGCTGCCCCATCTGCGCGCGTCGCCGGGCGCCGTCGTGCTGCCGCGATCGGCGGCTGACGTGCAGCAGATCGTGCGTCTGTGCGCGCGCGCGCACGTGCCGTTCGTCCCTCGCGGGCACGGAACCGGCCTGTCCGGCGGCGCGCTGCCCGTTGCGGGCGGCGTCGTGATCGCGTTGTCGCGCCTCAATCGCGTGCTCGATGTCGACATTCCCAATCAGCGCGTCACCGTCGAACCGGGCGTCACGAATCTGGAGATCACGCGGCAGGTCGCGCCGTTCGGCTATTACTACGCACCGGATCCGTCGAGTCAGCAGGTGTGCTCGATCGGCGGCAACGTCGCGGAGAATTCCGGCGGCGCGCATTGCCTCAAGTACGGGTTCACGACTCACCACGTGCTCGCGCTCGACGCCGTCCTGGCCAACGGCGATCTCGTCCGCATCGGCGGCATGCTCGCCGACACGCCTGGACCCGATCTCATCGGGCTCATCGTCGGATCCGAAGGCACGCTCGCGGTCGTGACCAGCATCACGGTCCGCATCCTCCGCCGCCCGGAACGCGTGCAGACGCTGCTCGCGGCGTTCGACACCATCGAGGCAGGTGGCGAGGTCGTGTCCGACATCATCGGCGCAGGCATCATTCCCGCCGCCGTGGAGATGATGGATGCGCTCGCGATTCGCGCCGCCGAAGCGGCGGTCCATCCGAACTTCCCGCAATCGGACACGGTGCTGATCGTCGAGCTCGATGGACCGTCGGCCGAAGTCGAGGCGCTCTTCGACATCGTCGAGCAGACGTGCCGTGCGCGCGGCGCGAGATCGATCGAGGTTGCGCGCGACGAAGCGCAGCGCGCGCGGATCTGGAAGGGGCGCAAGGCCGCGTTCGCCGCGATGGGCCGCGTGTCGCCGAACTACTACGTGCAGGACGGCGTCGTGCCGCGCACGCGCCTCCCCGAAGTGCTCAATCGCATCCGTCAGCTCGAAGCGCGGTCGGGTCTGCGGATCGGCAACGTGTTCCACGCGGGCGACGGCAACCTGCACCCGTTGATCTGCTACGACGAACGCGTTCCCGGCGAGGCGGATCGCGCGGTGGAGGTCGCCGCGGAGATTCTGTCGTACTGCATCGACGCCGGCGGATCGCTCACCGGCGAGCACGGCATCGGCGCCGACAAGTCGGCGTACATGCCGCAGATGTTTTCCGCCGACGATCTCGCGTTGATGCAGCGCGTCCGCGCGGCGTTCGATCCCGATGGCCTCTGCAATCCCGGCAAGGTGTTTCCGACGCCGCGGCTGTGCGGCGAAGTGCCGGGTCCGTACCGCGAACATCCGCTCGAGAAGGCTGGTGTCGCCGAACGATGGTGATTGAGGCCGGGACCGCCGAAGACCTCGCGTCGGCGCTGCGGCAGGCTTCGGAGCTCGGACACGCGGTCGTCATCCGCGGCGCCGGCACGAAGGCGGACTGGGGACGCCCGCCGCAGCGCGTCGACCGTACGCTCTGCACCCGACGGCTGAACAGAATCCTCGCGCACGAGCACGGCGATCTCACTGCGACGATTGAAGCCGGCGCGGCGCTCGCCGTCGTCAACGCGTCGCTCGCGTCCGCCGGCCAATGGCTGCCGCTCGATCCTCCGTTTGCGGATCGCGCGACGATCGGCGGCATCCTCGCCACGAACGACAGCGGTCCGCTGCGTCAGCGCTTCGGCACGCCGCGCGATCTCGTCATCGGTGTCCAACTCGCGACCGCCGACGGTGTGCTCGCGCGCGCCGGAGGCCGCGTCGTGAAGAACGTCGCCGGCTACGATCTGTCGAAGCTCGTCGCCGGATCGTTCGGCAGCCTCGCGGCGATCGTCAGCGCGACGTTCAAGCTCGCGCCGCTGCCGAAAACGACGAGGACGCTCATCGCGACGGCACCGGACCTCGACGTCCTCGCACAGATCGTTCGCGACGTGATGGCCAGCCAGCTGGAACCGATCGCGTTCGAGATGCAAACCGGGAACGCCGCCGCGTCGAGAACGATCGTGATGCTGCGCTTCGCATCGACACCCGCGGCTGTCGACGCGCAGATCGCCGCCGCGAGTGGACTTGCGAGCCTCAAGGCATCGGCGCCAGTCGTTATCGAGGGCGACGACGAACCCGCGCGTTGGCGTGAACACGCGGAAGGTATCTGGGATGCGCCAGGCGCGGTTGTGCGCGCAAGCTGGCTGCCAGCCAATGTCGCGACGGTCATGCGCGAGCTGCAACGGATCGCCGGCGAGCGGCGCGGTCTGATCGCGGACGGCGGCACATCGGTGATCGGGCGCGCCGGCGTCGGCGCGGGATTGATTCGCGTCGGCGGCGATTCACGCGATCAAGCGGCGTTCGTCGACGAGCTGCGACGTTCGTCCGCATTCGGCAACGTGATCATCGTCCGTGGCAGCGCGGAGCTCAAGGCGATGATCGATGTATGGGGCGCGCAGGGAGACCGCGAACGGCTGTTCGCATCGCTGAAGCAGGCGCTCGATCCGAAAGGCGTGCTGAACGCCGGACGAGGACCCCTTTGACTCGCCTTCGCTCGCCTGAACAGACCGCGAGCTTCGGCGCAGCAAGCCCGCCGACAGATTCACAGCAGCACAGCGGGAGCTTCGGCGGACGAAGTTCGCCCGCGTTTGACGCGCATCATCCGCCCGATCGCGCGCTCATCGACACGTGCGTGCACTGCGGATTCTGTTTGCCGACGTGCCCGACTTACGTGCTGTGGGGCGAGGAGATGGACTCGCCGCGCGGCCGCATTTATCTGATGAAGAGCGGCGTCGACGGCCGCACGGCCATGAACGGTACGTTCGTCCGCCACTTCGACGCGTGTCTCGGGTGCATGGCCTGCGTCACCGCCTGTCCGTCGGGCGTGCAGTACGCGCCGCTCATCGAGGCCACACGCGGACAGATCGAGCGGCGCTACACACGGTCGGTTGCGGACAGATTGTTCCGCCGCGCGATCTTCGCGCTGTTCCCGTATCCGGCGCGTCTACGACTCGCGCTGATGCCGTTGCTCGTCGTTCAACGGCTGATCCGCGGCCCTGAAGGGACCGGGCCACACAAACTTGCGGCGGCGGAACAGCAGCGTGTTGTCGCGCGGCCCTTTCAGGGCCGCGGCTCCGGTCTCCTCGAGCGCCTGCGCTCCGCCGTGATGCTCGCGCCGCGGATTACGTGGCGCACTCTCACGGCGCGCGTGCCGGCTCACACGCCGGCCGTCGGCGAGCGGCGCATGACGGTCGGTCTGCTCACCGGATGCGTGCAGCGGGTGATGTTCCCCAACGTGAACGCTGCGACCGTCAACGTGCTCGCCGCCGAAGGATGCGACGTCGTCGCGCCCGCCGATCAAGGCTGCTGCGGCGCGCTCGCGCTTCACGCGGGGCGTTTCGACGATGCGCTCGAGTTCGCGCGGAGAACGATTGCGACGTTCGAACGCGCACGCGTCGACACGATCGTCGTGAACGCCGCGGGCTGTGGATCGTCGATGAAGGAATACGGTCAGCTGCTGGCGGATGACGCGGCGTGGGCCGAACGTGCGCGTGCGTTTTCCGCGCGCGTCCGCGATGTCACCGAGTTCGTCGCGGAGCTCGGATCGCCGCGAGCCGTGCGTCAAGCAATCCCCATGCGCGTGGCCTACCAGGATGCGTGTCACCTTGCGCACGCCCAAGACGTCCGCCAGCAGCCGCGCGACGTGCTGCGATCGATTCCAGGCGTCGACGTCGTGCCGCTCGCCGAACCCGACCTCTGCTGCGGCAGCGCCGGCATCTTCAACCTGGTCGAGCCCGACACCGCGCAGCAGCTCGGCGATCGCAAGATTGCTCACATCGCCGCTGTGAAACCTGATGCGATCGCGACCGCGAATCCAGGCTGCATGCTGCAGCTCCGTGCCGCCGCTGCACGGCGCGGCTATACGATCCCGATCTTCCATCCGATCGAGCTGCTCGATCGCGCAATCCGGCGCGATACCTGATTTCTTACTCAGAGCGCGTTGCAACATCGACGTTCCAAGACGAGGCTGAAAGCCTCGCCTTACCGATTTTGCAACGCGCTCTTATTCGAGGACGTCACCGGTGTCTGACACCGCGTCGCTTTCTGATTACGCTGCCTTCATGCGACGCTTGACCGGCTACGCATCGTAACCATCTGGACCGCCGGGACATAGTCAACAGCACGCTTAATCGGTTGACGTGGTATCGACGTTGCACGATGCTGTTGACGCCACGCCTGCCTTACCCGAGGGTCTACCCGTGCGTCCAATCAGGAACATTGTCTGGACAGCGGTGCTGGCGGCAGTGTTCGGCTGCCTTGCGTTCCCGGCGAAGGCCGACGCGCAGCCTCACCACGTCGCCGTGGTCCGCACGCCAGTCGTCGTGGCCGGCGGCTTTTACTCCCCGTTCTGGTTCTACGATCCGTTCTGGGGTCCTTGGTATGGATATGGATATTATGGATATCCTTACCCGCCCTATTACCCCTACGGGTACAGCTTCGACCCCGGCGCCTCGCTGAAGCTCGAGGTGAAGCCGCGACAAGCCGAGGTGTACGTCGACAACTATTACGCCGGCATTGTCAACGACTTCGATGGTCTGTTCCAGCGGCTGCCGATAACGCCCGGGCAGCACGAGCTCACGCTGTATCTGGACGGCTATCGCACCGCGCATCAGAACCTCCTCGTCTCGCGCGGCACGTTGAAAGTGAAGTACACGATGGAGCATCTCGGCGCCGGCGAACAACAGGAGCTGCGTCCGCAGGCGCCCCCGCCTCCGCCGCGAACCGGTCAAGCAGGAATGCCGCAGCAGACGCCGGAGCAGGAGCCGCCGCAGGGCCCGCCGGTGCGCCGTCTGCCGCCGCAGCCGATGCCTCCTCCGGGAACGGCACGCAGCGTCGAGCCGTCGCCGTACGGATCGATTGCGATACGCGTGCAGCCTGCGGACGCCGACGTGCTCATCGACGGCGAGCGCTGGCACGGACCCGAGACGAGCGATCGCCTCGTCGTCGAAGTACCCGAGGGTCGGCACACGGTTGAAATCCGGAAGGCCGGGTTCCGGACGTACGTCACCGACGTGCAGGTGCGAGCCGGCGACACCACTTCGCTGAACGTCAGCCTGAGGACTCAACATGATCAGTAAATCGCTCGTCGCACTGTCAGTCCTCGTGCTCGTTCCGCTCGCTGCGTCCGCTCAGTCGGCAAGCGATCAAACACCTCAGAACCAGGGACCGATGCGCATCGAGCGCGTGCACAGCGGCCTGCTCGCGGCACCGGATTACAAGGTGACCGACGTCGATCACACGACCTCGCAGCTGCTCGGTGGCTACGCGGGATGGATCACCGACGACACGTTCTTCATCGGCGGCGGCGGGTACTGGCTCGTGAACGGCAATCGCAATCACGAGATGGCGTACGGCGGCGTCATTCTCCAGTGGCTGGCGCGCACCAATCGCACGATTGGCTACGCCGCGAAGGGTCTCATCGGCGGCGGCGAAGCGGAGCTGTCGACGACGGTGTCGCAGCTGGTGCGCGTACCGACGTTCGGCGATTTCCGGTTCGATCCACGAATCGATCAGCGAATCAACCAGGTCATCACAACGCAGGTTCACACGCACGAAGGCTTCTTCATCGCCGAGCCGCAGGTGGATCTGCTGGTGCGCGTGACGAACAGCATGCGCGTGACCGTCGGCGCCGGCTACCGGGTGATTGCCGCCGATCACGGCGCGAGCGATCGGCTGCGCGGCGCGGTCGGAACGATCGGATTCCAGATCGGCGGCGGCTCATAGAATTGGGAATTTGGAATTTGGAATGTGGAATGCGTGCGGCGTCGGTGATACTAGACAAATGCCGCTGTTCGATTTCCGCTGTCGCCGCTGCGGGCACGAGTTCGAGGCGCTCGTGCGCGCGGGCGATACGGTTGAGTGCCGCGCCTGCCACGCATCCGATGTCGAGCGGCTCCTCTCCACGTTCGCGCTGAGCACCGACGAGCGCCGGCAGGCCGCGGCGCTCGACGCGCGCCGCCGTCAGATTGCGAGGAACCGCGACAAAGTCATCGCGGACGAGGAATATCGGGAAAAGCACGACAAGGAATAACCCCACCAACGGGGCGGATCGAGTCTTCCTCCGCGCCGACTTCGTTCGCCGCACGCGCGAACTCGCAGAACGCCGGCCGCGTCAGTCCCGCGATTCTCTAAGCAATTCGGCTCAATCGCATGGCATAGCGCTTGGACCTCAGCGCGCCACCGATGAACCCCCAACTTCCTGTCCGCCTGATCGTTGCGCACGAACATCCCATTTTCCGCCAGGGCCTGAAGCTGCTGCTCGAAGAGACGCGCGGTCTCAGCGTCGTCGGCGAGGCGGGCGACGGGCAGTCGGCGGTTGACGTCATTCGTCGGTACGAACCCGACATCCTGCTGCTCGATTCGACGATTCCGAGCGGCGCGCGCGAGACGCTGCGCGCCGTGACCGAAGCGGCGTCGGCGGTCCGCACGATCGTGTTGACCGGCTGCGACGAAGCCGCGCAGCTCTCGCTCGTCGAATCGGGCGCGCGCGGCCTCGTGCCGAAGCAGGCGCCGGTCGCGGTGTTGTTCGCGAGCATCCAGTGCGTCATGGAAGGCGAGTACTGGATCGGCCGCGACAGCATGCCGAACCGCGCCGATGCGGTGCGACACCTGACCGCCGCGCGGCGCGCGAACAATCCGAACGCGCGCTATCGCCTGACGCGGCGCGAAATGCAAATCGTCGCGGCGGTCACCGACGGCGAGTCGAACAAAGGGATCGCGGAGCGGTTGTCGGTCAGCGAAGACACGGTCAAGCACCATCTCTCGAACGTCTTCAACAAACTCGGCGTGTTCTCGCGGCTCGAGCTCGCGATGTTCGCGATCAATCATGGCCTCGTCGGCGACGACTCGACGCTCGTGCGGTAGCCGTCATGTTCCGCGCTCCGCGGATTTCCCGTCGCACACTTTTTACGACGTATCCCACCGACGGGCCATTCCGCGGCTCTTTCGAGCACGCTACTCTCGGCGACGTTCCACCAAACCAGTGCTGCTCGGATTGTTCGAGCGGCAGCGCACCGTGCCTGTCGGTGCGACCCTCAGTCGACGGCGGGTGAATTCAATTCGAGGAGCGCGAGAATGTATCTGAACCGTCGTCCCAACACGCTGTCTGTGCGGGCGGCCCTGCTGGCCGCAGTAATTCTGTCGACCGCGCTGATCGCGCCGATCTCCACGCACGCTCAGACGTCGACGTTTTCAGGCCCGGCGTGCACGGCGACGTCCTCGCCGGAAACGGATACCTGGCCTGTCGCAGGGACCGACTCGCTGTCGACGGTCGCCGGCGCGCCGGTGACCTTCACCGCGGCGGCCCTGCTCGCGAACGACAGCAACGGCACCACGCCGCTGAGCGTGGCGGCCGTCGGGCCGACGAGCACCAACGGCGCCACGATCACCGGCGCGGGTCCGTACACCTACACGGCCGCGCCCGGCTTCAGCGGCACCGACTATTTCACGTACATCCTCGCTGACGCCTCGACGCCCGCACGCACGACCGCGGGCATCGTTCACGTGTCGGTCGGACGCGACCTGACGCCGCCGACCGTCAGCCTCACCGCGCCCGCGAGCGGCGCAACGATTTCATCGAACACGGTCGTTCGCGCGTCGGCGGCCGACAACGTCGGCGTCGCCGGCGTGTCGTTCTTCGACGGCGCGACGCCAATCGGCGCGGAAGTAGCCGTGGCGCCGTATCAGGTGACGTGGGACATCACGAGCGTCGCCGACGGCGCGCACAGCCTGACGGCCGTCGCGCGCGACGCGTCCGGCAACAGCGCGACGTCCGCCGCCGTCAACGTGTCCGTCACGCACGCGCCGCCACCGCCGCCGGTTGTGACGCCGGCCGTCGACAAGATGGTCTTCTCTGAGGGCGCGAGCACGGCCGGCCGACGCACGACCGCCGCGTTCAGCACGTCGACCGCCGGCGAAGTGCTCGTCGCGTTCGCCGCGTCGGACGGTCCGGCCGCCAGCAATGCGGAGTCGCTCACCGTGTCCGGCGCAGGCCTGACGTGGACGCGCGTGCAGCGCGCCGCGACCAGGTTCGGAACCGCTGAAATCTGGACCGCGAGCGCGCCGTCGGTTCTCACCAACGTGACCGTGTCGAGCGTGCAGTCGTCGCCGAACTTCCATCAGTCGCTCACGGTCATCGCGTTCACCGGCGTTGCGGGCGTCGGCGCGTCCAACGTCGGCGGCGGCGTCGGCGCCACGAGCGTCAGCCTCGTCGTGCAGGCGGCGGGCTCCGTCGTCTACGGCGTCGGCAACGATTGGGATCGCGCGGTGGCGCGTTCGATCCCGGCGGGCCAGACGAAGGTGCACGAGTTCGTCGACACCGCGGTCGGCGACACGTTCTGGGTGCAGGCGCTCGGCGGAGCAACGTCATCGGCCGGCGCGTCGGTCGCTCTGAGCACCACCGCACCAACCACCGACCAGTGGAACTTCGCCGCCGTCGAGCTGAAGCCCGCGGCCGCGTCGACACCGCCCGTCATGGTGACCGTGCCGAACGTCGTCAACCAGACGCAGGCGACCGCGCAGTCGATGATCGCAGCCGCAGGCCTGACGGTCGGCACAGTGTCGAACGTCAACAACGCCGCGGCAGCGGGAACGGTGATCGGACAGAACCCAATCGGAGGCACCAGCGCAGCGAGCGGATCTGCGGTGGCGCTCACGGTCTCGAGCGGACCGGCGCCGACCGGCGCAGGACCGACGGTCGACGCGACCGCCTACTCGGAAGGCACCGGCAATCGGACGACGCCGGCGTTCAGCACGAGCGGAGCGGGAGTGCTCGTCGCGTTCGCGACAGCGGACGGCAACCCGACGGCGAACGGTCAGACGCTGACCGTGTCCGGCGCTGGCCTCACCTGGACGCGCGTGCAGCGTGCCGCTTCGCAGATGGGCGACGCCGAAATCTGGACGGCGAGTTCGGCGAGCGCGTTGACCAACGTCACGGTGACGAGCACGCAGTCGGTGACGAGCGTCGGCGGCGCTGCCGTCAACCAATTGCTCTACGTCGTTGCCTTCACGGGCGCGAGCGGCGTCGGCGCATCGAACGTCGGTGGCGCACCGACCGGCGCGCCGAGCATCAGCCTCGTAGCCCAGGCGGCCGGTTCGGTCGTTTACGCAGTGGGCAACGACTACGACCAGGGCATTCCGCGCACGGTACCAGCGGGTCAGACGAAGGTTCATGAGTTCGTGGCGCCGTCGGGCGACACGTTCTGGGTGCAGTCGCTCAACGCCGCGACGTCGGCCGCCGGCGCGACCGCAGCGATCAACGACACGGCGCCGACAACGGATCAGTGGAACTACGCGATCGTCGAAATCAAGCGCTGAGCCACTGAAGAGCGATGAATTGATTCCGATGCGCGCCGGAGCTTCCGCTGAAGCCGCCGGCGCGCGATGGACAGCGACAGACACAAACCCGTTGTGAGGAGAAGAACGTCCATGAGTCGCATCTACCTGCCGTGGAACGCGTCGAAGGCCCGCCTCCGCGAAGCCGAGAACGCAAGGAAGAACCGGGCGGAGATCGTCCGGGAGCTGTCCTGGGGCCGCGTCTCGCGACGTGATCTCATCAAGATGGGTCTCTTCACCGCGGGCGGCATGCTGGCGCCGATCGGCGGTCTGAACCCGTTCGTGAAGAGTGTGTACGGGCAAATGCCGACCGGCATGCCGCCGAGCCCGACGTTCGGCTGCCAGTCGTTCTCACAGCCGTTGCCGCGCTTCGACGTGCTGAAGCGCAATCCGGTGACGGGCGCCACCGCCGACACGCTGGTGTCGTGTCTGGATCCGATGCCGACCGCCATGGCGAACCAGACGATGCAGGCCGTGAATCCCGCGCTCGGCGGCGGGTTCGGTCCGATCGAAGGCCGTCCGCCGGGCGCGATCTGGGCGCACCAGCGCTTCAACGAGTTCCTGCCGCGCGTCGCAGTCGAAGCGTACCAGGCGCCGGCGACAACGAACTACACGTACAACCCGCAGGTCGCGTCGAAGTACAACTCGGGCATCAATCAGGCGGACGGCATGCCGCTCCGCTTCCATTCGGGGATGCCCATCCAGAATCCGAATTCGGTGTGGACGTTCAACGGAACGATTCCCCCGAAGCTCGTAATCGGACGCTACGGCGAGCCGATCCTCTTCCGGCATCACAATCGGCTGCCGGCCGACCAGCAGCAGAACGGCGGCTTCGGACGTCATACGATCTCGACGCACGAGCACAACGGCCACCACGGTGCGGAGAACGACGGCTTCACGGGAGCGTTCTTCTTCCCGGGCCAGTTCTACGACTATCACTGGCCGATCGTGCTCGCCGGACACTTCAGCTTCAATCAGACGCCGACCGACGTGTTCATGGCGCGCACGCCGAACGACGCCGGCGGAACCGATCCGATCCCTGGCGACTGGCGCGAGACGATGAGCACGCACTGGTTCCACGATCACATGTTCAGCTTCACGTCGCAGAACGTGTACAAGGGCAACGCCGCGATGTTCAACATCTACAGCGGCATCGATCGCGGCGCCGAGGATATCAACGACGGCGTCAACCTGCAGCTGCCGAGCGGCAACTCGCGGTTCACGGGGAAGAGCTGGGGCAATCTCGATTACGACGTGAACCTGCTGCTCGCTGACAAGGCGTTCGATCGGGACGGCCAGCTGTTCTTCGACATCTTCGACTTCGATGGGTTCATCGGCGACGTGATGACCGTGAATCTCGCCTACGACCCGTACTTCGAAGTCGAGCCGCGCAAGTACCGCTTCCGCATCCTCAACGCGAGCGTGTCGCGGTTCTTCAAGATTGCGCTCGCCGACGCGAACGGCAACGCGCAGCCGATCATTCAAATCGCAAACGACGGCAACCTGCTGCCGGTTCCGGTCACACTGCTGGAGCTCGACGAGCAGGGGATCGCCGAACGCTACGACATCGTCATCGATTTCTCGAAGTATTCGATGGGCACGAAGCTGCACCTCGTCAATCTCTGCGACCATTTCAATGCGCTAGACGCCAAGCTCGATGGCAAGAAACCGTTCCAGGATCTGACGATGGCGCAGGCGCTCGGGGGCGCCACGCCCGATCCGTGCGTCGGCCGCATCCTCGAGTTCCGGATCGTGCGTCCGCTCTCGTATACGGACAACAGCCAGGTGCCGGCGACGCTGATTCCGAATCCTGATCTGTCGACGGTGCCGCTGGCGCGCACCCGCGTGTTCGAGTTCAAGCGAGACGCTGCGCAGACCACCTCCGATCCAGTTTCGTCCTTCATGGGACCGTGGGGCATCGCGACAGACGATGGCATCACGCTCGCGGCCGACTACGGTCGCGTGTCAGCCGCACCGAAATTCGGCACACGCGAAATCTGGACGCTCAGAAACGGCGGCGGAGGCTGGGATCATCCGATTCACATCCACTTCGAGGAAGGTCAGGTGCTCGCGCGCAACGGATCGGCGGCAAATGTTCCGGCGTGGGAGAAAGGCCGCAAGGACGTCTACCGGCTCCGTCCCGCCGGCGACATCACCATCACGATGCAGTTCCGCGACTGGGGCGGGATGTTCATGGAGCACTGCCACAACACGGTCCACGAGGACAACGCGATGTTGCTGCGATGGGAGATCGACGATGGTGGAACGCCGTTCCTGCGGCCGCTCCCGACTCCGATCCCGTCGCCGCAGGGTGTGACGTTCCGGAGTCCGGACGACATCCTGCCAACCGCGTTGTGATCGGAGTGTTGTGCGGATGCCGATGAACACGCTGGGTATCAGCGGATCGACAGTGCGGGCCGCCGCGGCGTCAATCGCCGCGGCCTGGCTCGTCATCGCCGCTCTCTACTCGACGCCCGTCGCGGCGGACAACGCACGTTGGGGAGCTGACTACTTCCCCAACGTGACGTTGACGACCCACGAAGGCCAGACGGTCCACTTCTACGACGATCTGATCAAGGGCAAGATCGTCGC
>Ga0075424_100003260_pt1 | contig 15114 bp, 12 predicted proteins | sample SoiMethybrSBSTD3_FD_75301 | JGI IMG/M metagenome (GOLD analysis project Ga0075424, IMG submission 75301) | Bulk soil microbial communities from a Populus tree surrounding site in Tennessee, USA - Soil MetaG P. TD hybrid SBSTD3 | ecosystem: Environmental > Terrestrial > Soil > Tree plantation... | reverse complement strand
CTATCATGGTCTTCATGATACTGGAGACCCAGGCGGTCGGCCCCTTCTTCAAGAACGGCTTCGTCGTCGGCTGCGAGACGACGCGCGAAGCGGTGCTGATCGATCCTGGCGACGAAGTGAGGGCGCTCCTATCGTTTGCGGAGCGGAATACGCTGACCATCCGGCACATCCTGCTGACGCATGCACACGTCGATCACGTCACTGGCGTCGCCGTCGCCAAGCGTGCGCTCGGCGTGCCCGTGCATCTGCATCGCGATGACTTGTTTCTCTACGAACGCGCCGTGCAGTCAGGCGCGCAATTTGGCCTCGACGTCGAACCGCAGCCACCGATCGACGCGTTTTTCGAAGCTGGCGAGGTGATCGCGTTCGGCGGGTACGAGGCGCGCCCGCACCACACACCCGGCCATTGTCCCGGCGGCGTCTGCCTGCAGATTGGACGGAAAGGCGAGGCGGGCCGCGACCTGTTCGTCGGCGATACGCTGTTCGCCGGATCGATCGGCCGCACGGATCTGCCCGGCGGCGACTATGCGACCCTCATCGCCTCGATCAAGACGGTTCTATTTGCCTTTGGAGACGACGCCGTCGTCTATCCGGGGCACGGTCCGACGACAACGATCGGCGAGGAACGTCGGACGAACCCGTTTCTGACCTGACGCTGGCGCTCGGCTAAAGCCTTCGCGCTCCAGGAATGATTTGCGCTCCGTGCGGAATGGAGCGCGAGGCTTCAGCCGAGCGTCAGAAACAGCGCAGCGTCGAAAACCGCCGAGCGTCGCCAATGACAATTTGGAGCGCGAAGGCTTTAGCCGAGCGTCTGTCGTTCGACCGTCAACTCGATGCGCCCCACGCGCAGCCGATCTCCAATCGCGAGATTGGCGCGGCGGACCTTCTTGTCATTCACGAAGATGCCGTTGGTGCTCGACAGGTCTTCGACCTGGACGTGACGGTCGGTCGCGGTCAGGCGGCAATGCACACGCGACACCAGCGCGGCGTCGACGATAAAATCGGCTCTGGTCGCGCGGCCGACGGTCTTGACGGCACCCGGCCTCAGCCGAAACGTTGCTTCGGGGCTCTGCAGAATCCACATCGCGGCCTATTCTACCAACCACTGTCTACCAACCAGCGACAGATACGCGACGTCCAAGCGTGAGTGAGCGCATTCCTCTTCGACTTGCGCGACGCGCTTCGCGGTCTTCGCGGCGATCGCCTCTACTCGGCAATTGTGGTGACGACGCTGGCGTTGACGATTGGAACGGCGGCGGCGGTGTTCTCGATCGTCGACGGCGTCATCCTCAAACCCCTGCAGTACCGCGATCCAGGCCGGCTGGTCGTTCTCAAGGAGATCTGGCGCGAGGCGTCCAAGCAGGGCGTGCCATTCGACGTCAACGAGCGGCATTTCGAGTACTGGCGCGAGCACGCACAGTCGTTCGAGTCGATGGCCCAATACATGGTGCTGCCCGCCAACCTGACCGGCGCTGGGGAAGCCGCGCAGATCGCGGTCGCACGCACGAGCGGCTCGCTGTTCGACGTCTTGCGCGTGTCAGCGGCGGCCGGCCGCACGTTGACCCGGGCCGACGAGGGCCGTGACCGGGCCGAGGTGGTCGTCATCAGCGACCGCTTGCTCCGCGAGCGGTTCAATGGCGACGCCTCGATCGTCGGCCGCTCGATCACGCTCGACGGGCGGCCTCGCCTGGTCGCCGGCGTACTGCCGCCCGACGTCCGTCTGCCTGAGCGCGGCAGGCTCACCATGAGCGTCGATGCATTCGTTCCGCTGCGCGTCGACGTCGGGTGGGTCGGCGAGCACAACGACGACGCGATCGGGCGGCTGCGTCCTGGAGTCTCGGCCGAGTCGGCGCGTGCCGAGCTCGATGTCCTGCAGCGCCAGGTGAGCGACGTCGCCACGAGAGAAGCGCACGAACCGGTGACGCTGACCAGCGCGGTGATTCCCCTGACCGACGCCATCGTCGGCCGGGCGCGCCGCGGCCTCGCGCTTCTCTTCGGCGCGATTGTCGCTGTCCTTCTGATTGCGTGTTCGAACCTGGCCAACCTGACGTTGACGCGTTCGGGCGGGCGGGCGCGCGAGAGCGCCATACGGTCGGCGCTCGGGGCTGACCGATCGCGGCTGGTGTCACGCGCGTTTCTCGAACAGGGAATCCTGGCTGCTGGCGGAGGGGCACTGGGCTTGTGGGTCGCCTGGGCAGCGCTGGCGGTATTCGTTCGCACCGCACCGCTGGAGCTGCCGAGGGTCGACGAAGTGACGATCGACTGGCGAGTCGTGTCGTTCGCGGCCATCGTGTCGATGATCTCCGCCCTCGTCGTGGCCGCGCTGCCCGCCTGGCGTACTGCAGCTCGCGAGGCGCAGGCGGCACTGCGGCTCGGCGGCGCCGCGACGACGGCGGACCGCGGCGGCCTTCGCATGCGAGCGGTACTGCTGGCGCTGCAGGTCGCGCTCTCCGTCATGCTGCTCGTGGTCACCGGGCTGCTCAGCGCGAGCTTCGTTCGCCTGATCAACGTCGATCGTGGATTCAACAGCGATCACCTGCTCGCGATCGACGTCGCATTTCCGGCCAGCCGCTACGGCGAAGAAGCGCCCCGTCAGGCAGCGTACCGCCGGCTCATCGAAGCGGTCCGCGCGCTTCCTGCGGTCGCGCACGTGACCACGACATCGATGCTGCCGATGGCCGGAAGCGGCTCCGTCAACTTCATCGCGACAGAGGGCAGCACACGGCCGCGTTCGGAACAGCCATCGGCAAACTTCCGGATGGTCGCGCCCGAATTCTTTGACGCCATGGGCCTACCCATCCTGCGTGGTCGTACCTTTACCGATGCGGAGCGCGACCCGGGACGGCCGGTGCCGGCGCTCGTTTCCGAGCCGACCGCCGCCCGGCTCTGGCCAGGGCTCGATCCTCTCGGCCGGCGCTTTACCCGCGCGCTGCCGGGCGAACGCAGCTTCGAGGTCGTTGGTGTAGTTGCCGACGCTCACACGACCTCTATCGAGGATCGTCCGCCGTTCATGATCTACGTGCCGTACTGGTGGCGAACCCGAACCGCAACCTCGTTAATGGTGAAGACATCGGCCGATCCCACGGCGCTGCTGACGGCGATCCGGCGCGCCGTCCACGATGTCGATCCCGAAATCGCGATCGGCCAGACTCGGACCGTCGAACAGCTCGTCGATCGGGCGATGGCCGGACGACGATATCAGGCGCAGCTGTTCGTGGCCTTCGGCTTCGTCGCCCTGGCGATTGCCACACTGGGTACCTATGCCGTGACGTCGCAGGGTCTCGCGCGGCGCCGGCGCGAAATGAACATTCGAGTCGCGCTGGGCGCGCCGGTGTCGCGGGTCCGCGCGATGATCCTGCGCGAAAGTGGACGTCCGCTGCTCGTCGGGATGACAGTCGGAACTGTCGGGGCTCTGGCGCTCGGCGACGTGATTGCCAGCCTTCTTTTCGAGGTCCGGCCGCGCGATCCGGTTGTTCTTGCGACGGTAACGACCGTTGTTGGCCTGGTGGGAATCCTCGCGACGCTCACGGCCGTCCGCCGAGGACTATCCATCGACCCTGCCGCCGCGCTGCGCGAGGAGTGAACGCAAAGACCGCAACGAGTTTTTACTTCGTCGGTACGCGCGCGTTCAGCTCCTCCGCCGAGTTCAGCACGACGTGAATCTGGCCGAACCCTGGCGATCCACCCGCAGTCGGCGGCATGCCGCTGCCGATGATCCGGCCGTCAGGCGCGATGTCGTAGGGCCGCGCATTCGCCGGATCGGCGAGTCCGAATCGGCGCGGCACCGAAACGGGAGACGCGAAAGTCAGGCTCGGACGAGTCCGCACCGCGACGGCGAGGAATTGACCTGGATTGGGCACATAGAACAGCTCCGTGCCGTCGCGAGACCACTGGGGCCGGCCACCTCGGCCCACCTGGTACTTCGTGCCGGTCGGCGGAAATGGCTCGACGAAGGTGATGGCCTCGCCGGCGGCCGATTCGCCGATCTGATAAGCCACCCACCGACCGTCAGGTGAAAATGCCGCGTTGGTCGGGAAGACCATCGACTTGACGTCGCGGAACGGTGCCGCCTTCCGATCCTTCAGATCAAAAGTCCAGAGCGAGAACTCCAGGCCTTTCCTGACGCTGAACAGCAGCGTGTCGCCTGTGGGCGACCACGATTCCGGCACGTGCGATGTTCCAGGTTCAGCCGTCGTGAGTCGCTCGGCGACGCCGCCGTCGGCGGGCTCCCGGAACACCGCCGGAGCGCCTTCTCGATCCGATTGGAACGCCACGTGATGCCCGTCTCCCGACCAGGTCGGATAGCGGTTGTTGCCGCCGAACGTCAGGCGTCTGACGGCGCTCGCCCCCGACAGCTCGAAAATCGCAACTTGGATGTCCTTTCGATCGGCTGTCTCGAACGCGACCTGTCGGCCGTCGGGGGAAACGCGCGGATACATGTACGAGCCCGGCGGGAGCTTCAACGCCTCGCTCGCACCCTGCCGATCGGACAACAGCAGGCTGGTTTGAGCGACGGTTACGGGACCCGCGACGTACACGAGAGTGCCCGAGTTGGAGAATGCAAAGTGCGCCGATCCGGTTGTCGCCGCGGTCACGCGGCTCACGCCTTCGACGATCGGGACCGCACCTCCCGTTACGGCAAGTTTCCGAAGATTGAATGGCGCGCCGAACAGCGTGCCGCCGACCATGTACACAACGTGACCGGTTGCCATATATCGTGCGTCCGTGCCGTGTTCCACAATTGTCTTGCGAGCGCCCGTTTTCAGCGACTGCACGACAATATGCGCGTTTTCCCAAGGGTCCGCGGTCTCGGGCACGCGGCGTTCTGCGAGGGTGAACAAGAGCGTATCGCCGTCCGGCAGCATCTGCGGACCATGACCCAACGCCTCGGCCGGGTTCAGCGCGACGATCGCCTGCGGGTTCCCGCCGACGGCCGAAGCGCGCATGATGCCAGTTCCCGACTGTCCAAACAGCAGGCCATCATCGGTCCAGACAATGCCGGACGGCGCCGTGCCTATCTGGCAGATGGTGACAGGAGTCCCACCACTGACAGAGATTCGTTTCAGCATTCCATCCGACCAGAAGGCAAGCGATTGACCATCAGGCGAGAAGACAGGATTGATCGCCGGTTCCGCGCCCGGTATAGCCCGCGGCTCGAGCTCGGACAGCGTTCGGGTGTACAAGCGGCCATCGGCCGCGTAGACGATGCGCGTGCCATCGGGCGAAATGTTGACCGACTGTCGCGCCAACTGCAGCTGCTGGCCCGCGGGCAACGTGATCACGAATCGAGTAACCGTGGCAGTGGGTGCCGTCGCCCTCCATTTCCAGAGCGTCGCAGCGGCGAGTGCAGCCCCGATCAACACGCTCGCGAGCAACGGTATCGCGCGTTTCCACACCGGTCGCGGCAGCGGCCGGCTGCGCGCCTCGGGAGAGCTCACCGCAGAGGGCTGGTTCAGCAGAAAACGGACGGTCGCGAAATCCCCGATCCGCTCCTGCCGATCTTTGCGAAGACAGCTCTGGATGAGTGTTCGGATGCCGTATGGCAGATCGGAAGGGAGCGCAGTCCAATCAGGCTCTCCCTTCAGAACCGTTGCGAGCGTGTCCGATACGTCGTCGCCCTCGAACGCGCGTCGACCCGCCAGCATCTCGTAGAGCACGCATCCGAATCCCCAGAGGTCGCTGCGCTTGTCGGCGGCCCGCCCTTTCGCCTGCTCGGGGCTCATGTAAGCGGCCGTTCCGAGAATCATTCCCAGGTGCGTCATCGCCGGTGTCGTGATGGTCGGTGAGGCGGTGACATCGGCACGAATGCCGCTCGATGGCTCGAAGGCCTTTGCCAGTCCGAAATCGAGCACTTTGATCGAGCCGTCGGGTCGGAGCTTGATGTTGGCGGGTTTCAGATCCCGGTGGACGATGCCCTGCTCGTGCGCGGCTTCGAGCGCCTCCGCAATCTGACGGGCAATCGCCAGCGCGTCGTCAACATCCAGTCTCCGCGAGCCGGCGGCTGAGAGCGCGTCGGCCAGTGTTTCGCCTTCGACCAGCTCCATGACCAGAAAGTGGCGACCACCGGCCTCTTCCATTCCGTACAACGCCGTGACGCGCGGGTGATTGAGGGCGGCAAGCATTTTGGCTTCACGCTCGAACCGCGCGAGGCGTTCCGGGTCGGACGCAAACGCGTCAGGGAGGATCTTGATCGCGACGCTGCGACTCAGCTTCGTATCGTGCGCGCGATACACCTCGCCCATGCCGCCAGCGCCGAGGGGTGCCACAATTTCGTAAACACCGAGTCGTGAACCGGCCGAGAGCAGCATCAGTCGAGCTGATTCTAGGTGAACGCGCGGATTCAGCGAAATTCAGACAGAATTCAGACGCCGTCGATTGTGCACGGGCACCGCCTGCGCCATTGTGTGGTCTGCCCTGCGCTTTATCGCAGGCCAGGAGTCGAAGACCATGACCGATCGCTTGCCTCTCGTCTCTCGTCGTTCCTTCCTTTCTACCGCGTCTCTACTGCTCGCCCCGGCCGCGGCTCGGGCGGACGTCATCCGGACCGACTTCCCGGCGCACGAACCGGAGCTGGTCGAGGAGATGGTCGCTGTCTCGCACAACAACCTCGCACGGGTCAAGGAGTTGGTTGGTCGTCAGCCCGCCCTTGCGAAGGTCGCGTTCGACTGGGGCTTCGGCGACTGGGAGTCATGCATCGATGCGGCGTCCCATATAGGGAATCGCGAGATTGCCGAATTCCTGATCGCGAACGGCGCCCGCCCGACGATTTTCTCTGCGGCAATGCTCGGGCAGCTCGATGTCGTCAAGGCGTTCATTGTGGCGGCGCCGGGCATTCAGAAGACACCGGGACCGCACAGCATCCCGCTTTTGAGACATGCAATGGCCGGCGGACCGCGCGCGCAGGCGGTCGTCGACTACCTGAAGTCGATCGACGGCGCGGACGAGCGTCCGTCCAATCAGCCGTTGACCGCGGAAGATGCGAAGAAGCTGGCGGGCGTGTATACATTCGGCATCACGCCGTACAGTCGGTTTGAGGTGACCGCCAACGCGAGCAATCAGATGTCGGTGGGACGGCCTGGCCGCTTCGCCCGAGGTCTGACGCATCTCGGCTCGTACGAATTTGTGCCGGCCGGTGCCGAGCGCGTGCGCGTCAGGTTCAGCGAAGCCGCAGGCGGCATCACGCTGACGGTGCACGATCCGGGCGTTGTGCTGACGGCGAAGAAGGCCTCGACCCAGGGGTGAATGCCAATCACCAGTCGGCGACGCGAGTGAAGTCGGCGACAGGACGGCCCAACCAGGCTGCTATCCTCGCGACGTACGGAAAGCCGGTTCGTCCGCCGCGTGACAGGTGGGTCAGGCTGGAGGCGCCGATGCCGCCGATTTCGCCTGCGACCTCCTTCCACGTCATGCCGCGCTCGACGCGGCGCGCGTCGAGCGCGGCGTGCAGTTTTCTGGTGTCGAATCGGAGGACGGTTGATCTCCTGCATCGTCTGCCGCCAGGTGAGCCCGCGCGCCTGTCGCTGCGCGTCCAGCGCCGCGTACACCGCCGCCAGATCGAAGTCCGACAATCGTTCGGCTGCCATCAGCGCGCGTGACTGCCAACGGCGGTGGCAATCCGGCCGGCGACATCGGACTGCAGCGCAGCTTCGCTGTCGTTCATGCGCGATTCGTTGACCCAGACGTGCGCCTGATCGCCCGCCCGAATGAGGTGCGATCGCACGAGGATCCGATCGTCCACCAGCTGCACCTGGCCGATGACGATGAAGTCGGCCTGCAAGGCGTCGCGGACCGCGGCGAGGTCGCGGAACGGCCGTGTGGTCCGCAGGATGGCCGCGTTGCCGATCACCGCCAGCTTCGGTTGCGCCGTGAGGGCGAAGACGGTGGCGTCGGTCAATGCCTGCGACAGGCGGCTCACCTCGGGGCGCCCCGTCTCGTTGTCGAAGAGGACCACTGCAACGCGCGTCTGCGGCCGTCCCGCGCGCAGCTGATAGGTCGCGAACCAAACCAGCGCAACCACAGCGGACGCCGTCGCGATCCACACGATCGGACGCCGTCGCAGCGCAACCCATTCTCCGCCGGCGCTCGCTGTGGATTGCTCGCGAGCGACGGCAGGGTCGCTCTGTGCTTTAGCGTCGTCGTTGACAACCGCCCCAATGAACCGATAGCCGCGCTTTGGCACGGTCTCGATATAGAGCGGCTGGTCGGCGTTGTCGCCAAGCGCGTCGCGCAATTTGGCGACAGCCGTGTTGAGGCCGGCCGTCGAATCGACGTACGTGTCGGCACCCCAGAGACGCTCGGTCAGTTCCGATCGCGTGACCAGTTCGCCGGGCCGCTCGGCCAGGGCCGACAGCAGGCGGAACGGCAGATCCTGAAGGGCCACGCTGGTGCCGCCGCGCCGGAGTTCCCCAGCCTTGGGGTCGATTGTGTACGGACCGAACGACACGCGATCGGTCAGCATGACACGTGGACCGCGCGGACGATGGATTCGACGGATCGATCGACGTCGGCTTCCGTGGTCGACCAGTTCGACACGGAGATGCGCATCGCATCCATGTCGTGCCAGCGTGTGCCGCCCAACCAGCACACGCGTTCTTCCTGTACATGGCGGATCGTTTCCCGCGTCGCGCGGTCGGCATCGCCGGAGCCTGGCTCGACGCGCACGAGCACCTGATTGAGTACGACATCGTTGAGGATTCGCAGCCGCGGCTCCGTCCGCAATTGATCCGCAAAGCGGCCGGCCAGCCGGCAGCAGCGATCGATCATCGCCTCGACGCCGGTGCGCCCCAGCTCGCGTAGCGCCGCGTACACGGCGAAGCCGCGCGCCCGGCGGGACGATTCAGGCGTCCAGTCCATCGGCTCGCGGGGCTCTTCGGCACTCCGGACGAGGTAGGCCGCACTGACGCTGAGCGCCGCCTGGTGCGCCGCCGGATGAACGGTGAACGCGAGACCGGAGTCGTACGGCACGTTCAACCACTTGTGCGCGTCGGTTGCCCACGAATCGGCGCGCGCCACGCCCTGCACGTGATGGCGCAAGGCGCGGCTGGCGCCGGCCCAAAGTCCGAACGCGCCGTCCACGTGGAGCCAGGCCCCATGGTCGCGGCACAGATCGGCGATCGCCCCGAAGGGGTCGAACGCGCCGGTGTTCACGTTGCCGGCCTGGGCACAGACGATGGTGGGACCGTTTGCCGCCGTCAATATCTTCGCCAGCGCCTCCGGCCGCATCCGCCCCTGCTCGTCGGCGTCGACACGAACGACCTCGCGCGATCCGACGCCAAGGGTGCGCAGCGCGCCGATGACGGACACGTGGACTTCGTTGCCGACGACGACGCGCAGGCGAGGCGCGCGCTGCAAGCCGTCCGACTCCACGTCCCATCCGGCGCGGCGCAGGACTTCGTGCCGTGCTGCCGCGAGCGACGTAAAATTCGCCATGTGGCAGCCGGTCGTGAAGGCGACGCTGGCGCCCTCAGGCAGCCCGAGCAGATCCGCGACCCACCGGCCCGCGACTTCCTCCGCGACTGCGCCAGCCGGCGACATGACGTACAAACCCGCGTTCTGGTCCCAGGCCGCCGCGAGCCAGTCCGCCGCGACGGTGGCCGGCAGCGCGCCGCCGGTGACGAATCCGAAATAGCGCGGTCCGGTGGTGGTGACGAGCCCCGGTTCGGCGGCACGCGCCAGCTGTTCGACAACGGTGACTGGCTCAGTGGGGCCGTCGGCGAGTGGAGCGCCCAGCGTCTGCCGGAGATCGTCGAGCGTGGTCGATGGCCAGACGAGTCGATCGCGGCGCGATGCGATGTACTGCCGCGCGATCGCTACGGCGCGGCCGAGAACGTCTTCTTCAGCCACGTGACGATCGCCTGCGTGACGGCCGGACTGACGTGCTTGTCTTTCAGGGTCGGATACTCGTCCACCTCGCCCGTGGTGGCGGGCACGAGCAGGTGATTGACGCCAGGGATTTTGACGACCTCGACCGGCTTCGCGTTCTTGCGCGAGCGCGCGAGCGCTTCGAGACGGTCGGCGTTGGACGGCTCCACCTGCGTGTCGAGGGCGCCTTGCACGATCAGCAACGGCTGTCGCACGTCGACGAGGATTTTCGCTGGATCGGCCACGAGCAGCGTCTGGTACTCCACGTTGTCCACGGCCCGGCGGACGTCTGGCGCCAGCAGCTCGAGTCCCTTGCCGCTGATAACCGCATCGTGGATGCGCTTCTGCGCGTCGACTCTCTTCTGCCGGTCTTCCGCCGACAGGGTCGACCGGTTGAGCAACCGCTGCTGCTGCGCGAGCATGATGTCCGCGCCGGTCACGCCGGGCGAGCCAAGGACCGCGACCGCGGCGATGCGCTTGTCTTTCGCCGCGGCCGTCAGCGCGACGATGCCGCCCTCGCTGTGGCCGATCACACCAATCCGTTTGGGATCGACGTCTTTACGGCGTTCGAGCACCTTGACCGCCGCCCTCGCGTCTTCCACGTAGTCCAGCAGACCAGCTGATTCGGCACGGCCTCCGCTTTGACCGATGCCACGCTTGTCGTAGCGGACGACGAGGAAGCCGGCGTCGGCGAGGGCACCGGCCACTTCGCCGAGAATCGGCACGCCAAACGCGAGGCCGTCACGATCGGTGGGGCCGCTGGCGCCAACGAGCACCACGGCCGGCAGCTTGCCGACGGACGACACGGGCTTCGAAATCGTGCCCGCCAGCGAGAACCCATTGCTCGGGATGCTGACCCGTTCGTCGTTCGGCCGCGAGATGCTCACGGTCCGCGAAGAGACTGCGGCGATGTCTTCGCGCACGACCTCGAGCGATTGTCCGGGCGCGCTCAGCCGAATCATGCGACCGGTTTCGTCGGACCAGATCGTGATCTCCACAGGCGCTCCGGGAAGCGCGAGGGTGACGCGGGTTCTGCGAGCGGCGATCAATCGCGCCGTGGTTTGAATCTGCTCCGGAGTCGATTCGCCGACGCGGCCGGTGAACGAGACGCCCGGCACGCTGTAAATCGGGATGTCGGTACCGGGCGCCGCCGACCGCAGCCGCGCGGCGAGTGCCTCGTACGGGCCGAAGAAACCGCCTGGCAGGATCAGCACAGCGCCCGCGTCGATCGTGTCGGTTTTCTCCGTGGTCTGACCGCCCGTGCTGATCGTGCTCGTCGCCGTCGTCCCCTGCACTGTAGTCCGAATCGACTGCGCTTGCCCGCGCACGGTGGCATCGACCGTGAGCTCGACCGGCCGCCAGTCGGCGGTGTAGCGCACCTGCACACGGCGCCCGACGATGTCGAGGGGCGCGCCCAACCGTCCAGTGCCCGTAATGGTCCAGCCGTCCGCGATCCGCGTGAGGGCGACCTGCTCCGTGCCGATCGGCGCACCGCGCAAAAACGTCGTGAACGTGAACGCGCCGGCTTCCTGCAGCGCCGGCGCGACGATGGGCTGCTGATTCGACGCGCTGACGCTCGTCTGTGCCGCCAGCAGTGCAAGCGTCGCGAGTGTTGCGACGGCCCGGATAGAATGGATCGAGCGAGTCACTCCGAACAGCATAGCATCATGATTCCAGCCGTTTCCCTCGACGCCTACGCCGCCGCGCGCGAGCGTGCGGGGCTGGTAGATCGACCAGATCGCGGGCGGATTGTCGTCTCGGGCGCCGATCGCGCGTCGTTTCTGCAGGGTCTCCTGACCAATGACGTCGTGGCATTGCAGGCTGGACAGGGCTGCTACGCGGCCTATCTCACCGCGCAGGGGCGCATGATCGCGGACCTCGACGTCTACGAGCTCGGTGACGTGTTGTTGCTGGTGCTGCCACGCGACGTCAAGGACGCCGTGATCGCAAAGCTCGATCAGGTAATTTTTTCCGAGGACGTGCAGCTCGGCGACGTCACGGACACGTTCGCGCAGATGGCGGTCATTGGACCGGAGGCCTCATCACTCGTCGATCGTGTGCTCGGCGTCGGCGTTGAGACACTCGCCGTGATGGCCGAGCACGGCAATCTCAGGACCTCCTGGGCTGCCTCGGCGAAGCCAGGTGCAGACAGTGGCGAAGGCGGGACGGGCAGTTCGGTCATCGTCACGCGAGCGGCCGGCACGGGCGAAACCGGGTTCGACTTGTTCGTCGAGAGCACCCGTGGACGAGAGCTCAGAGGCGCGCTGATCGAAGCCGGCGCGGCCGAGGTCGATGCCGACACCGCCGAGGCGATCCGGATCGAGGCGGGCGTACCGCTGTTTCATCGAGACATGGACGAGGAGACGATTCCCCTCGAAGCAGGCATCGAATCGCGCGCCATCAGCTTCAGCAAGGGATGCTACGTCGGCCAGGAGGTCATCATCCGCGTTCTCCACCGTGGTCACGGCCGCGTGGCGCGTCGGCTCGTCGGACTGCGCCTCCAAGGTGACGTGGTGCCGCCGGCCGGCTCGCGCATTCGCGCCGGAGATCGGGAGATCGGCGAAGTGACCAGCAGTACGCAGTCGCCGGCGCTGCAGACACCAATCGCCCTTGGTTACGTCCACCGCGACTTCGTCGAGCCCGGCACGAAGGTGGCGGTTGATGGCGCCGAAGGCGAAGTGGTCACGCTGCCATTCGTCCGCCCCGCGGGGCAGCCCTAAAGGGCTGCGCTACGAGTTCTTTCCGCATCGGGCGTTGCCCGCCAGCGCTGGTCGCCCTTTAGGGCTGCCTTGTCAACTGCGCTACGAGGTTTTCCGCATCGGCCGTCCGTCGTCAGCGCTCGTAGCGCAGCCCTTTAGGGCTGCCTGGTCAGCGCGGCAATCAACTCTGCGTCGGCTGGTGGAAACTCGAGACCGCCCAGCTCGCCGCGCGCAACCCATTGCATGTCTTGACCGAGCAGCGGCCGCGGCTCGCCAAGCAGTTCGCATGCGAAGAAATGCAGCTCGACCCGGCGATCCTGGTAGGCGTGCGTGGTCGTGAAGAGCTCGAGGCCTACGCGCGCGTCGACGTCGAGCTCTTCGCGCAGCTCGCGTGCCAGACACCGGTCGAGTGGTTCGCCAGGATCGCATTTGCCTCCGGGAAACTCCCAGAAGCCCTCGAGATGGACGCCGCGCTGGCGTCGCGTGACGAGCAGGCGGCCCTCGCGCTCGATGACCGCCGCGGTTACGACGATCGTCGCCACACGCACGCTCGTGCCATCGGGCAGACCAGACACCTGGGGTTCCGCGCGACGCAGACCGTGGCGCCGAGGTCCATCAGCGCCTGATTGAAGTCGAACACGTGCCGCATTGGCACGAGCGTTTCGGAGACGCTCCACAAGTGGCGTTTCATCGCGTGGCTCTTGGGATCGCCCGCGCCGACGAACACCCGGAACAGGACCCGCGCGACGTTGGTATCCAGAATGGCCGCCCGTTCGCCAAAGGCAAAGCTGCGGATGGCGCCAGCCGTATAAGCGCCAATCCCTTTGAACGACAGCAACGTCTCCTCGTCGCTTGGCAGCTGGCCGCCATAGCGCGCCACCGACTCGCGGGCAATGCTCTGCAGCCGTTTCGGCCGGATGTTGTAGCCGAGTGGATACCAGGTCTTGGTCACCTCGTGCTCCGGCGCTTCAGCCAGGGCGTTGAGCGACGGGTACTTCTCGAGCCACTCGGCGTACTTCGGCAGCACGCGATCGACTTGCGTCTGCTGCAGCATCACCTCCGAAACGAGGATGTGATAGGGGTCGTCCGTCTTGCGCCACGGCAAATCGCGCCCGTGGCGGCGATACCACGTCAGCAGCCGCTGCCGGAACCGTCGGCGATCGGGAGGCGGCGGCAACCGGAGCGTCGGTTTTCGTGTCATATACTGGGCGCCAGGTCTCCGTGAAACTCTACACGCGCACGGGCGATGCAGGCGAAACATCGCTGTTCGGTGGCACGCGCGCCCGGAAAGACGATCCGCGCGTCGACGCGTACGGCGAAGTCGACGAGCTCAACGCCTGGCTCGGTCTCGCCCGCGCCTCGTCGAATGACCCCGAGCTCGCGACGGAGCTTCAGCATCTGCAGCGCGATCTCTTCGCCCTTGGCGCCCAGCTCGCCGATCCGGCGGACAAGATCGCCGCGCGAGTCACGAAGGCCGCGCTCGTGGACGACGACGTGGCGCGGCTCGAGCGGCTGATCGACAAGATGGAGGACGAGCTGCCGCCCCTGCGGCGGTTCATCCTGGCCGGCGGCGCGCCAGCCGGTGCCGCGCTCCACGTTGCGCGGACCGTCTGCCGCCGCGCCGAGCGCCGCATCGTGGCGCTCGATCCACCAGTCGATCCTGTCCTGCTGCGCTATGTGAACCGCCTGTCCGATCTCCTGTTCGTGCTCGCGCGGGTCGCGAATCACCGAGCGGGAGCACCCGAGATCGAGTGGTAGACGTACTATCACGAAGGCGCGAAGGATACGAAGACACGAAGATCATCTCGTACAAAACATGCTTCGTGCGCTTCGTACGCTTCGTGCCTTCGTGAAGAGCCGTCGTGACTCTCAGCGCCGAGAATCATCACGCTGCTCTAATTCCCGTTTGATCGCATCGAACACGGTTCGCGCCAGCTCCTGCGAGATGCGTTCGCGGATCGCGCCGCATTCGACGAGGATGGTTCCGGTCTCTGTCTCGATCGCGACATCCCACCGGTCGCGCTCGATCCCGTCCGGCCTGCCCCGCCGAAGCTCGTCATCGCTCCGTCGAGCGGAGGCGGGACGATCCTCGAATTGCGTCGCCTGGCGCGCCGGCGCCTCCGGGTGCCGCTGAGACACGTACGACGCGATCGGCGCCCCGTTGATCAGCACCCGCACGGCGACAATCAAGTCCTTGTCGATCGAGCGCTCTCCATAATAGAAACGCGGCCCATCCTCGCTGAACAGCACGAGGTCTTCCGCCGCCGGAATCTCCGCGATGATCGTCCGCCCAAGCGCGCGCTCCGAATCGCGGTTGCGCTGGCGACGCCGCCGAAACGCCTGGAGCGTCGTGCCCAGGCTGGCCGCGACGAACACCAGGACGAGCGCCACGACGCCGGCAATCAGATCGCGGATGCGCATGGGCTGACGGGGTGGTAGGCGGTGGAGCCGTGACAACCAACGGATGGCGCGCGGGCGGTCTGCCAGACGGCTGATGGCCGGATGGAGGACGTGATAACGTGACCGTTTCGCAATGTCGTCATCGCGATCATTC
>Ga0075424_100003257_pt1 | contig 15119 bp, 10 predicted proteins | sample SoiMethybrSBSTD3_FD_75301 | JGI IMG/M metagenome (GOLD analysis project Ga0075424, IMG submission 75301) | Bulk soil microbial communities from a Populus tree surrounding site in Tennessee, USA - Soil MetaG P. TD hybrid SBSTD3 | ecosystem: Environmental > Terrestrial > Soil > Tree plantation... | reverse complement strand
TGCCCGTCCGGGCGGGGAGGTGTCGCCGGTGGAGCCGGAGGACGAGGAATTCTGGGCGCCGTTCCTGGCCTACCGCCCCGGTGACCGCCGGGCGGAGCGCCTGCGCGCGCACGCGCGGGAAGACGCCAAACGCAGGCAGCAGCACCCGCCGCGGCGCGCGGCGGCGCTGTCCCGCGAGGAGATCGTGCGCGCCGCGATGAACGTGGCCGACGCCGAGGGGGCGGACGCGATCAACATGCGTCGGATCGCGCGCGAGCTGCACTCGGGCACGATGTCGCTGTACTGGCACATCAGGTCCAAGGAGGAACTGCTGGACCTGATGATCGACGCGATCATTGGGGAGCCGGCCGTGCCGGAGCGGTCCGGGGACTGGCGCGCCGACCTGCGGGCCATCGCCTGCGGTACCCGCGACTCGCTGCACCGGCACCGGTGGGCGGTCAACTTCATGGGCGGGCGGCCGCCGCTGGGACCCAAGTCACTGCGCAACCTGGATCGCTCGCTGGGCGTGTTCGACGGCCTGGGTCTCGACAAGAGCACCGCGATGAACACCCTGATGGCGGTGAACACCTATGTACTCGGTACCGTCCTGCGGGAGCTGCAGGAGATGAACGGCGAGCACTACATGGCCGAGGTGTTCGCTGGCCTGTCCGAGCCGGAGAAGGAGGCGCTCATCCGGGAGTTCACCGAGCGCATCCGCGGCGCTGGGCAGTACCCGCACATGGTCGCGATGATGGCCGAGGGCATCGACCCGGACGCCCCCGAGACCAGGGATGAGCGGTTCGAGTTCGGCCTCGACTGCCTGCTCGACGGCATCGCCGCCCGCCTCCCCCGCAGCGCCGGCGCCCCGCCGCCCGCACCCTCACCCGCCTGACGCGCGCCCGCCGCCCGCACCCTCACCCGCCTGACCCGCGGTCCCTGGGCCGCAGCCCCTGACCCCGCGCCGCTCCGCCCAGCGGCTGCACCCGGTGAGCAGGAGCAGGCCGCCCGGCGGAGCGATGCGGGGCCGTCAGTGCTCGGCGTGCGAGATCTGGTCCGCAGGCGCGGCCGTTCCGCCGGGCAGGGCAGAACGCGGCCCGTCGGACGCGGCGGTCGCGCCGACCCGCACGAGTTCCTCGGTCGGGTACGCCTCCTCGCCGTGCACCGCGACGTCGCCGATCTCCAGTTCGGCGTCGGGTATCCGCAGCTTCATGAACAACCCGATGCCCTTGAGGATGAGGAACGTCATCAGCGCGTCCCAGACGATGACGGTCAGCGCGGCGCCGGCCTGGACCAGCAACTGGTGCGGGTGCCCGTGGAACAAGCCCGCCGTGGTGACGTTGGGCGACTTGCCGGCGCCCAGGTAGACGATCATGCTCGGGTCGGCGAGCAGCCCGACCAGCAGTCCGCCCAGCAGTCCCGCGATCCCGTGCGTGTACACCACACCGAGCGCGTCGTCCACCTTGCTAAACGGCCGCACCTTCGACAGGTAGTTCCAGGCGAACCAGACGATCGCCGAGGTAACCACGCCGATGATGATCGCTCCGACGCCGGTCACGTACCCGGCGGCCGGGGTGATGCCCACCAGCCCGCAGATCATGCCGTTGAGGCCGCCGAGAAACGTCGCCTTCTTCCCCGGGCCGCCGATCATGTCCATGACGATCCACGTCATCATCGCGACGGCGGCGGCGAGGTTGGTGTTAACGATGGCCGCGGTGGCGTCGGCGCCGGCGAAGTAGGGGTCACCGCCGTTGAACCCGTTCCAGCCGAGCCACAGGATGCCCGCGCCCACCGCGACGAACAGGAGGTTGTTGGGCACGCCGTGCTCGCGGTCCCGCTTGAGCCGTGGGCCGACCACCGCCGCGGCGACGAACCCGGACACGCCCGCCGCCAGGTGGATGACGTAGCCGCCACTGAAGTCCAGCGCGCCGTGCGCCGCCCACCAGCCGCCGCCCCACAGCATGAACGCGTTCACCGCGTAGGCGAAGGTGATCCACAGCGGGACGAAGATCAGCCAGACCTTGAAGCTGATCCGGCCGATCACGCTGCCGATGAACAGGATCGGGGTGATCGCGGCGAACACGAACTGGAAGTAGACCAGCGACCCTTGCGGGAACCTGAATTTCGGCATCAGCCCGTTCAGCGAGGGGATGTTCGCCTGCGACTGCTCGGCCGCGGCGCCCACCACGGTTCCCGGCTTGCCGAGGAAGGTACCGATCCACGGCGAGCCGAACCCCATCTTGAAGGCCCACAGGACCCACACGATGAGCACCAGGCAGAAGGTGCTGAACACCATCAGCATGGTGTTGACGGCCCATTTTCGCTGCACGAGGCCGCCGTAGAGGACGGCGAGGGCGGGGATGCTCATGAGGCCGACCAGGGTCGCGGCCGTCATCTGCCACGCGTTGTCACCCGAGCTCAGCCACGATGCGTAAGGATTCACTGCTTCCTTCCTTGATTGGCTAGCCCCGAGGGCGGGCCCCACAACGCCGTGGTAGCTCAAGCCGGCCGGCCACTTCGGTGTCCGTTGAGAACACCTCTTGTTTCCCATGGCCGGGTTTCGGACACGTTTCCCGGCTGTTACGCCGCGAGGGCGGTCCTGCTGCCAGCCCGCACGATGATTTCGCCGATGTTTCGGCCAGTCCGATACACGCCCAACCCAATGGCCGAATATCGGGCCAAGCGACAGCGGCCCGGCCGGAAACGAACGTCACGTTCAGGTAACGGTGCCGAGCGGGGGTTGAGGCGCGGCAGCGAAGGAATTACGCTCAGGCCATCCCGGTAAGCGCTTACCGCAACCGGCGCGACTCCCCCGGCCCGCTTTGGCCGGGTTTTCTCGGGCCACGCTGGTAAGCGCTTACCGCAAGCAGAAGTGTCCTGGCACGTGAAAGGCCAGCGCCGGTTGCGACGGTGGCCCGGACCGCGGACAGGCCGGACCGGCGGACAGGCCGAGGAGCGCGCCCGTGGATGGCAGTGGAGGCCCCCCCACCATCTACGACGTCGCGCGCGCGGCGGGTGTGTCCATCGCCTCGGTATCCCGCGTGCTCAACGGGCGCCGCAATACCATGCCCGACACGAAGGAACGGGTCGAGCGGGCGGTCGCCGAGCTCGGGTTCATCCCCGATGGCGCGGCCCGCGCCCTGAGTGCCCGGTTCAAGGAGGTCGTGGGGGTTGTGATCCGCCGCCCCACGGTCGCCGTGTCCGCGGACGGCATCTTCGAGGACGAGGAGACCAGCCTCCAGTTTCCCGACCTGATCAACCGGGGCATCGAGGTGGCCGCCCAGCGGCGGGACTTCAACCTGCTGGTCAGCTCGGTCGGGCTGGAGCAGGAGGACGCCCGCCGGATCTTCGGCCTGGCCCGCAAGAGCGACGGGCTGATCCTGCACGACCGGGTGCTGGACCTGGCCGAGGTGGAACGGCTCGGCCGCCAGGTGCCGGTGGTGACCCTGGCGGGCACGCCCACCCCGGCCACGGTGAACGTCAGCGGGGACAACCGGACCGGCATGGCCGAACTGGCCAGGCACCTGGTCCGCGACCACGGCTACCGCAGTCTCGCCTACATCGACGGGCACGCGGACAGCCCGGACAACCTCGCCCGCAAGGACGCTTTCGGCGAGCAGGTGACCGCGGACGGGGCCGAGTTCATCAGCGGCCCGCAGTGGCAGGGCAGCTACACCGCGTTCGGCGGCGCCCGGGTGATCGAGCACCTGCTGGCCAGCGGCGACTCGGTGCCCCAGGCGATCGCCTGCGCGAACGACCAGACCGCGCTCGGCGTGGTCTACGCGCTGATGCGCCACGGCATCGACGTGCCGGGCGGGGTCGCCGTCACCGGCTTCGACGACATCCCCGTGGCGCGCCACCTCCACCCGCAGCTGACCACCGTCCGCCAGCCGATCACCGACCTCGGCGCGTCCGCGTTCGAGACCTTGTATTCGATGATCACCGACGCCGGCCATCCGCGGCAGGACGTCATCCTGCCCACCCGGATGATCCGCAGGGAAAGCTGCGGCTGCCCGCCAGACACAGCGCGGTTCGCCGCGCGGCAGGCGTGAGGAGGTTCCCGGCATGCGGATTCTCGGGCGGCGGATCGTCTTCTACCTGATCACGGCGCTGGCGGCGATCACGGTGGACTTCTTCATCCCGCGGATGATGCCGGGCAACCCGGTCGAGGCCATCCTGGCCCACCTGCAGGGCCAGATCAGCGCGAGCACCGTGAAGTCACTCGCGGTCCAGTTCGGCGTGCAGACCAAGGAAGGGCTCCTCGGCCAGTACCTGAACTACCTGAACAACATCCTGCACGGCAACTTCGGGATCTCCACCAGCTACTACCCCTCCTCGGTGAGCAGCGTCATCAAGGGCGCGCTCCCGTGGACGCTCGGGCTGGTCGGCGTTGCGACCATCATCAGCTTCGTCCTCGGCACGGTCGTGGGGGTGCTGGTCGCCTGGCGGCGCGGGAGCTGGCTGGACAACCTGCTGCCCGCCATGACGTTCTTCCAGGCAGCGCCGTACTTCTTCATCGCGTTCCTGGCGCTGGAGCTGTTCGCGGCCAGGCTCGGCTGGTTCCCTACCGGGCGCGCCTACAACCAGCTTGACTTCCCCGCGCTCACGTTCCCCTTTGCCGGTGACGTGCTGAGCCACGCGGCACTGCCCGCGCTGACGATCGTCGTGTGCTCTGCGGCCGGATGGATCGTCGGTATGCGCAACGTCATGGTCACCACGATGGACGAGGACTACGTGCTGGTCGCGCAGGCGAAGGGGCTCGGCAAGCGGCGCGTGGTCTGGTACGCGGCGCGGAACGCGGTGCTGCCGAGCGTCGCCGGCTTCTCCCTCGCGATCGGCTTCATCGTGTCCGGGGCGCTGCTCACCGAGATCGTGTTCAGCTACCCGGGCGTGGGCTGGATCTTGCTGCAGGCGGTCAACAACCGCGACTACCCGCTGCTCCAGGGGATCTTCCTCATCATCACGTTCGCCGTCCTGGCCGCGAACCTGGCCGCGGACTTCGTTTACGTAATGCTCGATCCCCGGACCCGCCAGGAGGCATGAGCATGTCCGCCATCACCGACTTCGGCGCGGCCAGCGCCGACGGCGCCCCCGCCGCAGCGGGACCGCCGCCGATCGCGGCCCGTACCCGCCGAGGCCGGGGGCGGAGAGTCAGGCTGCCGAAGTCACCAAAGATCATTTTCGGCTTGGTCACGCTCGGCGTCTTCCTCGTCGTTGCCGTCATCGGCCCGTGGATCGCCCCGTACAGCCCGGGCGCGAGCGTGTCCACCACGAACGGGGTGCCGCAGCCGCCGTCGGCCGCGCACTGGCTCGGCACCACGCAGTTGCAACAGGACGTGTTCTCCCAGCTGCTGGTCGGCGGGCGGAGCATGCTGGTGGTCGCGTTCTTGTCCGGGGCGATCGCCACGGTGCTTTCTGTGGTCGTCGGGGTGACCGCCGGCTACCTCACCGGCCTGGCCGACGACCTGCTCTCGATGCTGGCCAACTTCTTCCTTGTGCTGCCGGCGCTGCCGCTGCTCATCGTGATCTTCGGGTTCCTGCCCGCCTCCGGCGGGAGCAACGACCTGCTGATCGGCGTGATCATCGCGATCACCGGCTGGGCGTTCGGCGCCCGGGTGCTCCGGGCGCAGACGCTGTCGCTGCGCAGCCGCGACTACGTGGATTCCGCGCGGCTCGTCGGCGAGCCCACCTGGCGGATCATCGGCTTCGAGATCCTGCCCAACCTGATGCCCATCGTCGCCTCCTCGTTCCTATTTACCGTGCTCTACGCCGTCGGCACCTACACCGCCATGGCCTTCCTGGGGCTGATCAACCCCGAGCACTGGAGCTGGGGCACGATGCTCTTCTGGGCGCAGAGCGCCAACGCCGAGATCAGCGGCTGGTGGTGGTGGTACCTGCCGCCCGGCCTGGCCGTGGCGTTCCTCGGCACCTCGCTGGCGCTGCTCAACTTCGGCATCGACGAGTTCATCAACCCGCGGCTGCGGGCGGGGGGGCTGACCCGCAAGCGGGTGAAGCGTTACGCCGCGGGGCCGGTGCCGCGCAGGTTCCAGCTCGGGATGACCCCGGTGGTGCGGCTCCGCGACGGAGGGCAGCCGTGATCCGCCGACGGCGCACCGGCACGCCCGCCCGCACCGCACCCGTCCTCGTGTCGAGTGCCCGCCCGGCCATGGGCGATGCGCTACTGGAGATCAACGACCTTCGGGTGGACTACGGAGTCGGTGAGGGGAGGGTGCACGCCGTGGCCGGCGCGGACCTGGTGCTCCACTCTGGTGAGGTACTCGGCCTGGCCGGGGAGAGCGGCAGCGGCAAGTCCACGCTGGCGTACTCGGCGCTGCGGCTGTTGCGGCCGCCCGGGCTGATCGTCGGCGGCGAGGTCCGCTACCACCTCGCGCCCGGGCAGTCCGTGGACCTGCTCACCGCCGACGAGGAGCAACTGCGCCGGCTGCGCTGGGCGCACATCGCGGTGGTGCTGCAAAGCGCGATGAACGCGCTCAACCCGGTGCTGCCCATCGGCGTGCAGCTCACGGACGTGCTGCGGGCTCACCGGCCGGGGATGGAGCGGGACGCCGAGCAGGCCCGCGCGGCCGAACTGCTGGACCTGGTCGGAATCTCCGCCGACCGGATGTCCGGCTACCCGCACGAGCTGTCCGGCGGCATGCGGCAGCGGGTGATGATCGCCATGGCCCTGGCCCTGGAGCCCCGCATCGTCATCATGGACGAGCCCACCACCGCCCTGGACGTGGTCACCCAGCGGGAGATCCTCGAAGAGCTGATCGCGCTGCGGGAGCGGCTCGGCTTCGCCGTGCTGTTCATCACGCACGACCTGTCGCTGCTGGTCGAGGTGACCGACTCCATTGCCGTCATGTACGCGGGCCGGATCGTGGAGCGGGCGGCAGCGCGTGCCCTGTTCCATGCCCCCCGCCACCCCTACACCCTGGGGCTGCTCAACTCGTTCCCGCCGTTGCACGGCGCGCACCGGAAGATGACGGGAATCCCTGGTTCACCGCCGGACCTGCGGGCGCTGCCGGGCGGCTGCGCCTTCCACCCGCGGTGCGGCTACGCGATGGACCGGTGCCTGACTCAGACACCGCCCCTCGTGCCGCTGGCCGGCCAGGAGGGCCGGCTGGCCGCCTGCTGGCTGCAGGAACCCGGCGTGCCCCGGCCGCCGGAGCTTGCCGCGGCCGAGCCGGGCACGGCCGGCGCCCCGCTGGTGGCCAGCGGGGCAGCGGACGAATCAGGGGGAACGCGATGACCCCGCATGGCCAGGCAGGGGCGCCCGCAGGGGCGGCGCCCGTGCTGCTCGAAGCCCGCCAGCTCACCAAGCACTACCACGTGCACGGGAGGCGGCGGTCCAGGCCGGGCAGCCGGCTGGCGGTGCACGCGGTCGAGCGGGTCTCGCTGGCGCTGCCCGCCGACGGCGTCACCGCGGTGGTCGGCGAGAGCGGCTCCGGCAAGTCCACTCTCGCCCGGATGCTCGCCAGGCTGGTCCCGCCGACCTCGGGCCAGATCCTCCTCGACGGGCGCGAAGTCCCTGCCTCGGCCAAGGGCAGGCGCGAGTACACCCGCGACGTGCAGATGGTCCTCCAGGACCCGTTCTCCTCCCTCAACCCCGTGCACGACGTGCGGTACCACCTGACCAGGCCGCTGATCGTGCACGGGACCGCCCCGCGCGGGTCCTTGGACGAGGCCATCGCCGACCTGCTGACTCGGGTGGCGCTCACCCCGCCGGCCGGATTCATCGACAAGTACCCGCATGAACTCTCCGGCGGCCAGCGCCAGCGGGTCGCCATCGCGCGGGCCCTCGCCGCGCGCCCCCGGATCCTGCTGGCCGACGAGCCGGTCTCCATGCTCGATGTCTCCATCCGGCTCGGGGTCCTCAACCTGCTCGCCGACCTGCGGAGCCAGAACCATCTGGCGATCCTCTACATCACCCATGACATCGCCTCAGCCAGGTACCTGGCGGACACGATCATGGTGATGTACGCAGGCCAACGGGTGGAATACGGCCCGGCCGCCAGGGTGACGGACGAGCCGGCCCACCCCTACACCAGCCTTCTCCTCAACGCGGCTCCCGACCCGGGCCGGGCCGGGCCGCCCGTCCTTGCCGCCCGGGGCGCTCCGCCGAGCCTGGTGAGCCCGCCGAGCGGCTGCCGTTTCCATCCACGGTGCCCGCATGCCATGGCGGTGTGCGCCGACCGCGTGCCACCGGAAATCGAGGTCTCCGCGGGTCACGCCAGCGCCTGCTGGCTGCATGCGACCGGCCTGACTGCGGCGGAATCCCGCCCGCTGGCCGGGCGTGCCGGGGACCTCGTTTCTTCCCGCGCAGCACCTGACCAGGGAAAGGAGACGTGATGCAGCGGAATACCGGCTAGTGGGCGCGGCTCACGGCGCGCCGCAACACACGACTCGCTTCACCACGGGCGGGCACAGCCCCGGCCGGCCACCACCACCCTACTGACAACGAACCCACCACGGTCGCATACAACAAGGCCGGCGACGAGCCGGCCGGGTACATCGGAGTTTAGGCAATGAAACAAACAATCTTGAAGAGCGTGGCCGCCGCAGGCATTCTCGCTCTTGGCATCACGGCGTGCGGCACCTCGAGCTCCTCGAGTCCCACGCAGGCCAAGACCGGCAAGCCGCTGGTCATCGAGAGCACGCCGCTCTCCCCGATGACCGACAACTTCAACCCGCTCTCGTCAACGTCCACCGGTTTCCTGACCAACTCGGTCGCGCTGTACAACGAGCCGCTGTACATCTGGAACTACCTGCGGCCCACCGACCCCGGGATCCCCGAGCTCGCGTCCGGGCAGCCCACGTTCTCCAACGGCGGGAAGACCCTGACGATCCCGGTCCGTTCCGGCGTCAAGTGGAACGACGGCAAGCCGTTCAGCGCCAGCGACGTCGCCTTCACGTTCAACATGATCAAGGCGCACCCGGCGCTGTTCACCTCCGGTGCACCGGTCGTGACCAGCGCCTCGGCGACCAGCCCGACGTCGGTGACGCTCAACTTCGCCACTCCCCAGTACGCCAACCTGTTCCTCATCGGGCAGGTCTACATCGAGCCCCAGCACATCTGGTCCAAGGTCAGCAACCCGGTCACCTACGCCGACCCCAAGCCGGTCGGGACCGGCCCCTACATGCTGGACAAGTTCTCCCCCCAGGGCTACACGCTCAAGATCAACCCGCTGTTCCGCAACAAGAGCTCCCTGCACGTGCCGGAGATCGACTTCCCGTCGTACAACACCAACGCCAACCTGGTGCCCCCGATCCAGAGCGGCTCAATCGACTGGGCAGGCAACTACGTCTCCGACATCCAGGGCAACTACCTGTCCAAGAGCCCGCACAATCACACCTGGCTCTCCGGCGAGCCTTACTTCAGCGCCAACAACGTGGTGTCGCTGTTCGTCAACACCACCAAGGCTCCGCTGAACGACCCGGCCGTGCGCCAGGCGATCAGCTACGGGATCAACCGCCAGCAGCTCTCGACGCAGGCCGAGACCGGCTATGAGATGCCGGCCTCCTCCACCAGCGGGCTGATGCTGCCCGCCAACAGCGCCTACCAGGATCCGGCGCTGACGAACAACCTGCCGGCCACCGGCGACGCGGCCAAGGTGGCGTCGATCCTCACGGCCGCCGGCTGGGCCAAGGTCAACGGCAAGTGGACCAAGAACGGCAAGACTCTTGCGTTCAAGATCTCCGACCCGATTCCCTACAGCGACTACTACACCGCCGACCAGCTCATCGCGCACCAGCTCAACGCGGTCGGCTTCGACGTGACGGTGGATGGCATCGGAAACCCGAGCGTCTGGGCCGAAGACGTCACCAACGGCACCTTCGATACCACGATCCGCTGGTCCAACCAGGGACCGACGCCTTACGTCTTCTACTCCGGGTGGCTGGACAACAGGCTGAGCGCCCCGGTCGGGAAGCCGGCCACCGGCGACTTCGGCCGCTTCTCCAACTCTGCCGCGCAGGCAGCGCTGCTCCAGTACGAGGGTTCCGGCAACGCCACCGTGCAAAAGGAGGCCATCACCAAGCTGCAGCAGATCATGACCAGCCAGGTCCCGGTCGTTCCGCTGCTGTACGGCGGCGCGTGGGCCGAGTACTCGACCCGGAACTACACCGGCTGGCCCTCGGCGGGCAACCCGTACATGACCCCGGTGCCGAACACCCCCTACCTGGAGTACACGGTTCAGCAGCTTAAGCCGAATTCCTGACCAAATGACAACCCAGATATCCGGGGAGCGCAGCCAGCTGGCTGCGCTCCCCCTGGAGGACAAGGTCGCCCTGCTGACCGGCGCGGACAGCTGGCGGATCCCCGGGTGCGACGCCCTCGGGCTGCGCCCGATGATCACCTCGGACGGGCCGTCCGGGGTACGCGGCACCGCGCTGGACGAGGGCAACCCGTCCAGCTGCCTGCCCTGCCCGTCCGCGCTCGGCGCCACCTGGGATCCCGGGCTGGTCCGCGAGCTTGCCGCGGCGCTCGGCGCCGAGGCGCGCGGCAAAGGCGTGGACATCCTGCTGGCCCCGACGATCAACCTGATGCGGACCCCGCTCGCCGGGCGCGGCTTCGAGTGCTTCTCCGAGGACCCGGAGCTGACCGCGCGGATCGCGGTCGCCTACGTGACCGGCGTCCAGTCGGCCGGGGTCGCGGCCACGGTAAAGCACTACGTCGGCAACGACTCGGAAACCGAGCGGTGGACCTACGACGCCCGCATCGCCGAACGGGTCCTCCGCGAGCTGTACCTGGTCCCGTTCGAAGCCTGCGTCCGGGAGGCCCGTGCGGCCGTGGTGATGGCCGCGTACAACGTGGTCAACGGGAGCAGGATGACCGAGCACACCCGGCTGCTGCGGTCTGTGCTCAAGGGCGAGTGGGGATTCGGCGGGCTGGTCACCTCGGACTGGGACGCCACCCGCAGCACCGTGGCCACCGCGGTAGGCGGGCTGGACCTGGCCATGCCCGGGCCCAACAGGTTCTGGGGCGCGGCGCTGGCCGAGGCGGTCCGGGCCGGGCTGGTGACCGAGGCGATGGTAGACGACAAGGTGGCCCGGCTGCTCGCCGTGGCCCGCCGGGTGGGGGCGCTCAGCCAGTACCCCCGCAGCAGCGCCGATGGCGGTGCGGCCGCCGGCAATGGCGACGGGCGGCCCGCGCGGGTCCCCGCGACCCTGCTCCGCCGGGCCGTGGCCGCTTCACTCGTGCTGCTGCATAATGATGGCGCGGTGCTCCCCGTGGACCGGGCGGGCATTCGCCGCGTCGCGGTGATCGGGCCGAACGCGGTGCGTCCGGTGATCCAGGGCGGCGGCAGCGCCCGGGTCATCCCCGCGTCCGCGCCGGCACCGGTCCGGGCGCTTCGGGAGGCCTTCGGCGGCGAAGTCTCGGTGACGACGGCGCCGGGGTGCCGGACCTGGCAGGGCGTGCCTGAGCCGCCGCATGGCTCGGTCACCGACCCGGTCACCGGCAGGCCGGGCGTGCGCCTGGAGTTCAGCACCGCGGGCGGCGAGGTGTTCGCCAGCGAGCACCGAACGGCGACGGCGCTTGCCTGGTGGGACGGGCTCCCGCCCGGTGTGGGCTGGGGCGAGAGCGGCGTGATCACGCTCCGCGCCGCGTTCCGCGCCGAAACCGGCGGAGCCTACCTGTTCGGCGCGGCGGGCGTGGGCCTGCTCACGATCACCGTGAACGGGACGGTCGCCGAGCACGGCGAGACCCGCGTACCGGCCGATCCGGTCGAGACCATGACCCGCCCGGGCGAGATCCGGGGCGAGGTGACCTTGGCCGCAGGCGAGCGGGCCCTGGTCTCGGTGGAGTTCCGCCCGGCCGCCGCCTGCCAGGGACCGGTGGCGCTCCGGCTGGGCGTCACGCCCTCGGCGGACGAGCAGACGCTGATGGCGGAGGCGGTCGCCGCGGCCGAGGAGGCGGACCTGGCCATCGTCGTGGTCGGGTCGGCGGAGAGCTCAGAAAGCGAGGGCTACGACCGGGACACCCTGGCCCTGCCCGGCCGACAGGACGAACTGGTCCAGCGGGTCGCCGCCGCCAGCCCGCGCACGGTCGTGGTGGTCAATGCCGGGATGCCAGTGCTGATGCCGTGGGCCAGCCGGGTCGGCGCGGTGATCTACGCCTGGCTGCCCGGCCAGGCGATCGGCGAGGCGCTCGCGGATGTGCTGCTCGGCCGGACCGAGCCGGGCGGCAGGCTCCCGGTCACCCTGCCGGCGGCCGAGACCGACTGCCCGGTGCTGCATGCGCTGCCCCGCGACGGCCGGCTCGACTACGCCGAGGGCCTGTTCATCGGGTACCGCGGCTACGACGCGGCGGGCATCACCCCGAGGTTCCCGTTTGGCCATGGGCTGGGCTATACCAGCTGGGAGTACGAGTCGGCGGACGGACCGGCGGCGGCGCTGGCCCCCGGCGCCGACGCCGAGGTCCTGGTCCGGGTCCGCAACACCGGGTCCCGGCCCGGCCGTGAGGTGGTCCAGGCCTATATCGCACCGGGGAACGCCGGCCGGCCGGTGCGGGTGCTTGGCGCCTTCGCCGGCGTGACGGCCGCGCCGGGCGAGGCGGCCGAGGTGACGCTGCGGGTGCCCGCACGGTTGTTCGCCGTGTTCGACGAGCCAGCCGGGCAGTGGTGCTGGCCGCGGGGTGAGTTCACCGTGCAGGTCGGGCGGTCCTCGCGGGACCTGCGGCTGTCGCTCACCATCCGGTCCGGCTGAAACCTCACGACGGCGCGACAAGTTCGACCTCGTAGCCGTCCCGGTCCTCCAGGTAGGCCGCGTAGTGGTCGAGGCCGCCCGCGTGCGGGTGGCGGTCGCTGAACAGGAGCCGCCACCCGTGCTGCGGCGCCTCGTCGGCGAGCTTGTCCACCTCTTCCCTGGAGGAGACGTGGAAGGCGAGATGGTTCATTCCGGGGCGACACCGGTCGTGCCGGCCGGCCACCCGGTCGGGTGACTGCTCCAGGACGATGTAGTGGCCGCCTGCGCGCCAGCTCTGCCCCTCGGGCCACTGGATGTAGGGCTGGTAGCCCAGCTCGACCAGTAGCCATCCCCAGCTGGCCTCGGCTCTGGTCATGTTGGGTACCCAGAGCTCGATGTGATGGATCATCCCCGTGACAGCATGCTCCACCGAGCCAGAATGCCAGGTTAAGCGGCCTGACGGGACCCTTCATCGGACAACCAGGGGCAAACAAAATCTCCCCGCTCAGCCGGCCAGCTCCGCGACGGCCGCGAGCAACCGGTCCACGTCGGACCGGTCGTTGTAGTGGACAAGGCCCGCGCGGACCGCGCTGCCGGTGTCCCTGATGCCCAGCACACTGGCCAGTTCCCAGGCGTAGTTGTTCCCGTCCCAGACGTTCACCTTCCGCGCGGCAAGGTGCTCGGCGACCGCGCGCGGGCTCAGCCCGGCGACGTTGAAAAACGCGGTGGCGGTGCGCCGGCGGGCGTTCCCGTAGATGGTGACCTTGTCCATCGCGGCCAGCCCATCCCGCAGCACCGCGAACAGCCGCTGCTCGTGGTCCTGCGCCGTGGCCATCGAGGTCAGCAGCCGCTGCCGCCGGGTCCCGGCCGCCGACGGATCCAGCCCGGCCAGGTGATCCACCGCGGCGGCCGCACCGGCCAGGTCCGCGAACGGCGGGGTGCCCCACTCGAAGCGGTCCGGCACGTTATCGGGGGCCGGGTCCAGCTTGTCCGGCCGCAGCGGCTCTAGCAGCGCGGGATCGGCGACGACCGCGCCGATGTGCGGGCCGGACCACTTGTAGGCGCTGGTGGCGTAGAAATCGGCGCCGAGTGCGGCCATGTCGGTGGGGCCGTGCGGGGTGGCGTGCACCCCGTCCACGTAGCTCAGCGCCCCGGCGGCACGCGCCTTCGCGGTGATCGCCGCGAGGTCGGGGCGGGTGCCGATGATGTTGCTGGCCGCGGTCACCGCCACCAGCCGGGTCCGCCCGGTCAGCAGCGTGTCGTACTGCGCCGGGTCGAGTTCGCCCGACGGCAGGCCCACCTCGGCCCAGCGCACCTCCGCCCCGGCCCGCAGCGCCGCCTGCACCCAGGGGCGGATGTTCGCGTCATGGTCGAGCCGGGACACGATCACCTGGTCGCCGGGTTCCCAGTCGCGGGCCAGGGTGGCGGCGATCCGGTAGGTCAGCGTGGTCATGTTCGGCCCGAGGATCACCCCCGCGGGGTCCCCGCCGACCAGGTCGGCGACCGCCCGGCGGCATTCGGCGACGATCGCGTCGGAGCGCGCGCTGGCCGGGAACGCCCCGTCGGAGTTGCCCAGTCCCGAGCGGTAGGCGTCGCTGATCGCGTCGATCACCGGCGCGGGAAGCTGCGTGCCCGCCGCGCCGTCCAGGTAGGCGTAACCGTCGGCCAGGGCCGGGTACATCGCCCGCACCGCACTGACATCCAGCCCCATCCCCCGCTCCTTCCGGTCCGCACCGCAGGGGTACGCCGTGGTTGCGCCGGCGAACCGCGTCAGACTTCAACCTAGGTCAGCCAATGCCGCGCGGCGAAGGCGGGCGGCCAATCGGCCGCGCAGCGCGGGATCCGGCCAGCACCAGGTCACCCAGGCTAGGTTGAGTTCTAACGGTGCCGGATCTGGCGGAGGAGCCGCCGGCGTCCGGCCCGTCGAGGATGGCGCCGTGGCGGTCGTCCAGGCCGATCACCGCGTGCATGCCGCCTGCCGACACCGCAAGCCGCCCCGCCGGGTCCAGGCCGTGATGGGGGCAGCAGATGGTCGAGCAGGGCCTCCGCCGATTGCCCCCGCCCGGCGGCGGCCTGCACCAGCACCGCGTGCAGCCGCTTTAGCATCGTGCGGTGCGAGGTGGCCCGGCTGAGCCGGGCCAGCGCCAACGGCCTTGAAAACGAGTCAGCGGCTGTGCAAGGCGAGTCAGCGCGGGACGCGGCCGGACGCGCGAAGCAGGGCCTCCCAGGCGCCAGGCGGGGCGGGGCGGCGGCCACCGGCACCATCCGCGACCGCCACCGCGGCGGCGCCGGAGCCCACCGGCACGACCGTGTCCAGCGGCAGGTGCGGCACGCCCGCCTGCCAGCCGGCGGCCAGCAACTCCGGGCTGGCCGGCCGGTAGTCCTTGCCCAGTGAGGCGGCGAGGTCCCACGCGTGCAGGTGCCATTCGGCGCAGGCGGCGCCCACCATGCCGGCG
>Ga0075424_100003254_pt1 | contig 15128 bp, 9 predicted proteins | sample SoiMethybrSBSTD3_FD_75301 | JGI IMG/M metagenome (GOLD analysis project Ga0075424, IMG submission 75301) | Bulk soil microbial communities from a Populus tree surrounding site in Tennessee, USA - Soil MetaG P. TD hybrid SBSTD3 | ecosystem: Environmental > Terrestrial > Soil > Tree plantation... | reverse complement strand
GGATCCGTCAGGCGACGCAGTCGCGCGCGAAGTGGCTGCCTTCGAAAACATCCCGCAGGACCAGCGAGCGTTCCGGCTGATCGTCATCGCACGCGCGAATCCCGATGCTCAGTCACTGCAGTTCCCGCCCTCAGGCGTTGCCTACCGCGAGCACATTGAATCGCACCTTCTCTGGCGATGGATCGGCACGCACGCACCTGACCTGGTCCTGATCGCCGGCCCGGATCCTGGACTCCTGGACGCGCTCTCGCAGAACGCGGTGATCGATGTCGGACAGATCCCGTCGCGGCGGGTAGATCCGTCGGCACCGTTCCTTCGTTCGATGACTGACTCGATCACGACCTCGAGCGCACATCGGGAGATCGATCGCCGGCTGGCGCGATCGCCGCGTGCGTTCGCCGAAGAACTGGCGCGCATCTATGGCCACGAATTCACGACGCCGACCTACATCGCCGCGATGGCCCTCATCAGCCGGCTTCGACTCGGCGAGCGTGACGACATCGCGCGCATCCTGCAGCCCTACCTCAATGACGTCAAAAACAGTTTCGAGCGGCCGTCGCAGTCCTCTCTCGCGGCACATGCGCTGTTCTTCGAGTACGCGCGCCGGGCCCGCGATGATCGCGCGAACGCGCTTGTCCTGCGCGCGGCCGCCAGTGGTTTCACGGAGAGCGGCGAGCTTCGTGAGTTCATGCCGCTCAATGGCGGCTGGAGCGATTCGTTGTTCATGGACGTGCCGATCCTCGCCATGGCCGGCGCGCTCACTGGCGAGCGCAGGTACTTCGACATGGCTGCCCGCCACGTGACCTTCATGCAACGGATCGTGCTCAGGCCGGATGGGCTCTATCGCCACCAGGCGTCCACGGACGCCGCATGGGGGCGCGGCAATGCATTCCCCGCTCTTGGCCTCGCGCTGACGCTATCGGAGTTTCCGAAAGAGCACGCGGACTACTCGCGTTTGCTGGCATCGTATCGCGCCCACATGGCGGCGCTCGCGCACTTCCAGGACGAGAACGGCATGTGGCGCAACGTCATCGATCGGCCGGGCGCGTATCCGGAGTACTCCGCAACTGCCATGATTGCGACCGCGATGCTGCGCGGCATCCGCAACGGGTGGATCGACCGCGGAACGTATGAGCCGCTCGTCCAGAAAGCCTGGAAGGCCATCCTCGCGCGAACCGGCGCGGAAGGCCGGCTGGTGGACGTCTGCGAAAGCACAGGCACGCGCGGCCTCACTGACGATGAGTACCTCCGTCGTGCCGCCATCCTCGGCCGCGACGACCGCGGCGGCGGAATGGCAATGTTCTTCGCGACGGAACTCGCAGGCTTGTGAGCGCGTGAGTCGTCACACCGGGATCGAGTAACGACGCCCAAAACTTCTTCCCTCTTCCGCGCTGGCGTGCTTCCGTCTCTGAAAAGTTGTAAACGATCACTCCGTACTTGTTTGGCACACTCATTGCCCTTAATACGCGTGACGGTCGCGTTTCTCGCGACCTCGGGGTTTCAAGGTCGGGTTCTCTTTCCCGGATGGCATCGCTCCTCCTGGCATGACGAACTCGGGGCGGGTGTAGTGATGCCATTTGGAGCAGACGCGCTGGTGATCTATCTCGCTTCGACGTATGGCGAGGTCTTCTGGGTATTCCCGCTCATCGCAACAGTGGGATCGCTCGTCGGCAATGCGTTCACGTACTGGATCGGGCGCTGTGCGGGTGATGCAGGTCTGCCGCGGCTATTGGCGCCGGGGCAGCTCGACCGCATGAAGGCGAGTGTGGAGAAGGCCGGCGCCGGCAGACTGGCCGCCGCGGCTGTGCTTCCACCGCCATTTCCACTGACCGCGTTCGTTCTCACCTGCGGTGCCCTCGATCTCGACCGAAAGCGGTTTTTTCTCGTGTTCGGATTAATGCGCCTGACTCGCTTCACCATCGTCGCGGCGCTGGCACAGCACTACGGCGACCGTGTGCGACAGGTCCTCGAGTCGCACGAGTTGCAAACCGGGATGACGGTGTTCGTCCTGGTGACGTTCGCCGCAATGATCGCGGCCGCCGTGGTGCTGTTTCGCCGCACACGGCCGGTCCTGGCGTAAGGCGCGCACGCGCGCCAGCGTCAACCCGCCTCTGGCTCCCGCCTAGGCGCCTCGCCGTGAATCAGGCGGCGAGGCGTCGTTTGTTTTCTGCACCGGCAAGCACCCTTCGGCATTACTATCCTGGGCACCTCGGTCATGCCGATACATGTGGCCCGGCTCGGCATCGGAGCAACGATTGCGCTGATGTGTCTGGTGGCGTTCGCCGCGCAGCACGTCGCGCACGCACAGACGGGCGTCGCACTCTACGCCGGCGTCGGCGAAGAGTTGGTCACATTCGGGGTCGACGTGGAGCACGCGACGCTCAGTCGGCATTCGTCGCTCATGCTTCCAGGCTTCATCCAGGAGGCCTGGACCTCGCCAAGCGGCACGTTCCTGTACGTGGCGTGGAGCAACGGCGGCTCCAGCTACGCGGGATCCGGCGTCGAACCACGGGGAGATCAGCACGGCATCACCGCCTTCCGCGTCGACTCTCGTGGTGTCTTACAACAGCAAGGTCCGCCAGCGTCACTGCGTTCACGTCCCATCCACATCACCGGCGATGGACCCGGACGACATCTGCTCGTGGCATACAACGATCCGAGCGGCGTGTCCGTCCATGCGATCAACGCCGACGGCAGCGTGGGCGCAGAAGTGGCTCAAGCCTCGTCGATCGATGCCGGTATCTACGCGCATCAGGTCCGCGTGCTGCCCTCGAACCGCGCGGTCGTCCTCGTCACCCGCGGCAATGAACCGACTGCGTCCTCCCGCGAAGACCCCGGCGCGCTGAAGGTTTTCCACTATGACGGCGGCAAGCTGTCGGACGAGATCTCCATCGCGCCACAAAACGGCCTCGGCTTCCGCTCTCGCCATCTCGACTTCCATCCGACGCGTCCGTGGGTGTTCCTGACGATCGAAGCGCAGAACAGGCTTCAGGTCTACCGCAGGAGTGACGTCGGGCTGGAGCCGATATCCTTGTTCAGTGCAAGCACGCTGGCTGACGGCGGCGGCGTCAGATCGGGTCAGACCGCGAGCACGGTGCACGTGCATCCAGGCGGGCAATTCGTCTACGTCGGCAACCGCGGCGCGCCAACGGGCGGGCTGAACGAGATCGCCGTCTTCCGGATCAACGAGGCGACCGGCGAACCCTCGCTCATTCAGAATGTCGACACACACGGCTTCACGCCGCGCACCTTCGCGCTCGATCCCTCCGGCCGCCTGCTCGTCGTCGGCAACCAGAATTCGGTGTCGATCCGCGACGGCGCGTCGACGACGCGAGTGCCGGCCAATCTCGCGGTGTTCCGCATCGGGAGCGATGGAAAGCTCGCCTTCGTGCAGCGCTACGACGTCGCCGTCGGCCAGAAGCCGCTGTGGTGGATGGGAATCGTCGCGCCTCGCTGATCCCTAAAGCAGTTTCGTTTCCGCCTGGCCGCGTCCATAGTCCCCGGGCCTTGGGCCTTGGTTCCTGGTCCGTTCTTGGTCCCTGGTCCTTGGTCCCGGTGCTGCGCGGCGGGTGCTGAAGTGCGTGTTGATGCCGACGCTGATCCCGCGAAGCGGGTGCACGCTTTCACCCCACACCATCTGCGCCGCGTCAGCGAAGACCTCGATCGAATCGTTCAACGAAAAGCCGTTCCGTGGAACAGGGCATCCGTCATCGGCGTAAACGACAACAAGTCGAAGCCGTCGTGTGTCACCAGGTAGCTTTCGAGAAACCTGACCGACAGGCGCGGCATCGCCGGGAACACGATCAGCAACAACGTCCGGCATGGCGTCAACGTCGAGCGCGCGTCGCAAGCAACGATCTCGGACAACACCATCGACGCCAACGGTCAGAACGGGATCTACGTCACCGAGAACTCGGTCGTGAACCTGGGCAGCGATTCGGGCGCTGGACTCTTCGACGCGCCGAATCGAACCATCCTGAACAACGTGCTTCGAGGGGTCGTCTGCCGTGTCGGCGGCTCGGCGAACGGCCGGCGCGGAACCCTCAGTGGCAACGCCGGGCCGAAGGACTTCGGCACCAGCTGCGTGGACAGTCTCGACGTGGCGGACACGTTCTAGCGGACACATTCCAGAGGACCACGACCATGGCTCATCACTTCATCGTGCGCATCGGTACGAGCACCTCTGCGGCGCGACGTCTGGCAAGTTCGCACTCTTCCTTGCCGCCTCAGCCCCAGAGTTCCTTGCTCGCCAATGCCGCGCCCTCGCTTAGCGCTTTCAGCTTTGCCCAGGCAATCTGTGGATGAACGCGCATGCCCATCCCGCAATCGGTACCGGCTATGACATTCTCGCGGCCGACGAGGCTCGCATAAAGAAGGATGCGATCGGCCACGAGCTCCGGATGCTCGACCACGTTGCTGGCGTGACTGACGACACCAGGAATCAGGATCTTGCCTTCGGGCAGCGTGGTCCCTTTCCAGATCTTCCATTCGTGTTCGTGCCTCGGGTTCGCGGCTTCGACCGAATACGCGCCGGCCTTCACCCGAAGCATTAGATCGATCACGTGCTTCAAAGGCAAGTCATGCGTGTGCGGTCCGTGCCAGCTTCCCCAGCAGATGTGATACCGGACCCGGTCTTCTGGAATGCCTTGCAACGCGTGATTCACAGCATCGATTCGCACCGTTGCAAACTTTCGATACTCGTCGATGCCCGGGGCCGGCACGATCATGTCGTAGGTATCCGGCAGGGCGGGGTCATCGATCTGAAGAATGAAACCGGCGTCGACGATGGCCTTGTATTCGTGCTTGATCGCGTCGGCGAGGGCGAACAGGTACTCCTCGTCGGTCGCGTAGTGCTCGTTGTAGAAGAAGTGCTCCAGCCAACCGGGGGCCAGGACGCACATGAACGCGTCTTCAGTGGCGACATTCGCCTCCGCCAACGCTGACTTGAAAAGCTGGATGTCCGACTGGATCTCCTGCTGCCCGATATAGGTCACGGCACCGCTGCACACAACGCGCTGCGAGGGCGCCGGCAGGAATTGCAGGTCCTTGTAGAAGTCGGCGAACTCGATGCGCTCGTTCGTCTCGAGCGCCATGAACGGCGCTTCACCGGGCTTCAGGGGCCGCGTGGTGAGACCGCTCAACCGCCTCCCGTAATACGTGAGGCTGCCGAACCCAAACTTGCCGACTTCCCCGTCGCTGATCACATCGACACCGGCGCCGGCCTGCCTGCGGATCACGTCGACGATGCCGCGTTGAACGGCCGGCCGTAATGCGCTCGCGTCCGCGACGTGGCCAGCCATCACGTCGCGCGAGAGCTTCACCAATTCCGGCGGCCCGTCGAGCCGTCCTGCATGCGTCGTCAGAATGCGATGGTCACTGCGCTTCATGCCGACCTCACAACAAAGTCACTTCATCGACAGGCGCTGCGCCTCGGCACAGTTAGCGGTCATCTCGAAATAGCGCTGCACGGTGAGGACGTCACTCTCGTACGGGTGCTTCTCACCCGCCGCCCGCGGTAGCTGGGCGATCCGAACGCGGTCGTACGCACGGTCGAACTCGGTGTGGTTGGACAGCAGGACCGTGGCTCCCGCCACGCGCGCAGCGTCGGCGATCTTCCTTTGGCTGTCGCGGTAGACGGCGAACGTCTGCGCCTGGCGCGGGAAGTTGAACGCGGTGCCGCCTGAGTACGCAACCGTCAGCGTGCGACCGCTATCCGTGACGGGGAAGATGTAGGACAGGGTGCCCGGCGTGTGGCCCGGCGTTGCGATGACGTCCACCGTGATATCACCCAGCGTGATCTTCAGGCCTTCCGGCCCGACGACGATGTCACGCTTCGGCACGCCACCGGCAGCGGTGGCGGGACGTTGCAGGGTGGCGTCCCAGTCCGCAGCGCCCATGACCACCCTCGTCGCGTAACGGGTTTGCAGCAGCGCCGCACCCTGGTCATGGTCACCGTGGGCGTGGCTGATCAAGACATATTTGACGTCACGCGGATTGAGACCGAGCCTTGTCAGTCCGTCTACGATTTCCGGCTCGATGGCATAGGCGTACAGCGTGTCGATGACGATGATGCCTTGGCTGGTCGTCAGCGCCCAGGCGGAATGGATCCTGGTCCCGATGAAATAGAGATTGTCGAACACCTTATAGGGTTGGGCGTACCAGGTGGCGCGGTCGGGTATCGCGGCAGCGGCGGGAGCAGCGTTCGTTGCCCCGCGGCCTGCAGGGCCTCCGCTTCCGCTGGCAAGATTGTCGGGGGCGACGCAAATGCGCAGAAAGGTTCCGGCATAGTCCTGGCCCGCGGCGCGTTTGGCGGCGATTATCAGGTTGTCGGGCGTGGCCGGCACAGGCGCCTGCGCATGGGTTGCAGTTGTGGTGACGCAGAAGGCTGCGGCGACCACCAGGCGAAGTCTCATGGCATTTCCCCTCGCGCGATCCGGCGCAATCCTACACCCGCAGCCGGGTTAAACCAGATGTCGAACGAACACCGCCTGCCGCGTGTCCGCGCGTCAGCGATTACTGGCGGTTGATCTGGCGAGCCGTTCCGGGTGCAACGTCACCTTCTGTAGCCGCCAGTTGTTCATGTCAGCCACCAGCAGCTCGTTTTCGGATGGGCACGCGAGGCCATGGATCCAGTTGAACTGCCTGGGGCCTCGTCCCGATTCGCCGATCCAGCCAAGAACCTTCCCGTCGAGGGTCATCTTGTAAATCCGTCCCGGCTCTTCGTCGGACGTGTAGAGATACTGAGTGGGCGTGTTGGTGATGCAGAGCGTCCACGGTTGCGTTTGATCGGGACGAGTCGCCGGCACATTGCCGAGTACCGGGTGACGCGTCTTGTCGTACGCGACGTTCAGATGAATGAAACGCTGGAACTTTCCGTCGCGGTCGAACACCTGGATGCGGCGGTTGTTGCGATCGGCGACGTAGACGTTGTTCTGGCGATCGACGCCGATGTTGTGGAGGGTGTTGAACTGCGACGGATTCTGGTCGGCCTGCGGACCGCTAGATCCGCGCGACCCCCACGACATCATCCAGTTGCCGTTCTTGTCGAACTTCGCGACCCGCGAGTTCCGGTAGCCATCGCTGACGTAGATGTTGTCGTCGGAGTCGAAAGCGACATCGGTCGGTCCGCCGAAGTACCCGTCGACGTGCATTGGCGGCGCTGCCCCGTTTCGACCGACAGGTACGTAATAGTCAGGTTCGTCAGGTCCCTCCGGGCGGCGACCGAGATTGAGCGTTACATAACCAGCGGGGTTGAACCTTACCGCCGCATGCGTTCCCTTGTCGACGACCCACAGGTTGTCAAAGCGGTCGTAGCGAAGGCCGTGACCATAGGCAAGCCCGTACACGCCCTTCCCGACTTCGCGGATGAACTTACCTGAAGGGTCGAACTCCAGTAATTGCGTCGACGCATTGCCGTACACCGGCCCCGACGTCGAACTGCCGGGGTGATTGAGGACCGCGATCCGCCCCTTGGAGTTGACGGCCACACCGAGCACTTCGCCGAGATTCATGTCGGCTGAATACTTCAGGAACTCCGTGTTCGAATCCCATGGAATCTCTGGCGCGTTCACGACCGTCGCGGAGCGCTCAGGCGCGGTCTGTTGCGCAAGGACCTCTGGTCGACGCCACTCTCCAACACCGGCAGCCGCGATCGTGAAGACGACGCCGACGAACAGAAATCGCTTCATCACCCACCTCCCTTACGCCTCAACGCTTCATCAGTGAGATCGTGTTTACGCTGTCCACGACACGAGGAGTCAGAGCTCCACCGACGGGGGCTGAAGAGGCTCGGTGATGCTACGGTACGAACCGCCGAGCGCTGACGATGCCGTCGCCTTCCCGGATCGTGATGATCTGATTCGCTTCGACGTTCTGAAGAACATCGGTCTGTCCGCTCGGCCATCGCGCCTCGATTCGATCGACCCGGGTCGCCGCCCCGAGACCAAAATGCTGCCGTTGATCGTTCTGGCCTAGATAGCTCGATCCGGCTCTCACTTCCCTCTTTTGGGTTTGGGTTCCTATCGTCAGTTTCAGCTGCGCGCCCACGCCATCACGATTACTTTGCTTCCCGATTGTTCGAACGAGCAGCGCATTGCCGCTGACACCCTCGTTGCGCAGCAGGTCCGCCGATTGGCCATTGTTCGTGACCAGGAGATCCAAATCGCCATCGTTGTCGATGTCGCCCGCTGCCAGCCCGCGACTGACCTTCTCGACGGCGAAGCCGGATCCGGCATCGCGGCTCACATCGGCGAAGCGTCCGCGCGAGACGTTCCGAAACAGCTGATTACGCTGCGCGTAGGTAGCCCCGGCGCGATATTGTGGCGCGTTGTCCATGATGTGGCCGTTGGCGATGGCAAGATCGAGCCGCGTGTCGTTGTCGAAGTCGAAGAAGACCACGCCGAATCCGACAAATGGTAACGTCGCTGGCCCAATGCCACTCTCCGGGGTTGCGTACGCGAAGAGCTGATTGCCGAGGCCTCGATACAGACTGTGCATCTCCGAATCGAGGTTCGTCACAACCAGGTCCACCTGCCCGTCGCCGTCGTAGTCACCGGCGTCGATACCCATACCCGCTCGCGCCCGTCCGTCGCTTGCCACCGCCACGCCGGCGCGCAATGCGACGTCGCCGTAATGCCAGGCGCCCGTGCGGTGAAACAGAAAATTCGGCAGGCTGTCGTTGGCGACGAACACCTCTGGCCATCCGTCCTCGTCAAAGTCTCCAATGACGACACCCAAGCCGTTTCCGCGATACCCGCCGATCCCTGACGCCGCACTGACGTCCGAGAAGGTCCCGTTCCCGTCGTTGCGGAACACGACGTTGGCCAGCGGCTCGAAATTGAGCGGGTGACAGTAGAAGCGCGTCTTCGTGCTGGCATTACCGCAGAACGGACTGTGCTTCGGATCGATCATGACGTAGTTCGTGACGAACAGGTCGAGGTCCCCGTCCCTGTCGAGATCCGCGAACGCGCAACCCGTGCTCCACGACGACGAGCCGACACGCGCGATGTTTGTGACGTCGGTGAAGCTTCCCGTGCCGGTGTTGCGATACAACGTATTGGGCCCGAAGCCGGTCACGTAGAGATCGACCCAGCCGTCGTTGTCGTAATCGCCGGCGCAGGCGCCCATCCCATAGCCACGATGGCGAATGGCGGACCGGACTGTCGCGTCCTCGAAGGTGCCATCACCGCGGTTTCGAAAGAGACGGTGGCGCGCCCGCTGCGCGACGGCCGGATGCGCCAACGATCCGCCATCCACGAGAAACATGTCGATCCAGCCGTCATTGTCGTAGTCGAAGAACAGGCCACCTGAGCCGATCGTTTCGACCAGGTGCTTGTCTGCACTCGCTCCATTGATGTGCAGAAAGTCGACACCGGCTTCGTGGCTGATCTCGGTGAATCGCACGGCGGCTCCGGCGGCTGACGTTGTTCCGCCAGTCGTCTGCCGGTTGACGGCGGCCGCTATGGTGATCCCGACGGTCGCTATCATCGCCGCGACCGCGCACGCCGTCTGATTCACCTCCCCACCTCGGCGGCGCGCCTCGCGGCCTCCTCCTTCAGTACATCAAGAGACATCTTGCGGCGGCGCTCGGCGAACGCCCGGCGCTGCGCTTCCTCGACACGGTCGAACTCCTGCGCGGCTTCCTGCGTCTTGCCCAGTCGCGTGAGTGCAGTCGCCAACGCATACCGCGCCTCGGTATCGTTCGGCGCCACGTCGACCGCACGTCTCAGTGCCTCTACCGCATCGGCATATCTTCCCGCGTCGAGATGAATCCGGCCGATCCCCGCGTGCGCGTCCGCGTCCAGCGGATCGATCAGCAACGTGGCCACGAACTCGATGAACGCTTCGTCCACGCGGTCCTGCTGTAGAAACGCACCGGCCAGGTACTTGTGTGCGCCGGGATCGTTTGGATTCGCGGCGACCGCATGCGCGAAGGCGTCGATCGCAGCCGCTACCTCTGTGGCATTACCGGCGAGACGACCGATCGCGGTATAGAGGCCAGTCCGCCCGACGATGGCACCCGCTGTCGCGGATTCAATTTCTCGCCTCGCGTCGGCATGGCGATTGAGCCGTTCGTAGTGCAGTCCGAGCCCCCAGTGCGCGAGGGACGAATCAGGAAGAGCTTCGACCGTTTCGCGCAGGGCACGCTCCGCATCGGCGTCACGCCCGGACAGGCTCAGCACCCGTGCACGCGCCAGCCGCGAGCGCTCGTCGCGTTGATCCCTGTTGATGGCGATGGTGAACTGTTCGACGCTCTTCTCGTAATCGGAACTCGCCCAATAGATCAGGCCGAGTATGCGGTGTGCCTCCGACGAGTCAAGCGTCTTCGTGTGATCGAGAAGCGAGCGCGCATCTGGCAGGCGTCCTTCGCGCAGCGCTGTGATGGCTCGCATCATCGGAACAGATCGCGCCGTCGGATCGGTCACCAGCGGATCGGTCGCGGCCGCCGATCGCAGCTCCGTGAGCGCGTTGTCGTAGTCACCGGCGGCGAGCCGTGCGTAGCCCTTCGCGTACCTCGCGAGTGGAAGCACCGGCGCGTCGGTGGGTTTCTGCTGAAGAAGCGAAGCCGCGAACGGCAAAACCGTCGGCCGTGCCGCTTCCTTGAGAATCTCCTGGTACGCCACCGTGAGGACTTCACGGACGCGCTCGATCTCATCTGACGCAGGAGTCGTCGCAGAGTGATGAACGACGTAGTAGGCGATAACCGGATTTTGCGGCTCGATTGTCCAGGCGGACCTGAACGCCTCGTCGGCTTCCGTCGATTTCGAGAGGGCATCGAGAACGAGCCCCCGAAGCACCAGGACCTCGGGACGGCGCGGCCCGAGGCTGCTGACTGCATCGATTTGTCGTATCGCATCCGCAAGACGACCTCGCTCCGCATACATCCTGGCGAGCGTCATGCGAAGGTCACCCGCTTCTTGCGTTGCCGTATTTGTCACCGCTGACGCCACACGGTCCTCGACGGCGCGAATGGCCCGATCCCATTCGGCGAGCGCGTTACCCATTCGGTCCAGCGCAGGGCCGATGCGTGCGCCTTCATCACCGAATGTGCCTTCAAGCGCCGTCGCCAGCTCGACGATTCCGTCGGCGAAAACCCTTTGTTGTGCGGCAGCGACGGCGGGAAACACGACGAGCGCGACACACGCGCCCGACGCGAAGAAAAGGCTGCGAATCAAGACACCCATAAAGCCCCCACCGGTCTTGACAGCGCCAGTCGATAGGCGTAGATAGGGGGCACTATGACATAGCAGTTCTTGGAACGTTCACAAATTGTTGACACAAACCGCGGGCCTTCGACCCACGGGGAGCTGAGGAGGATCGGTGATGCCACGAGCCCTGACAGCTACCTTGATAGTCGCGGCACTTCTGTGGACGACGGGGAATGCGTTTGCCCAGCAGGGGCAGATCGCCGGCACCGTCCGGGACCCTTCCGGGGCGGTTCTGCCCGGTGTGCTCGTTGAGGTCACGAGCCCCGCGCTCATCGAGAAAGTTCGGTCAGCAACCAGCGACGACAGCGGCCAGTATCGCATCACCAACCTGCCCGTAGGCACCTACAAGGCCACGTTCGCACTGGCGGGATTCACCAGACAAGAGCATGACGACATCGTCCTGACGAGCGGCTTCACCGCGCCCGTGAACGCGACGATGACCGTCGGCCAGCTTGCCGAGACCGTAACGGTGGTAGGAACGACACCGACGGTCGACGTCCAGAGCGCGCGTCAAGCCACGACCTTTGTCGGGGCCGAGATTCGGGACCTGCCGACGGCGCGCAACATCCGCAGCCTGCTGACGCTGACTCCGGGGCTCACGCCTGCCGGCCTCGGCGCGGACTGCGTCGGGGGCGCCGGCGTCTGGTGCAACAACAACATCTACAACCTGAATGCTCACACCTCGCCCACTGACACGGACGCGCTGACGCAGGGGCGCGTCATGGTGGACGGCAACGTCATCAACTCGACCGGCGCAGGGATCATGGGGATGACTGGCGGTTACAGCGCGGACGTCGCGAACGCCGCAGAAGTCACCGTCCAGGTCTCGGGCGCGCTGGGCGAATCGGAAACCGGCGGCGCCTCCATCAACATCATTCCCAAGACTGGCGGTAATCGATTCAGCGGAGGCTATTTCACCAGCTACACGCGCCAGTCGTGGTTCGGAAAGAACAACGGGACGCACACGTCGGTCAACGTCGTCAACTCGCTGATTGATGACCACGACGTGTCAGGGTCGTTTGGCGGGCCCATCAAGCGCGATCGGTTGTGGTTCCACGCGAGTGCTCGTGCCTGGGGGAAGGAAGCGTACAACGGCCAGGGACTGTTGCTGTGGAACAACAAGAACGCAGGCATATGGGGTGCGAACTACCAGCCGGATCGATCGCAGGATCCGCTCACGTTCACGAATCTGACACGGCAAGCGGCCGTTCGCGTGACCTATCAGGCGACGCCGAAGAACAAGTTCAACTTTTTCTGGGACGAGGGGCTGACCTGCCAGGATCCCTGCAACGGCAGCGTGGCGAGCTGGGCGCCACCCGAGGGCACGTGGTCCGGTCAGGTACACCCGGTGCGACTGAACCAGGTGTCGTGGACGAACCCGCTCACCAACAAGGTCCTGCTCGAGGCTGGCGTGAACGTGAACACCCAGTTGTACGATTTCTCCTATCACCGGTACGTCGCGGGTCACAAAGAGCTTCCGCGCGTTCTGGAGGTCGGCGAGACCGTCGGGATGGATGCCGTCTCACCACGCGTCAATACGACGGCCGGCAACCCCACCGCCGCTGTCCCCTCCGCCGCGCTGAACAATGGGCTCGGCGGTGCAGCGGAATCGCGCGATCTCAATAACATTCGGACCCGCGCGTCTCTCTCGTACGTCACGGGGGCGCACCACACCAAGTTCGGCTACGACGGCGGGTACTTTTCCCAGTACAGACACAACACGGTCAACGATTCGCGCCTGACGTACCGCTACGACTGGCCGGCGGCGAACTGCGCGTCGACCGCGTCGTGCGGCAACACCAGCCTCTATTTCCCGAGCAATCCGACCAACACGCCGCTGGGGCCTGATGGCGTTGCCGGTACGTTGGACGATGGGCGGCGCCCTGTTCCATCGCGAGTAACCATCAACACCGGCCTGGGCGAATTGGGCACGCGGGTGATGTACAACGCCGCCTATATCCAGGATCAGTGGACGCTCAAGCGGCTGACGGTCAACGGCGCCGTTCGGTACGACCACGCCACGAGCAACTACTTCGAGACGTGTATCGGACCGGACCCATACGTTCCGGTGCAGGTAGGCGGCCAGTACACCGGCCAGAACCGGTATTGCACGCCGCCAACCGACGGCGTCTCATACAACGACGTCACTCCGCGGTGGAGCGTCGTCTGGGACGTGACCGGCGACGGCAAGACCTCGATCAAGTGGAACATGGGCAAGTACCTCACCGCGGCCAATATCGGCGGCATCTACTCTGATGCGAACCCGGCGGCGCGCGCGGTCAACGATCTCGAACGGGACTGGACTGACAGGGACGGCGATCGCGTCGTTGATTGCGATTTGAAGAACTTCAGTCCGAACGGTGAGTGTGGCAATCCAATCCTCGGACAGGATCCGGTCCGGTACGGCCGTGACCCGCTCAGCCTCGATGCGGCAGGCACGCCGATCGGGCTGGCCACGACTCAGTGCGGCCGGCGCGAGGAGGGCATCCCGGCGGCTGTGCAGGCTTACTGCAACGCGTACGGCGAGACGCTACTCGACGGCTGGGGGAGGCGTCGCAATGAGTGGCAGTTCCTTATCGGCATCCAGCGCGAGCTGCTGCCTCGTCTGTCAGGGGAGGTGACGTACGTCCGCATCAAGCATTTCAACCTGACGCTGACCGATCAAGTGGGTGTCGGCTGCGATCGGTTCAACGGCGCACAGGACGTCGAGACCTGCGTGAATGGCAACTTGAGCTACACGAACCAGAGCTACGACTTCTACAACCTCCAGGTCCCGGCGGACCCGAGACTCCCTGGCGGCGGCGGCTACCGTGTGCGCGGAAATGCCAACCCGAAGCCGACCGTGGCAACGGGTCAGCCCTTCGCGGTGACGCTTGCAGACGAACTCGAGTACACATGGAGCGGTTTTGACACCAACTTCATCTGGCGCGCGCCGTGGGGCGGTCTCCGCGTCAACGGCGGTACGAGCACCGGCCGCGCGCTTCGCGACCTGTGCTACAGCGACTTCGAGGTTCGGGCCATGGGCTCGGCGTTCAGCGTTCCGAATGTCAAATCACGCGAGGGCAATGTCCCCGCGTGCCGCCCCAAGACCCGCTTCGATACCACGGTGAGAGGCAGCGCTGCCTATGAGATTCCAAAAATCGAGGTACTCCTGAGCACTGTCTTTCAATACCGTCCTGGCATCGAGCTGAATGCGAATGCGACCGTTACCAAGGACATGATTCAGTGGGAACCGGCAAGCGCGTCCCGCGCGACGTCGACGTCGACCTGCACGGGTGCAAACGCTGGCCAGACGGGATGCTTCGTGACACTCGGCACCACGACCACCAACACGACGACCACGATCAACCTGCTCGACCCCGGCGATCTGTACAGCGAGGCTTACACGATCTTCGATCTCAAGTTGTCGAAGATCCTCAGGTTCGGGGACAAGCGTCTGAGTTTGGGAGTGGACGTCTATAACCTGTTCAACAACGACGCGATCCGCGGCATCAACGAAACGTACACCATTGACGATCCATCGACTCCCGCGGTCGAGGTCAACAACTGGGGCACTCCGACCACCCTGCTCAGCCCGCGTTTTGCGCGGCTGCAGGTGCAGTTCGATTTCTAAGCGCCGGGGGCGCTAACGCCGACAGGGCCTGAGGGCTGCTCGCGAAGGCTTTAATGAGACAGCCCTCTGGCCACGTCGTTCTCGGCACTCTCACCAAACAACGTGCTCGCATCCCGTCGAGGCACTCCCTTTCACACTTTAAATTGCGGTTCTTAGCCACACGCCGACGGCTTCGAGTTCTATTTGAACAGGGCCGCCGTTAATGTGATTATCCGCGGTGTTTGCGACCCGGTCGGGCCTTCTAACGTGAAGCCTTGAGGAGGAAGTCATGGCACGAATCTTCCTGAGCTATAGGCGCAATGACACTG
>Ga0075424_100003251_pt1 | contig 15140 bp, 15 predicted proteins | sample SoiMethybrSBSTD3_FD_75301 | JGI IMG/M metagenome (GOLD analysis project Ga0075424, IMG submission 75301) | Bulk soil microbial communities from a Populus tree surrounding site in Tennessee, USA - Soil MetaG P. TD hybrid SBSTD3 | ecosystem: Environmental > Terrestrial > Soil > Tree plantation... | reverse complement strand
ACTTTACGACACTGACGGCACGCCACAGGCGGGCGGGATGCTGACCGAGCGTGGCGCCTCCGGGCAGCGCGGCGCCGCGGTCATTCCGCTTTCCGAGCCAGGTATCGACCAGCTCGCTCTCGTGCCGACCGACGGTAGAAAGAGCTCTCTCTCCTTGAGCGGGCTCGGCCACTACCGAGTTGTCGGTTTTCGCATCGTCGCAGGCGGCGAAAACCTCGGCACGTTGGTGGTCGGCGTGCCACTTCGCGAGGTCGACCAGACCATGATTCAGCTCGTCGGCCTCGCCGCGCTGCTGTCTCTTCTTGCGATCGTCGGGACAATATTCGCGTCCCGCTCCCTCGTCGTACGCAGTCTCCGACCACTGAATCGGGTTGCGGCGACGGCCCAGCAGGTGTCCCAGCTGAGGCTGGATCGCGGCGAGGTCGCCCTGGCCGTGCGGGTTCCACCTCAAGATGCCGACCCTGAGTCCGAGGTCGGCCGCGTAGGCCAGGCGATCAACCACATGCTCAATAACGTCGAAGAGGCGCTCGCCGCCCGTCAGGCGTCTGAGACCAAGGTGCGTCAGTTCGTCGCCGACGCGTCGCATGAGCTACGGAACCCGCTTGCGGCGATCCGGGGGTACGCGGAGCTGACCAGGCGCGACCGTGAGAAGCTCCCGACCGAAACCGCGTACGCGATGTCGCGGGTGGAGTCCGAAGCCGAGCGCATGTCCCATCTCGTCGAGGACATGTTGTTGCTCGCGCGCCTGGACGCCGGACCTGACCTTGATCTGCAACCCTGCGATCTGAGTGAAATCGTGATCAACTCTGTCAGCGACGCCCGGGTAGCCGGACCTGATCATGTCTGGCAGCTGACACTGCCGCACTATCCGGTGATCGCGTACGGGGACCCGCACAGCCTGCAACAGGTGATGGTCAACTTGCTAGCCAACGCGCGGACGCATACCCCGCCGGGGACTCAGGTCCATACCGAGGTCGCCGTGAGTGGTCCGCAGGCGATTGTCACCGTGACTGACAACGGACCGGGTATCCCACCCGAGGTGTCGAATCGCGTCTTCGAGCGGTTCGCCCGAGGCGATGCCAGCCGGAAGCGTACGACGGATGCAAGAACTGGTGGCAGTACTGGCCTGGGCCTCGCCATTGTGGCAGCGGTCGTTGATGCACATCGCGGCAGCGTCGCCGTCGCCAGCCAGCCCGGTCACACCCGGTTCACGGTGCGCCTGCCACTGGCGCAGGTCGTGCCAGTAGCGCATCCGGGCCCTGGGCCAGACACGCGGGCGCCCACTCTGGGTTAGATGTTGCCTGGCCGTACGCGGGCGCGGCGCACCATCACGATCCCAGTTGCGAGCAGCCACAGCGGCGCGACAACCGAGCCGAGCACTCCGTACAGCAGAAGGCCCGGGAACAGGCTTGGCACGAGGAAAAGCCCGACAGCAGCAAGCGCTGTCGGACCGCCGATCAAGATTCCGGCCCAGCCAAGCCATGCCGGATATTGATCAAGCACCATCGCGATCCCGAACAGCAGCAGCGGAATCCCGATCATCAAGGCCATTGCGACGAGGGATGGACCGTGAGTGACCTCCGCCACGGCGCGAGCAGCACGTACGAATTCAACGTGTTGGCTCGGATCGGCATGCGAAGCCGCAGCGGCTAACTCCGGCAAGGCCAGGCCTTCGCTGGTGCTCTCAACTGCGAAGATCGCCAATCCGACAGTTCCGCTGAGGACAGCGGCCTGCCCCATCAACCACGACCCGGGACGGCTCAATGACCGCGTCAGCGCCAATAGTCCGATCAAGAAAACCAGCGCGGCCAGCACGGCAAGGATGTGGACGGCGGGATAGATCGGCCGGTTTCGCACGAAGTTCAGCGCCGCTTCGGCGTCTGCGGCTGGCGTATCGCCGTGCAGCAGCCGGCAGATGGCGAACGCAACTGATCCGACAATTAGGCAAACGCCGCCAGTCTTCAGGTTGACAGCAGCGGTAATCAGCGGGCCGGTTCGCGCAACAGTCGTGCTTGCTTCCGTCGTCATGCCTCCTCAAGTGATCTCAACCATCATCGTCTCCTCCTGCTGGACGCTCCCGCATGGAGTACCGACTTGCGCGTGCGGGCACTCGGACGCTTCGGTGATTGGTTTGCAAGAAGACAGGGAGGCTACCCCGGACACTCCGAGACCCGCACAGCGAGGCAGGGATGAGCAGTTCACCGACAAGCAGTTCACCGAGAACCGGAGCGAACGTCTGACGGCCGTGCACCAGGTCAACTCACCTGGACGGAGTGGTTGTGGCCGTGATCCAGACCGGGATGGTGACGTCCGCCGCGCGGGTGCATCGGGACGTCCCGGCGGACGTGAATGCTCCAGAGTCGATTCGCGCGGCGATCCGTCGGCAATGGGTGGTCTAGCGGCGTTTCTTGCCAGGCTTCGACGGGAGTGGTTCGGCGCCTGGAGTCCAGTTGAGGATGCTGGACCGCTCCAGGAACTCGTCGGAGTTGATGTCGCCGCGGGCGAAGCGTTCAGCGAGAATGCGCTTGGCGTCCTCTTCTGGCGAGCGCGCCCGGCCAAGATTCCCCACGGGCAACTTGCCCGTGCGCCACAGATAAAGCCCTGTGAGCACGAGAGCCAAGATCACGAGCAGGAAGAGGAAGTTGCCGATGAAGGGCAGCACGGAGAGCGAGTGCTCCTCCCAACCGTGCGGTTCGTGAGGTATGCGTGGAGGCATGGATCATCCTTTCAATCGAGCTAGTTACTGAGTGGGTCTGTTAGGAGCCGGGTGGTCGTACCGTCCGCCCACACCACAAGAGCGCTGCGGATCGGCCGGGTCTGGAGCCACCGCGCGGCATCGCGACCGTGGACGTACGCCGCGGTGGCGTCGATGTCGGCCCAGGTCAACGACGATGCGATCACAGTGACGGAGGCGACACCCCTGGGTTCTCGACCGGTACGTGGGTCGACCAGATGTGCGCCGCGGTGTGCCGTTCCGGACGTCGCAACAGCTCCGGTGCGGATAGGCACCACGGCGACCAGGGTGTTCGGGTCAAACGGATGCTCGATACCGATCCGCCAGGTGCCGCGACTCGGGTCTGCGGTGCGGCAAACGATGTCGCCACCTGCAGACAGGCAAAAATCAGTGTCATCCAATGCGGCCAGAAACTGTGCAGCACGCTGTGCCGCCCATCCCTTCACGACTCCGCTCGGAGAAAGCCGGCGGTGCCCGTCACGTGTCGGAAGCATGATCGAAAACGCACCGTCGGACTGTTCCTCGGCCTCTCGTCCGAGCTCGAGAACCTCGGCCACCTCGGCTGGACACTCCGCGATCGTGAGCTCGCCCCGATCGAGGCGGTTGATGATCGAGTCCGATCTGTAGGTGCTGAAGATCACGTCGACTCGCCGCAGCTGATTGATCGTCGCCTGCCAGGCCTGGTCGCCTGCGACGGTGGTGGCGTGGCGACCGCGCAAGGCGAGACTGATCGGCATCCCCATCAGGTGCTCGACGCGACGCTGGATCCGGCTGTCGGCCAGTCCTTGGACCGATGTGCTGCTCATATGCCGGCCTCGTCGAGAGCCGCCTGCAGCGATTGTGCATAGCCGTCGCTGGTCACCGTCGCACCACTGACCATGTCAATGTTCGCGCTCTGTGCGCTCAACGATTCGTTGATCAAGATTGGCAATGCGTAGCCGTTGATCTCTGCGTCTCGCGGGTTGCCATTCGGCTGCTGCAAGATCGTGACCTTGGTGAGCTTTCCGCTTTGCACGGTGATCTTGACCTGGACTGGCCCCCACCGAGTCTGAGCGACCGGCCCGGTGTAGGTGGTGATCTTGGTCGAACCGCTGCCGTTCGAACCCGACGTTGGACCACTCGAGGGTGATTCGGTCGGCGCGTTGCCGGCCGACGTCGTCGGACCGCTGGTGCCATCAACGGTCGGGGCCGAAGAAGCGGTCTTATTGGTCGAGGTGTGGTAGCCGAAAAGCAGCACCACGACGGTGACAGTCGATGCGAGCCAGATGACGATTCGTCTCATCGCCTCACCATCCGAAGCTTTCGCTGTGGATACGGCTGCCGGGAACACCCGCAGCGAAGGCTAGGCGCTCGACACCGTCCGTCCAGGTGCTGGGCCCGCAGAGGAAGACGTCGCGTTCGGCAAGGTCGGGGATCCACCGCCGCAGTGCGATCATTTCCGGCAGACCGCCGGCCGTCGGACCCAGGACCGAGGACGGTGTACGCCGGGCGCCCGGCAAATTCACGAGCTGCAGCCCCTTCTTGGCGGCGAGAATCTCAAGCTCGCGCTCAAATAGCGGTTCGGCGGTGTAGCGCTGCAGCATGATCGCCTCACCTGGGGCGTAGTCGAGCCCCTCCGCGAGCGCACGCAAGGGTGTGATGCCGACACCGGCGCCGGCGAGAACAAGCTTTCGTTGGGTGCGGACGCGGCTGCTAAGCCGGCCGTACGGACCCTCGAACAGCACCCGAGTGCCTGGCCGCAGGTGTGCCAACCGGGCGCTGCCCTCGCCGAGAATCTTCGCTGTGATCCGCAGTGTGTGGCCATTAGGCGCGATCGACAGCGAGAAGGGGTTGGCACGCGTCCAGCCCGGTCGGCTCAGGAAGCGGACGTTGATGAACTGCCCAGCCCGCAGCGGCAACCGGTCCAACCGATGACCGGTCAGGTAGACCGAGAAGACGTCCGAGGACTCCCGAAGCACCCCGACGACCCGGAGCCGGTAGCGTGCGCTGCGCCACAGCGGCAGCCAGATCCGCCACACCACCACGGCGGCAGCGGTGGCTCCCCACAGCGCCCACCAATAGACGGTCGCGGCCGGCGACTGCAGAAACTCCTGTCCGGTCCACAGCTGGTGAGGTAATGCGAGCCCAACGCCGAGATAGCCGTAGAGGTGTAGTAGGTGCCACGACTCATAGCGCAGCCGGCGTCGAGCTGCTTTCAGGCTGGTGACGACGACGATGATCAAACACGCGGCACCGGCGATGGCTAGCAGGATGCCGCCGTACGCGGTGATCAACTCCCAGATCGTCGGCAGTATCGCCGACCATCGACCGGAGGCGTATCCGGAGATGATCACCACAATGTGGGTGATCATCAAGTAGCAGGACAGCAGGCCGACCACCCGGTGCGTCCGGGCCAGCCGATCCCTGCCAAAGGCGTGCTCCAGCGGAGGTAGCCGCGACATAAGCAGCACCTGGATCAACAACAGATCGGCCGCCCACAGACCAGCCAGACGGCCCAATGAAGTGAGCCCGCTGACCCAGTGAGCAAGATCAGTCACGCCGCCGTCCGCAACCCACCAATAGGTGATCACCAGCAAGCCAAGCCACAGCGCAGTCACGGCCACCAGACGCACAACTCGGTCGACCGCGGCATCCTTGTCGAGCCGCTCCGGTGCCGCCGAGGACGCGGCAGCCGGCGCAGTAACCAGCGCTGTCACACTGATCGCCTCCAGGCGTCGAACATGACACTTGCTCCTCGTCGGCGGAGTTTCATCGTTATGAACTCGGCTGAGCTTGAGCCGTGCTGAACCTGTCAGCCAGCTATGAAGCGCTTCGAGCCGGTTACGAGCTTCGGCAGCTCACTCAGTAGTGCCGTCCTCGCCAGCCAAGATCAAATACAACGACCGTCGTGCCTGGGCCAAGGTTTGCGCCGCCGCCTCCAGCTGTGCAGCATCGCCACCGACCTCAATCTGGCGTACCGCTGCATGGAGCTGGTGCAGCGGGTCCCTCAGGTCTGGACGATTAGGCGCATCGGCGAAGACGGCGAATGGATCTCCCAGCCTCGCGCTGCGCTCCTCCACATAGGCGCGACCTTCGGGCGTGAGAGTCACCAATCGGCGGCCGCCTTCCTCTTGCGTCGTGACCAGGCCCTCGTCCTCGAGCTGTGCGATCGTGGGATAGATCGCCCCCGGACTCGGCTGCCAAGCCCCGCCAGTGCGGTCGCTCATTGCTTGCATGATCTGGTAACCATGCATGGGCTGGTCGGTGAGCAACAGCACAATCGCCGTGCGGATGTCACCTCGCTGGGCACGCCCTCGGCCGCGGCCACCCGGCCCGCCGCGGCCGCCTCGGCCTTCATGACCTCGATAGCCGTGTGGACGGTGCTGCTCACCTCGAGGGCCGACCCTTCGACCCGGCTCAGCATCCCAGCCACGTCCCTGGCGGTGCCCAAATTCCTCAATGGGACCTCGTTCTTTGTAACGCATCAGCGTTCCTCCTTCTTGCTAAAGATAGTATCAAGATATATCGCGATACTGCCAGTTGCAAATCTTTGGAGGAACTGCCGGGTCGGACGATCAGACCTTGAGCACATCTTCAGCCGCTGCGTACGCCGCCGCACTGGTCCCAGGGCGATCTCGCTGCCCTGTGCAAGACCCTCTCAGAAGCTGGGCTCGACGTGGTCGAGAGCAGAACCACCTTGGGCACCGCGATGTACGGCTCGGTCGAGAATCTGATCGAGATCGAGGTTGGAGGGACCCCGCTCGCCGAGCGGCTCAGCGATGCCCAGATTTCACAGATCCTCGCAGCGCCAAGCCACGTCTTCGCGAGCTTCGTCATGCCGACGGGCGAGCTGCCGATGACGATCCGCGCACACCTCGTGATGGGCCGGAAACCATGGGCGCAGTTCCGCAGTAGGGATAACCCCATCTCGAACTGGCCCGATAGCCTGATGGTGGCTGCGCTGCTAATCGAGGAGCGTAGCCGGTATGAGTGATTCGTACGTCCGCGACGAGCCTGCCGACGAAGTACTTGATCTTTATGACGTGCTCCCCGAGCGCGTGGACACCTCGCGTGGGGTCGCGCGTCCGACAGAGGATGATCCCGTGACGTCCATGATCAAGGGCACCGGTCGCAACTTCGCGGCGATCATGGGAATGTTCGCGCTCTCGCTCACGGCCTTTGTCGCGTGCACGACGCTCTTCAGTCTCGGATTGGGCCTGCTGATCGTGGTGGTCGGGCTGTTCATCCTGGTGGGATGCCTGATCGTCGCAGGATGGTCATCGCGGATGACGATGGCTCTGCTCGCCTACACCGGGATCACGCTGCCGCGCACCCGCTATCCCGCCGCCGGGCCGGGCTTCCGTGGAAAGCTACGGCGGCTGGCGTACCCCCAGTCTTGGCGCGATCTGCTGCACGTTCTGGTCAACTTCATCCTCAGCACGATCACCTTTTCACTCGCGCTGACGTGGGTCCTCGGCGGACTCGGTGGCGTGACCTATTGGTTCTGGAGCCGCTGGCTGCCGCAGCCGAGGGACAGCGGCCTGGCAGCACTGCTCGGCTATCCCGGCCACTTCGCAGACGTCACGCTGCACACCGTGCTCGGCACATTGTTCCTGCTTACGGCCCCACTCGTGCTGCGCGGCCTCGTCCGGCTGCACAGCGCGGTGGCGTACGCATTGCTCGTCGATGAGACGCCGGCCCTGCGGCAGCAGGTAACCGAACTGACTCAGAGCCGTACCGCGGCCGGCGAGGCTGAGGTGCATACGCTGCGCCGTCTCGAGCGGGACCTGCACGATGGCCCTCAGCAGAGGCTGGTCAGGCTCGGTATGGATCTCTCGGCCGCTCAGCGTCGGCTTGACGACGACCCGGTGAAAGCGCGTGCGCTGCTGGACGAGGCGTTGCGGCAGTCCCAGGATGCGCTTGCCGAGATTCGTACGCTCTCTCGCGGCATTGCACCGCCGATCTTGGCCGAGCAAGGGCTCCCTGCGGCGATCACGGCCCTGGCGGCCCGTGGCACCATCCCGACATCGGTCGAGGTGGACGATGTGCAGCTGTCCGACGCAGCGCAAAACGCGGCCTACTTCGTGGTCGCCGAAGCCCTTGCCAACATGGCGAAGCACAGTCAGGCACGCTCAGCATCTGTCGAGGTGCGCCGCGTGGGCGCTCTGGCGGTGATCAACATCGCAGACGATGGTGTGGGCGGCGCATCGCTGGCCAAAGGCCAGGGCTTGTCTGGCCTGGTCGACCGACTCGCAGGTGTAGATGGAACCTTGACGCTGTCATCGCCGATCGGCGGCCCAACCCTGCTGACCGCCACAATTCCGCAACAGCCCTGACACCACCCGAGTTGTCAGTCTCTCAGAGGGCTATAGCCGTCTGAGACGCTGACAACTCGGTGTGGGACGGTAGGGGGCGTGCGTGTGGTGGTAGCCGATGACTCCGTGCTGCTCCGCGAGGGCCTGGTCCGGCTGCTGACCGAGGTCGACTGTCAGGTCGTGGCAGCAGTCGAGGATGCTCCCGGCTTCCTCCGAGCCGTGTCTGAGCAGCGGCCGGATGTCGCCATCGTGGACGTGCGGATGCCGCCGGGCATGACAGACGACGGGCTACGGGCCGCAGTCGAGGCCCGGGAGTCGCAGCCCGGCTTGGGAATCTTGATGCTGTCGGCGTACGTCGAGCTCTCCTACGCCGACGTCTTGCTCTCCGACGGACGCGGTCGCGTGGGATATCTGCTTAAAGATCGGGTCACCTCCCTGGACACTCTGGTTGATGCGCTCAGGACGATTTCGACGGGTGGCACCGTTCTCGATCCCGAGGTCGTCGCGCAGCTCCTGGTGGCGCGCCGCCGCGCCGACCCCCTGAGCGCACTCAGCGCCCGGGAGCGAGAGGCGCTCGCTTTGATGGCCGAGGGACGCAGCAACGCCGCCATCGCAGAACGCATGGTGATCACCGGAGGAGCGGTCGAGAAGCACATCTCCAACATCTTCGCCAAGATCAACCTGCCGGACGTCGGCTCGGACAACCGCCGCGTCCTGGCAGTGCTCGCCTGGCTCCGATCACGCTGACAAGTCGGCGTCCATGGTCAGGCGTTACTGTGGCGGACATGGCCACGGAGCGCATTGAGCTGGAGGTCGGAGATCGGGTTGTCAAGATCAGCAATCCCGACCGAGTGTATTTCTCAGCGCGCGGGGAGACGAAACTTGATCTTGCTCAGTACTACCTTGCGGTCTCCGACGGCATCGTCAACGCTCTCTACCACCGGCCCTGCATGCTGCACCGCTTTCCCGATGGCGTCGATGGGGAGAAGGTGCATCAGAAGCGGCTGCCCCACGGCGCGCCACCGTGGATCGAGACCGTACGCGTGCACTTTCCGCGCTTCAACCGGGACGCCGACGAACTCTGCGTCAATCATCCGGCGGATGTGATCTGGGCGGTGCAGATGTCGACGGTCGAGTTTCATCCCTGGAACTCCCGGCGCGATGACGTCGAATCCCCGGACGAATGGCGAATCGATCTTGATCCGATGCCGGTAGCCAGCTACGACGACGTGCGCCGGGTCTCAGTGATCGTGCGGGAACTGCTCGACGAACTGGGTGCAGTGGGATACCCGAAGACCTCCGGCGGCAAGGGGCTGCACATTTACGTGCGCATCGTTCCTGATCATGGACACCCCGACGTACGCCGGGCAGCCTGGGCCTTCGCGCGCGAAGTCGAGCGGCGTGCCGGCGATCTGGTCGACCTCACCTGGTGGCGTAAAGATCGAGATCCCGGCACAGTCTTTGTGGACTACAACCAGAACGCGCGGGACCACACGATCGCCAGCGCCTACTCCGTACGCGGCACGCCGGAAGGCTTCGTCTCGGCGCCCCTACGCTGGGAGGAGATCGCCGACGCGGATCCCAAGGATTTCAGCATCGCCACGATGCCCTCCCGGTACGCCGAGATTGGCGATCTTCATGCTGACATCGACGATCACCCGTATCGACTCGATCAACTGCTGGAGTGGGCAGACCGGGACGAACGCGACAACAAAGCTGCACCCCCCGAGGCCGACTGATTCTCCTGCCCGGGATCAATGCGAAAGTGCTAGGCGAGCCCCTTGCTCTTCAGCCACTCGCCCGCGACCTGAGCAGGATCCTGGTGTTCGCTATCAACCTTCTTGTCGAGCTGGACAAGATCATCAGTCGTCAACGCAGCCTGAACAGCATCCAGCGCAGCCACGGCATTTGTGTTGTCGGCAACATCAGAACGAACCAGCGGTATGACGTTCTGCGGCAGGATCATCGACTGCGGGTCTTTGAGCTGGACGTAACCCTTCTCTGAGATCACCGCGTCGGTGGTGAAGAAGGTTGCCACCTGAATTTTGTTGGCGTCCAGGTCGCTGATCTTCGGCGGGTACTTGGCGTACGGGCGGAACTCTTTGAACTTGGCGCCGTAGATCTTCTCCAGACCTGGAGGTCCATACGCTCGCTTCTCCAGCTCCGGGGGGCCACCCAGACTTGAGGTGCTCGCGATCTTCTTCAGGTCCTCAAGTGAGGTGATCCCGTTCTTCGCTGAGAAATCCTTGGTGACGACGTAGACATCCTGATCGACCGCAGGGGAGCTCTTCAGCAGCTTGAGTCCGGGCGGCAGGACGGCCGGCAGCGACTTCTCGACCTCCTCCGCAGTAGTCGCCGTGGCATTGGCGTCAAAGTTGAGGAGCAGGTTGCCGGTGTACTCGGGCACGGCCGAGATCGATCCGTCCTGCAGCGCCTTGATATATATCTCCCGCGATCCGATGCCGAGCTTGGTCGATGAATCGACGCCCTTCGCCTTTATGGCTTGCGAATAGATCTCGGCCAGGATCTTGGATTCAGTGAAGTCCGCCGAACCGACTACGACCGGCGCACCCGCTGCGCTTGCCGAACCCGATTGTGCAGGTTGGGACGAGCTGGCCTCACCCAGTGGATTGCTGTTCCCGCCGCATGCGCTGAGAAGAAGGGCAGCGATGCCCAGGCTGACGCCGACAAGTGATTGCTTGATCTTCATTTCCTGTACTCTCCGTGTTGCGGTCGATCCGGACTATCCGACTAGGTTAAGTGGGGTTCCTGTGGGCTCGCTGATCATCCTGCCTACTGGGCGCACCCGTCGACCCGGGCTGGCGTGACGGCTGGCAAGCCAGCCAAGTCCGCCCAGCAAGAGGTCCAAGACGATCGCCAGCACGGCGACCATGAAGGCGCCCGCAAACATCTCTGAATAGTTCCGAGTTGCGTTGCCCGTGATCAACAGCCGGCCGAGGCCTTCCCCCGAGCTGTATGCGGCAACGGTCGCGGTCGCGACCACTTGCAGCGTCGAACTCCGCAACCCCGAGATCACCAGCGGCAGGGCGAGCGGCCACTCGACCTTGGAGACGACCTGCCGGGCCGACATGCCGATCGCGCGTGCCGCGTGGACCGCCTCATGATCGGCACCGCGTACCCCTGCTGCCGTGGCGGTGAGGATGGGTGGCAGCGCCAGTATGGCCAGTACGCCGATGATCGGTCCAGTCCCGGTGCCCAGCAGGAGCACCACGAGGACCAGTAGACCCAGGGTCGGAATGGCACGAGCAGCATTGCTGAGGCCGATCAGCAAGAACGAGCCACGTCCCGTGTGGCCGATGAAGATGCCGAGCGGTATTGCAATAACCGCTGCAATCCCCACGGCTGCCACGGTATAGCCGAGGTGCTGTAGGAGCAGGTTCCAAATCCCATCTGGGCCCTGCCAGTTGGCTGGATCGGACAGATACGCGAAGAGGTTCATGCTGGCTGCTTCCTCAGCCATGGCAGCGTGCCGCGCTGGATGAGCAGGATGAGGGCATCAAAGATCAGCGACAGCGCCAACATCAAGATCAACGCGACGATGATCGGCGTGTAGAAGAAGCTGCTGAAGCCAAGGTCGAAGAGCTTCCCCAGCGCTCCGCTTCCTACCAACACCGCAACGCTGACCAGGGCGATGTTCGAGACCGTCACGACGCGCAGACCCGCGAAGATCACCGGCATGGCCAGCGGCAGCTCAATCCGCAACAGCCGTCGTCCCCAGCCGTAACCGACGGCCGATGCCGACTGTTTCACCGCAGGTGACACCGAGCGCAACCCGTCCACGACGGAGCGCACCAGTAGCGCCACCGAATAGATGGCAAGCGCGACGACAATATTGGCCGGATTGAGAATCTTGGTGCCAAGGATCAAGGGCATCATCACGAAAAGAGCCAACGATGGAATCGAGTAGATGACGCCCAGAAAGGCCAGGACGATATTGGTCGCTCGCCTCATCTTGGAAACCAAGAAGCCAAGCGGCAGCGAAACAATGAGCGCAATGAGGACGGGGAGCACCGCGAGAACGATGTGCTCCACAAGCAAGCTGCCGATCATCGGCAGTTCGCGTTGGATCCAGGCCCAGTCCAGGTTCACTTCATTACGCCCGAGCCACGGCGATCCCAAGCCCTGCCAATGGCCTCCCAGCCCTCGTGGTTCCGAAGGGCCGCCTGGTGATCTTCAATCGGGAGCGTGGGATCTGACGCGGACTCGATCGACTCTGGCTTCTCTGCATCGACGGAACCGCGGCGGTCCTCCTGAACCTCAACGTCGGGAGGGCCGTAAACAGCGGCTTGCGACTCATCGGTGTCGACCTCAGCGGCATCTCTATCAGCTGCCGGTGCGCTGCCTATCGATTCCGGTTCGTTTGGGGACGGTGTGTACGACTCGGCGCGCTCGTCCTCGGTCCCATCGTCGTCGGTGGGCCGGCCCTCCGTTCCATACCCCAGCGCCGGCTCCTCTTCGGCTCCTTCGTCTGCCGACTCGTACTGGGTTGATTCGTGCTGGGTTGATTCGTGCTGGGTTGACTCGTGTTCGTACTGTTCTGCTTCGTACTGTTCCGATCCGTGCTGGGCCGGTTGGTCCTCCGCCTCATACTCATCCTGTGCTTCGGGGATCTCGGCGGATTCGTGGTCTGACTCGTATTCATATTCCGGCTCGCCCAGCGCCTCATACTCCGCATCGTCTGGTTCTTCCGCCAGCTCGTACTCGTGGGCCGCTTCGGCTTCGCGAATCGAGATCGAATCGGCGACCGATGTGCGTACGTCCTTGACTTTGTCGAGAATCGTGTCCGCGCTCACCACGCCCGCATAGCGCCCGGTGTCCCCTGTCACCGCGACCGCCAACCCATATCGCGACGTCAGTGCGGAGTCCAGAGCTCCCCGAAGCGAGTCCGTCTCAGGGCTGAAGGTCGCGCCGAGCGGGAAGACCCGACCTTGGCGATCCGGATCCGCCCAACCAACCGGCCTGGCATCGCCGTCGACCACCAGAATCGGTGCGGAGCCCCTGGCAGTCTCCACATCTCTGACCACCTTGACCCGATCCAGGCTGAGCACGCTCGCGGACAGAAACGAGAGTGACCGAAAACCGCGGTCACGGCCGACGAACCCCTCGACGAACGCGTCCGCCGGCTCATCGAGCAACAGCTGAGGCGTGCCCACTTGGGCGAGATGTCCGCCGACTCGCATGATGGCGACTTGGTCACCGAGTTTGATGGCTTCGTCGATGTCGTGGGTGATCAGAATGATCGTCTTGCTCAGCTCGCGTTGCAGACCAAGAAAGAACTCATGCAGCTCGCTGCGAACAACCGGGTCGACAGCCGAGAACGGCTCATCCATGAGCATGACGAGCGGATCCGCCGCGAGGGCGCGGGCGACGCCAACCCGCTGCTGCTGCCCGCCGGACAGCTGTGCGGGATAGCGGTGTGCGAGCTTTCGTTCTAGGCCGACGCTGTCCAACAGCTCCAGCGCCCGTTTCTCGATCTTTTTCTTTGGCCAATGGAGGAGCCCGGGCACGGTACCGATGTTGTCCACCACGGTGCGGTGGGGAAAGAGGCCTCCGCTTTGAATGACATAGCCCATCTGGCGGCGCAGCGTGGTCTTGCGTTTTGAGCGAAGCGGCGTGCCATCCCAGGTGATTTGACCGGTTGTCGGCTCCAGCATCCGGTTGACCATGCGCAACGTCGTGGTCTTACCACAGCCCGAGGGGCCGACAATCACCGTGATCTTGTCGGAAGGCACTGTGAGATTCAGGTCGACGACCGCGGCCGTGCCATCCCGGTACGTCTTGCCGACTGACTCGAACTCGATCACGCCAACCCCATAGGTCTCGTTACAGGTCTTCGTTTACAGGCTCGTTGTTACAGGCTCGTTCAACAGCTTGTGACGACCCTAGCCGCCAGTACTGACAATTGCGGCACGTAGCGCGGCGTGGCCACTTACGCTCCAGGAACTCCAGCCTTGAAATTTGTGGGTCCCCTTTTCCTGCGCTGTCGGTTGTGTGCGGACAACCACAGCAGTGGTCCATCCTGGCGCGAGCTGCCGCCGAGGCGATGTCGTACACAACGCGAGATGCGCTTCACACGAACTATGGGGTTCAACAGGCGACGGTCACGGGTCTACTATCCGATGCATATACATCGCATAGTGGACGGGGAGAAGGGATCGGTCATGGCAGCACCGGAGAAAGTCAAAGGCAGGGTCATCGATGCCCACAGCCACATTGGCGAGATGGATGCGTGGGCGTTCTACAACCTCAAGGAGCCCGTCAAGCCGACCGTCTACGAGTTCGCTGACGCAGATGCATACCTCGGCCATCTCGATGGTCTCGGGGTTGAGCGCGGGCTGATCCTTCCGAACTACGGGATCCCCGTCCAGAGCCAGCCATTCTCGCTCAACGACCTGGTGCTCGACTCGGTCCAGCAGAATGACAGGTTGGTAGGAGGGCTTTGGGTCTCTTTTCTGCCGCAGAACAAGCAGATGACCCTCAAGTCCTTGGAGAGCGCCGGCGAAGCAGGGATCGTCGCTCTCAAGACGACCTTTCTGCTCGGCGGCAACCCCGACCCCAACACCTGGGACGACGAGACCAAAGAGATCGCGGAGGCTTGCATCGCCACGGTCGAGGAGCACGACCTAACGTTCCACTTCCACACCAGCGCCGGCGGCACGTCTGACATCAATAACTTCATCCCGCTCGTCGAGAAGTACGGGAAACGGATCAAGATCTACCTCGTCCACTTCGGCGGCGGCGTCAGCGGACACATCAAGCTGGTCCCGCAGTTCTTGGACTGGGTCGAAGAGGGCTACCGGGTCTACTGCGACACCACCTGGACGATCGGCTTCGGGCCGCGTTGGCTGATGACGGAGATCGAGCGACGCGGCGTCGGCGAGGACCGCGTCCTCTTCGCATCCGACGAACCGTGGAGCGACTTCTGGAGTGAGTATTGGAAGATCAACGGCGCCCCCGTCGGCGACGAGCTGAAGCAGCGAATCCTCTACCAGAACTTCGAGCAGTTGTACGGCGAGAAGGCGTGACCGGGCGGCGCTCATCGAGCAGACCGACCATCAACGTGCGACCCAGCAGAGGGACGTGATGCCCCG
>Ga0075424_100003247_pt1 | contig 15144 bp, 17 predicted proteins | sample SoiMethybrSBSTD3_FD_75301 | JGI IMG/M metagenome (GOLD analysis project Ga0075424, IMG submission 75301) | Bulk soil microbial communities from a Populus tree surrounding site in Tennessee, USA - Soil MetaG P. TD hybrid SBSTD3 | ecosystem: Environmental > Terrestrial > Soil > Tree plantation... | reverse complement strand
CTTCGTCACAGCTTTGCCACGCACCTGCTGGAGTCGGGCACCGATCTGCGCACCATCCAGATTCTGTTGGGGCATCGCAGCCTGAAAACCTCGGCCCGCTACCTCCACGTATCTCAGTATCAGGTGCGGGCTACGGTCAGTCCTCTGGATAGTTTGAACTTGACCAGGAAACCTTCCGAAAAAAGATGTCGGCCACCTTTGGAGGTGGCCGACATTGTTCAGGCCTATGGCACAGCTTTCGTAAAGCAGCATCACCGCTGGCTGACCGCTCTGCACCTTAAAGTGCTGCGCGCCATTGTTGTTTGCCGTACAGCGGCCCTCGGTGGGCACGTCGAGCAGTGTGATAGTTGCGGACAACGAGCCATCTCTTACAACTCGTGTTTGAATCGCCATTGTCCAAAATGTCAGGCGGCAGCGCGGCAGACTTGGCTGGCGGAACGTTCCGCCGAATTGCTGCCCGTACCCTACTATCACGTCGTCTTCACCCTGCCCCACCTCCTTGCTCCCTTGGCCTTGCAGAACAAAGCTCTGGTTTACCGCCTGCTGTTTCGGGCCGTAGCCGAGACCCTACTCCAGATCGCCGCCGATCCCAAACGTCTGGGCGCCAAGATCGGGTTCATGGCGGTTCTCCATCGCCGACGGCTCGCAATACACGAGAGGCTAAGTGCTTACCACACTTTCGTGCAAGAGATTCCCGACTCAGCTCCGACCCAGCAGCTTTATACTACGTCCACCTCTTATCCAAATACATGGCCCTGATCGGGTGTGATTCCAGACCGGGGCTTTTTTCGCCTGAGAACCTGTGGGACGTATGCGCCTCGTGTCGTTCTGGAGGTCCCCTTGCGTAAGGAGTTTACGATTGACCATCCTGGTGATCGAAGACAGCCGATTCTTGCAGCTTGTGATTGAACGGGTGCTCGTCAAAGCTGGGTTTCGGGTGCTCAAGACCTCCGATGGGGAGGACGGATTGCGGGTAGCGGGAGAGAACCTACCTGACCTCATTCTGCTGGACATGATGCTGCCCAAACTTGGCGGGGTAAACGTGCTGCGAGCGCTGAAGGAGAATGCGGTCACCGCCAACATTCCCGTGATTGTGCTCAGTGGACTGTCCCAAACAAACGAGGCGAAACTCCTGGGCGAAGGTGCTGCAGCCTATCTCGAAAAATCAGCTCTGGGATTGGAGGCTGGATCAGACGCCTTGACCCAAGCCGTTCGGGTCGTGCTGAGTCAGGCTAGAACTGTGGAGACCAGGCCCAGAACAGGCGCAAAGTGATTCCATTGAGCGAGAGCCGAAAGCACTGAGCCATCATTTGAACCGGAGGTCTGTCGGTGCACGGGATCATCTTTTCGGAATTTCGGAACTACGTCGAGGCAACGCATGGTAAAGGCACGTGGGATGTGTTGCTCACGAAGGCAAATCTAGCAAATAGAGTGTATATGCCCGTCGGAGAGTATCCGGACACGGAGATGATTGGACTTGTAGTCACAACCTCTACTACGACACGATTGCCCGTCGCTGAATTGTTGGAGGACTTCGGTATGTTCCTATCTCCTGCACTCATGAAGACCTTCGGGCACCTGCTCCAGCCACAGTGGAGAACCATTGATGTGATTGAACATACGGAGGCGACGGTGCACGCTGTGATACGTGTTAAAAATACTGGCGCGAAACCACCCGAACTGCAGACGCTGCGTCGCAGCAAGGATGAGATTCTGCTGGTCTATTCATCCCCGCGCAAGATGTGCTCGCTGGCAATCGGCATCGTGAAGGGGCTTGGGAAGCATTTTCGAGAGGACATTGTTGCAAGCGAGAACAGATGCATGCACAAGGGTGCCGCGTCCTGTGAGATCAGCTTTCGCAGAGTTAGAAGTACACCCGATTGGGTCACAGTTGGAAAAGGGCAGATGGCTGAGTCCGTTTAGGTTTAGGGAGTGTCAGACTTCCCTGTTAACCCTATTTCACATCCGCCAAAAGCAACCATAGAACAGGCTATTTTTGGTGACGAATTGGTGACGAGTTCTTCCGTCCCAAGTATCGAAACCCTATTTGTCATCAACCGAGTTGTTCACACCGGGCTGAGAATCGACCTTTTGAGTCGAAGCCGCCAAGATCCGTAAGCTACTGTGGTCAGGGAGCGTACGCAGATCGAAGGCAGAGAAAAAGTTTTTGCGCGTCAAAAACTCCAACCCGGCTCGTCTACAGTTCAATAACCTGCTGTTTCGTCGTGCCGTAAGCCCGAATTTAGCGATGGCTATCGCACCGCAGATCCCCTTGACGGTTTCGGACCAGACCGGCACCACGGTGCGACAAGACGCTTGTTTTGAATGCACTCGTCAAAATTGACCATCTTGCTGCCGAGTAAAGACGCAGTATGTAGCCATGAAAGTCACCCAGAAAAAAGCACTGGCCGTGCAATGCCCCACTTGTGGTGCTAAGCCAGGAGAGAAATGTGAGCTTAGTACCGGGCAGCTCCGCACCGAACCCCATCGAGATCGCCGCCTGGCGGCTTCGGAAAAGTAACGCCTCGCCCGGGATCCTGTCCATTCCAATGCGGGCAAGCTAACCCTCTCTAACGATGCTTGTCACATCAACTACTTTAAGTAGATCTTTTCGATCTGAGTTTCCTTTCTCGAAGTTCTCACGCGGCGCGGCCGCCATTCACGCACCGCTCCGCTCGCCCGGTAGACACGACTGGTTTCCTAAAAAGTGTTTCATTTTGACCAGATTTTGCCAGTACCACAGGCTGAAAATATGACTGCTGCCGGTCGTTTTTGTTGGAAGTAAGCCGCTGAGCTGATTTCGAGCGTTCCAGTAAACCAAACCATGCATCACGGGCGTAAGGGCTCGAAAGTCCCTTGCAAGGCCGCCTAAGGAGGCCGACACAGCGTGCGCGTCCATCTCATCAATCCAAGCGAAGTTTCTTTCGGTACTGCGGTTATCACACCTCGCTGGTTATACGTCCTTGCGGCCGCCACACCTGCAAGTTTTGGCGATCCGTTCCTTGTCGATGAGACCCTAGTAGCCGTTGACTTTACCCAGATTCACGTTGGCGATGTTGTCGGCATCGGCATCCATACGGCCAATGCTCTCCGCGGGTACAAAATCGGGAAAATAGCCCGCGATCGTGGCGCCCATGTGGTGTTCGGTGGAATTCACGCGACGCTCTACCCGAACGAAGCCCATGAATTGGGTGGCGCCCACGCGGTAGTAAAGGGCGATGGAGATGTAGTTTGGTCAAGCGTGTTGTCGGATTGCTCTCGTGGCGCCCTTCTGCCAGTCTATGAAGGCGGACGGATTGAAGCTTCCGAGTTCTTGCCCGCCCGCTGGGACCTGGTGCCGCGAAAGCGCTATATGTGGGCCTCGGTCCAAACTGTGCGCGGATGCCCTAAGCATTGCTCCTTTTGCTCGGTGTGGCGAACTGACGGTCAGCGCCCTCGTCAACGTTCCTCAGACGTCGTAATTGAGGAAATCGTCCAATTAAGGAGACTGGGGTTCCGCTTCATCGCACTGGCCGACGACAATTTTTATCCGGTAACGCTTACCGACCTGCGCCTCGCCGAGGAGCAACACAACACGAACCGGCTGAATGAACTTAAGACCATCCGGGCAGAGCGCTTTTCACTAATGAGACGACTGGCACAGTTGCCGCCGGATACGATTTTCTTTACTCAGATCACCATGGAAGCTGCAGAAGACACAGAGTTCCTCGATGCCATGCAGGCGGCGCACATTAAAGGAGCCCTCGTGGGAGTAGAGTCTGTGACTCCGGAAGGCTTGAAGGATGTTTACAAGGAATTCAATTTCGCCGGGGAAGACCTCGTCAATCGCCTAAGAACATTTCGCCGCCACGGGGTGTACGTGCTCGGCTCTTTCATTTTTGGACTGCCCAGTGACCGGCCGGAAACATTCGGTGCCACCGCGGCTGCTGCCTCCCGGGCCGGAATCGCCTTTGCGCAGTTCGTTATGCTAACGCCGTATCCGGGAACGGTCGACTTCATCCGTTGGGAAAAACAAATGAAGGCTGCTCCCGTGCACGTTGGGGGAATTCCAATCACTCGCCGCTGGCTCATTCCCCAAGCGCTACGGCCCAAACTTTATTGGCCTCATCCAACTATGTCAGCCGAAGAAATTCGCAGCCATACGCAAGCCGTCTGGGATACTTTTTACAGTCTGAAATCAGTGTGGTTGCGGTCTCGGTTCATAAAGTCACTGCGCGCCCGTCTTGCCTTTGTCCTGATCTCCAAAATCTATAGGCAGATGTATGCAGATACCGGAATCGCCACCGACAGCGCCCGAGTCTCCCGATCTGCGCGGTGGGCCCGCTGGTTGGCCAAGCCTTGTCAGCGGTTGTTTGCAGCTTCCCCCATGCCGCACCTTGAAATTCCTCGATCATGGAGCGCAACCGCCACTCTGGAGAACACTTCCGCCGGCGACTGAGCGGGCGTTAGAACTACCAGAGCATCCCTCGCTGCGGGCGGGGCGTCTGCGTTGCGAGTTAGTTAGAGTTAGATGATAAGCACCATTTAGAATTGTTGCCCCAATATCGAGCAATGTTCAATTGTGACCAGACAAATGCAGCGATAGAGGCTGATCAGCATGGATGCAGCTCAGACCAACATGACTCTCGAGCTCGACGATCTGATCTATCAGCAAATTCACACACTCGCGCAGGATGCCCAAATCTCAGATGCCGAGCTAACAAAATACCGGCAACGGTCGCAGCGGATTCGAATGTTGTGCCGGAACTTGAATGAAAGAAGCACCCTGACCTGTACAGGCCGGTCGCGTAAGAGCACATGAAGACCGCGTTTGTATCTTCGTTCACTGCAAGTAGGGGTTCGCATGAGGTCGTTTTGGATTCCATTGCGTGCATTATTTTTGGGCCAGCTCTTCTTAGTGCGCAATTTAGTGCACAATCGCCCGACGGTGCGGAGAACTTTTTGGCTTGCACGCACGGATACATGTCCTGCGACCTCGCCAGACTAAGCCAATCGCAGGCGAACGCAGTAGCATTGGCCGAGCACCGACGCAACGTTGCCAATGCATCGATGCTTCGCGAATGCGACCATGCCCACCTGACTCGACTCGACGCCGAGAAAACGGCGATGGCCGAGCGGCGACGTAATCTGTCAAGGTGCACACAGGGTTATGATGTAAGAGATCACGTAAGCCTCAGCCATCGTGAGGCGGGCGCCCTAGGGGAGATTGAGCGCCAGCGCAACGTTTCTAACTGCGACCAGGGCTATAGGGACTGCGACCGTGCCGACTGACCGCTGCAGAAGTGCGCTCGGCGGACCTTTCGGAGCAGGGGCGCAACTTTTCCAGGTGTATGCACAGCGTCGACCCTTGCGATCACGAGAGGCTGACCTCGTCGCAAGTCAACGCAGTCGGCATAGTCGAGCACAGCGCAACGTTTCCGACTGCACGATGGGCTTCAGATCCTGAGAGCCATGCTCAGAGCCAGGCATGACCGCAATCTCGAGGGATGCATGAATGGCTACGGGGGAATGCGATCGGGCGAGCTCAGTCCCTCTGAAAAAACCGCATTAGGTGAGGTTGAGCACAAGTGGAACGTTAAGCAATGCCGTGAAGGGTACGAGTCGTGCGGTCGCTCTCAGCTTACCAAGCAGGAGGCTGCTCTCGTTATCACTGCTGAGCTGAGCGCCTGCGCAAAGCTCAGCGGGGAGAAACTGCGATAGGTGCTGCTACGTCGGGCAACATTTCAACTGTGAGGAATAATTGCAGTGGTATATGGCGTGACCTTCACCGAATTGAGCGCGATAGAATTTGCCGGTAAACGCCACACTACAATTGGTCCGGGGGCCCTTACCGCATATTATTTTTCCTGCTCTCACTCGCCGAAGGCATCTTCACTCCTGTGATGTGAAGCGACCCCTGGTCCGCGTAGACGTGAGCTTCCACGCGCACATAATGTCCTTCGTGGCCCTCAAGGCTCTCGGGGTTGTCCACATTCCATACTCTTTGGTCGGTCACAAACGTCAACTTCTCGCCGCCTGCTCTGACCGTGCCCATCATGGATGTGAGCTGGATCCGAGCATCTGTATATTTCTCTGGCGTTTGAGCGGGAAGGTCCTGCGCAACAGCGACCATGCCCACGGTAAAGCACAAGGAGAGAACGGCCCATAACAAGGCTTTCATAGAAGGAACCTCCTTTTGAGGTTCCGAACGACAAAATGGGAGGACAGTAACGCGTCGGCCGGGAGTGACTAGGGCGGCTTTCGCCATCCAGTCACGGGAAATTGCTAGCCTTGAGCTGTGAACCACCCGCGCTGGTCACGGCTCGCTGACCCGACCTTCCTAACCCTACGCCGCCCTGCCCGGTGATATCCCGAGTCGTGGAGCTCGCCATGGTGAAAGTTCTCACGACAGGATCAGTCTCAAGCGAGGCAAGCAGGACCTCTTTGAGCGCCGGATATTTTTTCTGGCTATAGAGTTCAGCTTGTTCACGAGTTTTCCAGATGCTCAAAGACAAAACACGATATGGCTCGACATCGGACTCCAGCACCATCTCATCGACGAACCCAGGCTGCACACGCAAGATGGGCAGCAGCTTCTTCTGGATGGTTTCGTTGAGTATTCGTGTTTTGCCCGGGCTACTGACAACGTCCACAATTCGAGCAAACATGAGGGGAATCCCTTCCGAAAAGGGAGGCGATGCAAGCCGCCTCCTTTTCTCTCAAAAGCTGCGGCCTTTATGCTGCTTTGTGGGCCTTGGCTTGGAGGGTCTTCTCGCTCCCAACATTGAGCTCGATCTGTCTGGGCTCTCCTCGGCCGAAAGGTCAGACAGCTCTGGCTGCTGGGCACTTCGCCCCAGGAGTCGCTTCCTTTCAGATATATAGAAATGGTGTGCCTCTGGAATTCGATCGCACGGAGGCAAATATTTGACTTCGGACTTCGACGATGCCGATTGACCCCTCTTCCGACTAAAATGGAGCTTGATGAGTTCTGTCGCAGTTGCTAAGAAGAATCGCGGGTTCAATCCTAGTACCTTCCTTGCGACTATTGGCGAGGGCAGGAAGACCCTGACCTTTGCCAAGAAGGAAAGGATCTTCACACAAGGGAATGCGGCTGACGCTGTTTTCTATATCCAAAAAGGCAAAGTCAGGCTCACCGTCGTGTCCAAGACCGGCAGAGAAGCCACGATTGCCATATTGAGTGAGGGAGATTTTTTTGGGGAAGGCTCGCTGGCCGGGCAGTCTCTCCGTATGGGATCAGCGGCGGCAATGACAGATTGCCAGCTTCTGCGCATCGAGAAGAAGGCGATGATAGATGCGCTTCATCGGGAACACGCCTTTTCCGATATGTTCGTGGCGTATTTGCTGGCGCGGAATATCCGTTATGAAGAGGACTTAGTCGACCAACTGTTCAATTCCAGCGAAAAGAGACTGGCCCGTGTACTTCTCATGCTCGCTCATTTTGGCAAGGAAGGCGTGCCGGAGGCCGTAATTCCAAAAATCAGTCAGGAGACGCTGGCAGAGATGGTGGGTACAACCCGGTCACGAGTCAGCTTTTTCATGAATCGGTTTAGGAAATTAGGCTTCATTCATTACAACGGTGGTCTTCAAGTCCACAGTTCCTTGCTCAACATCGTGCTGCACGATTGACAGCCTGACAGGTCAAGACAAAAAGGCAAAGCTGTCCCTTTGATCCTTATCTCTGGGAATGAAGGCCCAGCCTAAACTTTCATTTATTTTGATTTGCGATTCGCGTTAATTGGGGAAAAGCTGCCGTCCCGCTTGGATCGATGTTCCTTGTATAGCTATCTCGGACGCCTCAGGTGGCAGGGTCTTTTGGAGCGGGATCCCGCTCCCGGCGAAGGCACCTCGCGCGGGACCGGTTAGGCTACCTCCGAAGACTAGCATCCATAGATGGGGTCAAAAGACCGCGGTTTGGTTCCGTTGTGCGGCAGCAATCCTCAAAGCGCGCGAGATAATCGCCCGGCGGGTTGTGTCACCCTTGAGAATCTTCTCCCGGCCCTTTTCAGAGGTTTTTCTTGGATTTCCGCCCGCCCGTGCTGAAACTTAACAGTTTTGCCCTATTTCATTTCGATCCGGCATCTTCTTTGAATCTGAGCTAGACTTAACTTCTCTTTGCCATTACGTAGCTCCTTTATTTCCCAAACCCACCCACCTGAGTCGGAGTAGGGATCACGATTGCTCGTGACGCCGAGTCGGCCCGGGGAATTTCACCCCGAGCCGCTCACAGATCCGCAAAGCAGTCAACGTGTGCAAACGTCTTCTTGTGCTGGCGGCACTGTTTTCGGCTGTACCGGCTCCAGCGTGGGATAAGCGGGAAAACTGGCTGGAAGTGCGCAGTCCGCACTTTACTGTTGTCAGCAACTCGAATGAGAAACAGGCGCGCCACGTAGTCGAACAATTCGAGCGCATGCGTTCGGTCTTTCATAGAACCTTTCCGCAGTTGCAGATCGACCCTGGCGCTCCCATCATTGTGCTTGCCATTAAAGACGAGAAAGACTTCCGCGCGCTAGAACCGGCAGTATATCTGTCCAAGGGACAGCTCAAGCTGGCTGGCATGTTTCTGCGTGGGCCCGACAAGAACTACGTTATGCTGCGGCTCAATGCCGAAGGGGAGCATCCGTATGCCACGGTGTATCACGAGTACACGCATTTGCTCTTGAGTAAGGCAGATTGGATGCCTTTGTGGCTCAACGAAGGGTGGCGGAGTTTTATCAGAACACCGACATCCGTGAGAAGAATATCGCTCTGGGGCAGCCGAGTCCCGAGAATCTGCAGCTATTGCGCGAGAACCGGCTGTTGCCGTTGACAACGCTGTTTACTATTGACAGCACGTCGCCGTATTACCACGAAGAAAACAAGGGCTCCATCTTTTATGCCGAGTCGTGGGCGTTGACTCACTATTTACAACTAACGGATTACCGCGACAACACTCATCGTCTAACGGACTACGGGCACTCGCTGGCCAAGAACGTGGATGCGGTAACGGCGGGCACGCGCGCGTTCGGGGACCTGAAACAGCTGCAAACCAGGCTGGCCGACTACGTCCGGCAACGGACCTTCCAATATTTCGGGATGGCGGGTGCAGCGGAAGTAGATGATGCCGCTTTTCAGGCCAAGAGTTTGGCCACTCCACAGGCGGACGCTGTACGGGCCGATTTTCTGGCTTACAACGGGCGGGTCGACGACGCCTAGGCGCTGCTTTTGGTGGTTGGGGGTTGTGGCAACGTAACCAGATTCTAAGCCATGACTACTTGTTCGGAACTAGCAGGAACTCTACTGCCAGATTTCATGTTTGGCCCTGGCCATTAACATTCCCTTTATAGAACAGGCCTTAGCGCTCAGAACCCCCGTAGTGATCAACGAGTTGGCGGGTAGGATATGCAGACGGCGGAAAATGGACCCCTCCTTTTTGGCAAGTATTCTCATACGAAACGGGGGTGCGTAGAATTACTGCTTTTCGAATCACTGCAGCCTGCTGCCGGCTGAATAGTAAGGCCCCCATCGCCATACTGTGCAGGTCTTCGGCGGTCCATGCGCCACGCATGATCCCAAACCCGGTGTGTGAAGCGGGACCTAGCAGCAGATGGCCCACCTCGTGAGCTATGGCGTGGCCCAAGACCTGCGCATGGGAAGCAAGACCCAGTTTCGCGTACTCGTCAACGCGCGGATAATAAACCGTGACATAGATCCCGGTCTCACTCAAAGCAACACCCAGCGAAGTTTTCGGGAGATCTGCCGGCATTTCAGAATTGATCCTGACCGCAAAGCGGTTTGGCGGACAGGGTGCGATACAGATCGTACTGGCTTCAGCTTGGTGTACGGACAGAGGGCAGTTGAGCCACGAAACGGCGACTCCTGTCGCGCGGAAAATCCGAGTGGCCTCATTTTCCGCATCCGCTACGATCTGCGGTGCGACCGAAGCCCAGTTGTACACCTGTACCGTAATGCCCAGGTCCGACTGTGGCGAGCGCGACAAAAGCGGACGCACGAAGAAAGAGATGCCTAGGAGAACTGTGCTCAGGCATGTCCAGAAACGTAAGTTACCGTCGGCTGTTCTCACGAAAAGCCAAGACGGGAAGCACACCTGAAAACCGGAACCGTCCCGGAGAATTTTGAACAGGTGCTATACTTCGCGCCATTGGTGGGTTAAATGCCGTCTCCACCGCAAGTTACTGAGCTGCTTCTGGCCTGGGGGCAGGGCCAGTCTGCCGCGCTTGAGAAGTTGATCCCGCTGGTTCACAACGAACTGAAGCGTTTGGCTCATCACTACATGGCCGGTCAGCGGACCGGACACACCTTGCAAACCACGGCACTCGTCAACGAGGCCTATCTGCGCCTAGTGGATTGCAGCCGCGTACGATGGCAGAACCGCGCTCACTTCTTTGCGGTCTCAGCGCAGCTGATGCGACGCATCCTGGTGGACTTTGCCCGCTCGCGGGGGTATTTGAAGCGCGGAGCCGGTGTGCGCCCTCTGTCGTTGGAACGCGCTCCAGATATTTTCCAGCGAACCGACCCGGACTTCGTGGCTCTGGATGATGCCCTGAATGCGTTGGCTGCTATCGATCCGAGAAAATGCCAAGTGATTGAGTTGCGATTTTTCGGTGGTCTCACGGCCGAGGAGACTGCCGAAGTGTTGAAGATTTCGCCCGATACCGTATTGCGAGACTGGAAACTTGCCAAGGTCTGGCTCCATCGTGAATTGAACCGAGAACTACCCCATGACGCCTGAGCGTTGGCAGCGAATCGAAGAGCTCTATCACCTCGTGTTGAAGCAGGACGCAAGCCAGCGCGCCGTATTTGTGAAGCAGGCCTGTAATGGCGACGAAGAGATGGAGCGTGAAATTGAATCGCTGCTCGCTCACGAGGAACCCGCAAACAAATTCATGGAATCGCCCGGCATGGCTGTGCTGGCCAGAGCCATGGCTGGAGACCGTGCGTGCTCGATGATCGGACGACGCATCAGCTCTTATCAGATCCTTTCGCTTTTGGGTGCTGGGGGAATGGGTGAGGTTTACAAGGCCCGAGATGTGCGGCTTGGACGGCTGGTGGCTTTAAAAATCCTCCGCCAAGGAGTTGCTACCGACCCGGAGCACAAATGCCGCTTCCTGCAAGAGGCCAAGGCAGTTTCTGCTCTGAATCATCCCCACGTGGTGACTCTGCACGATGTGGGTAGTGCGGAAGGAATCGACTTCCTGGTCATGGAGTACGTTTCAGGGGAGACCCTGGACAAGCTTATTCCAAACAGCGGGCTGGTACTCAGACAGGCACTACAGTACTCGATCGAAATTGCCGACGCGTTTGTGAAAGCACATGCCGCAGGCATCATTCACCGTGACCTCAAACCAAACAACATCATGGTGACCACTGATGGAGCAGTGAAAGTACTCGACTTTGGCGTCGCCAAGCTCACGGAAACCCTCGAGCCTGGCGAAACAAATGTGACCGTACCGACGGCGATAACCACCGGCGGGATGATCCTCGGTACAGCTTCCTACATGTCACCTGAGCAAGTCGAAGGGAAAACGGTTGACGCCAGGTCCGATATTTTCAGCTTCGGTGCCGTGCTTTACGAGATGGTGACAGGCCAGAGAGCGTTTCAAGGCGACTCGCAACTCTCCATACTGACCGCTATCTTGCGGGATGACCCGAAGCCTGTGGGTCAACTAGTAGACCAAGTGCCTGGCGAGCTCGAGCGCATCATTGCACGCTGCTTACGAAAAAGCCCTGAGCAGCGTTTTCAGACTATGGCTGATGTCAAAGTCACGATCGCAGAACTGAAAGAAGGCTTGGATTCGGGAACGTTAGCCGCGGTGCTTAAACGTCAAGGACTCCGCTATTGGAGACCTCTATTGACGGTTGCACTTCTCGCGGCACTGGGAGCGGTCGTGGCCATATGGTTTCTTCGTTCTGGGACTACGGCATCGGAACCCAGCCTGACTGTGGTGCCTCTCAGCACCTACCCTGGGTTCCAGATGCAGCCCAGCTTTTCACCGGATGGCAACCAAGTGGCTTTTGTCTGGAATGGCGAAAAGCAGCACAACTGGGACATCTACGTGAAACTGATCGGGACGGGGGGTCCGCCGCTTCGGTTAACTAACCACCCAGCTGGAGGCCATAGCCCCGCTTGGTCACCCGACGGGCGCTTCATCGCATTTCTTCGATGGATTTCTGAAGGCAAATGTGCATTGCTCTTGATACCGGCCCTTGGTGGCCCTGAGCGCGAGATTACCGAGACATCTTGTGTTCCCTTTCCGAAGCTGACTTGGTCTCCCGACGGGAGTTCGCTGGTAATTAGTGATAGAGATTCGGCAAAAGAGCTGTTCGCATTGTACCTAGTCTCGATCGAGAGCGGTGAAAGGCGCAAGCTAACGTCTCCGTCGCCGCCATGGGTCGGCGATATTTCACCAGCTTTCGCCCCGGACGGGCGAACTCTGGCATTCAGCCGACGCGTCGACTGGGGATACCGCGGCGATCTCTATATAGTTCCGTTTTCCAAAACACTTGGCCCCATCGTAGAACCAAAGCGGATCACGTTCGACAATCGCGGTGCCATTTATCCAGCTTGGTCAGCTGACGGACGCGGGATTGTCTTTGCCGACTCGAGGGGTTTATGGAGAATTGCAGCTCCGGGATTCATGGGGAAAGCCGCAGAGCCGCAGCAACTACCATTTGGCGAGAGCGGCCAGGATTCCACTGGGTCCCATCCTGACATTTCGCGCCGAGGCCAGCGCCTTGCGTACAAGCACGACCTCATCCACAGCAGCATCTGGCGGATAGCTACGCCAATTCTGGAGGGAGCCCCGAGAGTTCATGAGCGCAACAACCCGACAGCTGTCCATAGTGCCCACTTTATCTCTTCCACCAGGGACGACTCTCAGCCCCAGTTCTCACCGGACGGAAAGAGAATTGCCTTTTCTTCAAACCGCTCGGGAAATTTGGAGATCTGGCTATGTGATGCTGACGGTTTGAATCCTATCCAGTTGACCTTCTTTCAAGGTGCAAAGGTTACAACTCCACGCTGGTCCCCGGACAGTAGCCGAATTGCCTTTGATTCCGATGCAGAAGGACAGTTCGACGTGTGGGTGATCAGTGCGAACGGCGGATCGCCACAACGCATGACCACCGATCCAGCGAATGATGGCAACCCGAGTTGGTCGCGAGACGGACGGTGGATCTACTTTGACTCTGCTCGCACTGGAGAACAGCAGGTCTGGAAGGTTTCGGCGGAGCGAGGCGAGCCGACGCAGGTGACCCGGGATCGTGGCTGGGCCCCACTGGAGTCCCCGGATGGTAAATCCCTCTACTATGTTAAGGACATAGCGGACACGGACCTGTGGCGTATTTCTATCGAAAATGGGCAGCCCACCAAGGTTCTGGAAGGCTTGAGTAGCTACCTCAACCTGGCCATTGGGGACAAGGGCATATACTTCGTTCCCTCAAAAAATGCGTCTGCAGGTTCTACCGTCCAGTTCTTACAATTTGCTACTAGTAGCATCAGGACCATCGTGAGTCTGGAGCAACCTCTTAATCTCGCTGAGATGGGTGGGCTAGCGGTGTCCCCGGATGGACGATGGATTCTGTACACCCAGTTCGATCAAGCAGGGAGCGAGTTGATGCTGGTGGAGAACTTCCGTTGATGTGGTAGGCTCTCAGCAGGCAGGTTCTGGCCTCTTTCGGGCACTTCCCTCATCAACCTTGCCAAGCTGCCGCTTCATCATCAGCTAGCTGGAGTAGCACATCAGAAGTAGAACTTCGCACTGAGCTGACCGATACGCGCCTCTCTTGTCGAGGTGACCACGCCCATCTGATCCCCGAAGATGCTGAAGTTACCGTCCGGGTTATTGAACTGCACGTGATTGAAGACGTTAAAGAACTCCGCGCGTATCTCGAAAGCCGTGGAGTCCGTAATAGCGGTTCTCTTAATTAGACCGATGTCGAAGTTGTTGATCCCCGGACCGTGGAAGAATTGGCGATTGGCGTTGCCAAACGCCCCGACCGGGCCCGAGGCGAATGTATCCCGGTTGAAGAAGATGTGATCAGGGTTTCGGGGATCCTGAATGTAAACCTTGCCCACGAGATTCGGCATATCAGTGTTTCCGCTTCCGAAGAGGGACACGTCATCTGCCCTCTGGCTGATCGGAACCGGCAAACCGCCGGTAAAGCGGGTTATTCCGGTGAGATTCCAGCCTTGTGTGAGCCGTTTCGGCGCACCTTTGAAGGCGCGGTCGAACGGTAGCGCCCAGTTGTAGCTGAACACGAAGTTATGAGTAACGTCGAAGGAGGAGAGTGACCGAGTGAGCCTAGGATTGGCAAAATTCACCCATTGACCGAAGCCGGAAGAATTGTCAATCGCCTTTGCAAATGTATATGCCGCTAGGAATGTGATGTCAGCGGCTTTTCGTTCCAGGGTGACCTGGCCGGCGTTGTAGTTCGAGTTGGCAAGATTGACGGTGAAACTGTTGTACTGGCCGAAGGCAGGGCCCAGGTGGTTCCGCGTGCCGCCTATGCATGTGCTGCCCGCTGGGGTTCCGGGTGGACACGCGACGGTGAACGCAGCGGCAGGCGCGGGCGTTCCCGGAGGCAGCGCGTACGTGTCCTGCTCTCCGAAGGGCCCGCAGGTTGGTGTTGCACCCAGTTGATTAAGCTGCAGGCAGAGAGCGGCATCGCCTGGGTTGGCATCGTACTGCGAGATCAAACGATGACCTTGCGTTCCTACATAGGACAGGGTCAACACAGCGGACTTCGACAACTCTCGCTGAAATGAGAGATCGTAGTGCTCAGCGTATGGAAGGCGGTTGTGAATGTCATAGCCGGGCGAAGACGAGATCGGCAGATAAATCGAATAGTCGAGTGTCTTGTTCGCCGGGCTGCCTGGGGTGGGGAAGGTGAACGGAAAACGCTGTGTTTGCGACGTGCCATCAGCGCGGGTTCGGAATGGCTCGTCGAACATCGTGGGGTTCGGCGAAACCCAATACAGGCCGAAGGGCGCATCGCCGACCTCATAAAACAGATTCAGGTCCTCGATCGAAGTGTAGTAAATGCCGTAAGCGGCGCGGATGCTGCTCTCGCCGGGACCGCCGAAAATCTTGCCCGCCAAGCCATCCGAGAACCCAGGCGAGTAGGCTAGGCCCACGCGCGGGGCGA
>Ga0075424_100003246_pt1 | contig 15145 bp, 14 predicted proteins | sample SoiMethybrSBSTD3_FD_75301 | JGI IMG/M metagenome (GOLD analysis project Ga0075424, IMG submission 75301) | Bulk soil microbial communities from a Populus tree surrounding site in Tennessee, USA - Soil MetaG P. TD hybrid SBSTD3 | ecosystem: Environmental > Terrestrial > Soil > Tree plantation... | reverse complement strand
AGCGTCGTCAAGATGTCGCCGTTCATCGCGATGAACGTGCCGCTGAGCCCGGGCACGATCCGTAGTGCACCGGCGGTACCGAGCGGCTCGTCCTCCCAGTGCCAGCGGAGCTCGAGGTCGCCGGGCATCGTGTCCGCCTGCGTGAAGTAGACCTGGATCAGCTCGCCGAGGTGGCCGACGCACAGATCGACCTCATTCACCCCGCAGGCGTGAAGCCGGCGCAGGATGTGCTCGAGAATCGGCCGCTCGCCCACCGGAACGAGCGGCTTGGGCAGGATCGTCGTGTACGGCCGAAGTCGCGTACCCAGTCCGCCGGCGAGGATTACCGCTCTCATGAGCCGGAGGCTACAGCGGCCGCAGGATTTGACACCCAGCCGTTGGCCCGGTCCCCCTTAGCCGATCGTCTCTCGCGCAAGGACCCGCTTTCGGCCATGCTCAGGCTGTGGCAGTGAATGCCTCTGCACAACCGCGGACCGTTCGTGCGCTCGAGGTTCGCAGCCGATCGCTAAGGCTGTCGTACGAACTCTCCCTCAGGCTTGTGGTCGTCGCCTACGCGGTGGTCTTCTCGGCGGCGGGGGTGTTGGATTACGTCGGCTTCCGGAGCGCCAGCTACGACCTCGGCAACGCCGTCCAGGCGATCTGGAACACGGCCCACGGCCACCCGCTCGAGACCACGGCTGAGTACGGCTCCCAGTTCTCTCGCTTCGGCTGGCACGTCGACCCGATCCTCGTGCTCTTCGCCCCCCTCTGGCTGATTTGGTCGAGCCCGGTGATCCTGCTCGTCGTCCAGGCCGCATTGGTGAGCGCCGGTGCGCTTCCGGTCTTCTGGCTCGCACGCAAGCATCTCGGCTCCGAGAAGGCCGCAACCGCATTCGCGATCGCCTATCTCGCATACCCCGCGACGCAGTGGAACGCCCTAGACCCGAACCTCGGCTTCCACCCGGTGAGCCTCGCCCTGCCGCTCCTCCTCTACACACTCTGGTGGCTCGACGAAGAACGCTGGGTACGGTTCGGCATCGTCGCGGTGGTGGCCGCGGCCTCGAACGAGCAGGTTCCCCTGATCGTCGGCTGTCTCTGCCTTTGGTATGGGCTGACGCGAAAGCGACCTGTGTTCGGCGCGTCGCTGTTCGCAACGGGTCTCGCTCTGACCGTCGTTGACTTCCTCATCGTTCCGCACTTCAGCACCAGCGGAACGAACCCGTTCGCGGACCGCTACAGCGCCGTGGGCGGCAGTGCCGGCGGAATCCTCAAGACGCTATTGCTCCACCCGCTCAGGGCTGCGGAGGTCATCCCGACCGGTCACAAGCTCGCGTACCTCGCACTGCTCTTCGTCCCGCTGCTCGGTCTCTGCTTGCGAGCGCCGCTGCTGCTCTTCGCTGCCGTCCCGCCGCTGCTGATCAATCTCTTGTCCTCGTCGTCTGACCAGACCTCGGTCGCAAGCCACTACGCCGCGTCGACCGCCGCAATCCTCTTCGGGGCGACGATCATTGGCGCGTCGCGAATGAAGGACCCCGAGCGGATCTCTCTCGCGGTCTTGCCTGCCGTTCTTGCGACTGCCCTCATCTCACCCTTCTGGACCGCCGTCCCGGTCGCCCGGAACGCCGTCACGGGCTCGTCGCTGGTGCGGGCGGAGCGCCACGCCGTCAGTCTGGTTCCGGACGGCGTGCCGGTCAGCGCCAGCAACATCATCGGAGGCCACCTCTCGAACCGGAGGCGGATCCTGCTTTTCCCCGTGATCCGCAACGCACAGTGGATCGCGGTGGACACCGCCGACCTGGAAGGTGCAGCCCCGTACCGCCCGGTCGTGGAGCGGCTGCAGAGGCGAGGCAGCTTCGTGAAGGTCTACGACTCACACGGGGTCGTCGTCATGCGCCGACGATGAGCGCCCAAATGCGGCTGGAAGCTTCCGAAACGGTGAGTACGCTGAGAACGATGCAAAGCGGGCAAATTGCGGCTCCGCGCTCGCACGAGGTCGACTCGCGGGTTGCGGCTCTGCGACGGATCGCGGTCGTTCCGGCGCTGAACGAGGAGGACTCGATCGCCGGCGTGATCGCGGAGATCCGCGCCGCCGATCCTGGCTTCGAGGTGATCGTCGTCGACGACGGCTCCAAGGATCGCACCGCCCAGGTAGCGGCTGCGGCCGGTGCTCACGTGGTCAGACACCCGTACAACCTCGGCATCGGCGGAGCGGTCCAGACCGGGCTCCAGTACGCCCGGGACCACGGCTTCGACATCGCCGTCCAGGTCGACGGCGACGCCCAGCACGATCCGGCCGAGATCGAGCTTCTGCTCGAGCCGATCGTCGAAGGCCGCGCCGATCTCGTGGTCGGTAGCCGCTTCCTCGGCGAGCACAAATACCACGCCCCCTTCGCCCGGCTCGTCGGGATCAAGCTCTTTGCCGCGCTCGTCTCGCTGATCGTGCGACAGAAGGTGACAGATACGACGTCCGGCTTTCGGGCCGTCAACCGCCGCGGAATCTTGCTCTTCGCGGCCGACTACCCGCACGACTATCCCGAGGTCGAGGCGAACGTCCTCGTCTTCAAGCACCGCCTGCGACTCACCGAAGTCCCGGTGTGCATGCGGAGCCGCACGACGGGAGCCTCGTCGATCACGTTCCGGATGTCTGCCTACTACATGATCAAGGTCACGCTCGCGCTCTTTGTGGGCCTCTTCCGCCGCTCTCCGACGCCTCTGGAGGAAAAATGACGCCGACGCCGATCCGCGTTTCGATCGCTGCATCCATCGCCGCGATCCTGCTGCTCTTCGTGATCTTCGAGTTGATCCGCAGTCGCCGGCTGCAGGAGCGGTACGCGCTCCTCTGGCTGCTGACTGGGATCGTCACGCTGGTGCTCGCGGCTTGGCGCGGTGCGCTCGGAAAGCTTTCAGAGACGCTCGGAGTCTCCTACCCGCCGTCGATGCTCTTCCTGGCGACCGGCTTCTTCGTCCTCGTGCTGCTGCTCCATTATTCGACCGTGATCTCGCGGCTCTCGGACCAGAACCGAATTCTTGCCCAGCGGCTCGCGCTGCTCGAGGGTCGGATCCGGGAGGAAGGCGCTTCAACCCCAGCGGAGGAATAGTCTGCTGTAGTGCCTGATCGGGTACTCGTCACCGGCGCGTCGGGCTTTGTCGGTAGACATCTTCGCCAGAGGCTCGGTGACTCGTTCATCCCGTTCGAAGCGGATGTCCTCGATGCATCCGCTGTTCGGGCGGCCGTCAAAGGCGCCCGACCGGATGCCGTCGTCCACCTTGCGGCGGAATCCTCGGTCGCGGCCTCATGGCGTGACGCTTCGGCAGCCTGGACGGTCAACGTCATCGGCACGGTCAACTTGCTCGAAGCAGTGCAAAGCGAGCAGCCCGAAGCACGCATCCTCTTCACTTCGACCGGCGAGGTCTACGGGCGCGCCGAGACGTTGCCCACTCCCGAATCCGCTCCCGTCGAGCCCCTGTCGCCGTACGCCGCGACAAAAGCCGCCGCGGAAATTGCCTGCGGCCAGGTCGCCCGCCGTGGCGTCAACGTCGTTGTTGCCCGCGCGTTCAACCACGAGGGGCCCGGCCGCGATGAACGGTTCGCCGTCGGATCCTGGGCAGCGCAAGTCGCGCGCCTCGAGGAGGCGGGTGGTGGGGTGCTCGAAGTGGGCGACCTCTCCGCGGAACGAGACATCAGCGACGTTCGCGACGTTTGCCGCGCTTATACGCTCTTGCTTGATGAGTCGGTCGAGCCAGGGACGTACAACGTTGCGTCGGGTCGTTCGGTGGCGATGAGGGACGTGCTTGCCCAGATCGTCTCGTTCGCGCGATGTTCGATCGACGTCGAGTCGCGGGCGGAGCGAATCCGGCCAGCCGAAATCCCGCGGATGCTCGGCGATGCGACCCGCATTCGGCAGGCGACGGGGTGGGAACCGGAGATTCCGCTCGAGCAGACTCTCGTCGAAACTCTCGACGCGGCCCGGGCCGCGGTGAAGGTCGGATGAACGGGCGCCGTGCCCTGATAACCGGCATCACGGGCCAGGACGGCTCGTATCTCGCGGAGTTTCTGCTGCGAAAGGGCTACGAGGTCTTCGGCATGACGCGGCGCGCGTCCACCGAGAACCTCGAGCGGATCGGGCATCTCGTCGACCAGCTAACCCTGATCCAGGGCGATCTCCTCGACCCGCCGTCGCTAGATGCGGCGCTGCGGACGGCCCAGCCCGCCGAGGTCTACAACCTCGCCGCGCAAAGCTTCGTTCCCACGTCGTGGAACCAACCGGTACTGACCGCTGAGTTCACGGCAGTGGGGGTCACGCGGATGCTCGAGGCGGTTCGCTCGGTCGACCCTCAGATCCGTTTCTACCAGGCGTCGTCGTCGGAGATGTTCGGAAAGGTGAGGGAGGTTCCGCAGAACGAGCTGACCCCCTTCCACCCGCGTTCTCCATACGGCGTCGCAAAGGTCTACGGCCACCACATAACGGTCAACTACCGCGAGTCATACGGTCTCTACACGGTGTCCGGAATCCTCTTCAACCACGAGAGTCCGCGCCGGGGCCTGGAGTTCGTGACGCGCAAGATCAGCGACGGCGTCGCTCGCATCAAGCTCGGCATTGCAGAGGAGCTTAGGCTCGGCAACCTCGAGGCCAAACGTGACTGGGGCTTCGCCGGCGACTACGTCGAAGCGATGTGGCTCATGCTCCAGCAAGACGAGCCGACCGACTACGTCGTGGCGACGGGGGAGGAACACTCGGTGCAGGAGTTCGTCGAGATCGCCTGCGAGCGGGCGGGGGTCTCCTCGGAGCGGCACGTGGCCACCGATCCGGCTTTTCTTCGACCGGCGGAGGTGGACCACCTGGTCGGCGATGCCTCGAAGGCGCGCCTCAGTTTGAGCTGGGAGCCTCGAGTCTCCTTCCGCGAGCTCGTTGAGTTGATGGTCGATGCCGACATCGAGCGCCTTTCATCGACGGAATCGCCCGTCGCCCAGTCTCGGCCTTAGGGCCTTGAGACGGTCGAGGGCTCTACTGGCTGTCGGTGCCGTGTTCTTCGTCGCCGGCGCGTCTGCCGCGGGCCCGAACCGCGAGATCCGCTGGGAGCGGTTCATGCGAGTTCCCGGTGTCCTCGACGTCGCAGGTCCGCGCGCCGACGGCCGGATGGTCGTCGCCGCGGCGGGAGGCCTTTCCCTGCTCGGCCGCACGGGGTCGTTGACACGGTACGCGCGCGGACCCGGCGGCTATCTGCCCGCACGGGGCGAGACATACATCGCGCTCTCGCGGGCTCGACGACTGCGATCGGCCGGCTGTTCCTTCCGGCGCGACGACGTCTACGCACTAGACCCGGTCGATCATCCGGGGGTGACGGTCGTCGCCCGCTCCGGCAAGGCGCGCCGGTTCGCGGATCTCCCGCCGGGGAGCTTCCTGTCGACGATCGCGTACGACGGGGTCGGCCGGTTCGGCTATCGCCTGCTCGTCACCGCGATCGTCTCGGGGCAAACGACCCTTTACGCAATCGACTGCCGCGGCCGAGCCACGGTCGTCGTTCATGGGGCACCGCGGGTCGAGGGAGGAGCGGCCGTCGCGCCCTCCGGGTTCGGCCGCTTCGCGGGCCGGCTAATCGCGGCCGACGAGCTCACCGGGCGGATCTACGCGTTCGGGGCTCGAGGCGGCCTTCGGCTCGTTGCTAGCCCCGCGATTTCGGCAGGCAGCGACATTGGAGTCGAGAGCATCGGTTTCGCCCCGCGGTCGTTCACCCGGCCGCAGGCGGCGTACCTGGCCGACCTAGCTGCGCCAGGCTCGCCGACGACCGGAAGCGACAGCCTGTTGCGAATGCCGGCCGATCGCCTCGTCCGAAGTGGGGTTCACGGCGGCGACCTCGTCGTGGCAACGGAGGCGCGCGGGGTCACGCTCGCGATCCGCTGCCGACAGCGCTGCAGCGTCCGTCGGATCGGACGCGCCCTCGACGCGACTCACGCCGAGGGTCACATTGCCTTTAGCGCTCCGTAGCGACGTCGGTTACGGCCCAGACAAGGCCGGTCCCGTGCTCTGGATGTCTTCGGACGCTTGCGATCTCGAATCCAGAACCCCGCAGATGGTCTTGCGCAGCCGTTTCGGCGTCCACCGCCTGGGGGCCCCGCGGGTGGTACTCCAACACGACCGCGGTGGGACGAAGCTCGGCGAACCGCCGATCCTCGAGGAGGGCCCATTCCCCGCCTTCGATGTCGATCTTCAGCAAGTCGATATCGCCGGTGAGTTCGAAGACGTCGACTGCCGCGATCTCGATCCCGTCCTCACCCGGCCCGGCGAGATGCGAGGTCGTCTGTTTTCCGGACACGAAGCGCACAGTGCCTAGGCGCGTCGAAGCGGCCGCCTCGATGAGCTTCCAACGCGTGCCCGGATTCGCAGCGATGGTTTGCGCGAGGACGCGAGCATTGTCGGGGTCCGCCTCTACGGACGTGATCTGCACTTCCGGAAACTGGCCAATGACCCATGCTCCGAAAAGACCGATGTTTGCGCCGAGGTCGAGTACCCGAAGAGGGCGTTGGCGAGTAAGCAGATTCCGGACCTCGCGCGGGATCTCGTATTCGCGCTGCGAGATGAGCTCATCCAAGGCCAGGATGTCGGCGGTCTGATGACGTACCGCGAACCCGACACCCGTGTCCCGTAGATGATGCGTCCTCAGCACCGGTTCCGCCCTGGCTAGCTCGAGCCAGGCGAACTCGAGACGCTCCCGCACAAGAGCCGCGCGGAGTGCGAAGCTGAAGCGCATCAAAAGCTTGACTCGAGTGAGTCGGCGAGCGCCGGGGAGACGGGCCGATCGGCGAAGGAGCCGGAGCGCTTGCTCCGAGATCACGTGTCCAGGGCCCGCTCGTAGGAGGCGATCGTCTCGACGGCGGCACGTTGCCAGCTGAAAGTCGCAGCGCGCCTCCGCCCCTCGGCACTCAGTCGAGTGGCTAGATCGTGGTCGGTCAGGACCGAATTCAGCGCCCTCGCAATGTCGGAAGGACGCCGTGGATCGAAGTAAATCGCAGCCTTGCCTGCGACTTCGGGAATCGCGGATACGTCCGAGCACGCCACCGGGACGCCTCGACGCATCGCCTCGAGCACTGGAAGCCCGAAGCCCTCTCGCGTCGAGGGAAATGCGAAGCACGCCGCTGCTCGGTAGAGCCCTTCGAGCTGGGGCTCCGAAACCCAGCCCGGCAAGACGAGGGAGCGACCCACGTTGAGGGTGTCCGCGAGCATTTCAAGCCTGTCGCCGTAGGCCGTCCGATTGCCCGGCACGACCAGAACCCCGTCAGGGTGAGCCTCCACGACGGCAGGCAGCGCCTCGACGAGCGTATCGACGTTCTTGTGGGCGCTCAGCGCCGAGACTGCAAGCACAATCGGGCCTGCACCCAGTCGAAGCTGCGTCCGGAGCTCCGGCTCAGGCGTGTACGCGCCGTCTCCTGATGTCCCTGGGCCGTGAGGGATCACGTCGACTCGCTCAGGGTCGACTGGCAAATCCTCGACGATCTCTCGGCGCGAGGCTTCCGAGTGAGTGATCACCCTGGCGGCCCGCCGCACTGCGGGTGGAACGAACGTCCGCCAAATGAGCCGTGTCGTCGTGTCGACCGACGCGGGCTCACGAAGCCAGGTCACGTCGGCAACAGTCACCACGCTTCGAGCATTCGTCCAAAGCGGGCCGAGTAGGGCCACGCTGTGGAGAACGTCAAGGCGGTGCTTCGATGCAAGCCTCCCGACGAGCGCAACCTCGCTGATCGCTCGTGCGAATCGCCGATTCGCAATCGGGTGGTCAACGATCTCGACGGCATCGGCCCACGATTCCTCAGCCAGCAGTTCGCGGCCCGAGCCTGCGGCAAAGACGACAATGCGGAGGTCGGGCCGTGCCTCGATCAATGCGGGAACGAGCTCGCGGACATACGTCTCGATCCCGCCCATCTGCGGTCGAAGGAAGAGCGCGTTGATGCCGACGGAGGTCAGACGACGCGTTGAGGCCTCATCCACCGGCGCCTGATCGTATCTGGGCCATCGATGGGTGAATCGTCCACGGACGTGGTCGGGACGTTCTGGCAAGCTCCTGTGGTGTCGCCCGGCGAACGCATTGGCGCAGCGTCTACGCCGGACGAGCCCCTTGTCGGGCCGGAGGGGATCGATCCCGTCGACGCCTTGGATACGCCGACTGCGGGTGGCCGCGTCATTCGGGGAAGCGCGTTCCGAGCCGGCTCTTATCTGACCGGCGTCCTGCTGAGCGTTCTCTCGGCCTCGTTGATGATTCGGCACCTTGGTCTCACGACTTGGGGGAGATATGTCACCGTCTCGTCGCTGCTGGCAATCGTGACCGGGCTCAGCGAGGCCGGAATGTCGAACCTAGGGGTTCGCGAGTACGCGACGCTCGGAGGAACCGAGCGGAAGCGGTTGCTCCAGAACTTGCTTGGGATTCGCCTCACGCTCACCGTGATCGGCATCGGGGTCGCAGCGATTTTCGCAGCGGTCGCGTCCTACCCCTCGGTGATCGCGCTGGGCGTCCTCGTCGCCGGCGGAGGCCTGCTCGTGATGGTTGTCCAACAGACCGCGGGGATCCCGCTGATCGGGACTCTGCGCTTCGGCTGGGCGAGCGTGCTCGAGGTGCTGAGGCAGGCAGCGACGGTCGCCCTCGTCGTCCTGCTTGTTGTCGCGGGCGGGGGGTTGCTGCCGTTCCTTGCCGTTCCGATCCCCGTGGGCATCGCCCTCCTACTTGCGACGCTCGTGCTCGTCGGACGGGACGCGCCGTTCATGCCGAGGTTCGGACGGACCGAGTGGCGGAAGATCACCTCGACGACGTTCGCGTACGTCGCCGCCTCGGCGGTGGGGACAATCTACGTCTCGGTCACGGTCATCGTCACTTCGCTCGTGGGGACGGCGAAGGAGACTGGCTACTACGGCGCCTCTTTCCGGATCTTCACCGTACTCGGAAACGTCCCGCTGCTGATCGTCGGCGCCGCATTCCCGGTTCTCGCACGGGCCGCCCGCGACGACCGGCAGCGTCTCGAATACGCCTCGGCCCGAGTCTGGGAGATGTCGCTGATCGTGGGCGCCGGGGTTGCGCTCACGCTTGCGGCAGGCGCCCGCTTCGCGATCGACGTCGTCGCCGGTCCCGGATTCGGGCCGGCGGTGCCCGTGTTGCAGATCCAGGCGGCGGCGATTCTCGGCAGCTTCCTCGCCGTCGCGTTCGCCTATGTCCTGCTGTCGTTGCACCGACATACCGCGCTACTCGTGTCGAATTGCCTCGGGTTGGTCCTCAGCCTCGTCCTGACGCTGGCGCTGGTTCCTTCGCTCGGCGCGAAGGGCGCGGCGATCGCAACGACTGTCGGCGAGTTCGCTCTCGCGGTCGCGTACTTCGTGGCCCTCAGGCGGGCAGCCTTGCGGCTCCCGTTGCGGATTGTCCTGCCGGTCGGCGCGGCGGCAGGGGTCGCGGCGACCCTGGCGTTCGTCCCCGGCTTGTCCGGTCTTGCCCTCGCGGCAGCGGTCGGTGCCGCCTATGTCGTGCTCCTGTTTGCCTTCCGGGCGGTGCCTCCCGAAGTCCTCGAAGCGTTTACGGCCTTGACGCGGCGCGATTCCAAGCTCGCGTGATCGACGTCGTCGTCGTGACAGCCGACTCGAAAGAGATGGTGCTCGCCTGCCTCGCCGAGCTGGAGAGCCCGCGGATTGCCTCGATCACGGTCGTCGACAACGGTTCGCGGGACGGCACGGACGAAGCCGTCGGCAACGCCTTTCCGTCAGCAGACGTCGCCCGCCTGACCGAGCCGCTTGGACTCTCCGCAGCCTTCAACCGCGGAGCCGAGCAAGGCGGTGCACCGCTCGTGCTGTTTCTCAACGACGACGTCTTGGCGACCGAAGGATCGATCGAAGAGCTCGAGCGCGCGCTCGAAAGCAACGTTCGCGCGGTTGCCGCTGCAGGCCGGCTCGTCAACCCTCACGACGGATCGACTCAGCTCGAGTATCAGCCCAAACCGTTTCCGACGGCGGCGACATTTGTTGCGTCGCTCACAGGCCTGCCTCGTGTCTGGCCGCGGAATCCCTGGACGGGAGGGCCCTTGCGGCATCCGCTCGATGAGCACACGACAGTCGTCGTCGATCAGCCGCCGGGCGCGTGTCTGCTCGTACGACGCCAAGTGTTCGAGACGATCGGCGGCTGGGACGAGGGCTATTCCTTCTGGTACGAGGACGTGGACCTCGCCAGGCGGCTCTGTGCGCACGGCGACGTGATCTACGTGCCGACCGCCGTCTTCAAGCACGTCGGCGGGCACAGCGCCCGCCGATTGTCTCGCGGTGAGGCCATCGAACGTTCCTACGGCGGGAGTCTTCGCTACGCAGGACGCTACCTCGGCGGTTGGCAGAAGCGCGTCGTTGGGGGGACGTTCGCGTTGACGAGCTCGATCCGAGCGCTGATGGTTCGCCGACGCGACCCGGAACTGGCGAAGACGTACCGCCAGATCGGTCGGCGTGCGGCCGCGCTGGCGTTTGGGCGCGAGGGCGAGCCGTGAGCGCGTTCGTGGGCAGGCTGCGGCGTGCTGCCGCGACGCCGCCGCTCCGCGGCTTCCTGAAGCATCCGCGAGTCGAGCCGCTGGTCGCAACGGTGCTGCGAGGTTCGGTCGTCCGCGGCTCGTCTCGCTTCGTGCTGCGTGAGCTGCTGGCTCCCGGCCGCGTCGGCCGTTACCGCCTGCGGGACGGCGATTTCGACGTTCTCATCCGCCACGGGACACCTGACGCTGCGATCCTCGGGGAGGTCTTCTACAAACGCGACTACGAGTTCCCGCGGCCTGTGCGCGCTGCGCTCGAGGCGCTGGGAAGGCCGCCGGTGACGGTGGACCTGGGGGCGAACATCGGTTTGTTCGGCCTCTGGGTGCTCCGCTCGTTCCCAGAGGCCCAGATCGTCGCTTTCGAGCCCGACCCGGCAAATCTCGTCGTCTTCCGGCGCTGCGTCTCGCTCAACGACCGCACGGGCACGTGGCAAGTAGTGCCTGCAGCCGCGTCGACCGACGATGGCACTGTCCCCTTCACGGCGGGTGGCGGATCGGTGTCTCGGATCGCGGAAGGCGAGGCGGCGCGGACCGTTCCTGCGCTCGACGTCTTCCCGTATCTGGAGGGGGCCGACCTGATCAAGATCGACATCGAGGGTGGCGAGTGGGCGATCCTCAGCGACCCGCGTTTCGCAGCTCTCCGTCCGGCCGCGGTCGTGCTCGAGTTTCATCCTTACATGTCACCCGGGCCCGAAACGCGTGCGGAGGCCGTCGAGCTGCTGCGGCGGACCGGTCTCGAGATCGCTGACGGTCCGGATTACGGATCCGGTCAGGGAGTGCTCTGGGCGTGGGGCGGGCAGGACCAGTGAGCGATCGACCGCGTGTCGTCCTCGTCAGGGGCCATCTCGTTGCCCCATGGGATCTTCAGGCGTGGGAGCGGCTTTCCGACCGCTTCGACATCCGCTATCTCGAGACCCGGCAGAACATCTTCGACACCGATGCGGTTGCGCTTCCCGTCCAGAGTGTGCGCGCCGTTCGTGATCTTCTGCCCCGCGGCCGTGTCGGTGACGTCGTTGCCGGGGTCGTCGGCGAGCGATATCTGCGGATCGACGATGCGCTCGCGGACGCCGACATCGTCCATGCTGCCGAGCTCTCGTTTTGGTTCACGGCCGACGTAGCGCGGCGGAAGGCTCGACATCGCTTCAAGCTCGTTGCCACGATCTGGGAGACATTGCCGCTCCTGAACACGTTCAGGAATCGACATGCGCGCGAGTATCGCCGCGAGACGCTCGCTGCCGCCGATCTCTTCCTCGCCGCGACCGAGCGGGCGCGAGACGGCTTGATCCTGGAGGGCGTCGACCCCGACCGGATCCTCGTCTCCTACCCTGGAGTCGCACTTGATCGGTTCGAAGCGGCTGCCAGGCCCGATCCGCCTCCGACCGAGCACGTGCTGATCTCTCCCGGGCGGCTCGTGTGGGAGAAGGGGCACCAGGACGTGATGCGGGCGATCGCCGCTCTCGAGCGCGGCGTCGTTCCGGCACCCGCAGGCGTCCGTCCTCGGCTGTTGGTCGTCGGCAGCGGTCCCGAGCGCGGACGGCTCGAGTCGTTCGCGCACGAGCTCGGCATTGGCGATCGCGTCGAGTTCGGCGCTGTTGATTACGCCGACATGCCCGAGCTCTATGCCCGCGCTTCCTGCATGGTGCTGGCGAGCCTGTCCTCCGCTGGCTGCAGCGTCTACCTCGGCGATCCGCCCCGATGCTTCTGGGAGGAACAGTTCGGACTTGTCCTCGCGGAAGCGATGGCAGCCGGCCTGCCGATCGTCGCGAGCGGCTCGGGAGCGATTCCGGAGGTGGTCGGGGATTCGGGCGTCTTCTTCACGCCGGGCGACTGGATCGGGCTTGCGCGCCAACTCGCAGCCGGGCCGTTGGCTCAGCCTCCGGGAGAGCGGGTCGAGCATCCGCGAGCTCGTGTGCAGCTCTACTCGACCGCGGCGGCGGGGGATCGACTGGCCGCCGCCTACGAGCGCGTCCTGGCGCCGAGTTCCTCCAGCTGACGAAGCATTGCCGCTGCGGTCGCGTCCCACGAATACGTCTTTGCCCGCTCCCGTCCGCGACGCCGAAGTTCGTCGCGCCGGGGTGCGTCGGTAAGCACGTGCGCGAGCGCCGTGGAGATCTCGGTCACGGAAGCTGGATCGACGTACTCGGCAGCCTCGCCGGCGACCTCGGGAAGGCTCGACACGTTCGACGTGATGACAGGAGCCCCCGCCCGCATTGCCTCGACGACGGGTAAGCCGAAGCCCTCGTAGAGAGACGGGTAGCAAAACGCCGCGCACGAGCGGTAGAGGGCGACGAGGTCCGTGTCGGAAACCCGGCCGAGGACGCGAACCCTCTCCCGGTCCTCACCGGCCCGCTCGAGGATCTGCTCGTCTGCCCAGCCCCGCGGGCCTGCCAAAGCGAGCAGATGCGTTCGTCTCACCTCGCCGGGGAGTGCGGCGAAAGCGTCGATAAGCCGCGCGAGGTTCTTTCGTGGCTCGATCGTTCCGGTCGCAAGAACGAAAGGCTGGTCGAGTTCCAGCCGCCGCAGAACCTCGTCGATGGTCGTTTCTGGGATCTCGCGGCCGAACTGCTCGTCCGCGGCGAGTGGAACAACCGAGGTCCGGGCGGACACCCACGAGTACCGCTGCAGCAGGTCGCTCCGCGTCGACTCGGAGTTGCAGAAGACGTGTTCAGCGCGGCGCAAGGCGCGCCGAAGCGTCAGCCGTTCGATTCTCGCCGCACGCTTCTGTGCGCTCTCCGGCGCGTCCCAGGCGATCATGTCGAAGACGTTTAGCGCAGTTGGTTTCCTCGTGAACCAGGCGGTCAGGTAGCTGTTCGTCGAGAAGAAGACGTCCGAGGTTCGGTGTGCGGTGAGGCCGACCCGAATGTTCCAACGCGGATCGGGCGCGTCGAGCAAATCCCACTGAAAGCGGGGATCGAGCTTCTCGTCGGACCATGGCTCTCGTGCGTAGAGCACGTACTCATGCTCCGCATCCAGTCTTGCGAGGGCGCGGAGGAGCTCGCGCACGAACCGTCCACGTCCCGCCGGCACCTCGGTGGCTGCGCGGGCGTCGATCCCGATTCGCAGGGTCACAGGAGCGTCCGCCGATAGGTTTCGAGCGTTCGGCTCGCAGCGGCTTCCCACGTGAACGACCGCGCGCGTTCCAGTCCTGCTGCGGCGAGGCGCTGCCGAAGCTCGGGCTCGCCCAGCAGCCGCTCGATGGCCCTCGTGATCGCGTCGGTGTCGAACGGGTCGAAGTACAGCGCCGCGTCGCCGGCCACCTCCGGGAGCGACGATGCGTTCGAGCACGCCACTGGTACTCCGCGCGCCAGCGCTTCGAGCACCGGCAGACCGAAGCCCTCCGCGAGTGATGGAAAGACAAAGCAGGACGCCGCGCGGTAGAAGCCCTCGAGGGCATCGTCCTCGAGCCAGCCCGTGAACCGGACTCGGCCCGGAGCTGCCAGCTCGGCGCGCCGGAGCAGATCGTGCTCGAACGAGGTCGCGTACCCGGGGACGACGAGGACGGGGAGCGTCTCGAGCGTGACTCGTGCGAACGCCTCGAACAGGCGCTCGAGGTTCTTGTGCGGCCGTTTCGCCGAAACCGTGAGCACGATCGGGGCTGTTCCGAGGTCGAACCGTTCGCGCAGTAGCTGCTCGGGAACCGGTTGGGCCTCGCGCATCCCCGGCCCTTCATAGGTCACGTCGACACGGCCAGAGTCGACATGGAGCAGTTCGACGATGTCGCGCTTCGTCGCCTCGGAGACGGCGACGATGCGCCGTGACCTCTTGGCTGCGAGCGGGACAAGGACCCGCATGCCGTAGGAGAAGAGTCCTGCATGGGTCTCCGGAAACCGCTTGTAGATGAGATCGTGAATCGTGGTCACTTGCGGAATACCCGGAAAAACCGGGGCGGACGAGGACATGTTGTGAACGAGGTCGAGGCGCCGCTGCCGGAGTGCACGCGGAAGCAGCGTCTGCTCGGCGACGACGCGCGCCGGTCGGCTTCTAGCGTCGAACCCAAGCGGCACGAGCTCGGCGGACGAGGCCCAGGGCTCCCGGCGGAGCGGTTCGCAGGCGGCCCTCGGCGCAAAGACGACGAGATCAGGTGCAGAATCGAGCGCCGCCAGGGCCTCGAGTAGCCGCAGAGCGTAGATCTCCGTCCCGCCCGTCTCGCCTGGAACGAGGTGGCAGAGGTTGACCCCGACCTTCACTCGGCGCTCTCGGCGTATGCCGCGAGAACCTTGTCCAGGGAGGAATCGATTGAAAGTGCCTCCTGGTTGCGGCGATACCAATCCGCTGTGGCACCGCGTAGTGCCTCGCCCGCCTCGTGGATGCGAATGATGGCGGCCGCCATCGTGTCCGGTGCAGCGTCCTCGGCGACGAAGCCGTTGATGCCGTCCTCGATCAGTTCGGCGGCAGCATTGTCGGGCCCCGCGACGAGGAGGCTCGGCGTTCCTTTCGCAGCCGCCTCCACGACGACGAGTCCATAGCCCTCGCGGCGCGAGGGAAGGATGAGGCAGAGCGCGGTCCCGAGCGCCTCCGCGACTTGCTCGGCGGGAACGACACCGGGCGCGGCGACGACGTCTTCGAGCCCGAGCTCTCGAATCCTACGCAGCAGCTCCTGCCGCTCTGGCCCGTCGCCGTAAATCT
>Ga0075424_100003244_pt1 | contig 15146 bp, 11 predicted proteins | sample SoiMethybrSBSTD3_FD_75301 | JGI IMG/M metagenome (GOLD analysis project Ga0075424, IMG submission 75301) | Bulk soil microbial communities from a Populus tree surrounding site in Tennessee, USA - Soil MetaG P. TD hybrid SBSTD3 | ecosystem: Environmental > Terrestrial > Soil > Tree plantation... | reverse complement strand
GTCATCGACTCCATGTTCAACATGCACGCCAAGTGGCTGGCCAGCAGCCGCGAGCAGCCGTGGCGGGCCCCGATCGCGTCGCTGAACCTCTTGCTGACCTCCACCGTGTGGCGCCAGGATCACAACGGGTTCACCCACCAGGATCCCGGCTTCCTCGACGTGGTCCTGAACAAGGACCCGCACGTGTGCCGCATCTACCTGCCGCCCGACGTCAACACGCTGCTCTGCGTGGCCGACCACTGCCTGCGCAGCACCGGCTACGTCAACGTGATCGTGTGCGACAAGCAGAAGCACCTGCAGTACATGACCATGGACGAGGCCATCGCCCACTGCACCAAGGGCCTCAGCATCTGGCGGCGGGCGAGCAACGACGAGGGCCACGAGCCCGACGTGGTCATGGCGTGCGCCGGCGACATCCCGACCAAGGAGGCGCTGGCCGCGACCGTGCTGCTGCGCGCGCACTTCCCCGATCTCCGGATCCGCTTCATCAACGTGGTGGACCTCTACAAGCTCATGCCGGAGAAGGAGCACCCCCACGGCCTCTCCGACCGCGACTTCGACAGCCTGTTCACCACCGACAAGCCGGTCATCTTCAACTTCCACGGCTACCCGCAGCTGATCCATCGCCTCACGTATCGGCGGACCAACCACGACAACCTGCACGTGCGCGGCTACAAGGAGAAGGGCAACATCAACACGCCGCTCGACCTGGCCATCCAGAACCAGATCGATCGCTTCAGCCTGGCCATCGACGTCATCGACCGGGTGCCGTCGCTGCAGCGCATCGGCGGGCACGCCAAGGAAGAGCTGCGCAACGCCCAGCTCCGCTACCAGAAGTACGCGTACGAGCAGGGGATCGACCACCCCGACGTCGACAACTGGACGTGGCCGCACTGAGACGTCCGGCCGGCGCGGTGCGATGGGACCAACGTCCGATGGCGGGCCGACGCCGGCGGTTCTAGCGTGGGCGGGTGAGCCGCCGGCGGTGGGTGACGAGTGTGATGGTGACGGCGCTGCTGCTGTTCGCGGCAGCGCCGGCCACCGCGCAGACCATCCGGCTCGTCGGCGCCGTGCAATGGATCACGGGCGTGAAGATGCAGGTCATGACCGACGGCGGGAGCTCCATCGCGGTCGACCTGATGGAAGCCGAACAGTCGACGTACCGCGGGTTGCGGTCCGGCGACTGGGTTCTCATCGACGGCGTCGTGTCCTCCGACCGGCGCCGGGTCATTGCGCTGGAGATCTGGCGCGACAGCGGCCGGGGCACCTGGACGCAGTCGCCATGACCGAGGGCCGCGCGTGGAAAGGAAGGCAGCAGTGACGACCCCCGAGCAGCTGCTCAAGCAATACGGATGTGGACCGGTCCAGTTCTCCGGCACGGACGACGCGCTGTACGAGCGGCACCTCCTCTTCGACAACGTCGTCTCGCCGCGCGCGGCCGGCCCGCGCGACCGCTTCGAGGCCGTCGCCCGCGCGGTGCGCGACGTGCTCTCCCAGCGCTGGATCCGCACGGAGGAGACGTACGAGCGCCAGAACCCCAAGCGCGTGTACTACCTCTCGATGGAGTTCCTCATCGGCCGCTCGCTCGCCAACAACGTCACCAACATGCTGCTCGGTCCGGTGGCCGGGGACGTGGCATCTCGCAAGGGGCTGGACTGGCTCGCCCTCCTGGAGCAGGAGCCGGACGCCGGGCTCGGCAACGGCGGCCTGGGCCGTCTCGCCGCGTGCTTCCTGGACTCGCTGGCGACGCTGGCGCTGCCCGCGATGGGCTACGGACTGCGCTACGAGTACGGCATCTTCGCCCAGTCGATTCGCAACGGCTGGCAGCACGAGGAGCCGGACAACTGGCTGCGCCGGGCCGATCCGTGGGAGGTGGCCCGGCCGGACGAGGCGGTGACCGTGCCGCTCGGCTGCGCCTTCGAGGTGCGCGGCGGCGACCTGCGCGTCATCACCGATCGGCCCTCCTCCCTCATCGGTATTCCTCACGACCGGCCCGTCGTCGGCTATGGCGGCCGGACGGTCAATACGCTGCGGCTGTGGGCGGCGGCGGCGCCCGCCATGTTCGACTTCCAGGCGTTCAGCCACGGGCAGTTCGTCGGCGCGCTCGCCGAGCGGCTGGCCGCCGAATCGCTCACGCGCGTGCTGTACCCCGACGACTCCACCGCCATGGGGCAGGGGCTGCGCTTCGTGCAGGAGTATTTCCTCGTGGCGTGCTCGCTCGCCGACCTCGTGCGGCGCTTCCGGCGCACCAACACCGACTGGAGCGCGCTGCCCGAGAAGGTCGCGGTCCAGCTCAACGACACGCATCCGGCCATGGCCGTGCCCGAGCTGATGCGGATCCTCCTCGACGAGGCGCACCTCGGCTGGAGCCAGGCCTGGGACCTCACGCGACGCGCGCTGGCGTACACGAATCACACGCTGCTGCCCGAGGCGCTGGAGAAGTGGCCGCGGCGGTGGTTCGAGCTGCTGCTGCCGCGTCACCTGGAGATCATTCTCGAGATCAACGCCCGGCTGCTCGAGGAGGTCCGCGAGCGCTTCCCGGGCGACGACGGCCGCGCCGTGCGCGTGAGCCTCATCGAGGAGGGCGACGAGCAGAAGGTGCGCATGGCGAACCTCGCCATCGTCGGCTCCCACAGCACCAACGGCGTCGCGGCCATCCACTCGGGCTTGCTGCGCGCGGTGACGGTCAAGGACCTCGCCGAGCAGTTCCCCGAGCGCTTCAACAACAAGACCAACGGCGTGACGCCGCGGCGGTGGCTGCTGCTGTCCAACCCTGCGCTGGCCCGGGTCATCACGACGGCGATCGGCGAGGGCTGGATCACCGACCTGGAGCAGCTGCGGCGGCTGGCCCCGCTGGCCAAGGACCCGGGCTTCGGGGACGCGGTGCGCGCGGCCAAGCGCGAGGCCAAGACGCAGTTCGCGACCTGGCTGCGCTCGGCGACCGGACAGGCCGTGGATCCCGACACGATCTTCGACTGCCAGGTGAAGCGGATCCACGAGTACAAGCGCCAGCTGCTCAACGCGCTGCGCGTCATCGTGCTGTACCAGCGGCTGCGCGAGAACCCGGGCCTCACCATGACGCCCCGCACGTTCCTGTTCGCGGGCAAGGCGGCGCCGGCCTACCGCCTGGCCAAGGTGATCATCAAGCTCATCAATACGCTGGCGGTCAGGCTCGACCGGGACCCGGCCGTGCGCGGCCGGCTGAAGGTCGTGTTCCTGCCCGACTACAACGTCTCGCTGGCCGAGCGCCTGATCCCCGCCACCGACGTCTCCAACCAGATCTCCACGGCGGGCTACGAGGCGAGCGGCACCAGCAACATGAAGTTCATGATGAACGGCGCGCTGACCATCGGCACCCGCGACGGCGCGACGATCGAGATGGCGGACGAGGCGGGGGAGGAGAACTTCTTCCTCTTCGGGCTGACGGCCGAGCAGGTGGCGGGGAGCCGCAGCTGGTACAGCCCGTACTGGCACTACGAGAACGATCCGGAGACCCGGGCGGCGCTCGACCTGATCCTCTCCGAGGAGTTCACCCCGGGGGATGAGCCCGGTGTCTTCGCGCCCCTGCGCGAGACCCTGCTCACGGGCGGCGACCATTATATGCACCTGGCCGACCTGGGGGCCTACCTGGAGGCGGACCGCCGGCTGGTCGACCTGTACGCGGACCAGCAGGGCTGGACGCGCAAGGCGATTCTCAACATCGCGGGCTCCGGAAAGTTCTCGAGCGACCGCACGATCTCGGACTACGCCGCCGAGATCTGGGGCGTGAAGCCCTGCCTGGTGCCATGAGCCTGTCACCGCTGGCCGGCCAGCTTGCCCCGCCCGAAGTCCTCGTCGATCTCGACGTCCTCGAGCGCGCGTACTACGAACGGCAGCCGGACCCGACCGATCCCGCGCAGCAGGTGAGGTTTGGCACCAGCGGCCATCGGGGGTCGTCGCTCCGGGACTCCTTCAACCAGGCGCACATCGCGGCCATCACGCAGGCGATCTGCGAGTACCGGCACCACCAGGGCGTCGACGGCCCGCTCTACATGGGCCGGGACACCCACGCGCTCTCGGGTCCCGCCCAGCGGACGGCGCTCGAGGTCCTGGCGGCGAACGGCGTGGAGACCGTCATCCAGCGCCGCTACGGTGTCACGCCGACACCGGTGATCTCGCACGCGATCCTCACCTACAACCGCAGCCGCACGACGGGGCTGGCCGACGGCATCGTGGTCACGCCCTCGCACAACCCGCCCGGGGACGGCGGCATCAAGTACAACGCCAGCCACGGCGGCCCGGCCGACACCGACGCCACCGGGTGGATCGAGCGGCGTGCGAACGCCCTGCTGAGCGACGACGGCGCGCGGATCCGGCGCGTTCCATTTGACCGGGCCATGGCCGCCTCGACGACGCACGAGGACGACTTCGTGCTGCCCTACGTCCGCGACCTCCGTCGCGTCGTGGACATGGAGGTCATCCGTGGCGCGCGCCTGACGCTCGGCGCAGACCCGCTGGGCGGCGCTGCCGCGCCCTACTGGGAGCCGATCAACGCGATCTACGGTCTGGACATCACCGTCGTCAATCCGCGGCTCGACGCGCGCTTCGCGTTCATGACGCTGGACCACGACGGCGCCATCCGCATGGACTGCTCGAGTCCCTACGCGATGGCCGGGCTGCTGCGTCACAAGGATCGCTACCGCCTGGCGTTCGCCAACGATCCCGACGCCGACCGTCACGGCATCGTGACCCCGTCGGCGGGGCTCATGAACCCCAATCACTATCTGGCCGTCGCCATCGACTATCTGCTGGGGCATCGCCCGCAGTGGCCGGCGGGCGCCGCCATCGGCAAGACGCTCGTCAGCAGCAGCCTGATCGACCGCGTGGTGACCCGTCGCGGATACGCGCTCTACGAGGTGCCGGTAGGCTTCAAGTGGTTCGTGCCCGGCCTGTTCGCCGGCACGCTCTGCTTCGGCGGCGAGGAAAGCGCCGGCGCCAGCTTCCTGCGGCAGGACGGGGCCGTGTGGACGACGGACAAGGACGGCCTCATCATGGCGCTCCTGGCCGCCGAGATCACCGCGCGCACGGGCCGCGACCCCGGCGAGCACTACCGCACGCTGGCTGCCGAGCTCGGCACCCCGTACTACACCCGCATCGACGCCCCGGCGACGCCGGAGCAGAAGACGCGGCTCGGCCAGCTGTCCCCCAAGAGCCTGGCCGGCACGGCGCTCGCCGGCGAGCCGATCGTCAACGCCCTCACGGAGGCGCCGGGCAACGGCGCTCCGCTCGGCGGCCTCAAGGTCATGGCGGCCAGCGGCTGGTTCGCGGCGCGGCCGTCCGGCACCGAGAACATCTTCAAAATCTACGCGGAGAGCTTCAAGGACGCCGGCCACCTGGACGCGATCGTCCGGGAAGCGCAGGCGATGCTGGGGACCGCCGATCGCGAGGAGCGAGCGTCATGCCTTCGAACGGAGTGATCGAGCTGATCGACAAGCACGCGGAAGGCCTCACGCAGGCGGCCTTCAAGGACCTGCTCATGAATCCCCGCACGCCGTCCTTCCGCGCGGTGCCCCGCGAGCAGGCGGCCGGGCGGATCACGACGCTCTACCGCAACCTCGCGCGCTGGCTCGCCGACCACGACGACGACGCCGTCCGGGCCGCCCACGAGGACTGGGGACGCACGCGCTTCGACCAGCGCATTCCGATCAGCGAGATCGTGTATGGCGTGCTCATCGCCAAGGGCCACCTCCGGCAGTACGCGCGCGACCATGGACTGGCCGACCTGCAGACGCTGGACGCGACGATCGGAGAATTCTTCGATCGCGCGCTGTACTACCTCGTTCGCGGATACGAGATGCGGGCCGCCAGTCCCCCGCAGTCGGGCCGCGGGCCCCAGGCCTGATCGCCCGACGTCCAGCGCCGGCATGACCGCTCCGTGTCCGGGCCCGTTCTCGCCGGGATATCGAGCCGCCGGGGTGCTGCTGCACGTCACGTCGCTGCCATCGCGCCACGGCATCGGCGACCTCGGACCGGCCGCCTTCACCTGGATCGACCGCCTCCGCGACGCCGGGCTCGCGTGGTGGCAGGGCCTTCCGGTGGGGCCGACGGGCTGGGGCGACTCGCCCTACCAGGCGCTGTCATCGTTCGCGGGCAACGGCCTCCTGCTCAGCCCCGACCGCCTTGTCGAGGACGGCCTCCTCGGGCCACGAGATGTCGGTGACCCGTACTTCCCGGCGCTGAGCGTTGACTACGAGTCGGTCATCCCCTTCAAGCGCCGCCTCCTCGAGGCGGCGTGGCGAGCCTTCAGGGTGGGGCAGCGGCCTGATCTGAAAGCGGCGTTCGAGGATTTCTGTCATCGACAGGCCGGATGGCTCGAGGACTACGCGCTGTTTCGCGCGCTGAAGGAGCGCTTCGGCGGTGCGCACTACCTGACGTGGCCCCGCGAGCTCGTCGAGCGCCGCGCGGTCGCCCTGGCCGCCGCGGCCGGTGACGCCGCGGCCGAGGTGGACCAGGTCCGCTTCGCGCAGTTCCTCCTTTCCCGTCAGGCCGCTGCGCTGAAGGCCCATGCCTCCGAGCGCGGCGTTCGCCTCATCGGCGATCTGCCGTTCTTCGTGTCGCCCGACTCGAGCGACGTCTGGGCGCGTCCCGAGATCTTTCTGCTGGATGCCGAGCGCCGACCGCGCGCGCTCGCGGGGGTGCCGCCCGACGCGTTCTCCGCGGACGGGCAGCTGTGGGGCAACCCGGTCTACGACTGGGACGCGCTGCGCGTGACGGGCTACCGCTGGTGGATCGAGCGCATCCGGGCCGTGCTCGCGCACGTCGATGTCGTCCGCCTCGACCACTTTCGCGCCTTCGCGGCGGCCTGGCACATCCCCGCCGGCGCCGCCAGCGCGCGCGGCGGGCAGTGGGTCACCGGTCCCGGCGCGGAGTTCTTCGGTGCGGTCGCGCGCGAGCTCGGCCGTATGCCGTTCCTCGTCGAGGACCTCGGCGTCATCACACCCGACGTCGTTCAGCTGCGAGACGACTTCGAGCTGCCGGGGACGCGGGTGCTGCAGTTCGCGTTCGAGGGCGACTGGCGCTCGCCGCACCTGCCGCGCAACTATCCGGCGAACGCCGTCGTTTACACCGGCACCCACGACAATTCGACGACGCGAGGCTGGTACGACGCGCTACCGGAGGCGTCGCGGCGGCGCCTGTGGAACTGCGTGCGGCGGATCAACGGCGGGAGCCGCGACGCCGTGGCCGCGATGCTGTCCCTGGCGTGGTCGTCCCCGGCGGCGCTGGCCATCGCGCCGTTCCAGGACGTGCTCGCGCTCGGCGACGAGGCGCGCATGAACGTGCCCGGCGCCGCCGATGGCAACTGGCGCTGGCGCTGCACGCGCGACACGCTGGCGCCGGAGACGTTCGCCTGGCTGCGGGATTTGACCGTCGTGACCGACCGCGCGGCGTGAGGGTGCTCTCGCGGCGGACCTTCGTCGGCGGCGCGCTGGCGCTGGCCGGCCCGGTTCACGCGCAACCGCCGCTGACCCGGCCGGTCATCGGCTTCGTCACCGAGCGCGCGCTGCCGCCGCCCTATCTCGAGGCACTGCGGCGAGGCCTGGCCGAGCGCGGGTGGGTCGACGGACGGACCGTCCGGATCGAGATGCGCTCGGCCGACGGCGATCTCGAGCGCCTGCCCGGCATCGTCGCGCAGTTCATCGGCCTCGGCGTGAGCGTGCTGGTAACCGGCATCGAAACGCCGGTGATCCTCGCCGCCAAGAAGGCCACGGCCAAGGTCCCCATCGTGTTCGTGACCGGCGGCGACCCGGTCGAGTTCGGCATCGTGCCGAACCGCGCGAAGCCGGGCGGCAACATCACCGGCTACGGCGGCGGGATCGGCGTCATCCAGCAGCGGCTGGCGCTGCTCCGCGAGGTGCGCCCCCGCGCGCGCCGGGTCGGCGTTCTCCTGAATCACACCAACCCCATCCATCCGACCATCCTGGCCGCGACCACGCGCGTCGCGGGGCCGCTCGGCATCACGCTGCACGAGGCCGGCGTGTTCGAGCCCACGGAGCTCGGGGAGGCCTTCACCCGAATGCAGGCCGCGCGCGCCGAGGTGCTGCTCGTGCCCGGCGATGCGATGTTCAGCCGGCATCGAGCGCAGATCATCATGCTGGCCGCCCGGGCGCGTCTGCCGGCCGTCTACGGTGACCGGCTGTTCGTCGATGCCGGCGGCTTGATGTCGATGTCGGTGGACCTGATCGACCTGTGCGGCCGGGCGGCGGGCCACGTCGATCGAATCCTGCGAGGCGCCCAGCCGGGGGATCTGCCCATCGAGGAAGACGTCATGCTCGAGCTCCTCGTGAACGTCACGACCGCCCGCGCCCTGGGCGTCACGATTCCGGCATCGTTGCGCCAGCGGGCGGTGCTGGTGTCGTGATTGTCGGCGGCTGAGCGTCACCCGACGTCGAATCCGCGTCCTTCGGCCGCCGGCGTCACCGGGAAATCGGGATCGACGTCCGCGATGGCGGCGGCCAGCGCGGTCTCCAGGGCGGCATCGTCGCGGGACGGGTCGTGGTGGAATGGCACCAGGTGCCTGGCGCCCACCACCCGCGCGAAGTCGAGCGCGTGGTGCATCGTGCTGTGCCCCCACCCGACGTAGCGCGGATATTCTTCGCGCGTGTACTGCGCGTCGTGCAGGAGAAGATCGACCGCCTGCGCCAGCTCGAAGCCCGACGTCCAGTCGCCGTCGAGCGGAAAGCGGCGCGCGCCAAGGGCCGGCTCGTGATCGGGCAGATAGGCGAGGGAGCCCTCGTCGGTTTCGAGCCGATAGCCCACCGTCGGACCCGGGTGGCAGATCCGCGCCGCCCGGATACGGAACGCGCCGACCGAGAAGCCCTCGCGGTTCACGTGATGCAGCTCGAGTCGGCAGGGAAGGTCGCGTAGCAGCACGGGGAAGAGCGGGGGCGCGAGATAGCGCCTCAGCCGCGCCTCCAGGGTGAGCGTGGCGCTGGCCGGTCCCCAGATGTGGACCTCCATGCCGGGGTTGTAGAGCGGGCCGAAGAAGCCGAGCCCGACGATGTGATCCATGTGGAGATGGCTCAGCAGGACGTCCACGCGACGAAGCCCCGGCGGCAGGCCCTGCGCGAGCGACCGGATGCCGGTTCCAGCGTCGAGCACGATCACGGTGCCGTCGGCGCCCGTCACCCGCACGCAGGCGGTGTTGCCACCGTACCGTGCGGTGGCCGGCCCCGGCGCCGCGATCGAGCCGCGCACGCCGAAGGGCGTGACGTTCACGGGCCGTGACGCTCCCAGAACATCGCCACCGCGCCGAGCACGCGCTCCTCCTGGTCGATCACGGGGAACACGGTGACCTCGACCTGCAGCCGCACGCGGTCGGCCCGCCGCAGCAGCCAGCGGCGCACGTGGATGGGACGCCCCTGCTGCAGCGCGGTGAGGAGGGGCCGGCCGGCCCCGTCGGGGCCGACCGCCGGATCGTCGCTCAGCTCAACGAGGCGGTCGGCCTCGTCGGGATCGATGCGTCCGGTCTCCTCGAACCGCACGCCGAGGATGCGCTCAGCGGGCTCGTTGTAGAAGACCACCGTGCCCGTCGTGTCGACGAGCAGGACGGGCACGAACAGATAGCCCGCCAGCTGGCGTACGAGGATCATTTCGACCGGGAGCTGGGCCATGGTCTCAGAAGATGATCTTGAGCAGCCCCTTCAGGAGTTCCTCGAAGGAGACCAGCGTGAGCAGCAGCGGGGCGATCGGCAGCAGGGTGATCGCGGCGAGCTGGAGCACGGCGTCCCGGGTGAAGGGAAGCGTGCGCATGCCCCGCACGATCTCGTAGCTGCCGCCGAGGTCGGCCAGTGACTGGAGGTCAGCGCTGCCGACCAGGGGCTCGCCGGGCGGGGCGCCGCCGCGCAGCCACTTCTCGTCGAACTCCCGCACGTACCGCTCCGCGAAGGTGCCGTACTCGCGCAGGCCGACGCGTCGCGCCTCGGCCAGGTGCGGCACGAAGAGCAACAGCGGCCCCAGCACGACGAGCAGCAGGAAGGCGACGACCACGATGATCTCGGTCTTGAACGCCGTCAGCGTCGCCGCCTGGAAGAAGATCCGGTTGGCCATCATGGCGGCGAGCAGCGTGCCGTGCGCCGCCAGCAGGGGCGCGAAGGCGACCACGGTGGTCGACAGGAAGCCGAGGCCGCCCATGCCGTCCGGGTGGGTGGGCACCAGGCTCAGCCGGCAGCGCGACGTTTGCCAGAGGAAGCGGATCCAGACGGCGAGCCGGAAGTACCAGCGGAACAGCACGAACTGAAACATCGGCAGGCTCACGTAGATGAACCACCACCCGGCCGGGGTGAACTGGCGGCCGGCCTCCGTCGGCGTCGCGTACCAGGTGGGGACGTTGAGGGCGCCGTAGTGCGGCCACACGAAGAGGCCGACCACGAAGACGAGGCCGAGGAGCACGACCTCCGCCACCACGGAGTTCCGCAGGCGCTGGGCGGAGGCCAGCGCCGCGTCGAAGCCGGCGCGTGAGTCGGGCGCGATCAAGTGCCGCTCGAGAAACTGGCGGGCCACGGGACGCATCCTCTGGTGGACGACCAGCTCGGCGACGATCAGCAGGGGCAGCGTCAGCAAGAAGCGTACGTGCACGTCGAGGTCCATCACGAAGGGCACGGTGACCACAGAGCCCCACGCGCGGCCCCCCAGCAGAGACAGGATTCCCAGCGGCAGCCAGGCGATGAGCGAGATGGTCAGGATGCGCCGGCGGAGGAGCTCCAGCGTACTGCCGGACAGATGGGCCCGCCGGATGAGCTGGTACAGCGGCCCGCCGAGGACCAGGGAGAAATCATACGGGTCGTCGGCCTCGGCCGGTGCCCCCTCGCCGGCGCCCAGGGTTGCAGCCGCCGGCTGCGCCATCAGTCGGCGGCCGCCACCACCTCGGTGACGTCCGCCTTCCGCCAGGTGGTGTCGGGATCGAATTTCTTCAGGGCGCGTGCCAGCGCAGCCGTGCTGGGCCCGAGATCCTTCTCGTACACGACGCCGTCGTGGTTGACGATGAAGGTCATCACGCCGGAGGCGCCGTACTGCGCCGGGAAGGCGACCAGCGCGAACCCGGCGATCATGTGCCCCTTCACGACGTAGTCGTAGGCGCCGTCGGGCGCGGCCGGGCCCTGGGAGGTCAGGATCCGATAGATATAGCCGTGCAGCGGAGTCGGCTTACCGGACTCGTCGCGGCGGTAGCCCTCGGCGCGCGCGCGCGCGACCAGCGCTCCCAGCGGGCTCAGGGGCTCGCCGGACTTCGTGTCCCAGTAGAGGCCATCGCGCTTGCCGGGCGTGCTGGCGAATTTCTGAGCGTACTCGAGGATGCCCGCTCCGTTGCGGTCTTCCGAGTAGTACTCGCGCTGGGCGTCGACGTAGGCCAGGCACGTCTGCATCGTGTACAGCTCGTTGTGGCCGATGCGCCGCGCGATGATCTCCTCGCGGCCCTGGCGGACGTCGAAGCGCCAGCGCTCGCCGTCCTTGACGATCGGGATCGGGAACGCCCAGTTGTCGGCGCCGACCTCGAGCACGCTGTACGTGCCATAGGGGATGAGTCGGCTTCCAGCGTCGTACGCCTGCAGGAACTTCTCCCGGAGCTGGCGGTCGGACACCGCGTCGCCCGACGAGACCAGTCTGCGGCCCTCGCTGCCGAGGACACCGACCAGCGACTTGACGTCACCGGCGCGCACGGCGCTGACGAGCGCCTGCGCCGCCTCATCGGCCGAGGCGAACCGCTTGCCCGGAACTGACGCGGCCTTCGGCGCCGTCGCCGGCGTCGTCGCCGCCGGAGCCGTTTCTGGCTTTGCGGGCGGCGGCGTCTGCGCCGGCGCCGGCGTCGCGGAGAGCAGGGGCAGCGCCGCCACCATCATGACCGCGAGCGATCGAACTGGCGTCATCATCGCCGACCTCCTCCTCCGCCTCCGCGACCACCGCCACCACCGCCGCCGCCGCCGCGGCTGCCACCGCCGCCTCCACCACCACCACGGCTGCCACCACCGCCGCCGCCGCGGCTGCCACCGCCTCCGGACGAGCGACTGAAGCTTTCCCGGCTGGCGTTGCCGCGACTGCTGAACGAACTCGTGTCCCGGCCCCTACCGGCTCCATCGAACGCGCCGGCCTGGCCCCTCTCGAAGCTGTCACGCCCGCCGCCCTGCTGGCCGACGGCGCCCTGGCTTGGCCGCGCGCCCTGCTGGCCGAGGCCGCCCTGGCTCGGGCGCGCACCCGCCCGGCCGATATCGCCGCCCTGCTGGCCGAAGCCGCCGCCTTGCGCCTGGCGGCCGCGGAAGGATTCCCGGGCCTGGGCGTTGGCGGGCCCGGTCTTGTTGAAGCGCTGCTGGGTGGCTTGGTCCCGGTACTGGACGCCCTTGCGGTGCTCGGGGTTGTGCTGCCACTTTCCCTGGCCGCCCCGGCCGCCGTCGCCGCGGCCACCCTGGCCGCGTCCGCCATCTCCGCGTCCGCCATCTCCGCGTCCGCCCTCGCCGCGTCCGCCCTCGCGGTGCTCGACGCGCTCGCGCGCGCGGTCAGGCTTGTTGACGTTGTTCGTGAAGTTGTTCGCGTTGCTGTTGTTGATGTTGACGTCGCCGCCGCCCGAGTTCCAGTCGCAGTCGCCCCACAGTGCGGCGCCCACCGCCATGCCGCCGGCGAACATGAACGCGCTCGCCGCGAAGTACCCGGGCGGGTAGGGATAGTAGGGCGGGTAGGCCGGGGGCCACGCGCCGTACACGACGTTCGGGTCGTAGCTCGGCACGTAGACCACCTGCGGATTCGCCTGCTCGATCCGGATCACCGTCGGCTGCGCCTGGACCACCGTCGTGGTCGGCGGCGCGGGGGGCTGGACCGCGGTCGTCGAGGTCGCCGTCGGCGCCGCCTGCGCGGGCGGGGCCGGCGCAGCGGGCTCGACGACGACGTTCTGCTCCGGCGTGCTCTTGAGCTGGCCGCTCGACTGGGCGCGCGCGCGCAGGCGCTGGATGGAGGCCATGAGGTCCTGCTGCTGTGACAGGAACGCGTCGCCGAGCTTCTGCAGCCAGTCCAGCTTCTCGCTCAGCATGGCCAGAACTTGAGGAAAGAAGACCAGCGACTTGACGCTGTCGTCCCAGGTCTGCTGCTTGAGCGCCTCGTTGAGCTGATCGCCCTGGAGCTTCGCGTTGTCCTTGACGAAGCGGGCGGCCTGCACGACCTCGAGCGGATACGTCGAGGCCATGAGGACCTGCGCCAGGAGCTTGTCCGGATGGAGCGCGATCGGCGCCACCAGCTGATCGAGCTCCTCGGGCTTGAGCGGCGGCGGCGAGCCCTGCGCCAGCGCCGGACGCGGCAAAACCACGAGCCCCAGCGCGAGCACCAGCCAGACGAGACGCCTGACGACGATATGCATGGGTGGCCTCCAGCACGCGCACTTCAACAGCGTCACTGTCATGGGCCAATTGGACCTTGGTCTCACCGGGAGGTCTCCTTCATCGCGCCGCGCCGGCCGAGCTCGAGGGCGCGTGCGGGTGTGACGTCCGCGAAGATCTGCATGAGCCGCGCGATGACGCCGGTCCACCCGGTCTGATGGCTGGCGCCGAGGCCGGCGCCGTTGTCGCCGTGGAAGTATTCATAGAAGAGGATGAGGTCGCGCCAGTGCGGGTCCTCCTGGAACTTTGCCGAGGCGCCGTAGACCGGGCGCCGGCCGTCGGCGCCGCGCTCGAAGATGGCGCTCAGCCGGCGGGTGAGGTCCTGGGCGACCTGGTAGAGCGTCATCATCCGGCCGGAGCCGGTGGGGCATTCGATGACGAAGTCGTCGCCATAGTAGAGGTAGTAGTTCAGCAGCGCCCGGACGATGAGCGCGTTGACGGGCATCCAGATCGGCCCGCGCCAGTTCGAGTTGCCGCCGAACATGCCGCTGTCGGACTCTCCGGGCAGATAGTTCACGCGGTACTCCTGCCCCGCCACGTGCAAGACGAATGGGTGCTCGGCGTGCCGGCGCGAGATCGACCGGATGCCGTGCGGGCCGAGGAACTCCCGTTCGTCGAGCATGATGGCGAGCACCCGCCGCAGCCGTGCCTCGTTCAGGATCGAGGCCAGGCGCCGCTGGCCCTTCCCCATCTTGCGCGGATCGTGGATGTGCTCGGTCAGCTCGGGGCGGGCGCCGAGAAACCGCTCGAAGTGGTGCTTGATGGCCGGGTACTTCTCGGCCACGCCCCCCTCGAAGACGGTCACCGCGCACAGCGGCAGCAGGCCCACCATCGAGCGCACTTTCAAGCGCTGGGCCTGCCCGTCCGGCCGCTTGAGCACGTCGTAGAAGAAGCCGTCCTCCTCATCCCACATGCCGACGTCGCCGCCGGCGTGGATCATGGAGGACCCGATCCAGAGAAAGTGCTCGATGAACTTGGTGCACATCGGCAGATAGGCCGGCCGCTCCAGCACCAGCGTGGTGGCGATCTCCAGCATGTTCTGACTGAACAGCGCCATCCAGGCGGTGCCGTCGGCCTGGGCCAGGTAGCCGCCGGTCGGCAGCGGGGAGCTCCGATCGAAGACGCCGATGTTGTCCAGCCCCAGGAAGCCGCCCTCGAAGACGTTGTTGCCGTTCCGGTCCTTGCGGTTGACCCACCAGGTGAAGTTCAGCAGCAGCTTCTGGAACGCGCGCTCGAGCCATTCGACATCGGCCCTGCCGCGCTGCTGCTGGAGGCGATAGGTGAAGATCGTCGCCCAGGCGTGCACCGGCGGATTGACGTCGCCGAAGTTCCACTCGTAGGCGGGGAGCTGGCCATTGGGGTGCAAGTAGTCTTCGCGCAGCATGAGATCGAGCTGCTGCTGGCCGAAGTCCTGGTCGACCAGCGTGAGGGCGATGACGTGGAAGGCGAGGTCCCAGGCGGCGTACCACGGATACTCCCACTTGTCCGGCATCGAGACGACGTCGGCGTTGTTCATGTGGTGCCAGTGCTCGTTGCGAGGCGCGCGGCGCTGGGGATTGAATGGGTCGGCGCCGTGCTCGGACAGCCAGCGATCGACGTCGTAGTTGTAGAACTGCTTGGACCACAGCATGCCGGCCAGCGCCTGGCGCATCACGTTGGCCGCGTCGGCGCCGAGGGTTTTCGGGATGACGTCAGCGTAGAACTCGTCGGCCTCCCGCCGACGGGCCACCATGACCGTCGCGAAGTCGCCGA
>Ga0075424_100003243_pt1 | contig 15152 bp, 15 predicted proteins | sample SoiMethybrSBSTD3_FD_75301 | JGI IMG/M metagenome (GOLD analysis project Ga0075424, IMG submission 75301) | Bulk soil microbial communities from a Populus tree surrounding site in Tennessee, USA - Soil MetaG P. TD hybrid SBSTD3 | ecosystem: Environmental > Terrestrial > Soil > Tree plantation... | reverse complement strand
TGCGGTCTGGCCTTTGACGGTCGGTTCGGTTTCGACGACCTCCAGGATCACCTTCTGCGGAAGCTCGATCGAAACCGGCACGCCTTCGTGGACTGCCAGCGTCACCTTCATCTCGGGCTGCAGGTAGGCCGCGCTGTCGCCGATGATGTCCGGCGGCAGGGTGACTTGATCATAGTTTTCGGTATTCATGAAATGGAAGCCATCGCCGTCCTGGTAGAGGAACTGATGCTCGCGGTCTTCCACGTAGGCCCGCTCGACCTGCTCGGTGGTCTTGTAGCGCTGGGCAATCTTAACGCCGTCGCTGATCCGGCGCATGTCGATCTGCGTGGTGGGGGTGCCCTTGCCGGGATGGAAGCTCTCGGCGTGCAGGACGACGTAGAGCCTGCCGTCAAGGTCGACGATATTGCCCTTGCGGAGCGAGCTGGCGATGACTCTCACGGATCTGCTTCCTCGATCTGGCCGCCATCCGGAAATGGCTGCTTAGTGGGGGGCTGCTCCGGGCCACCGGGGGCTTTAGGGGCAGCATTCGGGGGCGCACCATACTGATCCTGCGTGTATTCGCCAGTAATTTTCGCTTGCCTGGCTAAGGCGGCTGAGCTTGGGACAAGGGGCAACACCCAGAAAGACATGCTTGCAATGGCCGCCCGGACCCCCCTTTGGACGCCCCAGATCCACGCCGAGCGCCGGCCTATGCTGCGCATGCGGGGGGAGATCGTGCGCGAGCTGCGGGACCTGTTCGCCGAGCTTGAATTCGTCGAGGTCGAGACCCCCGCGCTGCAGGTGTCCCCCGGCAATGAGATCCATCTGCAGGCGTTCGGGACTGAGCTTGCCCATGCGGATCGGCGCGACCGCCGCTATTTGCGGACCTCGCCCGAGTTTGCCTGCAAGAAGCTGATAGCCGCAGGCGAGCAGCGCATCGTTGAATTCGCGCGGGTGTTTCGTAACGGCGAGCGCTCAGCGCTGCATCATCCCGAGTTCACCATGCTCGAGTGGTATCGCTCCGAGGAGCCCTATGCGACCTTGATGGACGACTGCATGGCGGTGATTGAGTGTGCGGCACAGACGGCCGGCAGCCGGCAGCTCGTCTGGCGAGAGCGCTCGGTCGATCCCTTCGGCAGCCCCGAGCGCATCACGGTCGCGAAAGCATTTGCGCGGCACGCCGGCATTGATCTCCTTGCCACACTGAGCGACGACGATGGGCCTGACCGCGAGCGGCTTGCTGCTTGCGCGAGTGAAGTCGGCGTCGCGATCGCCGAGGACGATACTTGGGGCGACATCTTCAGCCGCGTGATGGCAGAGAAGATCGAGCCTCATCTTGGCGTTGGTCGCGCGACCATCCTCGATGAATATCCGGCCGAGATGTCGGCGCTTGCGCGACCGAAAGCCTCCGATCCGCGCGTGGCGGAGCGCTTCGAGATATTTCTGTGCGGCGTCGAACTCGCCAACGGCTTCGGTGAGCTCACCGCTGCCGACGAGCAGCGGCGGCGGCTGCTCGCGCAGATGGATGCTAAGGAGCGCATCTATCACGAGCGCTATCCGATCGACGAAGATTTCATCAGCGCGCTGCGGATCATGCCGCCGACGAGCGGCGTGGCGCTCGGGCTCGACCGGCTGGTGATGCTCGCGGCGGGCGCAACCCATATCGAGCAGGTGATGTGGATGCCGGTTGCGGAGCTGTGATCGAGGCCGGGACAGACCTGCGCGAGCATGCCGACGCGGGCATTGGCCGCAGGTCCGAGCAATGGCCGCTCGCACGTCAGGTGGTAGGCGAGACAGCCCTGCATGCTAGGATGGGAGCAATCACGTCAAAGGGACATCCCATGTTGCATCTCTCGACCGCGCATCGCCTTGCGCGTTTGGCGCTTTCGGTGCTTCTCCTCGCCGGCAGCGCATCGGTGGCCGCGGCACAGACTTATCCGTCGCAGAACATCAATGTCGTCGTCGCGTTTGCGGCGGGTGGCATCGCGGACGTGGTCGGTCGGCTGGTGGGCCAGAAGACCGGCGAGCGGCTCGGCCGCACGGTGGTGATCGAGAATCGCGGCGGCGCTGGCGGCAACCTGGGAGCGCGCGCGGTGGCGCAGTCAGCACCCGATGGCTACACGCTGCTTGCCACGACGTCGGCGATTGCGGTCAACGATTCAGCCTCGCGCAACAAAGGCTATGCCACTGAGGACCTGCGCCCGGTGGCGTTCGTCGCCATCAGCCCCGATGTGATCGCGGTCCATCCGAGCAATCCGGCCAAGGACCTCAAGGAGTTCATCGTCAACGCCAAGGAGAAGAGCTTCACCTATGGCAGTGCTGGTGTCGGCACCGGTCCGCATATCGGGGCCGAGTATTTCTTCCAAGAGGTCGCCAAAGTGAAGTCGGTGCATGTGCCGTTCACCGGCGGGGCGCCGGCGGTGCAGGCCACGGTCGGCAACCATGTCGACGCGGTCGTATTGACGCTTCCGACAGTCACGCCGCAGATTACGCAGGGCACGCTGCGCGGCCTCGGGCTCGCGAGCCCGACGCGCAACACAGCGGTGCCGAATGTTCCGACCTACGGCGAGATGGGATATCCGAACGTCTATTCGGGCTCGTGGGTTGCATTCTTTGCGCCCGCAAAGACACCCGATGCGATTGTTAGTAAGCTCAACACGACGATGAACGAGGTCATGAAGGACCCCGAGGTCCTGCAGAGGCTCAAGGTGATTGGCTTCGATCCGATCGTGAAGGACACGCCTGCAACTGTGGATTATTTCAAGGCTGAGATCGCCAACTGGGGCAAGATGGTCAAGGCGGTGGGCATTACGGTCGATTGATCTCTCCCAGACTGGACGATCGCGTCTGATAAGATTAAGCCTCGCCCATGCAACGGATGGCAAAGCAGCGCCAGGGACTGGCGCCCGCGAAGATGCTGCGGACACCGGCCGCACTGGCCGCGGCGGGGCTCGCGCCGCCGGAGCGGCTTGCGGCTCTCGAGCAGGTCGCGGCGCGCTATGCGGTGTCGCTCACGCCTGACGTGATCGACATCATCCATTCGGATGACGCCGCCGATCCGATTGCGCGGCAGTTTGTGCCCGATCCGGCCGAGCTGGCCGTGCAGCCCGAGGAGCGTGCCGATCCGATCGGCGACGATGCTCACTCGCCGGTGGAAGGGATCGTGCATCGCTATCCCGACCGCGTTCTGCTCAAGCTCGTCCACATCTGCCCGGTGTATTGTCGGTTCTGCTTCCGCCGCGAGATGGTCGGGCCAGGCCATCGGCGCTCCCTGTCGCGCGCTGCGCTTGTGCGTGCACTCGATTACATCCGCGCGCGGCCGCAGATCTGGGAGGTCATTTTGACCGGCGGCGATCCCCTGGTGCTCTCGCCAAGGCGATTGCGCGAGGTCGTCCACGCTCTCGAAAGCATCGAGCACGTGAAGATCGTGCGCGTGCACACGCGCGTTCCGGTCGTTGCTCCCGCACGCGTCACGGCCGAGGTCGTGCGCGCCATCAAGGCGCGCGGCAAGGCCACCTATGTGGTGCTGCACGCCAACCATGCGCGCGAGCTTTCGGCCCGGGCGCGGGCGGCCTGCGCGCGCATCATCGATGCGGGCATTCCGATGCTCAGCCAGAGCGTGCTCTTGCGCGGCGTCAACGACGATCCGGACACGCTTGCCGTGCTGATGCGAACGCTGGTCGAGAACCGCATCAAGCCCTACTACCTGCATCACGGCGATCTCGCACCCGGCACCGGCCATCTGCGCACGACGATCCCGGAAGGCCAGGAGCTCGTTCGCGCCCTGCATGGCCGCCTGTCGGGGCTGTGCCAGCCGACCTACGTGCTCGACATCCCGGGCGGTCACGGTAAGTCGCCGATAGGACCATCCTATGTCGAGCGGGTTGCAAGCGCGGGTGACAACCCGCGTTTTGAGATTGAAGACTTCAACGGCATTCGCCATCTTTATCCGGCGGCGCGACAAGACGACAGCTGATGCGACGTTTGGATATTCTGCCCGGATTGGATTGGCTCAGGCGAAGCCCGATCGCCTTGGCCGCCTTTGCAGCTCTAGCGGGCCCGGTCCACGCCGGCGACTACTATGCCGGCAAAACCATCACGTTCCTGGTCGGGACTGATACGGGGGGCGGTTTCAGCCTCTATGCGCGCGCGATCGCCAAACACCTTGCGCGCCATATTCCCGGCAATCCGATGATCGTGATCCGGAACATGCCGGGCGCCGGCGGCGCCGTCGCCAGCACCTGGCTGTATCATATCGCCCCCAAAGACGGCACGGCGATCGGGTCGGTCGCGCCAAACGCGATTTTGGGAAGGCTGTTCGGCGACGGTCGGACTGGCTATGAGCCCGAGAAATTCAATTATCTGGCCGGTGCCGAACAGAGCACGCGCATGTGCGTGACCTTCCAGCATTCGCGGGTTCGCACTTTGCAGGATGCGCTTTCGCATAGCGCGGTCATCGGTGCGACTACGGTCGGCAGCCCCACGCGCGAATACGCCTCGATCATCAAGCGAACGATCGGCGCCCGCTTCGAGATCGTCAGCGGCTACAAAGGACCGGCAGACCTGTTCGTGGCGATGGAGCGCGGCGAGATCGATGGCGTGTGCGGGATCGACTGGTCCGCGCTCAAGGCGCAGCAGCCGGACTGGTTGCGGGAGCGGAAGCTCAATCTGCTGGTGCAGGGCGCGCTCCTACCACATCCCGAGCTTGCATCGCTCGGCGTGCCGACGCCATGGGCGTACATCAAGGACGACATCGACCGCAAAGCCGTCGAGTTGATGGTTGAGTTTCAGCAGGCGTTCGGACGGACCTATATGGCGCCGCCCGGCGTCCCGGCCGAGGTGGTGCAGATTCTGCGCAGGGCATTCATGGCCGTGCTGCGCGATCCGGACTTTCTGGTCGAGGCTGGGAACTTGCGGATCGACGTAACGCCGCAGGCTGGCGAGCATATCCAGCGGATCGTCGAGGCAGTCCACACTGCGCCACGCCAGGTTGTTGAACGGCTCAAACAGATTGTCGAACCGTAAAATTTTACTGTGAATTTCGTACCATGGTACTTCCGAGGTAATTTCGGACCACGTTTTGCGCCGACTCAACCTGCATGCCTCTCCATCGGGGGAGTGTCCTAAGCTGGAGGGGTTGGATGCATTGGAACAAAGAACTCACGTACTGGATCACGCCCAAGAGCGGCCCGATGCGCGGAATGGCGACGCTCATCGATGCCAACCACGCACTGTCGCGTGATCTGCCGAGCGGATATCTCAAGCGCGTCCACTGGGTTGATGTCGCCAACCTTCTTGTTCAGGCCGCGGAGTCGGGGAGCGACGAAGACGTCCGCATCGCCACCGACGAATTGCTGCGCGCGGTTGAGCAGGAGGGCTGGATGGAGAGGGTTCCACGGATCGTGTCGGCAGCCGCGTGATCGGGTGCCGACCGCTGATCCTTACTATCATCGTCGAAGTCTCACTTTCTGTTCGAGCATGATCGTTTCACAAGATCGGGTTTCACTTTTCGACATCATCCTCTAAAAAATGGCCCAAGATGCGGGATTGAGCGCTCCGCCGGGTGGAGTGCGCCTCATCTTGGGCGAGTATATCGATGTCTGTGCGATGTTGCGGGGCAGAGTGCCGGCGCGCTCGAGCCCGATTGGCGTGCGCGCTGGTGGTGACTTCGCTGGCACTGGTCTTGTTGCCATTCGGAGGCAATGCTCGCGCCCAGGATGGCGCCGAGTTTCGCGGCAAGACCATCACGATCGTGGCGAGCTTCGAGGCGGGAGGTCCCTACGACTTCTACAGCCGGCTCTTCGCACGGCATCTGGCGGCGCATCTTCCCGGCGCTCCGGCGGTGGTGGTGCAGAACATGCCTGGTGCCGGCGGCTTGCGCGGCGCCAACTATCTCTACAACGTCGCCGCGCGCGACGGCACAGTGCTCGGCGTCGTCTCGCAGACCGTTGCGGTCGGACAGGTGCTCGGCACCACGCCCGGTATTCAGTATGACGCGCGCAAATATTTATGGATTGGGCGCATCAATTCGAACGTCGAGGTGCAGCACACGTGGCATGCCTCGGGCGTCCGCAGCATCGAGGATGCCAAGCGCCGCGAAGTCGTGCTCGCCGGCACCGGGCCTACGTCGTCCTCGGTGGTGATGCCGCGGCTGATGAATGAGCTGATCGGGACCCGGTTCAAGGTGGTCACGGGCTTTGCGGGTCCGACCTCGGCTCAGCTTGCGCTCGAGCGCGGCGAGGTGGAGGGCATCGTCAAGCCGTGGTCGAGCATCAAGGTCGGCAGCGCCGACTGGCTGCGCGAGGGCAAGATCAATCTGATCGTGCAGTACACGCGTGAGCGCCATCGCGAGCTGCCGCAGGTTCCTTCGATCGTTGATCTGGGCCAGGACGAGACACAGCGGCAGATCTTCGCGCTCTATGCCGGCGGCGCTGCGCTCGGAACCGCACTGCTGGCACCGCCCGGTGTGCCCGAGCGCACGCTCATGCTGCTGCGCCAAGGGTTCACGCAGGCGATGCGCGATCCGGCCTTGATCGACGAGGTGGGCAAGAGTGGAGTTGATGTCGATCCGCTATCGGGCGCGGAGTTGCAAAGGGTAGTGGAGGCCACGTTCGTTATCGCTCCCGACGTGCTGGAGCGCGCCAGAAAGCTCAGCCCGCAGCAATAGAAGAGTGTTCAGCGGCGCGTGAGCTGCCGCGTTTCCTCGCGCAGGAGGTTCGAGATCAGGGTCAGGCAGCTCGCGGTGATCTCGTTGTTGATGATGTCGATACGGATATTGTGGCCGCCGGTGGTGAGGCTCGACTTGTGGCTGATGCAGGTCTTGACCAAAGTTGGCACGGTCGAAACCCCTTCATCCCAGTCGAGCCGGCGATCAAAGGTGAGCGCGCGAATGAAGGCACGGTGGCTCGCCTGCAGGGCAGCGTAAGCATCGATGTGCTTGCGGCGAGCCACACACACCTCGCGCGCGCCGCGCTGGGTCTCGGCCTCGCTCCACTCGGTGACCTCCTTGACATGAGCCACACAGGCCTCGCGCGAAGCGTCGATCTTGCCCTCATTCTCATAGCCGACGACGAGCGTTTCGGGCGGTGTTGCCCGCTCACCAAAGGCCAGGCCGGCCGCTATGAGCGAAAGGAGCGCGGCGATAGTGAAGGTCGTGACCGGGCGCACTGTGCTCTCCGTGTTTGAGGCAATGACGACACTTACGTGTCGGTGGTGAGGGTCTCAGATCGCCGGCTCATGAACCGCCCGGCTGTCCTTGGGCGCCTGTTCTCGCCCCGTGTCCAGGCCGTAGTCACGGACGACTGCGGCCACTCGCAGCCGATAGTCGCGGAAGATGCCAGCGCGGCCCGCCGATTGGGCGGCTCGATGGGCCGCGTACTGGCGCCAGGCCGTGACCGCGGTCTCGTCACGCCAGAACGACAACGACAGGAGCTTGTCGGGCTCGGTGAGGCTCTGAAACCGCTCCACCGAGATGAACCCGTCCATGCGCTCGAGCTCGACCTTGAGGCGCGCGGCGAGCTGCAGGTAGTCGTCCTTGTGGCCATCGGCTGGCCAGACTTCGAAGATGACTGCGATCATCTGTCTTACCTTCACGTTCAGGAAATGCGGCGCCACGAATTGCTGTCGGCTTATGATGTTCGTTCGTTGCCAACCGCGCCACAAGCGCCAGCCCCGGCTGATTTGATATCGATGAATGAGCGACATTGAGTCACGAAGCCGACATTACATCGCCCATTGGCTCCGAGAGACCGTCGCAACCAGCGCAGGGGCGTACAAGGCGGGCCCCCACAGCGGACAACGGTCGCTCCAAGATCCGCGCCCTACGCACGGATTCCGACGAACCTTTGTTTTCGCGATGCGGTGTTGAAGTTTCCGCGCGCAAGCGGTTCTCGCATTTCAATTATTTGCGTCTGCAGACCGGAACAACACTGATTGCCGTCCGTTTTCAAACACCGGAACACCAACAACGAGGATATGGTCATGGGCTTCTTTTCCAAGGACATTCAGAACATGGACGACCTGTTCGTGCATACGTTGCGCGACATTTACTACGCTGAGAAGCAAATCCTGAAGGCGCTTCCTGAAATGGTGGAAAAGGCGAATGACCCCCAGCTCAAGCAGGCCTTTCAATCCCATCTCGGAGAAACCAAGAGTCAGGTCGGACGTCTTGAGCAGGTCTTCCGTTTGCACGGACAAGAGATATCCGGCGTCAATTGCCCCGCGATCGACGGCATCATCGAGGAGGCTGACGATGTGGCAGGGGAGGTTGAGGACGATACCGTGCTCGACGCAGCTCTCATTGCAGCCGCTCAGGCTGTCGAACACTATGAGATGACTCGCTACGGCAGCTTGATCGCGTGGGCCAAGCAGCTCGGACGCAGCGACTGCGCAGAACTGCTGCAGCAAAATCTCGAGGAGGAAAAGGCCGCCGACAAGAAGCTGACATCATTGGCAGAAAGCCGGGTCAACCGACGGGCGGCTTGAGGTTTGTTGGCTCCTGCTTCTGCAGGTCGCCGCGTGATCGCGCAGCTCAACCCGCCACTTCCGCTTGCAACGGCCGAAGGGGCGGGTTGGGTGCATTTCGTTATCGACTACGGTCCCGAGAGCGCGCTTCGTGTGATCGCTGCGCGCGATCAGCCTTTACCCGGATAACAGCTCTTGCTCAGAAGGCCTGCCAAATGAGCGGCGTTTGATGCCAGCATTGGCGTCCAATCGGCTACGGCCTTCGGAGCCTTTTTTAAGTCAATGTAATTGACCGATCCCATTGCCTCGCCCACCCAGTAAGTCACGCCTCCCGGCGGGGCGGAGAATCCGACCTCCAGCAGCGCCTGCAGGACTTCGGCGGCAACGTGGTGTGCGCCGTCTTCGTTGCCCACAACCGCTGCCATGCCCACCTTGCCGTAGGATGGCATACGGCCCTTGTCATCCTTTTCGCCAAGAAACGCATCCATCCGTTCGAGCACGCGCTTGGCAACGCTAGACGGCTGCCCCAACCAGATCGGCGATCCGATGATCAGGATATTGGTGTTGACGATACGCCTGCGCAATTCCGGCCAATCGTCGCCCTCACCCTCGTCGGAGCTGACGCCAGGTTTGATGTTGTAGTCAACAGCTCTGATGATCTCGCCCTCAATCTGATGCTCGGACAAAGCATTGAGGAGTTCCCGAAGCAGCTTCTCGGTCGATGAAGGCGCCGGAGAGAATTTCAAAGTGCAATTGAATGCAAGTGCCGTGAGAGCCATGTCAGCTGAACGCGGCCGCTCGCGACTGGTTCAAAAGAATCGTACTCCGCTGTGATTGTGCGCCACTGCGAGGCCGCTGTGTGATCGCGCGCCACTGTGTTTTCTATGAATTAGTGGAACTGGGAAGTGACGTGCTGAGTTCCTTTGCTCGGGGAGTTATGGAGGCAGAGCATGAGTGCCCCGACTTCATCGATGCGGCCGGCATCGGCGCGCACGACAGATTTCGCAAACAGTTCGTTCGTTAACAGTTCATTCCAAGCCTCAGATCGCCACAGGCTTTTAGCCAAGGATCTTCTCAGCAAGCATCTTCCCATTCTGCTATCCGTGATCGTCCTGCTCATCCTTCCGAGGCAGTCTTCCGGCCAGGAGGGGCATCACGGCGTCGGGCATGAATCCTGGCACGAAAATTTCTATTCGACGCTCATGCGCAAGGACACCAAGACGTCGTGCTGCAACATGTCAGATTGTCGTCCAACGGAATCGCGCATGATCGGTGATCACTACGAGGTTAAAGTGGATGGCGCTTGGGTGTCGGTACCCAAGGAGGCGATTCAGAACATTTCAGCACCCGACGGCGGAGCCCACGTCTGTGCGCCGCCGCAGATTGGTGCGACCAAGGGAAAAGTCTATTGTGTCGTTCTGCCGCCCGAGACGTGAATTGGCGGCATCCGGATTGGCGCCGACCGATGAGGCGCAGACCTCGTAATCTCTCTAACGCTGCAATGGACGGTCGTGAGAGCGCCCGCACGCTGACTGTGTGCTACGGTCGCCCTCTGTCGCAGGCCCTCGCTGAGCACCCAACACCGCGGGCTCTGCCTCGCTTTAAACCTTTTGTGTTCTATTCTCGAATTTCGATGGCTTTTACCGGTGGGTAACTGAGAAACCCGTGCGTGCACGTCTACGATGTACAACGGAATCAATTACGGATGAGATGACAGCGGAAAGTGGAGAGCGCGGTGGCTCTTCGACAGCAACCCGGATCTCCGTGAGATGGTTCTGCGTACCGCACCAAAGGGGTGGAACCGAATGGACCACGATCGTGAGATTACATCGCTTGCCGGCGAGACCGTAGCCCTGCAAGCGATCGTGTCGAGAGTACTGCACGAGATCGGCCAAGTGGACCCGCGCGTCAGGCACGCGATCCGCGTCGGCTTCGAGGAAGCCGCAAACCAGATCGATGCAATGGCAATCGCCGCGGGTGGAAAGAACCGCCCCGAGCACTTCGCCAAAGCAATCAAGCTTCTCGAAGTGCTGCGCTTGATTGTTCTGAAGCGGGACGAGCCGATGCACAGTGCTCAGATATCCGGACCAGTTCCGCCCGTGATCGAGTAAAATTGGATGCGGAAGCCGACGTCGCGGGTGGCCAGGTCATCGAAGGCAGACGTAGAGCGAGTGACTATGAAAAGTCTTTGGGAGCTTGTTGCGTGGGTTCATCGGTCAGATCTCAGGATGATGGGCTTCTGGGCTGTTTTGTGTGGCGGTCTCTTGCTCGCGCTATTGGCTACGGGCAGCTTGGATGCGTTTCTGACGGGTGAGCCGACTGAGCTGAGCGGACCTATTGCAAAACGATGGTGAAGATTGAAAAGAGTACGGCAACGGACTCTTCGCGCATCAGGCGCGCGTGACACGAAGTCATAAAGCGCAGCATCTTGCAGCAACGGAACGTTTCGGTCTTGCCGTGCTTATTCTGTCCGGGAGCAAGCGGCCAGGAGCACATCAATGGCAGAGATCGATCGCCGTACCTTGATACGAGGGATGTTGTATTGCGCTGCATTCACAGCGGCCGGTGGCGCGGCAATCACGACGCCGGAACTCGCAAGGGCTGTTCCGCTTGCAGCGGACAAGGCTGGACCCGCTGAAGTGGACGACGTTCTGAACAAGGAGGCGGCTCCCGACAACGATGACATTGTCGAGATAGATGATCTTTCTGAGCTTCCGGAGCATGCCCAGCAGGCGCAGTATTGGCGCCGCCGTCGTCGCCGGTGGTGGCGTCGTCGTCGTCGTGTTAGGTGTTTTTGGCGCAGAGGACGCCGCGTGTGCGTCAGGCGTTGGTAGTGAACGGAGTGTTTCGAGGCTCGTAGGATCAATGGCGCGCTGACGGGACGCGAACCCGTGAGCGCGCGTGCCAATCCAATCCGAGCGCTGATCGCCGCGCCGGGAGCGCGCGCTCATCAATTCTTACACATTCCGCCAGGCGTTAGCCCGTAAGGCAAAATCTGCTTCAGGTATCGTGGCGCGATGCCCAGGTCTTGCGACCGAAAAGTGTTGAGTCGTCTTCTGCCCGCGGTCCACGTTTGAGGAAGCCGGGTATTTCAACATTAGGGAGTGCGCCCACGCGGTCGGTCCGCGGGGCGAACTGTCGCACCTCGGCGGGCACGACCGGCATTTTGCTCACCGGGATGAATGAAGACCGAGCTGGATCGTCGTGGGCCATTGAATCACTAGAGCAGAAACCTTTGATCGGACGCGGTGTGCCGATGTGGTGTGGATATCTTTATTTTTCGTGAAAGAGATCAACGTTTAAAAAGGAGCGATGAGCGCGCCTTCGAGTGACTATCAGCTAATGGTGAGAAGCGCCGCTATTCACGTGGCCCAGCAACTTTTTGCGAAATGCTATTTTCGGCAAATTCTTTCTCACGTCCAAACTCTCGATCGCGTCGACAGCACTTAAACTGTTCATTTAGGCATGGACCGCGAGATTGAACGGTCGGAACGAGAACGGCAGCGACGATCTTTGCTAAATCATGATGCCTCGCCAACTTCACTTCTTGTTTTGATCGTGCTGCACGGATGCGGCGCTGCCACGGGGCTTGCACATAGCGAAAACTCGTCCGGGCCATGATCACGAGAGGGAAGCGACCGGTTGAGGCGGCCCGACGAAAGTTACACTGGGGACTAAGCGCGAAGCTGATCTCTGGTGGTTCCAGTTAATGAAAATAAAAGCGTGATCCGTTGCGAGCATATGCGCGAGGCGGGCGCTGACCGGGCGAATGCGGTCACGTCGAACGCATGGCTCCTCACCAACTTGTGAGCCTGCTCTGTAAGAGAAGCATATGACGCCCACACCCATTTGGTGATCGAATAGGGTCGTAGCGGATTGCATACGACGCCAAATCTTCACATGGCGGTGGGGGCTGTTCATGAAGGAGCGAAGCAAGCGTGGTCCGGCCGCTGCCGATGTCCGCATTGGCGACAGAATGCGCGCGCGCCGCATGATGTTGGGCATGAGCCAAACCGAATTGGGTGCAGCCCTGGATGTGACCTTTCAGCAGATCCAGAAGTATGAGCGGGGTATCAACCGCGTAAGCGCGAGCACCATGGAAAGGTTGGCCGCAACGTTGGGAGTGCCCATAACCTACTTCTTCGATGACAACCACTCGCCCGACAACGGTCAAAGTCATGGCTCTGAGGTGGATTTGATTGCTTTCTTGGCGACTGCCGAGGGGCTCGCTCTCTGTAAGGCCTTTCAGCACATCGAAAGCCAAGCCATGCGCAGCGCCGTGATCAGCCTCTTGCAAGGGATTGTGATGAAGCATGAGCGTGGGCGTGGAGACTGGTCGTTCTCTCGGTACAGTAGGGGGCAGCCGCAATGACAGAACCGATTGTGCTGGAGACTTCCGTCTCTGACCTCGAACAGTCGAATACGCTGTGGGAAGCAGTTGACGCTGTGTGCGAGGAGCTTGGGCTTGACCCTCTCAACTCCTTGTCTCGCGAAATAGTGGCTCGTGAAGTGATTGAATGTGCGCGACTTGAGCGTGACCCCGAGCGCATCTGTGAGATGGTGGTGCAAGAGCTCAAGGGCCCAATGCTGACGTAGCAGGCGGCTGCGACGCGAATGACCGCAAGCCGACATTGCGCTCGGTTGGGTATCATTCCTCCGGTCTGATCAACTAAACCTACGGACAATTTCCATTCAGGGATAATCGAGGCAGTACCCGCTTTGACCCTGGCGGTCGGCTCCCGTGGCTGCACGCCACTGAGTGTCGTTGGGCCGATCATTTGAATCGCTCGCCATCGGTCGCCGGCTGCCGGTCCTCTTCGGGCAGCCATCGCTGAGAAAAGAATGTCATGCGGTGCCGAGAGGCATTGCCAGTTCTCGGGTGGATCAAGTGAGCACTTTGAGCGCCAAGTTGGTTCGAAGTCTTGGTTGGCTCGCCGTCCGGAGACGAAGGGCGGCCATGCCTCGAACCCAGCAAGCAAGTCAAACCGTTCTCAGATCGGTGTTGACGCGACACGCCGACCCGAAGGATACAAATGATACGGGGGTCTTCTATGTCGGCGTGGGTGATCGGTTCGACGACGATAGGAGACTTGTACGCGAGGCGGCTTCAGAGCTTCGCCCGGCAATGCATTCCCACTCGGGCCGGCGCCTCCCGTCGCGCTATCTCAGCCGATAGTCATCAACAGCGTGCATGCGGCAACATGGCAAACGGTCAGCGTTGCGGACTGGCCCAAGGCTCTTTCTACCTAGGGCCAGCACTCAGCCAGCTGCACGAAATCGGCGGCGTGACAAAGCGTGCAACGTTGCGCTCACTCCTCAGCGAGCAGGTCCTAGAGGCAAGGCACAGTTGGTGCCAAGAACTAAAATGACTCAGGTGGCGTCGTTGCCGTCGAAACCAATCAATGAAAGGTGAGGTCATGAAAGTCGTGGTTATTGGCGGAACCGGCTTAGTCGGGTCCAAGGTCGTCGAGAAGCTGAAGCAGAAGGGCCACGAGGTCATCGCGGCTGCGCCCAATACAGGCGTCAACACGATTACTGGCGAAGGCCTGGCAGATGCGCTTGCTGGCGCTCGAGTCGTCGTTGACGTGGCCAACTCGCCATCATTCGAAGATCAAGCCGCGATGGACTTCTTCCAAACCGCCGGCAAGAACCTCACCGGGGCCGAAGTGGCCGCCGGCGTCAAGCATCACGTAGCCCTTTCGGTCGTCGGCACCGAGCGCCTGCAAGACAGTGGCTATTTCCGCGCTAAGCTTGCCCAAGAGAAGCTCATTGAGAGCTCGCCAATTCCATACACGATCGTCCGCGCCACCCAGTTCTTTGAGTTCCTCCGTGGCATCGCGCAATCGGCCGTCGAAGGTGACACAGTGCGCCTGTCGCACTCGCGGCTCCAGCCGATGGCGGCAGAAGATGTCGCGACCGCGGTAGCCGAGGCGGCTCTTGCGGAGCCGGTAAACGGCATGGTGGAGATTGCCGGTCCCGACGCGTTCCACCTCGATGAGATCGTCAGCAAGGTTCTCAAATACGACAAAGACCCGCGGAAAGTCGTTGTAGATCCGGAGGCACGCTATTTCGGCGTCAAGCTGAGCGATGCGTCGCTCGTTCCTGGTCAGAGTCCTCATCTCGGCTCGACCAAGTTCGATTGGTGGCTCACCCACGTCCCGGCGCCGCAGAAACACTAGTGCGGCCATGCTTGGTAGAAGACGACCTGGGCAGCCAGAACTTCCCTATCCGCGTCTGCTTCCTGGGACTGGAGAGGGGACTGGACACCACGCGGGGCACGAACCCCAAGTTAATGGCGCGCCCTATGGGACTCGAACCCATGTTACCGCCGTGAAAGTGCGCGCCGGGGAAACGGCTGGAAACGGCAGCGGTTTGCTAACCTATTGAAATAACGTATAATCATAGCGGGTGGTAACGGGCGGAAACGGCAGGAACTACCCCGATCTTTATTGCATCTTTATTGATGGGGAACCCATGCCTGGCCGAGTTCAGCACGCTAGTCTCGAGAGTAAGAGCGCTCGCGAACGTCTAAAACGCAGCAGCCGGCAGGGTAGCGCTAAGGTCCACTGGCAACACCTCGCCGATCTGCCGGGTCGTGTGCATCTTGGCTACGAGTGCTGGAAGGGTGAGCGGACAGGACGCTGGATCATGCGTCGGCACACCCCAGGTGCCAAGAGTCCGTATCGTCACGAGACGCTGGGACGCGCTGA
>Ga0075424_100003242_pt1 | contig 15152 bp, 14 predicted proteins | sample SoiMethybrSBSTD3_FD_75301 | JGI IMG/M metagenome (GOLD analysis project Ga0075424, IMG submission 75301) | Bulk soil microbial communities from a Populus tree surrounding site in Tennessee, USA - Soil MetaG P. TD hybrid SBSTD3 | ecosystem: Environmental > Terrestrial > Soil > Tree plantation... | reverse complement strand
CCTCGCCGACGGCATCGTCGTCACGCCCTCGCACAATCCGCCCGAGGACGGGGGATTCAAGTACAACCCGCCGAACGGGGGCCCCGCCGACACGGACGTGACCAAGTGGGTGGAGGACCGCGCGAACGCCCTGCTGCGCGACGGCAATGCCGGCGTCAAGCGGGTGCCGTTCGAGCAAGCGGTCCGGGCCGCCACGACGTATCAGCGCGATCTCATCCAGCCCTACGTCGAAGGCCTTCCCGACGTGATCGATGTGGAGGCGATTCGCGGGGCGGGGCTGCCCCTCGGCGTGGATCCGCTCGGCGGCTCGTCACTGCCTGTGTGGATGCGGATCAACGCCGTGCACGGGCTGGACCTCGCCATCGTCAACCCCACCATCGACCCACGCTTCGCCTTCATGACCCTCGACTACGACGGCAAGATCCGCATGGATTGCTCGAGCCCCCACGCGATGGCCCGCCTGGTCGGTCTCAAGGACCGCTACCGGGTGGCCTTCGCCAACGATCCGGATGCGGATCGCCACGGGATCGTGACCCCTTCCGGCCTCATGAACCCGAACCACTACCTGGCGGTCGCCATCCACTACCTGCTGACGACGCGCACGGGCTGGCCCGCCGGCGCCGCGGTGGGTAAGACCGTGGTGAGTAGCGCCATCATCGATCGCGTGGTCGCGAAGGCGCGGCGGCGCCTCCTCGAGGTGCCGGTCGGGTTCAAGTGGTTCGTGGGCGGGCTGCTCGACGGCTCGCTCGTCTTCGGCGGCGAGGAGAGCGCGGGCGCGAGCTTTCTCCGCCGGGGCGGCGGCGCCTGGTCAACCGACAAGGACGGGCTCATCCTGGACCTGCTCGCCGCCGAGATCACCGCGCGGACCGGCCGCGACCCGGGCGAGCACTACCGCGCTCTGACGGCCGAGCTCGGCGCCCCCGTCTACACGCGCATCGACGCCGCGGCCACTCCCGAGCAGAAGGCGCGACTCGGCAAGCTCACGCCGGACGCGGTCGCCGAGTCGAAGCTGGTGGGCGAGCCCATCACGGCCAAGCTGACCCAGGCCCCCGGCAACGACGCGCCCATCGGTGGCCTCAAGGTCATCGCGACCAGCGGCTGGTTCGCGGCGCGGCCCTCGGGGACCGAAAACATCTACAAGATCTACGCCGAGAGCTTCAAGGACGAGGCCCACCTGGCCGCCATCGTGAAGGAGGCGCAGGCCATGGTGGATGAGGCCCTTCGCTAGGCCGGGCGGGCCACCCCGCGAGGGATCAGCCCGCCGATTGTCGAATCCCCGGGAGCGCATTCGACCACAGGCGAGAATGACGGCCGTGCTGCGGCGCGGCGAAAGGGGCTATCGATGAGCGGAGTGCGAGTGCTGGTCGGCACGCGGAAGGGCGCCTTCATCCTCACGGGGGACGGCAAGCGGGACCGATGGGACGTGAGCGGCCCGCACTTCGGGGGCTGGGAGATCTATCACCTCAAGGCCTCGCCGGCAGATCCCAACCGGATCTTCGCGGCCCAGTCGTCGGGCTGGTTCGGGCAGATCATGCAGCGCTCGAGCGACGGCGGGAAGACCTGGGAGACGGTGGGCAACAAGTTCGCCTACGACGGACCGACCGGCACGCACCAGTGGTACGACGGCACGCCACATCCCTGGGAGTTCGCCAAGGTCTGGCACGTGGAGCCCTCGCCGACCGACCCCGACACCGTGTACGCGGGAGTCGAGGACGCCGCGCTGTTCCGCTCCACCGACGGCGGGCAGACCTGGCACGAGCTGGCAGGGCTGCGCACGCATTCGACGGGTTCCCTCTGGCAACCGGGGGCGGGCGGCATGTGCCTGCACACCATCCTGCTGGACCCGAAGACCCCGGGTCGCATCTTCGTCGCGATCTCCTCGGCCGGCTCCTTCCGCTCGGACGACGGGGGCACGACGTGGCGGCCCATCAACAAGGGGCTCAAGTCCGAGGGCATCCCCGATCCCAACGCCGAGGTGGGGCACTGCGTGCATCGCATCGCCATGCATCGCTCGCGACCCGGCACGCTCTTCATGCAGAAGCACTGGGACGTGATGCGCAGCGACAACGCCGGGGAGACCTGGCAGGAAGTCAGCGGCAACCTGCCCTCGGACTTCGGCTTCCCCATCGACGTGCACGCGCACGAGCCCGAGACGATCTACGTGGTGCCGATCAAGAGCGACTCCGAGCACTATCCCCCGGACGGCAAGCTCCGCGTGTACCGGAGCCGTACCGGCGGCAACGAGTGGGAGCCGCTCACCGACGGCCTGCCCCAGCGTCACTGCTACGTGAACGTGCTCCGCGACGCCATGGCCGTGGACGCGCTCGATCCCTGCGGCGTCTACTTCGGCACCACGGGCGGCCAGGTCTTCTGCTCGCCGAACGGCGGCGATCGCTGGACGCCCATCGCCGAGCATCTGCCGTCCGTGGTGGCGGTGGAGGTGCAGAGCCTGCCATGATCCGCGTCGTCCTGCCCACGCATCTGCGCACGCTGGCGCGCGTGAACGGCGAGGTGAAGGTGGCGGTGCCGACGCCCGTGACCACGGCGGCGGTCCTCGACGCCCTCGAGGACGCCTACCCCATGCTGCGAGGGACGATACGCGACCAGGTCACCAAGAAGCGGCGGCCCTTCATCCGCTTCTTCGCCTGCGAGGAGGATGTCTCCCACGACGGCCCCGACACGCCGCTGCCGGAGGCGGTCGTGTCGGGCGCCGAGCCCTTCCTGGTCGTGGGCGCGATGGCCGGCGGCTAGTCCGCCCCACTATTCCGCATCGGGCACCCCGTAGCGGCGCAGCACCTCCTTGACGGCGTCGCTCCCGAAGAGCATGCGCTTCCGCGGGCGTGAGCCCGCCGCGATGAGGAGCTCGGCCACCGCGGGATAGTCCCCGTGGGTGATCTCCTCCGGCAGCTTCATCGCCATGCCGCCGAAGGGGTCGTGGCAGTGCTGCGAGCCGTGCATGGCCATGTCGAGCGCGTCCGAGTCGTAGCGATTGAGCGTGTGGATGTCGGCGCCGGCCTCCACGAGCGCCTTCGTCGCCTCGTACTGGCCGCGCCAGGCCGCCCAGTGAATGGGCGCGGTCCCGTCGAGCCCGCCGGGCGCGCTCGGGTCGGCGCCGGCGGCGACCAGCCGCCGGATCTCCGCGGCATCGTTGCGGCACGCCGCGTTGCAGAGGAGATCGGGATCGATGGGGCCGCCCGGCGTGGCCCGATCGCCTCGCGCGCGGGCGCCGGCCACGCGCTCCGCGTCGGTCACGCGCGCGTCGTCGCCGCCCGCCGCGCGCAGCAGCGCGGCCGCGTCGTCCCGGCCCTGGCGTACGGCGTACCCGAGCGGGGTCTCGCCGACATCGTCGGCGGCGTTGGGATCGCCGCCCGCCTCCACCAGCATCCGGATGATGGGGAGGGTCCGGCCGTAGGCGATGGCCCGATGGAGATGCGTGCGGTCGTGCATCCACTCGACGCGGAGGTTCGGATCGGCGCCATGGCGCAGCAGCAGCGCCACGCCCTCCGGATTCTCGAAATCGAGCATGCGGGCGAGCGCGTAGGACACGCGCCCGCGATGCGGATGCGCGTCCAGCAGGAGGCGCAGGCACGTGGTGTCGGCGAACTCGGTGGCGTGATAGAGGTCCTCGGAGCCGAGCGCTCGTGCGACCGCGCCGGGCGGCGGTTCGGGCTTGCCCTCGTTCACGTCCGCGCCGGCGGCGAGGAGCAGGCCCGTCAGCTCGGGGTTGTTGGCGATGCCGGCCGCGCCATAGATGGGGAATTGCTGCCAGCGGCCGCCGTCCTCCTCTTCCAGCACGTAGAAGACATTGGGGTCCGCGCCGTGCTGGAGCAAGAGCCGCACCGCCTCCACGATGCCCGTGGCGCGCGCGCGATCGACGCGGAGGAAGCGCGAGAAGCAGGCGTAGAGGAGGGGCTCGTGGTCGAGCGGCCCCCCGCGACGCCGGGCGAGCGCGGGCTCACCGGCCAGCAGTCGCGCGACGCGCGCGGCCGCGCCGGTGACGCAGGCGGTGTAGAGATCGTGCTCCGCGAGCGTGGGCTCGGCGTCGAGCAGCGCCGTCGCCTTGCGCATGTCCCCCGTGAACGCGGCGCGGATGAGCGCGGCGGCGCGGCCGGCGCTGTCGAGCATGCGCGCTTCCACGAACTGCTTCCAGCGGGGCCAGCTTGCGGAGCCGTACTCGCGGGCGATGACGAGCTGGGCATCGTGGAGCGCCGCCTGCTCGAGGCCGCGACCGCCGGGCGCGGCATCCCGGAAGCGCGGATGCGACGCGCGAAATCGGGCGAGCGCCGCCGGATCACCGGCGCGGAGGGCGTCGAGCAGCGCCTTGGCCTGCTTGCGGTCGAACTCCAGGGAGGGACGGGGCGGGATCGGCCTGATGGTCATGGACACGCCTCCTTCATTGCCCCGCGTCCGCATGCCGGGCGGTGAAGGGGTCGTGTGACCGCCAGTCGCCGTGAGCTCGCTACAGGTGGGACATTCCCTTCACGCGGACCGTGGGCCGCCTGACCGGCCCGGCCCCTCCGTGCCAGGGATCGCGATCCCAGTCAAGCGAAGCGGGAGAGAGGCGCGCGTCAGGCCGAGGCGCCGGCCGCCTCGCGCAATGCCGCGCGCGCGAGGAGCCGCGTGGAATCCAGCGTGGGCAGGGGCGAGTCGTCGGGGCTCACAAGCAGGGGAAACTCGGTGCAGGACAGCGCGACCGCGTCGCAGCCATGCTTCTTCCCCTCGCGGATGACGCCCACGAAGTAGGCGCGGGTGGCGTCCTCGAAGCGGCCGTAGACGAGCTCGTCCATCGTGTGGCGATTGATCTGTTCGCGCGTGGCCGCGTCCGGGATCTCGTGGCCGATGCCGGCGGCGGCGAGCTTGGTCGGATAGACGGGGCCCTCCATCAGATACCGCGTGCCGAGGACCAGGAGCCGGCGGTAGCGCTCGCGCGCGGCCGCCGCCGCAACCTCCTCGGCGATGTGGAGCCACGGGATAGGCGAGCGCGACCGGACGAGGTCCAGGCCCTGATGCGCCGTGTTGTCCGGGCAGATGAGGAAGTCGGCGCCCGCCCGCTCGAGCTTCTCGGCGGAGGCCAGCAGCATCGCGCCGACCTCGTCCCAGCGGCCCGCCTCGATGTGGACCATCCATTCGGCGAGCGGATACGTGTGCGTGACGATCTCGGGATGGCCGTGGCGCCCGAAGACGGCGGCGCCTTCCCCACAGATGGTCCGGTAGCACAAGGCAGCGCCTTCCGCGCTCACTGCGACGATTCCGATGCGCCTCGCCATGTCGACTATCATAGCCTCATGCGACAGGCGTGGCGCCTGCTCACCCGCACGGTGAGCGACTTCTATGCGGATCGGGCGCAGCGGACGGGCGCCGCGGTCGCCTACTATACGATCTTCACGCTGACGCCCGGCCTCGTCATCGTCATGGCGCTGGGCGGCTTCCTGATCGGCCCCGGCGCCGAGGCGAGCATCATCGCGCAGTTCCGCGAGCTGACCGGCGAGGGGGGCGCGCAGGCCATCGAGGCCATGGTGCGGAGCGCGCGCACCACCACGCCGGGCGCCACCGGGGTGGCCCTGGCGCTGGCGACCCTGAGCTTCGGGCTCTACGGCGTGTTCGGCGAGCTCCAGGATGGGCTCAACACGATCTGGCGCGTGCCCCCCAGGCCGGCCCGCCGCATTCGCGACATGGTGAACGAGCGCTTCTGGTCCTTCGTCGCCGTGGTGGGCACGGGCTTCCTGCTGCTGCTCTCGCTCGTGGTCACGGCGTGGCTGACCGCGGTGGCCACGTACGTGAGCCACCTGCTCCCCGGGTCTGCCCTCGCGCTCGAGGCCGTCCATGGTGTGGTCTCGGCGGTGCTGCTCACGCTCGCCTTCGCGCTGATCTTCAAGCTCTTGCCCGACGTGAATCTCGCCTGGCGGGACGTGCTGGTAGGCGCCGCCGTCACCTCGCTGCTCTTTCTCTTGGGGACGCTCCTGATCGGCCTCTACCTCGTCAAGTGGGCGGTGGGCTCCGCCTACGGCGCCGCGGGCTCCCTCGTGGTCATCGTGGTGTGGGTGTACTACTCGGCGCAGATTCTCCTCCTCGGCGCGGAGTTCACCAAGGTGTGGACGACGGACGTCGAGAAGGCGATCAGACCCCTGACGGCCGCTGCCGAGGAGGGACTGGAGACGCGGCGCTCGTGACCGCTGCCTTCACGCCCGATCCGCCCGTCTTCGAGCCCGTAGCCATGCCGCCCGCGTGGCCGGCGCGGCCGTGGATCTACGGCAACGTCATCACCTCGCGCAACGGCATCGTCACGTGGGCGCGCGTGGGACCCCACGACGATCCCATCCGCGCGATCGCCGGGGGCGACTTCGCGCGCCCGGCCCGGCGCGCCGACACGCGCCTCATGCGCCGGCTGCGCGCCGCCGCGGACGCCGTCTCCTTCGGGGCCCAGACGCTGCGTGATCAGCCGGAGCTGATCGGCGGGGTGGCCGACGCGGGCGGCGACCTCGGCGAGACCCTGGTGCAGTACCGCGCCGCGCGCGGGCAGGGGCCGGTGCCGCTACAGGTCGTCTACACGGAGTCGGGTGGCCTGGACCTGCGCGTGCGGCTGTTCAACACCACCGGGGTGGCGGTGGTCGTCGTGACGACGGAGGAGGGGGCGCGGGTACTGCGCGCGCGAGGCAGCGAGGTGCATGGCGTGCGGCTCATCGTCGCCGGCGCGACCCGCGTGGACGCCCGCGGGCTCGTCGCGGCCCACGAGCGGCTCTTCGCCGACGTCGGCGTGCGGCATCTCGCCTGCGAGGGCGGCGCGGTGGTGCTCGATGCGCTGCACGAGGCGGGGATTCTCGACGAGCTCTTCGTCACGGTGTCGGACGTGGAGATCGACCCCGCCGCGCACGCGGCGGTGAAGCGCATCGCCGCCCTCGCCGCCGGCGCGGGACGGCTCGTCGCCGAGGGCCGGAGCCCCGCGGACGCCGGCTATCGCTTCCAGCGCTGGCGCTTCAACGAGCGCTAGCCGGCCAGCTCGCGCCGCACCTGCTCGCGGTCGAACCCCGCGCCGGCGAGGGCGCGGAGGATCAGCGCGACGTGCTTCTTCGTGAGGTCCTGCGGTCCGTGGCCGGGGAGCGTGACCTTCACCCCGCCGGGCCCCTCGTACTGCACGTGGCCGGTCATGCCGCCCTTCAGCGCGTGAAAGCCGTGCTTGAGGAGCCACGTCTCCATCTGGCGGCGAGTGACCTGGCCGGCCATGCGCGCCTGGACTCCCTCAGCCGCGGTCGAGCCCCGCGAGCGCGGCGCGACAGGCGGCGGACAAGGGCTCCATGCCCAGCTCGTCGGCGAGGGCAGCCGCCCGGTCGTAGTGCTCGCGCGCGGCCGCAGCCTCCCGCGGCGGGCCGCGCCGCACCGCCACCGCGCCGGCGAGGCGCAGGGCGAGCGCCTCGTTGCCGCGCTCCTGATGCTTGCGCGCGAGCTCGACGGCTTCTTCGGCGAGGGCGCCGGCCTCGTCGACGCGGCCGGCCAGGAGAAGCGCCTCCGCGAGCCGCGTCACCTCGCTGGCGTGGTTGACCATGCTGCCGCTGGCGCGCGACGCCTCGATCGCTTGCCGCATCAAGGCCTCGCCCTCTTCGAAGCGGCCGGAGTGGGCGTACGCGTAGCCGAGGATCGACGCGATGTTCGGGTACCAGGCGGGCAGCTTCCACGTGCGGCAAAGATCCAGGCTCCGCTCGAGCTCGGCGATCGCGCGCGCCAGGTCCGGTCCGTGGGCCAGATGAAAGCCCGCCGCGTAGTGCGCCACCATGAGCACGAGCGGCTGCTCGGCCTCGCGCGCGACGCGGAGCCCTTCCTGTGATTGGGCCTCGGCTTCGTCGAAGCGTCCGAGGCGCGTGAGAGAGGAGATCAGCCAGAGGCGGAAGAACACCGATGCGGGCCCGGGCAAGCCGAAGCGCCGCAGCTCGAGGCCGTCCTTCAGCACCTCCACGCCCTTGCTGAGCAGATCGACGGCCCGTCGATAGTCGCCGCGTGCGAAGCACACCGAGCCGAGATAGCCGTTGATCAACATCTCGAGCTCGAGATCTCCCACCTCAGGAACGAGGGCCAGCGCCCGCTGCCCCCGCTCGATGGACTGGTCGGGCATCCCGAGAATGGAGAAGTCGCGAATCATGTAGGCGAGGATCCACCCGAGCCGGCGACGATCGCCGAGACGGAGGGCGAGCCCTTCGGCCTCCTTGAGATTGTCGAGGTCGCGGGCGATCTGTCCGAGGGGGAAGAGCGAGCTCCGGAGCGCGAGACGAAGATCGATGGCGTGGGCGAGGCGATCGGGCGTCTCGGGCAGTCGGGCCAGCGAGGCGAGCGCTTCCTCCAGATGGGCGACCGCGTCGCGATAGGAGGACCGGGCCGCCGCCTTGACCGCGGCGGCGTGGGAGTGCGCCGCGGCCTGGTTCCACAGCTCCCCCTGGATGGCGTGGCGCGCGAGCCGCTCCGCGTGCTCGGGAAGGCGCTCCGCGTAGTGCTTCTCCATGGCGGCGACGATTCGCGCGTGAAGCGCGCGGCGTTGCCCCTGGAGGAGGCTTCCATACGCCACGTCGCAGCTGATCACGTGGGTGAACGCATACTCCATCTCGGGATACAGACGGGACTCGCACAGGAAGCCCGCCTCGCGCAGGCGCATGACGCTGGCCATCAGCGCCTCCGGGGTGTCGTCGGACACCATGCGCAGCAGGTCGATCGGTACGGTGGGCCCGATCACCGAGGCGGCCTGGAGGAGCCGCTTGTCCTCGGCCGCGAGACCGTCGACGCGGGCGGCGACCACGGACTGAACGGTGGGCGACACCTCCACACGGTCGAGGGGCTTGACGAGCCGATAGTGACCGGGCTCGCCGGCGAGCACGCCCGCCTGGGCGAGCGTCCGCACACTCTCCTCCAGGAAGTAGGGGTTGCCTCCGGTCTGCTTCGCGACGGCTTCGGCCAAGGGGCCGACGGCGAGATCGGGACCGAGGAGCACCCCGAGGAGCTCCTGGGCCCCGGCGGAGTCGAGGGGGCCGAGACGAAGCTGCGTGAACGAGGTCTTGCTGCCCCAGGGCAGCTGATACTCGGGCCTGCAGTTGACGAGCATCCCGATGCGCGCCGTGGCCAGCTTCTCGACGAGGGTGTCGAGGAACGCCTCGGTTTCGCGATCCACCCAGTGCAGGTCCTCCAGCACGACGAGGAGGGGCTGCTCCTGGCTCTCCCGAAGGAGGAGTCGCCGAACGGCCTCGCCGATCTGCACGCGCCGCTGAGGTGGATCGAGCTCGGCCCAGTGCGCATCCTGGACGGGAATGTCCAGCAGGGCGAGGAGGGGAGCCGCGTACTCGGCGAAGCGGGGATCGAGGGCGACGAGCCGATCGGTGACTTTCTCCCGGATCGTCGTCGCATCGTCCCGATCGTCGACCTGGAAATAGACCTGCAGGAGGCGGCGCAGGGGCAGATAGGGCGTTCCCGTCGCATAGGACAGGGCGCTCGCCTCGAGCACGCGCCAGCCCGCGAGCTCGGGCGAGCGGGTGACTTCCCACACCAGGCGCGACTTGCCGACGCCCGGCTCTCCCACGAGCGCGGCGAGCTGACCATGCCCTTGCTGGGCGCGAAGCAGGGTGGCGACGACCGCCTCGTACTCCTCGCGGCGCCCCACGAAGCGCGTCAACCCTCGCGCGGCCGCCGCGTGAAAGCGGAGACGCGCGGGCGTGACACCCGTGAGCTCGAAGACCTCGACGGGCTCCGACATCCCCCGGATGGGGACGGCTCCCAGTGTGCGCGTCTCGAAGAACCCCTCGGCGAGGCGGATGGTGGCGGCCGCGCAGAGCGCGGTACCCGGCTTGGCGAGCTTCTCCAGCCGCGCGGCCAGATTCGTGGTCTGACCGATCGCGGTGTAGTCCATGTCGAGATCGGATCCGATGGACCGTACGAGCACGTCGCCGGAGTTCAGCCCGACGCGGATCTGGAGCGGGATACCGTGACGGCGCTGGACTTCGTCTCCGTGCCGCGCGATGTGATCCAGCATGCGGAGGGCCGCGTAGCCCGCGCGGAGGGCGTGGTCCTCGAGGGCGAGCGGCGCGCCGAACAGCGCCATGATCCCGTCGCCGAGCACCTGATTGACGATGCCTTCGTAGGCGTGGACGGCTTCCATCATCAGCTCGATGACGGGATCGAGCAGGCGCCGCGCATCCTCGGGATCGCGGTCCATCAGGAGCTCCATCGAGCTCTTGATGTCGGCGAAGAGCACGGTGATCTGCTTGCGCTCGCCCTGCATCGCGCTGCGCGACGTGAGGATGCGATCGGACAGATGATTCGGCGTGTACCCCCGTCTCGGGCCGAAGCGGGCCGGGGCCCCGGCAAGCAAGGGGACGCCGGCGACCGGCGCGCCGCACATGTCGCAGAAGCGGTTCTCCGGGCCGCACTTGGCCCCGCAGACGGGGCAGGCTCCGCCCAGGATCGCGCCGCAGTCGCGGCAGAACGCCGCGGTCGGACGGTTGTCGGTGTTGCACCGTGTGCAGATCATGGAAACGCGCGCCGCGAGCCGACCCGGCGTGGGCCGGGCCGGCCGGCGGAGATCCGACCTACTGTCCGGGCGCCTTGTAGAGAGCCCGGGTGCTCGCCGCGCTCGCCATCGCCCCCATCATCTGCGGCCAGGGAAGGATGCGGGTGGTCTTGAAGGCCGAGACGGCGCCGCCCGCGCTGATCGCGAGGGCGAAAGCGGCCGCGGCTTGATCGTCGGGGAAGGCCACCAGCAGCACGACGTCGTAGTCCCCGAACGCGCCGAATTTCTCCTTCGGCGTCGGGTCGACGTCGCACTCGAACGTGATCGTCGCGATGCATCCGCCCAGCTTGTACACGAGGCTCTTCACGGCGGCCACGCGATTGCGCTCGTTGGCCCCCGCCTTGAGCAGGGTGTCCCACGCGGCGGACGTGTAGGAGAACTGGATCAGGTAGTACTGCTGCTGCTGGACGGACGCAGCAGCACTCGCGGTACGCTTCCCGGGCTTCGGCTTCGCGGCCATGAGGGGTGTGCCTCCTTGATCGGCTCCGATGATCTGCGGGCCACCACGCCCAGGCCGAGGTGGGGCTCGGCGCGGACGGCGAAGGGACTACACCACAGCTACCCGTGAGGAGCAAGGGGCGCGGGGAGCGCCTCGCCGATCATGCGCCCGAAGACCACCATCTCTGGTCTTGCGATAGGTGTCGCGCAGCTCGGCCAGCATGCGCGGCGCCGGACGCGGTCCGACGACGCGGCTACGCCGGCATCCCCTCCGGCGGGTCCACCGGCACCGTGCCCATGTCGGCGGGCACGGAGACCTCGAGGATCTCGAGCGTCTCGGAGGTGGCGGTCTCGTTGTGGCGCAGGCCTCCGGGGATGTAGAGCGACTCGCCCTCCTGCACCCGCAGCGTCTGGCCGTCCTCGAACGAGAGATCGACCCAGCCCTTGAGCACGTAGACGAACTGGCCCTCGCACACGTGGTAGTGCCAACCGGTGGGCTTGGTCATGCCCTGGGTCGCGCTCATCACCTGCGCGCGCATGCGCCCGCTGCTGGCGGCGGTCACGCCCAGATCCTGATACTTGAGGAAGGTGCGCCGCCCCGCGACGAAGGGCGCGGTGGCGGGCGTGGCGTGCGCGAGCTTGCCGGCGGGGATCGTGGTCGTGCTGTCCATGCTGGGCCTCCGCGGAAGAGAGTCAGGGACCAGACCGTGAATGGCTGGACTCTACCACGGAGAAAGGCAAGATGAAGTCCATGCAAGCCGCCGCCGAGATTCGAATCCGCTGACCAGGGGAGGAGCCACCATGGCCGAGACACTGTCCGCCGAAGTGAAGGCGCTCATCGACCGTCCCAATTTCGCTCATCTCTCCACACTGATGCCCGACGGCTCGCCGCTGAGCACGCCGGTGTGGGTGGCACGCGAGGGCGATCGCCTGATCGTCTGCACCAGCGAGGGCTCGTTGAAGGGACGCAACACCAAGCGCGATCCCCGCGTGGCCCTCTCCATCGTGGACTTCGGCAACCCTTACGAGGAGATCCAGCTCCGCGGCCGCGTGGTCGAGCGCCGGCCCGACCCCGACCTCAAGACCATGGATCCGGTGTCGCACAAGTACATCGGCAAGCCGTTCCCGATGCGGAGCTACGAGGGCCGCGTGGCGCTGGTGGTCCAGGTGGACAAGGCGAAGTACACGAAGCTGCCGTTCGAGCACACGCCGCCCAAGCGCTGAGCCGACCCTGCGGCGCGCCCGCTAGGCGGTGAAGGCGATGCGGCCGAAGCGGGCCTCGGCGCTCGTGCGCGTGTCGTTGGTGTCGATGGACAGCGCAATGGCGCCGGGCGCCTCGGGCGCCTCGCCGAAGATCCGCCGGTAGTCCGCCACCACGTCGTGGCGCTCGTCCGTCCAGCGGCCGAGCCCGGCCTCGCCGGATCGCGCCACCACGAAGGTCACCGTGCCGGTCTTGGTGCTCTTCACGATCGTGCCGGTGGGCAGCGCGGGGTCCCACACGTAGCCGACGAGGCGGGAGCGCAGCAGGGCGGGGAAGCGTGGCCAGATCACGAAGATGTGACCGGTGGCGTCCGAGGTCGCGCGCTCGCGGAGATCGGCGCCCCGGGGCAGGCTCACGACCCTCCACGCCCAGGTGAGGATCGGCGTGGCCGCGAGGTCCACGTGCACCGCGTGGGCGATCGTGGAGTGGTCGCCCGCGCTCCGGAGCGCCAGGGCGCGGCGACCCTCGTCCTCCACCACGGTGAAGTCGTAGGCGGGCTGGCCGCGCGGCGTCTCGTACTTTTCCCAGCCCGGCGGCACGCCGTGGGCCCCAAGGGTCGCCCCGCTCCAGTCCTCGACGATGGAGGTGGCGGCCACGGCCGGCCCCATGCGCGCGAGGGGGCGCGCCAAGGCGGCCAACGTCGACGTGATGAGCAGCGCGCGCCGCGAGAGCATCCTCCCGTCAGCGTAGCAGAGCGCGGTGTAGGCTTCGGGCATGGGCCTCGGGGAATGGCTCGACGCGCAGCTGTTCGAGCGGCGCATCGTGACGCTGACGGGCCCGCTCGACGACGGCGCGGCGACCCGGGCCGCGGGGGCGCTGACCGCGCTGGACGCCGGCAGCGCCGAGCCCATCGAGCTCCACCTCGACAGTCCCGACGGCGCGCTCGGGGCGACCTTCCTCGTAATCGATACGATCGGCCTGCTGCGGGCCCCCCTCCGCGTCCGCTGCCGCGGCCAAGTCGGCGGCCCTGCCATCGGGATCCTGGCCGCCGCCGAGCGCCGGATGGCGGGGTCGCACGCCCGCTTCCGCCTCGCCCAGCCCACCGCGCGCTTCACGGGGACGCCGGCCGAGCTCGAAGCACGGAGCCGGGAGCAGCAGGACCTCCTCTGGCGGCTATACGCCCTGGTCGGCCGGCGGTGTCACCGCCCTGCCGAGGAGGTGGCCGAGGACATGCGCCGCGGGCGGTACCTGGATGCGGCCGAGGCCCTCGCCTATGGCCTGCTCGACGAGGTGGTTTGACAAGGGCGCGCGCGCCAGCCTAGCATCGGCCAGGCATCCGCACGCCGGCCGCTCCGGACTCCTAGGAGGCATCACGTGGGCGAGATTCTCGGCTTGGGCATGACCCACTACCCGCCGCTCATCAGCCATGACCAGAACATGGCCGACATCCTCCGCGCGATCATGAAGGACCCCGGCCTGCCGGAGCGTTACCGGGATCCGTCCGGCTGGCCCGAGCCCATGCGGCGCGAGTACGCGGGCGACGGCGGCACCGCGGCGGCGGCCGGCCACCGCGCGAGCCTGCTGCGGCATTTCCGCCACGCGCGGAGGCTCCTCGACGAGTTCCGCCCCGACGTGGTGGTGATCTGGGGCGACGATCAGCACGAGAACTTCACCGCCGATATCATTCCGCCCTTCTGCGTGCTCGCCTACGATCAGATCGAGGCCAAGCACCGCACGCGCGACGCGGGGAACAATGTCTGGGGCGAGACCGAGGACACCACCATCCGCCTTCGCGGGCACCGCGAGGCGGGGAAGTTCCTCGCGCGGCGCCTGCTCGAGGGGGGCGTGGATATGTCCTACGCCTACGCGCCGCTCCACCATCAGGGGCTCGCCCACGCCTTCCTCAACACCGTGTTCTACCTCGATTACGATCGCGTGGGCTTTCCGTACCCGATCGTGGCCTTCCAGGTGAACTGCTACGGCCGCCGCGTGATCGCCCAGAAGGGCTTCCGCGCGAGCATGGCGAAGCCCCTCGCCGAGGCGGACCTCGATCCGCCGTCGCCGTCGCCGAAGCGCTGCATGGAGGTGGGCGCGGCCACCGCGCTCGCCCTCCGCGAGAGCCCCTGGCGGGTGGCGCTGATCGCGTCGTCGAGCTGGTCGCACGCCTTCCTCACCGACAAGCACCATCAGCTCTACCCCGACATCGAGGCGGACCGCCGGCTCTATGAGGCGCTCCGCCACGGCGACTACGAGGCCTGGCGCGCCCGCACGCTCGCCGAGGTCGAGGACTCCGGGCAGCAGGAGATGCTCAACTGGTACATGCTCGCCGGCGCCATGGAGGCGCTCGGCCGCAAGCCCGACGAGTGCGACTTCATCGAGACGTGGATCTTCAACTCCAACAAGTGCTTCGCGGTGTACAAGCCATGACGACGACGGCGAATCCTCCGACCACCACCCCTGCGCCCGCGATGCCGCGGCTCTCCGGCGACATCCGTCACCTCATCCCGACGCTGGGCCTCAAGGAGTACTGGTATCCCGTCATCGAGGACCGGAAGGTCGGGGCGCGCAAGCCCGTGAAGGTCTCGCTGCTCGGCGAGGAGCTCTGCCTCTTCCGCGGCGCCACCGGCGGCGTCGCGGCCATTGGGGACATCTGCCCGCATCGCGGGGCGCGGCTCAGCGAGGGCGACTGCCACTATCGCGGGACGGTGGCCTGCCCCTATCACGGCTGGGTCTACGACGAGAGCGGGAAAAACGTGGCCGTGCTATCCGAGGGCCCGGACTCCGGCGTGTGCGGCAAGCCGGGCACGGAAGCGCGGGTGTATCCCACGCAAACGCTGAAGGGCCTCGTCTTCGTGTGGATGGGCCAGGGCGAGCCCGCGCCCATCGAGGAGGACGTGCCGGAGGAGTTCTTCGACGCCGCCGCGCTGGTGCAGGTGGGCCTCGTGTACTGGAAGTGCAACTGGGAGGTCGCCC
>Ga0075424_100003241_pt1 | contig 15156 bp, 16 predicted proteins | sample SoiMethybrSBSTD3_FD_75301 | JGI IMG/M metagenome (GOLD analysis project Ga0075424, IMG submission 75301) | Bulk soil microbial communities from a Populus tree surrounding site in Tennessee, USA - Soil MetaG P. TD hybrid SBSTD3 | ecosystem: Environmental > Terrestrial > Soil > Tree plantation... | reverse complement strand
GGGCGCCTCGCCGGCCGTCGCGAAGATCGTCCGGACGGTGGGCACCGCCACGAACACCAGGATGACCGCGGGGGCGAGCGTCCAGGCGATCTCCAGGAGCGTATGGCCGTGCGTCGGCGTCGGAGCGGGGCGGCCTTCGCGGTGGCGGAACCGGACGATCGCGACGAGGAGCAGCAGCTCGACCACCACGAACACGGCGGCCGCCCACCAGAAGATGTCGGTGAAGAGCACGTCGGTGCCCCGCGCGAAGTCGGAGCGGGGGTGGAGCGTCGACTGGGGGAACGGACCGCCGCACCCGGACAGGGCGAGCGCGGCGGTGGCGAGCCAGAGTCGATTACGCGGCACAGCGACGAGGGTCCTTGTAATGATGGTTCGGAGAACGGGACAGTAGCATGATGGGAGTCCGGCGTCAACGAAGAACGAGTCCCACTCTAGCGGCACGTCATTGCGCCCCCTTCTCTAGGGTGTCCGACGGTCCGATCGCCCGTTCGAGCGCACCACTCCTTGAGGTCTTTGAGAGAACCAAGTTCTTCTCGGCTCGCGGCGGGAAATTTCGGCGGCGGGACTCCGGCCTCCCGCATCACCAGCTGGGCAACTAGCTCGGCTTCCCGCACCGGTTCGCCCGGAAATCTTCGGGAAAAGGGCACGATGACTTGAAGCCGACACGGCGGGCCGCGATCGAGCCTCACATAAAAGGGTGTGAGATCAGCGTCAGGGGGAAATGCCTTGGTCTTCTCGAGAAAATGATAAATCCGATACCCCGGACAGTCGGGCGCCCATCGTTCCGCCATTTGGGGCACGACGTGGTATCTGCCCTGATGCACTGAATCCGGCAGCGAAAACGCTTCATCGGGGCACTGCCCTAGCTCGAACCGATAGAGCGCGTACTCGAGCACGACACAATCCTGCACCCCGCCACCCAGCAGGATTACCGCGCACACCGCGAGAACGGCCGATCGGTTCTTGCTGAGTAGGTCCATGACATCCTGTGTTCAATAGCCACGAACAACACGGCAAACGTTCCCGTCTGGGTGAACGCTTACCACAGGACGCAAGCAGCGCACTGCCCGCCGCGCCCAAGTATGCTTGCCATGTCCTCCCACCAACCGCCGGGCTCAGGCAAGATACCCCGTTCACTCAACAGGCCCAGGCCTCCCAGCGCGAGATAGGGACCCCATGGATTCCCGAACCCTGAGAGCATGATGAACTGGAAGGTGTGTCCCAGCTCGTGCGCCAGAAGACCGGAGATCGCCGAGGATGACAGTCCTTGTACACCGCTGAGGACCGAGGCCGACCCGAGCGTCAGTCCGCCGCCACCGAAAATCGGCTCATTGAGCTTGACGTATCCCTGGAAGATCCCGTTCGCGCCGGCCCCGGCGTAGCTCACTCCCGGGAGGAGCGTGAGCGCGACACTCCCAGCGAGGTACGCTCCGGCTATGTCGATATTTCGGTCGAACGCCTCCCAGAACGGCTTCCCGGTTACCAGGCTCTCGACGCCCGCGGCGACAGCGGATCCGAGCGCCACCGCACCCATCACGGTGGCCGCCGTGACTACCGCCGCTATCACCGTGGCCCCGGCCGCCACCTCCGCTCCCGCGATCGCGATGAAGCCGATGATCGCGAAGATGAACTGCCCCGAAGGATCAGTGTAATTGGCGGGGTTGTTGCCAGCGTAGACGTAAGGATTCATCCCCCCCTGGAGCCCGGCCGCGTCCTCCGAGATGAACCGCGCCAACCGAGGATCGAAATAGCGCGCACGGACATAGTAGAGCCCCGTCTCGGTGTCGAGTTGCCGCCCAGCGAAGCGCAGGGTGTTCTCCACCGGCACCGCGCCGCGTGGGAAGCCGGGGAGGTCCGCGCCGAAGGCGCTGTAGCGGTACTGCCAGATCAGGTTTCCGGCGGTATTGAACAGCCCAATGACATTCCCAGGAAAGTCCTGCGCGAAGTAATACGTCTCGCCGGTGGGACCGCCGCGCCGCATGCTGTGGATCTGGTCGACGCCCGGATAGTAGGTATACTCCGCCAGTCGGTTGCCGCCGCCGTCCAGCTCAGCGAGCAAGTCGTCGCCGTCCCAGACGTAGCGAACAGTGCCTGTCGACGAGGTCTTGCGGACGCGCCGGCCGAACCCGTCATAGCCGAAGGAAACGGAGTCCTGACCGCTGGTCCAGACAGCGGTCAGCTCTCCGAGGCGGTCCCAGTAGAGCCGCTGCACCTCAGAGCCGCCCCGGATTCGCTGTATGAGTCGGCCATCTGGGTCATACACCAGGCTGTCCGCGCCGAAGCGGAAGAGGCGGTTCCCCGAGCCGATGATTGCAGCGCGGTCGGTGCGGTTGCCCACCTTGTCGTAGCTGAACGTGGAATCCACACCGGTCGTAGAGTAGCGGACGATGCGCCCGACTGAATCGGGCGTGAACGTCCAGGTGGTATCTCCCGCTACCTTCTTGCGCCGCCACACACGCCCGTGGAGGTCGATATCGAAGTTCAGACCGATCAGCCCATTGACCGTGGCGTCATAGTAGGTGATCTGTGACGGTAAGTGCGTCGAGTGGGCGACCCGGGTGATCGTCAGCGTTGGGGGCGGCAGCGCGACGGTCCGGAGGAGAACGTCGTTGTCGTAAACCAGCGTCGTGCGATCGCCCTTGAGATCAATCAGCGTGTCCAACATCATGTTGGCGTTGTAGCGGTAGCTGATCGTGTCGCGCCAGGGCGCGATCACCTCGAGGGCCGTCCGTTGGTCGCGCACGTTGTAGGTCGCCGTACGCTCGTACCGCGTGCCCGCCAAGACAGTGATCTCAGCCTGTGGACGGCCGGCCACGTCGAACTTTAGCGTGTCGACGCTCTCGCCCCTCGCTGCGGCGCGGAACCGCTGGGCGGGGTCGAAGGCGTAGGTCGTGGTCGCCCCGTCTGCTGTGCGCACGGCCAGCTGATCGAGGGCGTCGTATGTGAAGGTTACCGATCGACCCATCGGATCATTTTCGGTCGTGAGGTTGCCGTTCCGGTCGTAATAGCGATACGTATACCGCGACCCTGGGTCGCGCCGAGTCTCAATCCACCCGAGTGCATTGCGGACATACTCGTACCGTTGCCCAAGGCCGTCCGTCAGCGACCGCACGTACAGCGAGTCGTAGTCGAAGCGCGTTGTGTCGGACAGCGGTCCGACCACGCGAACCGTCCGGTTCAGCGAATCGTATTGGAACGTGGTGACCGAGGGGTTCTTCACCGAAGCGCGTCGCCCGTACGCGTCATACGTGAAGACGGTGTGGAGCCCACTCGGTGCGACGACCGAATCCGTGTTCTGCCACCCGGTCGCGGCGTAGTAGAACCACGTCACATGACCGCCGGGGTCGGTGCGCTTGGTAACGCGCCCGCGCGAGTCGTACGTGAAAATGGTCGATGGTCGCCCTTGACGCACTGTCCACATTAGCTTGCCCCCGGACCAGCCGTTGGCGACGCCTTCGACGTCACCGCTGATGTTCATCACTTCGTTGTAGGTGAGCTCGTAGCCGATGTTGACCGTGCGTCCAGTCGTGCGATCGACCGTCTGTGTGAGCCGAGGACCACTCCACGTGCTTTCGGTCACGTGTCCCGAAGGCGTTGTGTCTGCCGCCAGCTGCGAGTGCGGATTGCGGACGAGCCTGGTGGTCCGCCCGAGTGGCTCTTCGATACGAAGAGCCGCTCCAAACCGATTGAGCGCGAAGCGTGTTTCAAACCCGCGCGGATTGGTGATCATGGCGCGGAGGTTAGCCGGAATCACCCGCGGTCCTGGACTTGTCGACGTTCCGAGACCTGACGCAGGATCGATCAGTGAGTTGCGTTCGAGGGAGCTGAACAGAGTCACCGGACGCACCGGTTGGCCGTCCGCCGTGATGGTCGGCATCGTGTCGGCCGCGAGCTTACCGGCGAAGTCGTAGGAAAAACCCGAAGGGCTGCCACGCCGGTCAAGCCGGGTAGTCATCCGGTGTAGCGCATCGTATGCGGGGCGCAGCGCAGCGACATTCGCTGGGTCAGTGATCTGGGTGACGTTGAACGCGCCGTCGATCGTGAGATAGGCGTAGCGATTTGGTGTCCCAGGGTCCCGAATCCAGTCGAGCTTGCCGTCGGCGCCGTAGGAGAACGTGATGACCTTGCTCGCCGGGTCCGTAATTGTGCTCAGGCGGTTCGAGCCGTCATACACGTACGAAGTCGTATTTGCAAACCGGTCCTGCATCGAAGTCAGCAGGCCCGTAGGGTTGAAGGTCGCGATCGTCCCGTTGGGATACCGGCGCTGGTACGATGTGACAGTCGGCCACGTACCCTGGGTCGTGACCGTGGTGAAGTCTCCGGCAGGCGCGATGAACGTACAGTTTGACGGACATGAGTCTCGCCGGAAGTATCCGATGGAGCCGTCCCCGTCTGAAATCACGACCGAGCCGCCGCTCTGGACGTAGAGCCGCTGGAGGCCGAGCATCGACCAGCCCCAACCGAACGAGCTGCCGGACTCGTTCAGGATGAGTACGCGAACCGGCCACGTCGACTCCGTGAAGCTTCCGCTCCGCCAGCTACGGGCGACGAGCGTGTAGTCATACGCGCCCGTCACCAGCCCGGAGGCGTCGAACTGCGCCGCCAACCGCGTGGACCCGGCACCCGAGGAATAGAAGATCTCCTGAGATCCATTCGTGAACGTGACCCAGGTCTGGTCGGGGCGCTGGAGGCGAATCGACATCATGCCGGGAGCGGGAGCCGTATTGTCGGTGACGTCCACCTGTACGACGCCCGTCGGCCTCGCCTGACTGCTCCGGTAGACGAGCGTCACCGCGCGGGTCTGATCTAGGCTCACGTAGGCGGGCGTGGTGTATCTCGCCGTGGCGTCAAAGCACTCGGCCACGCACTTCGTAACATCCCGATACTCCCCGTTGTGAGGCGTCAGATCGATGGCGACGGTGACGATCGGCACGGTGTACCGGCCACCATCGCTGGTGTGTCCCGTCGAGCTGGCGGTGAGCGTCAAGGTACCCGTCGCGGGGCTTCCGGTGGTGTAGTACGCGACCACCGACATGGAAGCGCCCGAATTGAGGGTGACGCTGGGAGCGCTCGTCCCCGTACAGGTCACGCCAGCGGTGCCACCGCAGGTGATCGTGTAGGTGTCCGAGTAGTAGCCCGCGTTCGTGATGAGGAACGTGTCGCGCAGGCCCGTGCTGAAGGCCGCGCGCACCGGCGTGGTCGCTGTGTCGGGAGTGACGGCGACGAGATATTGCTCCAGCACGGTGACTGTGTAGTCGCCCTGGTCGACCCCAGAACCGTAGTATGCGTAGAGAGAGAAGTGACCGGTGCCGGCTGCTTGCACGCTGTACGTCGCAGTCACCGTCGTCCACGCTTGCGGGGCGAGGTAGACCTGGCTCGCACTCACACTCGTGCACGTCACCGGACCCGAAATGCTACAACCGATAAAGAACGTGTGGGGCGTCGACCAGCTCACGTTTTGGACGATAAAGTCCGCGGTGTAGCCCGATGTCATCGCCGGCCGGGTTACAGAGGCGAAATGAGGTGACACGCACACGTCGTAGTTGCTTCCGGAGCATTGAGCGCTCGCCGACGCGGGACGCGCCAGGAGGAACATGGTGAGGACGCACGCGGCACGAACAATGTCGAACGCTCGCGAAGCGAAGAGGGCGCTATGTGCAGGCACGGTGAGCTCCAGGCATCGGGTCTGGACCCGAGCTGGGCATGCGTCGTGCCCCAGCATGCGCCGGGGCTATCGGACGCCGGGATCGCGGGTTAGGCCTTGCTCTCGAACTCGAGACGTCGGTCGTCTGCGCGCAAACGCATGCACATTTGCGCATCCATCTGCAACCGAGCCCAATTCGGCGGCTACGTGAGCCCGGCTACGGTCGCGACGGCAGCGGCGCACCACCCCGAGCGATGTCCCGCGCGACCTCTGCACCGATCTGCGCGCCCCACTGCCGTCCCGCCTCTACGCTCTGTGTCGCAATAACCGGCTGCACCTTGATGAGATGGCGACCGAGGGGGGATTCGTAGAAGGCGACGAGTTGCCTGAGCTGCGCGACGGTAAACTGCTCGTCGTAGACGGGGAGCAGCATGTCCACGAGACGCGAGGCCTGCTGGCGCGCGCGCAGCGCCAACAGGTCCCAGAATTCCCTGGGAAGCTGTGGGTTGGCGGCTCGCTGGCCGGGAATGGCCGACTCCATCGCCAGCAGCGCGAGGTCAGTGGCACGCGTCAGGTCCAAGAGCCGACGAATCAGTGCGGCTTTCGAGGGCGCGGTCGTCGGTCGCTGCGCGACAGCAAGACTCGGACGCAGCACGTTCGCGAGCACGGCGGCGAGAAGCAGGACGAGAACAGATGCATGGCTGTTGCGCATGGTTGGACCCTCCTATGCTCCTGTCTGCGGACTGGCGTCCTGCGAGTCCGCCGCCAGCGGATGTCGGCGGTCAGGTCCGGCCACCGCGTCGCGCTGATCTCCGACGGGCCGGATCACACCGAGTCGCTGAAGCCGTCGATACACGGTCACGCGGTGGACGCCCAACACGCGAGCCGCAGCAGCGGTATCCCAACCAACCTGCCCGAGAATGTCGAGCAACCTTTGACGCCGAAAGGCAGCCGCCGGCCCCTCCCGGCTCGAGCCGCGGCCGCGACCGAGCGCCGCGAGGATCTCTGCCCGTCCAACGACGGAACGCTCCGCGAGCACCACAGCGGCCTCCACCACCCGGCGCAGCTGGCGCACGTTCCCCGGCCAGGGCTCCGTTACGAGGACATCCACAGCATCGCTCCCCAACGTGACTTCATGGGCAAGGACGCGCGACATCCCAGCGGCGAAATGACGCGCGAGGAGCGGAATGTCCTCGATGCGTTCCACCAGGGAGGGTACTTCGATGACGATGCCACTCAACCGGTACGCCAGGTCTGTGCGGAATCGCCCCGCACCCACGAGACGCATCAGGTCCTCGTTGGTCGCAGCTACCAGGCGGAAGTCGCTGTAACGGTCGACACGGCCACCGACCGGCCGGAACTCACGCGTCTCGATGGCACGCAGCAGCTTGGGTTGCACGGACTGAGCAAGCCCACCGATCTCGTCGAGAAGGACGGTTCCCCGATCCGCCTCGGCGAGGTACCCGGCGCTATCCGACATTGCGCCGGTGAATGCTCCCCGAACGTGCCCAAAGACGACGTCCTCGAACATCGTCTCCGAGACGGCGCAGACGTTAAAGGGGACAAATCGCCCCGGCCGGGCGCTCGCGCGGTGCAGAGCCTGAGCGACCAGCTCCTTGCCCGATCCGGTCGGACCTTGGATGAGCACGGGAAGGTCGGCGCCAGCGACTCTGGCGATGAACGCACGCACCCGCCGCATGGCGAGAGAGTCGCCCAAGAGGATAGGAGCTACCCGGTCCGTCATGGCTTCACCCCCTTCGGCAACCTCGGTGCCGTCACGCTGTCCGCATCCGCATCGGTCTTCAGAATCCGCGGCGTCAGGAACAGATACAGCTCCGTCTCGGTCTTGCGCCGATCGGCGCTGCCAAACAACCCCCCGATGACGGGTATCCTTGAAAGGATCGGAATGCCTGACTGCGTCCGCTCGCGCTGCTGGTCCCGCAGGCCGCCTAGCACGATCGTTTGGCCATCCTTGACGAGAACCTGCGTCACGGCCTCACGTGTCGAGATCACCGGGGCGTCAAACTGCACTTCGCTGGTGGCAGCGTTCACCTCCTGCTGGACGACCAGCGACACGTAGCCGTCCTGGTTGATCGTGGGCCGGATAGTGAGGCGCGTGCCCACGTCCCGGTATTGCACCACCTGGTCCCGCGTCGGCGTTTCGGTCGGCAGCGACCGGCTGACCTGCACGAATGGACGCTGCGAGCCCACCAATAAGCGGGCTTCCGTGTTGTTCGATGCGAGAAGTACGGGGCGAGAGACGATCTGCACGTCACCCTTGCTCGCCGCCGCGCGCAGCGTCGCATCGATCTCGGCGTGGCCCAGGTTCATGAGATGAATCACCAAGTCGCCGAGCCCCCCGCCGGCGCTCGTAGCATCCGCGGTGCCGTTCCCTTTGTCGATGGACTGTGGCGGGAGAAACAGGTCGGACCCGAACGAGAAGCTGCGGTCGTGGCGTGCTTCGACGATCATGACCTCGATGAGCACTTGAAGCGGCCGGATGTCGAGCTGCTCGACGCCCTGCCGCAGTACGTCGAAGTCCACCTGGGAGGCCCGGATGAGCAGGGAGTTCGTCAGCTCGTCGGGCACGATCGTGACGGGACCGGCGAGCGCCGCGGGTCTCGTACTTGGTGTTGCAGCAGCGGCACCGGGTGCGGCTAAAGGGGCGCCGACCGGCGGCACAACGTTGCGCCGCAGCTCGTCGGAAAGCGTGGGCGCAGCGAGACCGGCCCGACCGGAGAACTCACCTCCCGCGCCGAACAACAGGTTGACGGTCGCGGCGACGTCAGACGCGCGGGCGTGCTTCAGACGGATCACGAAGAGCTGAACCTGGGCAGCACCCTGCCCAACCGCACCACCCGCAGGCGGCAGCCCTCCCCCGCTGGGCGGCACGGGGCGTGGCGGGCCGATCCGGAAGAAACTCGAGTCCTCGCTAAACTCGAGATTCTGAGACTCGACGAGGCCCTTGAGTAGCTGGCGCACGGCCGTGCGGGCCACCGGTGCAGGGGTCTCCAGCGACACGCGTACCGGCTGAATGGCACCGACAAGCACAGGCTTGGGCAGATAGCGACCGAGTACCTGGATGACACCCCGGACATCCGCGTCCACAAACCGGACCGAGACGCTGTCTTTGACCGCCCGAACCGCGGTCGTGTCCTGAGCCGCGAGCGGGACAGGCGCGCCGAGAACGAGTGCAACCACCGTGGCAACCGCCCCCGCCTTTACCGCCATGGCTCCCTCACGGTCAGGGTCCATGTCGTGTCGAGCCCGGTGATCACGACCCGATCGGGCTTGATCGCCTTCACCCGGAGGCCCGCAATCGTTTCGCCGCTCCGCACCGGGCGTGGCCCATCCACGCCGGGCAGCCCCTCGACAAGCGCTGTGGGATCGCGCCCGCTGTCCCACACGATTCCTACGAGCACGAGCGCCGGCTTCGGCGGAGGCGGAGTGGCCGGTTGTGCGAGCCGTACCGGGTCGTAGACGACGTTGCTCGGACGGCGCGTGACGCGAAACGGATCCCGCGCGATGAGCAAATGGACGAGCGAGTCTGGTTCGAGCGGTGAGACCGCGGTGGAGGCCATGACTGCGGCGCTCGCAGGTGGCGGGACGACGACTCGGACGAGCGGCCACGCAGCGAGCCGCACACCGAGCGCCAACCCGAGCGAGGCAGTCGCGAGCAGTGCGGCATTAATCGAGCGCACGTTCATCGTGCCTCCCGCATCCCGCCTCCCGCATCCCGGCCTTCCAGAAACCACCCCGCCACCGTCATCTCAACCCGCAACACCTCCGGGCTCCTATCTGCTGCGCTCGCGTCTACAGCCGTGACCCGGAGCTCTCGCACCGCGAGGGCAGCCTTCCCAGATGTGAGGACCTGAAGCGTGCCCACCAGCCCCCGGATGTCGCACTCGAACGCCGCCCGCAGTGCGACGCGATGCAATCGCCCAGCGACTGCCGAGTCGGTCAGTGGGTCCACGCGCTCGAGCTTGGCCTGATTCCTGGACGCCGCGAGGTTCACCCGACCCGACAGGTCGGCTACCGCCTCGGCGGGCGAATTCCCGCTGAGGATCTTGGGCGCCAGTCCGACCAACGCCTGTCCGAGTGCGACGGCGGAATCGCGTAGCCCGCCCGCCTCGGCCAAGTCCGCGCGGGCGCGTGCAAGCAGGGCCGACCGCTGGCGCAGGCCCACTTCGGCGGCGAGCGCAGATCGCAGCGTCCAAGGCAGAACGCGGAGCAGCAGGAAGGCGGCAAGCACGACCCCTCCACCAACGAAGAGCGCACGCCGGTCGCGTGCCGTCATGATCCCGATCCTCCCTGGTCCTTGCTCCCCGCTCCCAGTTCCCTCCCAAACAGGATCGTAAAGCGCTCCCATTCTCTCCCTGCGATCGACTCTCGCACCACGGGACCGCCGAGCCGAACGCCGGCCAGGGTGCCGAGGCGATCGAGTCGCGCCACGACATCGGTGGCGTGGCGTGCGCCACCCACGAGGACTCCGGTGCCGTCCGCATTCCATGCGAGGCTCGTCAGGACACTCGAGTCGGGAAGCGCTCCGGTCACCGCGGCGAGCAGGCCCAGACTCAGTCCCCGATCCCGCTCGGCCGCCGTGATGGCGTTGAGCGTTGTTTCCGCATCCCGCAGCTCGCGACGCGCCTGGAGCACCGCGGCGAGCGGCTGCGAGAGCGCCCCCAGCTCCCGCTCGACGTTGCGACGCTCCCAGAAAACCCGGCCGACGAACAGGGCACCAGCTGCAAGCCACGCGCCGCAAGTGGCCACGGTGAGCCGTCGGGTACGGGCGAGGGCCGCGCGCTCCCGACTCTCACGTTCGGACTTGGGGAGCAGCTTGAGCAGCGCCGCTTCGCCCGCCGGTACGATCGTCTCAAGCCACAACCCCGCCGCCCGCGCGCCGGCAGCGACCGCCTCGACGAGCGGTTCCTCCACGGCTGCCGCATGCGCCACGCGCGTCGGTCCTTTGCCGACCCAGGCGGCGTCGGTGACGAGCGGTTGACCGTTCTTCCGGAAGAACCGCCCCGACTGCTGCGCCACGAGCGCTGCGAGATGTCGCGGTTTCACCGGTGGTAGCTCGGTGAGGGTGCGGAGCTGCGCCGGCGGACGGTCGAGGGAGACCACGAGGCGGCGGCATGCCCGCGGCGGCTCTGCCGCGAGGCGGGCGATGGCATCGGCGAGCTCCACCGCGTTCCCGTAGCTCGTCTCGCCGGCCCACGTGACTGCCCCCCGTTCGATCGCCTCGGCGCGCAGGGCCGAGCGGCCCACGCGGAGGCGGAGCACAGGACTCCGGGAAGGGAGCCCGATCATTCGCCACCTCGCGTATACCCACGCTGAAGCGTGGGCCCGGCGTCGCACTGCCCTGAAGGGCACATCCCCTGAGGTGCTTCAGCATAGCGTCGGACGGGCCCAGGATTCAGCCTGGGAACGAGCGGGGGAGTGCGGATCATTCCGTCTCCCTCCTAATCACCGCGAGCCTTCCCGCGACTGGGACCGTGGTGAGTGTGACCCGAGCCGTGATCGGTGTGCCTCGCACCCCTCCTGTGACGACGCCCACGAGCTGGGGCGGTGCGAACACGGTGGCCCGCACGAACTCCGGGTAGCTCGCCAGGAGCGTCGCGCGGCCGCCGGGAGAGAGCAACCCTGCGAGGACGTCCGCGTCGGGTAGTGGGCCAGTGCTGCGGTGCATCAGCACGATCCGAACGGTTTCCTCCGTGATTCCGGGCAGCGTCGCCAGGACTGCCCGCGAGGCGGCGTTCACGTTGATCACGCCTGTGCCGCGGGTAGTCATGAAAGGGGTGAGTCGCGCCACGAGTGAATCCGTGAAGCCGCGCACGTAGCGCAGCTCCCAAGCGTCGGCGAATGGTCCGTTGCGGTTCCTCGACGACTCGACACCGAGTGGCCGAGGCACCGCGTCCGGGTCGCGCCAGTCGAGTAACGCATCGGCGAGCGAATCCACAGCGATCGAACGATGCACGACCGCCTGGAGAACCGTGATCAGCGCCGGACGGTCTGCGAGGTTCAGGTTGAGCTTGGCGGATGGATCCTCGAGCGTGGCGCTGCACCACGTGCCTCGGCCGAGGTCGACAGCGTTGAGGTCGCGGACGGAGGCATCCTGCGCAAAACGAGCCTGCAAGATCTCGACGCACCCCTCGCGGGCCCACGCAGCCCTCGCGAGAAGGACCCGATTACGTGTCGTTGTGCTCCCGAGTCTTGCCACGGCCAAGGCAGCGCCCGCGAACGCCGTGACAGCGGTGAGCGTCCAAAGGACCGCAAGCAGTGCGAACCCGCGACTACTCATCCCCGCTCCTTGATGAGGAAAAGCAGCGTGTCCACCACGCATTGCGCATCTCGCATCCCGCGACCGACAGGGAGTCCTTTAGGGCATCCCGCTTTCTCAATCCGCATCCTCACGGCCACGGGGGCACTCACTGGGCTCACCCATTCGCGCACCCAGCGGGACTCGGCGCCCGGCTCGAGCAGGTAGTCGAACGCCACCTCCACCACGCTATCCATCAGGGCGATCGGCTGGCCCGGCCAGACGCTCGCCACCAGCCGGTCGTTGTTACGGGCCAAAGAGACCGTGTGCCGCTCGAACCAGCCGTCCGGCGTGAGCAGCCACGACACGAACGCGGCATGGTCGGGACGCCCGTCGAAGCCAGCGGCGCCCTCTGCCCCCACGTCGAGCGAGAGGAACGTCGCGTCGAGCCAGCGGCGGGCGTTCGCGGAGCGATCGAGGGCCGCGCGTGCCACCGTGAGTGTCCGACCGCGGTCGGCGACGGCTCCGAACAGTTCGTGCGCGAAAAGCACGACAATGGCGCCGATGGTCAGGGCCACCAGTATTTCCACGAGCGTGAATCCACGTTGACCGAGTCGACGGACATCAAGGCCCATTCCTTGGCTCCCTCCTGTACACGACCGTAACGAGATCCTCTACCTGCGACGACGCCTGCTGCGAGACGGCGATTCGATAGAGCGTCCGCTCGGGATGCTGAATCTCGACGATCAGCTCACCGATCGGATGACGGCCCAACCGGCGATCCAGCTCGTCTCGCGTGAGGAGCGTGAACGCAGTGAGAACGCGTTCTTCCACGGCCAGTACGCGCTCGCGCTCACGTGCGTCTCGCTCCGCGCGGAGCCCGCCCGTCACGAGGTCGAGCAGCGCCAGTCCCGCCCCCGACAGAATCGCGAGCGCCACGAGCACCTCGAGGAGCGCGATACCGCGGTCACTTCGGAGCATCGAGAGGAGCTCCGGTCAGAAGGTCAGCACCGGGACCGATGCCACGACCATCGGGGAGGAACAGGGCGGACGGGTCGACGGGCGGTCGGCCGGCCGGAAAAGCAGTCGGAATGCCTTCACGAATCGCGCGTGCTCTTGCGGCCCGTGCTTGCAGCATCCATTCAGACTCGCGAGGTAGGCGGAGACTCACGAACGCAAGACCGCTCATACCCACGACAAGTCCGAGGATAGCCACCACGACCATCAGCTCCATGAGCGTAATCCCTGCGTTCCGCTTTCCGGGGTTCGCGTTCCGCATTGACTATGGCCGAATCGAGTACACAGCCTGGAGGAGCGCCGCCGCCACGAACGCCACCAAGCCACCGAACGCGACTATCAGCGCCGGCTCGACCAGCGTCACCAGCGCCTTCAAGCCCCGTTCCGCTTCTTGGGCGGCGAGGTCCCCGGCCCGCCGCGCCATGTCGGCCAACCGACCGCTCGATTCTCCCACTTGCACGAGCTGCAGCGCGCTCGGTGCGAGTGCGCCTTCCCGGTCAAGCGACGCGCTGAGGGGTGCGCCCTGCGTGACACGCTCGCGGGCTCGCTCGAGCCGCGCGGCGACAGCGAGATCGCCCGCCGCTTCGCGGGCCGCCGCGAGCGCAGCCAGCAGCGGCATCCCAGCCGCGAGCATCCCGCCCAACGCTCGCGTGATGCGCGAGGTGGCGAGCGCGAGCCGCACCGGCCCGACGAACGGCGCCGCGAGCAATGCTTCCTCGATGCGCTGGCGGCTCGCCGGGCGGCGCGCCCCCTCCACGCCGAGCGCCACCACGCCTGCCACCGCGGGGATGAGCAGGAACCAGTAATGGGAGAGGAGGCTCGACCCGACGAGCAGGACGCGCGTCGCGGGCGGCAGCTCCTGCCCCAGGTCGCCGAGCAGGTCGGCGAACCGCGGCACGATCACCGTCCCGATCATGAGCACCGACGCGACACCAACGACGGCCAGCAGCAGCGGATACGCGAGCGCCTGGCGCACTCTTGCTACGAGCTCCGCTTCCTGCTCCAAGTGGCTGGCGACCTGCTCGAGCGCGAGCGGAAGCTGGCTCCCTCGCTCCCCGGCGCGGAGCATCCCGAGCACGATGCCCGGTACCACGCCGCGAGCAGCCCCGAGCGCCTGCGCGAAACCTTCCCCCTCGCGCAGCCGGGTACGAGTATCGCTGAGCGCATCGCGCAAGACTCCGCGGGCGAGCGCCTCGCTCGACGCCACCGCGCGCTCGAGCGGCACGCCCGCCGAGACGAGTGCCGCGATGCTTTGGAAGACTATGGCCAAGTCGCGCCTGCTCGCGGGCCGGCGGGCGCCGTCCGCGGCCTCCGCGGGCGTGACCGTAAGTGGGAACAGGCCGCGGTCGGTGACCACCGCATTCGCCTGCCCGGCCGATACAGCGTCGACGATCCCTTCGACGATTCCGCCATCAGCGCGAGCAGCGCGATACCGGTAGGGGGTCATCGGTGCGCGCTCTCCCACGACGTGATGTCCGCATCTTCATTCGTCCCTCCCGGCTGCCCATCGCGACCGAGGGTGAGAAGGTCGTACCCTTGGGGGTTCGCGTCCCCCGGACTCTTATAGATGTAGGGCCTGCCCCATGGGTCGAGCGGGACGGTTTTCCTCAAGTAGGGCCCACGCCAGTTACGCGCCTCGGGCTGGCCCGTCGGGCGCGTGCGCAGCGCTTCGAGGCCCTGCGCCGTGGACGGGTAATAGTCGTTGTCGAGCCGATAGGCCTCGAGGCCCAGCCCGAACAGCTCGATCTGGGCGCGTCCGGCCGAGGTCTTCGCGTCCCCCACGTGACTGAACACCATCGGCGCGACGAGCCCGGCGAGGATGGCGATCACCGTGATCACGACGAGGAGCTCGATGAGGGTGAACCCGAACGCGGAACAAACGGCCGCGCTCCTGTACCGCGTTCCGACCTCCGCGTTCCGCGCTTGCTCAGCGGTCCGTGACACGCAGCACCTCCTCGACCGTCGTCAGCCCCGCCTGGACTTTTCGCCACCCGTCCTGCCGCAACGTCGCGATGCCCTGTGTGTGCGCGATGTCGCGTAGTGCCCCAGCGTTCGGGCTTTTCAAAAGCGCTTGCTTGATCTCGTCGGTGACGAGGAGCAGCTCGAACAGCCCGGTACGGCCGCGGTAGCCGGTGTGGCGACAGGCCGCGCAGCCGCGCCCGCGCTCGAGCGTTACGTGTCCCACGGGCTGCTGCGCGAGCAATGCGACTGCGCCGGGATCGGGCTTGTAGCGCTC